>Ga0302314_10001389_pt1 | contig 45313 bp, 40 predicted proteins | sample III_Palsa_N2_3_FD_200533 | JGI IMG/M metagenome (GOLD analysis project Ga0302314, IMG submission 200533) | Peat permafrost microbial communities from Stordalen Mire near Abisko, Sweden - III_Palsa_N2_3 | ecosystem: Environmental > Terrestrial > Soil > Palsa > Peat permafrost | place: Sweden...
CTTTATACTTGGTCTTCATTGATTTATCCCCCAAACGCCGCGCGCACGACGGCACGCGCGCGCACTAGGAGAATGTTCACTCTCCCGCACGCTCGCTGAACACAGTTCACGTCAGATAGAATATTTCGCACACATCCCCGGACGCAGCTCGACCATAGGCATGCTGCGTGATGTTTCGGTGACGAGACTATTTCACATCGATGAAATGTTGCGCCCGGCGCTTGGAAGCTGGTGACGGTCCGGTGCGCGATGCGTCCGCAAGCGCTAGGATAACGAACAGGACCCTGGGGAGCGCGCCATGGCCGTCATCATCGGCGAGATATTCGACCTGTTCGCGCGTTTCGGGTCGCGCACCTACGGTGAGGACCTTTCGCTCGAACGGCACATGATCCAATCGGCCGCCCAGGCCGAGGCGCTGGACGCGCCGACCGCCGTCGTCGCCGCCGCGCTCCTGCACGACATCGGCTATTTCTTGCATGCCGACGGCGGGGCGTGGACCGGTCGCGATTTCGAGCATGAAGCGCTCGGCGCGGCGTGGTTGTCGCAGGCGTTCGGCGAGGACGTCACCGCTCCCATCGCCCTTCATGTGCGCGCCAAGCAGTATTTATGCGCCGTCGAGCCCGGCTACCTCGACCGGCTGAGCGATGCTTCACGCTTGAGCCTGGCGGTCCAGGGCGGCGTGATGAGCCAGGATGAAGCCACGGAATTCGCGAAGAATCCGGCCTTCGAGGCGGCGCTGCTCCTTCGCCGCTGCGACGATCGCGGCAAGGACCTGGCGAAGCAAACACCGCGTCTCGAGCACTTTCGCGAACTGCTGATCGCGTCTCTGCGTCCGGTGCGTTGAGCGGGTCGGCGGCTCGCGTTAGGCGGGGAGGGGGCGTTCGCCGGCTGCGATGCGCGCCGCGATCTGATGGAGCACGGGCCTGATGTCGGCCACCGTATCGATCACATAGTCCGCCCCTGCCGCCGACAGTTGCTGGGCGGCGGCCGCGACCCGGGATCTCCGGTCCGCTTCGTCCAGCGTTTGATAGTCCCGCAGGTTCAGGCCCACGCCATTGCCCGAGGCGGCCAGCCCAACGGTCCAGCATCCGGCGAGGCGGCCTTCTTCTATGCCGACGGTGGCGTCATCGACCTTGACGCAGGCCTGCGCCGGCCAGGCGTTCAGCTCAACCAGCGCCTTCCACGCCATCAGCGGAGCCGGACGTCCCGAGGCGGTTTCGCCGGCGCAGACCACGACCTGCGGGGCGTAGCCCTGGGCGGCGGCGCGCGGCAGGATCCCCGACATCATCTGACGCGTGTAGCCAGTGCCGGACCCGATCTTGACCCCGAGGCTCGCGAGCTCAGCGGCGACGGCCGCCGCTCCTGGAATGAGGTCGGCGCAGCGCGTGGCCGCGGCCTCGATGAGCGGTTCGAGCGCGCGATAGATCGCATCGCGGTCGTTCGACGTAGGCCGCGCGCCCTTGGCCACGGTCCAGGCGGCGGCGACCTGGGGATCGCACAGGATCGCCCATACGTGATCAAGCTTGGCGCGACCCATGTCGCGCCGCGCGTCCGCCGCCGTGATCGCCACGCCGTGGGCGCCGAAGGCGTCGATCAGGGCGTCCACCGGGGCCATGCAGCCGAAGTCGACCATGGTGCCGGCCCAGTCGAAAATCACCGCCTTGATCGGATAGCTCAATGGAAAGCTCCTGCCTTGCCGCCGAAGAGATCGGCGATGGTCTTTTCGGCGATGCCAAAGCCGGTGGAGGCCCCCGTGCCGCTGGTGACCATCACCAGCCGGACAACCTCGGACGGCGCGTCGACAAAGAAATTGCGCCCGTCGGCGACCGCATAGGTCCCCACCCAGCGTTCCACGACAGGTGGCGGCGCCATGCCGGTAGCGCGTTGAAATTCATCCAGAATACAGGCTTCCGCCTCGGCCGGCGCGAACGGCGCGGGCAGGTCGTCGTAGTGATGGCTGTCGCCGACCACCAGAGAGCCGTCCTGGCCTTGCACAGCGATGAGATGAACCCCGTTGGCGAGATGTGTCGCCTGGTCGGCGGAGAGCCGCGCGTGCAGCGCCTCACTCTCCGGCAACGCCGCATAGCCGGCATAGCGGATCAGGCTCAGATCGGACATCACCGGCGCCGGGAGGCGGAACCCCGGCGAGGCCAGCCGCATCATGGAGAGCCGGCATCTGCGGGGCCGATAGGCGGCGATACGGTCGGGGAACAAAGTGGCGAAGTCGTCGCCGGGGCAGACGATCGCCGTCTCGGCGAAAACCGGCCCGCGCGAGGTCTCGATGCGCGGCGGGGCGACCGAATAGACCGCGGTGCCCGTGAGCAGGGTCACACCGTGGGCGGCTGCGAGCCAGGCCGCGAGCTTGGGCAGAGCCGTGCGCGATTCCACCCGAAGCTCGTGCGAACTGACGAGGGCGCCGAGCGCGTCGGGGGTGGCGATTTCGCCATAGCGGCTGTGGAGTTCCTTGGCGTCGATCCACTGACAACCTTCGCCCATCTCGGTGTTCAGAAACGCCTCGGCGACCGCGATCGCCTCGGGGCGGCGCAGGGTGACGATCAGGCCCTCCTGCTCCACCGCGATTCCCGCCTCGGGCGCGACCGCGGCCCAGATGTCGCGGGTTCTGTGGGCCAGGGTCCAGCTCTCGCCGCGCTGCTGACCGGTGACGGTGATGAAGCCGAAATTGCGGATCGATGCGCCGTTGGCGCGCGGGTCGCGGTCGATGACCACCACGCGCTTGCCTGCCTTGGCCGCCGCCAGGGCGTGAGCGAGGCCGACAATGCCCGCTCCGACCACCGCCAGGCCGAATCCTGAAGGCCGACTATCCTGCAACGGTTATCCACTCCAGATAGGCCGAGCACGGTCTCGCCGGCGCGCGAGACCTTTTGGCGCGACCCGCATCGCCCGCGCCAATAGCTTTGGACTATGTCCGCCATAGGCGCACGCGATCGATTCGATCGTCATCAAAATGTAGCGGTTCGATCCTAGGGCTGATCGGTCGCGCCATTGGGGGCCGTCATCGACGGGGTCGGCGATGGTCGTCAATCACCAACATCTGCGGGCGTTCCATGCCATCGCCAGCGAGGGCGGAGTCAGTCGCGCCGCACGGCGCCTGAACGTCGCCCAGCCGACCCTGTCTCAACAGCTCAAGGCTCTGGAGGAGCGCTATCAGGCGGCGCTGTTCGATGGCCACAAACCGCCCCTGAGCCTGACGGCGCTGGGACGGGAACTCTTCGCCCTGACCCAGACGCTGTTCACCGCCTCCCACCAAATCGAGGAATTGCTCGGCGAAGGCCCCGGCGAGAGTTCGGCCGCCGTGCGACTGGGCTCCGATTCCCCAATTTACGCCGCCCGGATGGCGGCGCGCTTGCGCATGCGGCACCCCGACCTGGCCATACAGGTGCGCATCGGTAACGCCCGGGAGACCTTGAAAGGGCTGCATGACGCCAACGTCGATGTGGCGATCGTCTCCGATCCGCCGGGGGACGATCAATATGCCTACATGCCGCTGTTCGCGGACTGGTTCATGGTGGCCATGCCGGTGGGCCATCCGTGGGCCAAGGACCGCCCCTTCCCGCTCGCCGCGCTTGCGCAGGCCAGGCTTCTGGTGCGCGAGCCCACGTCCCGGACTCGCGCGGTGACAGAGCGACTGCTGGCCGCGGCCGACGTCGTCCCCGCCGACGTCATCGAGCTGCATACGCGGGAAACCATGCGCGAAGGCGTGGCCTTGGGGCTGGGCGTCAGCCTGCTCGCCTCTTCCGAATGCCCACCCGATTCGCGGATCTGCTATGCGCCGTTGGAGCGGCAGCCGGACCTGGGCGGCGTGGGGCTGGCCGGCTCCGTCGTCTGCCTGGCGGCGCGCAAGCGGACCCGGCTGATGCGCTCGGTCTGGGCCATCGCCGAGGAACTGGGGCCGCTGAGCCCGCTGGACCTGGACCCGGCGCCTGTCTCCGCATCGTCGCCTCAGATGCATTGGGTGGCGTCCGCCTCGGCCCACGGCGTGAGCTTGCCCGGCGCCGGCGCGGTCTCGGCCGAGACGACGGGGGTCTCTGCGTGAGCGGCAGCTTCCGCCGATCGCTCGAGCGCGCCAACCCGGTCGTGTTTACCACGGTGGCCGGCCTCGCCGGGTTCAGCGCCTATTTCTCCATGTACGCCTTTCGCAAGCCGTTCTCGGCGGCGACCTTCGACGCCGTGCCGGGCTGGCATTTCGCCCTCGACTACAAGATCGCGCTCGTCCTCGCCCAGGTGGCGGGCTACGCCCTCTCCAAGATGATCGGGGTCAAGGTGATCTCCGAGATGGATCCGGCGCGTCGCGGCGTGGCGATCCTCGGTCTGATCGGCGTCTCGTGGCTGGCCCTCGTGGCCTTCGCCCTGATCCCGGCGCCGTGGAATGTCGCCTGCCTGTTCGTCAACGGCCTGCCCCTGGGCATGATCTGGGGCCTGGTGTTCGGCTACATGGAAGGCCGCCGGGTGACCGAGGTGCTGGGCGCCATGCTGTGCGCCAGCTTCATCCTGTCCTCCGGCGTGGTGAAATCGGTTGGCGCTTGGCTCATGCTTTCGGCGCATGTCGATCGGTTCTGGATGCCGGCGGCCGCCGGCGCCCTATTCATGCCGCTGCTTCTCGTCTCGACCTGGGTGCTCGGCCAGTTACCGCCGCCCAGCGCCGAGGATGAGGCCGAACGCGTGCGACGCGCGCCCATGACCCGCGACGAGCGCTCGGCGTTCCTGAAGGCCTACGCCCCCGGGCTCGCGCTCCTGGTGCTGTCCTACGTCGTGCTGACCGCCCTTCGCGATTTTCGCGACAATTTCGCCGCCGAGATCTGGGCGGGCCTGGGCTACGGCGGCGAAGCAGGCGTGTTCAGCGCCAGCGAATTGCCGGTCGCGGTCATTGCGCTCGGCGCCATGGCCGCGGTGATGGTCGTGCGCGACAATCTGCGCGCCCTGATGGTGGTGCACGCCCTCGTGGTGGCCGGCTTCGTCCTGCTGGGCGTCTCGACCCTGGCTTTCCAGGCCCATCTCATCGCGCCCCTGCCATGGATGATCCTGGCGGGCGCCGGCCTCTACATGGCCTACACGCCGTTCAACGCTGTGCTGTTCGATCGTCTGGTCGCCTTCAGCGGTCGCGTGGCGACGGCCGGGTTCCTGATCTATGTCGCCGACGCCTCCGGCTATCTCGGCAGCGCGGCGCTTCTGCTGTGGCGCAACTTCGGTGTCCTGAAGCTGGACTGGCTGAGCTTCTTCATTCTCAGCGCCTATGCCACAAGCCTGATCGGCGCCACCCTGACGGCGCTGGCGGCCGTCTACTTCTATCGCGGCGCCAGGGTAAATCTGGAGAGCATCGCGCCGGCGCCGTCATGAAATTCCGCCTCTTGCCCATGGCGCTCCTGGCGCTCGGTCTCCAGGTTCCCGCCGGCGCGGCTGAGCCGGCAACGGAACTGCGTCACTGGCCACCGGCCCAGGCTCAGGCTCTGGAGCAGGCCATCGCCAAGGCGCCGCCCGGCGCCTACGCGGTGTTCGACGCCGATAACACCCTGTGGCGCAACGACCTCGAGGAGAGCCTGCTCGCCTATATGGAGATGCGCGGCCTGCTGTCGCCCAAGACGCTGCCCGCCGCCCTGCGCCCGTTGCCGCTGGCGCCGGGAGAAAGCCTCTACGGCTATTACCAGCGCCTGTGCGACGTCGACGACGAGCTCTGTTATCCCTGGATCGCACAGGTGTTCGCCGGCTTCAGCCTGGATCGTCTCAAGGGCTTAGTTGACGACCTGCTGGCCTACGACAAGTCCATTCCGGTGCGGTATCGCGCCGGCGGTAAGACGGTTTCAGACTTTGTGCGCTCTCCCAGGCCGTACCCGGGCCAGACAGAGCTGGTGCATCGGCTGATGGATGCTGGAATCAAGGTCTATGTGGTCACCGCCGCGTCTGAGGATCTGTCACGGATGGTGGCCAGCGATCCGAAATACGGTCTGGGCGTGAAGCCGGAGAATGTGGTCGGCGTCATCCTCTGGCTGCGCGACCCGAAGACCGGCCAGCTCACCACCACCCGTCGGGAGATCCGCCGGACGGGCGGCTTCCCGGTTTCGCCGCGGGATCTGGCGCGTCGGGGCGCTATGGTGACCACGTCTTACCTGGCCGAGCCAGCGTCTTGGTACGTTGGCAAGATGGCCGCGATCCAGTCCACGATTGACCCAGTGCGCCGGCCATTCCTGGTGGCCGGCGACTCACCCTCCGACTGGTGGATGCTGTTCTACGCCGACGGCGGGCGCGGCGGCGTGCGGGTCTGGATCGACCGCAAGATCGGCTACACGGAAAAGCTGGCGCAGGCCCGTCGAGCGCGTGCGGCGGCGGAAACCGAGGCCGGACTGCCCGCCCAGGCCGATTCCAACTGGGTGATCGTGACCCAGGCCGATATCGGCGGCTAGAGCACACCCCGCGTTGGGCGCGACGCCGCTCCGTCTTCTTCGCGGACCCGTGTGCGTGGGCGCTGGTCGTCATCCGCCAGATAAGGTCGGATGAGTTCCATCAGTTCGTCCTCGAGCCGGTCCACGGGCGGCAATGTATCTTCCGGCTCCTCCACCAGGGCGCGGGCGACGCCGAGCACCGCCCGGGTGGCGACGAAAAGCTTCAGGGGGTCGACCGCCGGACTCCTTCTTCCCCAACGGCAATTACGACCAGACAATCCTAATCAGCCCGGCCGAGCGGCTGATCATCGTCCGTTTTGGCTTCGGCCAGGATCCCGACCAGGATGTCGGCGCGGCGCGTATCTCGCGGCTGGCCGGGACGGTGGTCGCGGCGCTGCACAATCCGAAAGCCTGAACACCCGGCCCGGCGGGACTAACAATCCCACCGCAAGAACCTTGACCTTTGGGCCCGCGCGCCCATCCGGAGATCGCCACCCGTCAAAATCATCGGCGATTGATCGGCGAATGATCGGCCCGCGGTCCTGTCGCATTTCGCGTCCGGGGTGTTCCCTTCCACCCCAGCTTGGGAGGAGTCACCAATGCCTACGCAATCCAACTTCAAGCTCGGCCGCCTGCCGCGCAGCTTCGATCCGCGAGTGCCGCATATGAGCGCCCTTCTGGCGGGCCAGACCCCGCAGCCGCCGCCGGCCGCCGTCGACTACACCCAGAAGCTCACCGCCCCGCTTGGCATGATGCTCAATGACACCCTGGGCGATTGCACCTGCGCGGCCTTTTACCATGCGATCCAGGTGTGGACCGCCAACGCCAATCCGCCGATGGTCACCGCCCCCGACGCCACGGTCGAACAACTCTACATCCAGGGCGACGGCTACAAGCCCGCCGAGGGGGGCGAGGGCCCGGGCGGCAACGAACAGAAGCTGCTCACCTATATCCTCAACAAGGGTGCGCCGGCGCCAGACGGGGGCAGGTGGAGGATCGACGCCTTCGTCGAGGTCGATCCGCGCAACACCGACGACGTGAAACGCGCGATCGCCGACTGCGGCGTCGCCTATATCGGCTTCAATGTGCCGGCGTTCCTGATGCCGCCGAACGCGCCGCCGCCAGCGGTTTGGGACGTCCAACCTGGCCAGGACGACAGCAGTGTCGGCGGCCACGCCGTGGTGCTCGCGGGCTATGACGCCAACGGCGCCAAGGTGATCTCCTGGGGGCAGTATTACACCATGACCTGGGCCTTCTTCGGCCAGTTCGTGGACGAGGTGTACGCCCTGGCCGACGCCGACTGGATCGCGGCGACGGGGGACACGCCGGGCGGGCTGACGCTCGCGCAGCTCACCGCGCAGATGGCCGCGCTGAAGGCTGAGGCGTCGTCCGCATGAGCGCAAGCGTCACGCCGTTGGTCCAGCCAAAGCCGTCCTGAGTGGGGTATTCACCGCCGCCGCCGGGTTTTTGCTCGAGCACGTCGTATTTCTCCAGCATCCGGCCGCTCGCCTGGTACTCGCGCCTCACCGTCGCCAGCCATCCCGTGCGAATGTGCTCGGCCCGCGAGGTCTGGCCGTAGGCTCGGAGGCCTTCGACGGCGATCCACTGCAACGGCGCCCAGCCATTGGGCGCGTCCCATTGCTGGCCTGTGCGGACCAGCGTGGTCGCCAGACCGCCCGGCCCGACGAGACGTTCGAGCGCCGCGGCGTCGACGGTCGCCTGTGCCGGACTGGCCAGCCGGGCGAAGAGCGGGAAGGCCGCGGCGGCGGTGAGCTGGCGGCTTGGAGCGTGCAGGTCGAGATCATAGTCGGCGAAGAAGCGGCCGTTCCACATGTGCGCCAGGATGGCCTTGCGACGGCGATCGGCTCGCCGCTCAAAGGCGCGCGCGCACCGGGCGTCGGCCAGGGTCCGGCAATTGGCGGCGATGGACCGCTCCATCAGATACATCAGGCTATTGAGGTCGACCGGCGCCAGGCGCGTTGTGCGGATGGACGCCAGCGACTTGCCGTCGCCGAACCAGCGCGAGCTGAAGTCCCAGCCGCTCTCGGCCGCCGCGCGGATGTTGCGGAAGAGCCCGGCGGCGTCCCGCTCCGGATGGGCGGCTGCTAGCAGGACGTCCTCACGATAGGATTCGTCGCGCGGCGCGGCGGTGTCGTCCCAATACCGATTCAGCAACGATCCATCGGAAAGGCGCACGACTCGCTGGCCGGCCCCACCGGGCTTAACCGCCTCTTCGCCCGCCATCCAAAAGCGGTGCTCGGCGATGAGCCACGCATTGCGGCGCGCCAGGGTCGGTCGCGAACGATCGGCCGACAGGTTGATCATCAGGGCGAAGACCGGCGGTTGCGAGCGGCTGAGATAGTAGGTGCGCGTTCCGTTGGGGATGTGGCCGTAGCGCTCGATCAATGAGCCGAAATCGCCCAGCATGTCCTCGACCAGATCGCCCCGGCCCGAACGCGCTAGGCCGAGCATGGTGAAGTAGCTGTCCCAATAATAGAGTTCGCGGAAACGTCCGCCGGGAACGACATAGGGCAGCGGCAGGGGCAGGGCGGAGGAACCCGGCGGGGTGTCGGCCGTGGTCCGTGTCAGGTCGGGCCACAGGTCCTCGATATGTCGGGAGAGATCAACGCGGGACCCGTCATTCGCGCTCGCCGCGGGCGGGGAGGCGGGAGGGGCGAAATGCGCGAGCACGAAGCGCTTCAGCGCCTGATTGTCCGCTGGCGGTTGGGCGGCGAAGGCGGCGTCGATCTCCGCCGGCGACTGGCGCGGAACCTCATCGGCGAAGGTCTTGGAATCGGGGAAGACGCGGTCCATCTCCACGGCGCGGTAGAGGGGTCCGTAGAGCTGCGAGGGCGTGGCGACCGGCGGCGCCGCGAGCGCCGGGGCGGCCATCAAGGCCAGCAGGGCCGCGAAAAGCGCGCGCATGTTCGACTTCACGGCCATGCCCCTCACCGAGGCGGTGTGATAGGCGGCATGGACAAGATCAGGCAAACAGGCCGCCCCATTTGCTCGCGACACTCATAACCCATCCCCTCACGCCCTGCGCGGCGCTGGAACGCGTCGAGGTCGAGGTTGTGCGGCCGTCGGCGGCCAAGCTGACGCTGACCTATGCGGCCATCGGCGCGATCTCCGACGTCCGCCTGCCGCTACTCGCGACGCCAACGCGCGCGGATGACCTCTGGCGGGCCACGTGTTTCGAAGCCTTCCTGCGCGACTCCGAGAGTGACGCCTATCTCGAGTTCAATTTTTCGTCCTCCGGGGAATGGGCGGCCTACCGGTTCGGAGGCTATCGCGCCGGCATGAGCCGGGCGAGCGGCATCGCCCAACCCGTGATCGAGACGCGCGCGGCCGCCGATCGCTTCGAACTGCGTGCGCTCGTGGATCTTGGCGGCTTCACGCCGGGCCCCCTGGCGCTTTCCGCCGTTATTGAGGAGGCCGGCGGCGTCAAATCCTACTGGGCGTTGGCGCATCCGGAAGGCAAACCGGATTTTCATCATTCGGCGGGATTCATCTTCAACCTCGCGGCCCCGGAGCGCCCATGAAGTTCGGCATCGACCGCCTGCTGGAAGACCCCGATTTGCGTGCGCCGCTCGCGGGCCGGCGCGTGGCGCTGCTCGCCCACCCGGCGTCGCTGACGGCGGAGCTGACGCATTCACTCGATGCTCTCGCCGCTCTTCCTGACATCAAGCTCGCCGCTGCTTACGGGCCACAACATGGTCTGCGGGGCGACAAGCAGGACAACATGGTGGAGTCGGACGACTTCACCGATCCGGTCCACGGCATACCGGTGTTCAGCCTCTACGGCCGGGAGAGGCGGCCGAGCGGCCAGTCCATGGGGACATTCGACACGGTGCTCGTCGATCTGCAGGACGTCGGCACGCGCATCTACACCTTCGTCACCACGCTGCTGTACATGCTGGAGGCCGGGGCCGAGCACGGCAAGGCCGTCTGGGTGCTGGACCGGCCCAATCCCGTCGGACGGCCGGTGGAGGGCGTCAAACTACGCCCGGGCTGGGAAAGCTTCGTCGGCGCCGGACCGTTGCCGATGCGGCACGGCCTGACGCTCGGCGAACTCGGGGCCTGGTTCGTCGAGACCCTGAAGCTCGACGTCGACTATCGCGTGATTGAGATGGATGGCTGGGTCCCCGACGCCGCCCCGGGCTTTGGCTGGCCGCTGGGCGACCGCGCCTGGATCAACCCCAGCCCCAACGCGCCCAATCTGTGGATGGCCCGCGCCTTCCCGGGCACGGTGATGGTCGAAGGCGCGACCCTGTCGGAGGGGCGCGGGACGACTCGGCCGCTGGAGGGTTTCGGCGCCCCCGACATCGACGCCCGGGCGGTGATCGAGAGGATGCGCGCGCTCGCGCCCCACTGGCTCGCCGGCTGCGCCTTGAGGGATTTCTGGTTCGAGCCGACCTTTCACAAGCATGTGGGTCAGCTTTGCAGCGGCGTGCAGATCGTAACCGAGGGGCCGGCGTACGATCATGCCGCCTTCAGGCCGTGGAGGGTCACGGCGCTCGGCTTCAAGGCGATCCGCGCGCTCTATCCGGATTATGATCTGTGGCGCGATTTTCCGTACGAATATGAGCACGGTAAGCTCGCCATCGACGTCATCAACGGCGGCCCGCTGCTGCGCGAGTGGGTGGACGATCCCGCCACTGGGCCTGACGATCTCGACGCCGTGGCGCTGCCGGAAGAGGCGGCCTGGCGCGACGAGCGGGCGCGCCATCTCATCTACTGACGGCGGCGCTGGGCGCGTCGGGCGAATCTCGCCGGATCGACGAGCTCGGCGAGCAGGGCGGGCAGGGGCGACGGACGGCCGAGCGCCAAGGCGGCGACGTGTTCGGCCAGCAACGGGGCCAGGGTAAAGCCGCGCGAGCCGAGGCCGGTCAGGACGAAGAGCCCCGGCGGGCCGGCCGGCCCCGCCAGCGGCAGATAGTCGGAGGTCGTCGCGCGAACGCCCACCCGCGCCTCCAACACCGGACCCTCGAGGCGGCGCGCGAGTTCGGGCAGAACGGCGGCCACGGCTTCGAGGTTGCGGCGATGGTCGTTGGCGCGTGGTTCGAGCCCTTCGTCGTCGCGATCGTGGGTGGCGCCGAAGATGACGCCGCCCGGGGCCGGCGCGGCGTAGCCGCCGAAGAGCGCCGTCGTGGCCACGCGGACACCAGGCGCGAAACTCGCCTGCCCGCGCACCGGCCGAAGCGGCAGCCCCGGCACAAGGCGTGCGCTCGCCATGCCCGCCGCGACGCACACGACGTCGGCCTCGGCGATCGCCCCGCCCGTGTCATCGACCAGCCTCCAGACGGCGCCGTCATGGACAAGGTTCGACACGGACGCCGGCGTCCTCGCGACGGCCAAAAACAGGGCCGGATCGACCACCAGCGCAGTCTCGACCGCCAAAGCCGCGGGCGCCGGCTCGCCGAGGCGGCCGGTGGATTCGACGGATTCGATGACCCGCATCTCCTCCGGTTCGAAGAGATCGGTTCCGGCGATGGCGGTGAAGCGCCGCGCGTCCTTCAGTCCGACAGCGAGCTGCAGGGCCCCCCGCGCGATGATCGCCGCTTCGGTCCGCGAGTAGATCGTGTGCGCGCGAGCGAACGCCTGAGCAAACAAGGCGGCCGGCGCGGCGAGCCCGGCGTCGAGCCGGGGGGTGACCAGCGCCGCCGGGCCCTCCGAAGCCGCCGGGGGTCCGGCGTCATAGATAGCAGGCGTCGTCCCCAGGGCGGCGAAGGCCCCCGCCAAGGACGCCCCGGCGATGCCAGCGCCGATGACGGCCACGCGCGGCGCGGGAGCCTCGGGCGCCGGTCCGCCCGGCCAGCGACCCTCGAGACGGTGGCGTTTGCCGCCGAAGCCCGTCGCGCGCTCGATCTCGAACCCCGCCGTCGTCAACCCGCGCCGCACCTCGCCGGCCGCCGTGTAAGTGCCGAGCCGTGCGCCGGGCGCACTGCGGGCCGCGATCAACGCCAGCACCTCGGGCCGCCACATCTGCGGATTGAGGGCCGGCGAAAAGCCGTCGAGGAACCAGGCGTCAGCCGCGCCCGACCAGGCCTCGAGCGCCTCCGCCACCTCCATTACCGCCAGGTCGAGCGTGGCGCGGCATTCGGCCAGGTCCAGGCGGTGAAAGCCGCGCGCCCGGCCGGGCCATCTCGCCACAAGGATTTCCGCGATGGGCGCTAGCTCGGGCCATGCGCCCAATGCGCGCGCGGCGTCGCCCGCGCTTACCGGGAACGCCTCAATGCTGAAAATGGAAAGCCAGCCGTCGGCCGGACCCTCGCGCCGCCACAGATCCAGCAGGGCGGCGATATTGAGGCCTGTCCCGAAGCCCAGCTCCGCGACGCGAAACATGCGTCGGCCGCGCCACGCGCCCGGCAGGCCGCAACCGGCCAGGAACACCTGCCGCGCCTCGGCGAGGCCGCCCTCAGCCGAATAGTAGAGGTCGCCAAACGGGCGCGAGCGCGGCGGTCCCGCCTCGCCCCATTCAATCGGTCCGGTCATCGGGGATCTATGCGCCCGTGACTCCAAAGAAAAAGGGCCGCCCAAGCGGGCGGCCCTTTCTCCAAGCTTGCTTGAATGGAAGCTTGATTATTGGCCGGTGGCGTTCATCGCGCTGTTCGACGAATCCGCGGCGGCGTTCATGGCCGTGTTGGCGGCGCCCGAGGAATCCGCGGCGGCGTTCATGGCCGTGTTGGCGGCGGCGGTGGCGTCGGCGGCGACGTTGTCCGCGGACGGAGCGGCGGGCTTGCTGCAAGCGGCCATCGAGAGAGCGCCGATAGCGGCGCCGGCGACGAGCAACGAACGAACGAAAGTAGAGGTCATGATTCCCTGGTCCCCTTGGTGAGGTTGATGGCGTCAGCAGTCACAGGTCGACGCTGCCGGGGGAATATGCCGTGTTCGACGTGGAACGCAAGGGAAGAGTTCACGGAACCGTGAACTGAGCGTCATTTTGAGGACGCCGTCTCTCTACGAAACCGTCCGGACGTCGGGCCGGGATTCTGTGGATAACCGCCGGAAACCGCCATTTTTCGGCGCCTGATTCGCGGTTTGAGCCGGTTTCAGGGAGCTGACGTGAGGCGTTGGAGCACGGCTGGTGACAGATATCCGTCAGCCGGCAGTCCCTGGTTCTTCTGCCAGGCGCGTAGGGCCTTGCGCGTGCCGGAGCCGATCATTCCGTCGGCCGCGCCCGGGTCGAATCCGCTCCGGGCGAGCGCGCTCTGAGCGGCCATGCGCTGATCGAGACTGAGCGGCGTTTCGCGCGGCCAGGCGGTCGCCAGACCACCGCCGCCGGCGAAGCGGTCAGCCAGGAGCCCCACGGCCAGCGCATAGGCGATGGAGTTGTTGTAACTGCGGATAACGAAGTGGTTCGGCAGGGCCAGGAAGGCCGGCCCGCCGGCCCCGCTTGGCAGGAGCAGAATGCCGGGCGCGTTCGCGTCCGCCTGAGACCACGCGACGCCGGGCGCCAGGCGCACGCCTTTGTCCGCCCACCAGGCCAACGGCTGACTTGGGCCTTCGCTGAGGCCGTAGTCGAAGGCATAGGGCAGCCTCACCTCGGCCGCCCAGCCCTCGCCACGCCGCCAGCCGTCCGTCGCGAGAAGATGGGCCGCGGTGGCCAGCGCGTCCGGCGGCGAGCCCCAGATGTCGGGCCGGCCAAACCCTGTCGCCGTGACCGCCGTCTGCAGGTACACGGTGGGAAGGATCTGGGTCTGGCCCATGGCCCCGGCCCAGGATCCCCGCAGCTGGGTGCGCGTCACGTCGCCGTCGGCGATCATCCGCAAAGCGGCGATTAGCTGCTCGTCCGCCCAGTCGCGCCTGCGGCTCAGCGCCAGGGTGGCGAGGCAGCGGATGACGTCCATGTCGCCCTGCTGCGTCCCGAAGCTCGACTCCATCGCCCAAACGGCGATCAGCACGTCGCGTGGCACGCCCCAGGCCTGTTCGATGGAGGTGAAAGCGGTGATCGACGTCCGCTTGGTCCGGCCCTCGGCGATGCGTCCTGGACTCATGACGCCTTCGACATAGGCGCTCACCGGCCGGGCGAACTCGGGCTGGCGCGCGTCCAGCGCTGTCACCCGCGGATCGGGCGAGAGGCCGGCGAGCTGGCGGTCCACCACGGCGCGGGGCAAGCCCGCCGCCACGGCCTTGGCCTGGAAGAGGTTCAGCCATTCGGCGAAGTAGGCGTCGGCGCCGCTGGGCATGGGTTCGAACGGAGCCTGGGCCGCCGCCGTTCCGGCGAGGCCCGGGAGGGCGAGAGCGAGGGCGAGGAAGAATCGGCGATGCATGAAGGACGAGTCTATCCGCCCGGTCGGTGCGTTCAATGAATTCCCGCCGCCTTCGCCAGGCGCGGCTCGGATTGACTTGGCCGGCCGCGCTCCCTATACGACCGCGCTCCCGAATTCCTCGAACCCGTGCAAGGCCATGAAAGTCAGAAGCTCGCTCAAGACGCTCAAGACGCGCCACCGCGACTGCAAGCTCGTGCGCCGCAAGGGCCGCATCTACGTCATCAACAAGACCAATCCGCGCTACAAAGCCCGCCAGGGCTAATATCGGAGGTCGCGATGGCCAAGGTGGTCGGGGTCGGCGGCGTGTTCATCAAGACGCCGGACATCGAAGCCTGGAAGACTTGGTATGAGACCGTTCTCGGCCTGACGCTCGAGGCGTTCGGCGGGGCCATGTTCCAGCACCCTTCCATCGGTTACACGCTGATCGCGCCGTTCGCCGCCGACAGCGATCACTTCGCGCCTTCGACCCACGCCGTGATGGTCAATCTGATCGTCGACGACCTCGACGGCGTGCTCGAGCGCGCGGCGCGGGCCGGCGTGACGCCGCTCTCGCGCATGGACGGCGGCGAATATGGCCGCTTCGCCTCTCTGATCGATCCGGCCGGCGTTAAGTTGGAGCTGTGGCAGCCGGCGGCTTGAGCGAACTCAGATCGGACGAAATCGTCTGACCGGGGGTGATTTGCTCAAGAGTCAAAAACACAGAGCCTGCTTCAAGGTTCGCATCTGTTCCGTGCAAACGCATCAAGCTCTACGCCGCCAGCCCCTTGATCGCCTGGCGGCAGGCCAGCAGCGACTGACCGGCCACCATCCCTTTCCAGTCGTCGGCGTCGCCATAGAAGGCGGCACGCACCGCCTTCTTGATTTCCCGGCCCGGAGGTGAGGCCGGATCGCCGTGCGCGTGCAGCCAGGCGTCGGCGCGCAGGGCGCCCAGCGTCTCGGGCAGGGATTGCACGCCGACCTCGAGCGCCATGCCGGTGACCTCCGCCTGTGAGAGCAGCGCGGGCGCCGCGGCGAGGCCGTCGCCCTTGATGTCGGCCGAGGTGGAGGTTCCGGACGCGGGGCAGGTGATGGCCGCGCCGTACCAACTCCTGGCCCGCTCATACCCCCCGCTCGGCGGGGCGTCGGTGATGATCTGCTCGCCGTAGCCGAAGGGGCCGAGGCCGGTGTGGTAGTCGATGATCCCCACGCGCCCAGCGCCGGTCAGATATTCGGCGAAAATGGTGGTCTGGGTGCGCCTGGACCACGTCGGCGCCTGGCCGCCGTAGAAGATCCCCGTGGGGTGGGCGTACTGGCCGCCGGAGAGCGCCTGCTGCATGCCCATCGGCCCGTGCTCGGCGCCGTAGGCCGCCAGGGCGCGGGCGCTTTCCAGCTGCGCGGACTCTGTCCATTCGGTCGGCACGGCCACGTCCGCCAGAGCGTCGTAGCCGGGATTTGTCGGTAGGGCCGCCGAGAAGTCGATCCAATTGCGATTGAGGTCGACGTTGTCTTCGGTCACGCGGCGCAGCCAGGCGAAGCCGTAGGGGTTGATGGCGTGGATCAACAGCACCGCGACACCCGCCGGCAGGTGCGCGCCTTCGCCCCGGCGCAGCCAGTCGACCTGCGCGCCCGAGCCGCAGAAGCCTTCGACGCCGTGAGTGCCGGCGATCATTACCAGCACGCGCTCCGCGCTCTTGGGGCCGACTAGGGCGACGTCGGTGGATAGGTCGCCGCCGTCCGGTCCGCGCTCGGGATGGCCGAGTGTTTCCAGAGCGCCGCCGGCCGCGCGGGCGACCTCGCGGAACTTGGTGCGGGCGCTGGCGTAGTCGGCGCTGAAGCTGTCGGCGGAGTTCATCGGTTCAATCCTTCAGAAAGGCGCGCAGGGCGGCCTCGCCGCGCTCGGGCTGGTCACGGTGAACGCCGTGGCCGCAGCCTTCGAACACCTCCAGCCGGCCGAGGCCTACCGGCAGGGCGGCGGCGATCTCCTCGGCGCAGACGACCGGGGTGATCGGATCGACATCGCCGACCAGCACCAGTGTGGGGCAGGCCACGCGCGACAAGGCGGCGCGGAAGTCCATGCCCCGCTGCTCGTCGGTGATGAAGTGGAACATCACCTTGAGCCGCATGATGGCGCGGGCGCGGATAGCCGCGGCGGCCTCATTGCCGGTCGGGTTATAGAGCGGCATGCACTTGGCCATGTAGTCGTCGGCGCCCCGGGGCAACGGATCGGTCCAGAACTTGCGGGCGATCGCCGCCGCCTCCGCGCCGCCAAGCGTTTCCATCATGGCGTAGGTGGCTTCCAGGTGCATGCGCGCGGCGGTCGACGACAGCACCAGCTTGCCGGGCCCCTCGGGATGACGCGTGGCGTAGGCCATGGCCACCATGCCGCCAAAAGATTGGCCGAAGACGACCGGCTTTTCGATCCCGAGCTGATCGCAGAAGGCGGCGATGTCGTCGCCCCACTGGTCCAGCCGCCAGGTGTCGGCCTCGCCGCCGGAGCGGCCGTTGCCGCGGTGATCGAGATAGATCACCTGATGGGTGTCGGCGAAGCGATCGAAATAGGGGCGCATCGAGGAGTGGTCGAAGCCCGGCCCTCCGTGGAGGACGATAAGCGCTGGCCTTTGCACCATCCGATCGGCTTCGACCGCCAGGCTGGAGCCGACGGTGTCGAAGAACAAGCGCGCGCCGTTGACGTTGAGATACATGCCGCCTTCGCTCCCCGTCGCGTGAATTAATTCCGCGTTAGCCTGACGCCACGGCCTTGCCAATGGGCCGGGAACCAGACCTCATGGACCAACGACGCGCCAGGGAGAGACGCCGCCAATGGCCGCCGCCGGGCCGACCTCGCCGCGCAGGCTGCCATTCAAGGCGGCCCTGCCGTTCGCGGCCCCCAATATCCCCATCGCCGCCCTCACCATCGTCGTCTTCGTCTATTTGCCGCCCTACTTCGCCGGCCACCTCGGCGTGCCGCTGGCGTCGATCGGCATTGTGTGGATGGCGGTTCGGCTGCTCGACGTGCCGGTCGACGTCGTCCTGGCGCTCGGCATGGACCGTACGCGCACGCCGCTCGGACGCTACCGGGTGTGGCTGATCGGCGGCGCGCCGATCCTGATGCTGGCGCTCTATGCGCTGTTCATGGCGCCGGCGGGGTTCACAGCCAGCTATCTCTTCTGGTGGCTGGTGGTGATGTACCTGGGCAATTCGATCGTCAGCCTGGCGCACCAAGCCTGGGCGGCGACCCTCGCGCCGCAATATCACGAGCGTTCGCGGCTGTTCGCGGTGATCAACGCCGTCGGCGTCGTCGGCGTGCTGGCGGCCATGGTGATCCTGATCGGCGCGCCGGCGCTGGGCTTGACTGACGCCCAAAGCGTGCGGGCCTGCGGCTGGTTCATCATCGGCCTCATCCCGGTCTGCGTCGCCGTGGCGGCGCTCCGGACCCGCGAGCAAATCCCGCCCAACGTCGCGCGCGGACACACCGGGCTGCGGGACTATTGGGAGGTGCTGGCCAAACCCGACCTCCTGCGCCTGTTCGTATCGCAGGTCGCGGTGACGCTCGGGCCGGGCTGGATGAGCGCGATCTATCTCTTCTTCTTCAAAGCCTCGCGTGGCTTCACCACGCAGCAGGCGTCAATCCTGCTGGCGATCTACCTCCTGGCCGGCATTCCAGGCGCCATGCTGACGGCGGCGTTGGCGCGGCGGATCGGCAAGCACCGCACGCTGATGGTCACCACCACGGCCTATTCGCTCGGCCTGTTGACGGTGCTCATCCTGCCCAAGGGCAATCTCGCCGCCTTCGCGCCGATGATGTTCTTCGAGGGCGCCTGGGCTTCGGGCTTCGGCATGATGGTCCAGGCCATGCTGGCCGATGTCGGCGACGAGCTCCGCCTGAAACAGGGCTCGCAACGCATGAGCCTCGTCTATGCAGTCAACACCCTGGCCCAGAAGATCGCCGCCGCCGGCGCCATAGGCCTGACCTTCCCGCTGCTGCAGGCGTTCGGCTTCAACCCCGCCGATGGGGCGGTGAACACGCCGGCGGCGATCCACAATCTCTATTTGTCATTTCTGCTGGGGCCGATCGTCTTCGTCATGCTGGGCGGGGCGTGCGTGATTGGCTGGCGGATGGACTCGGCTCGCCACGATGAGATCCGCGCGGAACTCGAGGCGCGCGATGCGGCGCTCGAAGGCGCCGGGGCGCCGGAAGCCGCTCCGAAGACGCCCCTGGTCCCGGAAATCGTCAGAGGGCGGGCCGGCGCCTGATCGCGCGCCCATTTCAATCGCCGTAAAGGCGCCGTAAAGGCCGCGCCCATGCAGTCTCAGCACGCGACCCGCGGCCGCTTCGGCGGACTGATGCTGGGCTCCATGGGCGTGGTGTTCGGCGATATCGGCACCAGCCCGATCTACGGCTTCCGGACGGCGGTGACCCAGGCTGCTCGCGGCGCCGTGGGCGAAGGCGAAATCCTGGGAGTCGTCTCCCTGACCTTCTGGGGCCTGATGATCGTGGTGACGATCAAATACGTGACCCTCATGATGCGGGCCGACAATCGTGGCGAAGGCGGCATCCTCTCGCTCATGGCCCTGGCGCAGAGCGCGCTGGGCCGCCGCACCGCCGCCGTCCTGACACTGGGCATGGTCGGGGCCGCGCTGTTCTACGGCGACGCCATCATCACCCCGGCGATCTCGGTGTTGTCGGCGGTGGAGGGCCTCAAGACCGCGCCCGCCCTGGCCGGCTTGATGACGCCTTCCATAGGGATCGCCATCACCCTGGTGGTGTTGGTCGTTCTGTTCATGGTGCAGTCGCGGGGCACGGGGAAGGTCGGCCTCTGGTTCGGACCCATCTGCCTGGTGTGGTTCATCGCCATCGCCACGCTGGGCGTCCTGCACATTCCCGACGCGCCCAGAATCTTCTTCGCCTTCAACCCTTTCTACGGCCTGAAGTTTCTCTTCACCCACGGCCTCATCGGGCTCTTCGTGCTGGGCTCGGTGTCGCTGACCATTACTGGAGCGGAGGCGCTCTACGCCGACATGGGCCACTTCGGGCGCGGCCCGATCCGCGCGGCGTGGCTCACGGTGGTGTTTCCGTCGCTGATCCTCAACTATTTCGGCCAAGGGGCCTTCGCTCTGAAGTCCCTCGCCGGCGGCCATGCCAGCGCCGACCAGGACTGGTTTTTCCTCATGGCCCCCGGGCCGCTGCGCGTGCCCCTGGTGGTCCTCGGCATGGCCGCCACCGTCATCGCCAGCCAGGCGGTGATCAGCGGCGCCTATTCCATGTCGAGCGCCGCCATGCAGCTTGGCCTGCAACCTCGACTCACCGTGCGCCGCACCTCGGCGACCGAGGCCGGCCAGATCTATCTGCCGACGATCAATCTGCTGCTGATGGTGGGCGTGATCCTGCTCGTCGGCATCTTCAAGACCTCCGACGCCTTGGCCAACGCCTATGGCTTCGCCGTCACCGGCACCATGACCGTCACCACCGCCCTGGCGGCCATCGTCGTGCGCCGGCTGTGGAAGTGGTCCAGGTTGCGGACGGCGCTGCTGGTGGCCCCGCTATTCGCGGTCGACCTGGCCTTCTTCGCGGCCAATTCCCTGAAACTGTTGTCTGGAGGCTGGGTGCCGCTGGCCATCGCCTCGGCGGCGGTGCTGATCATGGCCGCCTGGCTGCGTGGCAGCGGCATCGTCGCCGCCAAGGCGCGGCGCGAGCGCATTCCCCTGGCCGACTTTCTGGCCTCGGTGGCCCGCAAGCCGCGCCACATGGTCAGCGGCACGGCCATCTACCTCACGCCCGAGCCGGACCTGACGCCGGGCGCCCTGTTGCACAACCTCAAGCACAACGGCGTGCTGCACGCTCACAACATCATCGTCACCGTGCGCACGGCCGATCAGCCGCGTGTAGACGCCGCGGAGCGGGCGAGCTTCGAGACCATCAACGAGGCCTTCACCCGCGTGACCCTGGCCTTCGGTTTCATGGAGCGTCCGGATGTGCCGGGCGCCCTCGCCGCGCTCGCCATTCCGAACGTGTCGCTGGACCCCATGCGGGTGTCGTATTTCCTCGGCCGGCGCTCGATCGTGGCCGGCCGCGAACACGGCTTGCGCGGCCTGCTCGACCGTATCTTTCTCGCCCTGGCCCGCAATTCCGCCGACCCCAGCGAAGTGTTCGCCATTCCGCCCGGCCGCGTGGTGGAGATGGGCGTCCAGATGGCGCTGTAAGGCCGCCGCCAGACCGAGGCGTTTGATCGCGCCGGATCTTTGAGGCACACCGACAGGGCGGCGACGGAGGGCGGCACATGGCGGAATGGCGCAACTGGTCTGGCAGCGTCGTCGCCGCGCCCGAGCGCCTCGAGCGGCCGAAGACCGAGGCCGAGCTCTGCTCCATCGTCGCCGGCGCGCCTCGTGTGCGCGTGGCCGGGACGGGTCATTCCTTCATGCCCTTGTGCGAAACCGACGGTGTGCTCGTCTCGCTGGCCGATATGGCGGGCGGTCTGGAGATCACGCCCGACCGGTCGAGCGTATGGGTCCCGGCGGGAATGCCGATCGGCGAGCTGACCGCGGCCCTGTGGGCCGAGGGCCTATCGCTGGCCAATCAGGGCGACATCGACAAACAGTCGCTCGCCGGCGCGCTCGCCACGGCCACGCACGGCACGGGCCGCACCCTAGGCGCGCTTTCGACGTTCTCGCGAGCGTTCCGGCTGGTGACCGCGAGCGGCGATGTCGTCGAGTGCGATGAGACGCGCGAACCCGAGCTCTTTCAGGCCCAACGTGTCAGCCTGGGCGCCTTGGGCGTCATGTCGAGGGTCGAGCTGGCGGTGCTGCCGGCCTATCGCCTGAAGGAGACCCTGCGCCGCGCGCCCCTGACCGAACTCCTGGCGAGCTGGGACGAGCTGGCCGACAGCCACCGCCATGTGGAGTTCTTTGTCTTTCCCTACGCCGACGAGGCGCTTCTCAAGATCCTCGACGTGGTGGAGGACGGCGACGAAAAGCCCGGTGTCGATATCGACAGCGCCGCGATGCAGATCATCTGCGACCTCACCAACCTGATGCCGGCCGCCGCCCCCACCTTGCAACGCCTGATCACCAAGGCGATGAGCCCATCGACGCGCGCGGCGCCAGCCCATCGCATCTTCCCCTCCGAACGCCCGACCAGGTTCGAAGAGATGGAATATGAGATTCCGGCGGCGAACGGCGCGGACGCGCTCCGCGCCGGCATCGCCGAGGTGCGGGCGCGCAAGCTGCCGATCATCTTCCCGTTCGAATATCGCTCGGTCGCCGCCGACGACATGTGGCTCTCGCCGATGAGCGGCCGCGACTGCATCTCCATCTCGTTCCATCAATACGCCAAGATGCCCTGGCGCGAGGCCTTCGCCGTCGTCGAGCCGGTGTTCGCCGCTCACGGAGGTCGTCCGCACTGGGCCAAGCGGCACACGCTGAAATCGGATGACGTTCTGCGGCTCTATCCTGACGCGGGGCGGTGGGGCGAGGTGCGTAAACGCTGGGACCCGCAGGCCAAGTTCCTGAACGCGCACCTGCGCGACCTCTTCGCGTTTTCGCTATGAGCGAGCTCAACGCCCATCTGATCGGCCGGCAGGGCGGCCGGCGCGACATGGCGACACCGGCGCTGGTGGTCGATCTGGACGCCCTGGAGCGCAACATCGCCGGCATGGCGCGGTTCGTCGCGAGCGTCGGGCTGAAGCTGCGGCCTCACGCCAAGACCCACAAGAGCGTTGAGATCGCCCGTCGCCAGATCGCCGCCGGCGCCGTGGGCGTCTGTTGCGCCAAGCTGGGCGAGGCCGAGGCCCTGACGGCCGGCGGGATCGAGAATATCCTCATCACCTCGCCGGTCGTGGGCGCCCTGGGGGTCGAGCGGCTGGCGGCGCTGGCCGGGCGCGCGAGCGGACTGATGGCCGCCGTCGATCATCCGGACGCCGTCGCCGCGCTCGCCACGAGCGGCGCGCCGCTCACCCTGATCGTGGATATCGATCCCGGCATCCACCGCACGGGCGTGGCCGACGGCGAGGCCGCGGCAGCCCTGGCGCGCGCGATCGCGGCGGCGCCCAACCTGACCTTCGCCGGCGTGCAGTTCTATTGCGGCATGCAGCAGCACATCGAGGATTTCGAACTGCGCCGGGCCGCGATCGAGGAGCGCACGGCCTATTTGTCGGACATCATCCGCAAGCTGACCGATGGCGGCCTGGCGCCGGGTATCGTCACGGGCGGCGGCACCGGCACGCACCGCATCGACGCCGCGCTCGGGACATTTACCGAGCTTCAGGTCGGCTCCTACGTGTTCATGGATCGTCAGTACAATGACTGTGACCTGACCGGCGAGGGCGCGGCCCCGTTCGAGACGGCGCTTATGGTCGACGCGCGGGTGATCAGCGCCAGTCATCCGTTCATGGCCACGGTCGACGCGGGCTTCAAAGCCTTCGCCACCGAGGCCGGGGCGCCGCCGATCCTGGCCGGCGCGGCGGAGGGCTCGGCCTATCACTTCATGGGAGACGAGCATGGCTGCGTCATCCCGCCGCCTGGCGCCCAGCCGCCCAAGCTCGGCGAGAGCGTGATCTTCGCCGCGCCGCATTGCGACCCGACGGTCAATCTCTACGACGCCTATCACCTGATGCGGGGCGACACCTTGCTCGGCATCTGGCCGATCGAGGCGCGCGGCCGCTCGGCGTGAGGCGCTTTCCCGACCTTGCGTAAGGCGATTATGGTGCGCCGAAAGTGAGGACGCGCCATGACCATCGATGAAGCCGCGCTCGACGCCGCCTTGGCGGAGGCCCACCTGCCGGCGCTGCTGGCCTCGCTGGTTCACCTGACCGGCGACGCCAATCTGCTGACCCCCGAGCGGCGGCCGACCTATGTGTTCATGGGCGACAATCGCCTGGGCGCCTATTCGCCGGAGGTGCAGGCGGATCTTATCAAGCGCGCCAAGGTCGCGATCCTGGCCCATCTCGCCGGGGCGCCGCTGCCCCCGGCGCCCGCGCCCGTCGTGGTGCGCAAGATCATGGACTGGGTCGCCGGGGCCGATATTCCCGACAACTACGCGCCGTTCCTGCTCGATGAACTGAATCTCGACGGCCGGACCACCAAGACGCCGGACTGGTCGGCTCCGAAGCTTTCAGCCGCCGCGCGTCGCCTGAAGGTGGTGGTGGTGGGCGCCGGCATGTCCGGACTGCTGACCGGCATCCGGCTCAAGCAGGCGGGCGTCGACTTCACCATCGTCGAGAAGAACGCCGATGTGGGCGGCACCTGGCTCGAGAACGCCTATCCCGGCTGCCGCGTCGACAACCCCAACCACATGTATTCCTATTCGTTCGAGCCGAACCACGATTTCCCGCAGTTCTATTCGACCCAGCCGGTGCTCCTCGACTATTTCCGCCGCGTCGCCGACCGGCACGAGCTGAGACCGCACATCCGGTTCGAGACCGAGGTGGTCGAGGCGGTGTTCGACGAGGCCCAGGCCCTCTGGCGCGTGGAGGTCAAGACCAAGGACGGCCGCCGCGAGGTGCTGACGGCCAACGCCCTGGTCACCGCCGTGGGTCAGCTCAATCGGCCGCGCATTCCCGACATCCCGGGCGCGGACAGCTTCGCGGGCCCCGCCTTCCACTCCGCCAGTTGGCGCCATGACGTGGACCTGGCCGGCAAGCGTGTCGCGGTGATCGGCACCGGGGCCAGCGCCTTCCAGATCGTGCCGGAAATCGCCCCCAAGGTCGCCCATCTCGAGGTGTTTCAGCGCACACCGCCCTGGCCCATCCCTGGCCCGACCTATCACCACGATGTGCCGGAGGGGAAAAAGTGGCTGCTGGAGCACGTTCCCTTCTACGACAAATGGTACCGCTTCTTCCTGTTCTGGATGCTCACCGACGGCCTCTACCCGATGGTGCAGGCCGATCCCGACTGGAAGGGCGGCGAAGGCGCGGTGAGCGAGGCCAACGCCACGCTGCGCGCCATGCTCGAGGCGGCGCTGAGAGCCCAGGCGCCTGACCGGCCCGACCTGCTGGAGAAGGTGGTCCCCACCTATCCCATGGGCGGCAAGCGCGCGCTGGTCGACAATGGCGTGTGGGTGGAGGCGCTCAAGCGCGACAACGTCGATCTGGTGACCACGCCCATCGCACGCATCGCGCCCACCGGCGTCGTGACCGCCGATGGCGTGGAGCACCCTGCCGACGCGATCATCTACGGCACCGGTTTCCACGCCAGCCGGTTCCTCTGGCCGATGCGCATCGTCGGGCGCGGCGGCAAGGACCTGAACGAGGTCTGGAATGGCGACGCCCGCGCCTATCTCGGCATGACGACGCCAGGATTTCCGAACCTGTTCATGATCTACGGTCCGAACACCAACATCGTGGTCAACGGCTCGATCATCTTCTTTTCGGAATGCTCGGTACGCTACATCGTCGGTTGCCTGCAATTGATGGCCGAGACGGACGCCGACACCCTGGAGGTCAAGCGCGAGGTCCACGACGCCTTCAACGTCAAGGTCGACAAGGCCAACGACCTGATGGCCTGGGGCGCGCCGCAAGTGACGAGCTGGTACAAGAACGCCACCGGGCGCGTCTCCCAGAACTGGCCCTTCCCACTGGTGGACTACTGGACGGCCACTGTCGCGCCCAAGCCGGAGGACTTCGTGCTCAGGAGCCGGGTGAAGGCGGAGGCGTGAGCTTCACGCCTTGTCGAATTTGTCGCGGCGGCGGTGGCCGAACAGCAGGCGATGCTCCAGCCGGCCGCGCAGGGCGGCGTAGTAGGCGGTGAGGAAGGCGTCGTCGCGCTCGTCCGGCGCCTTGTACCAGCCGATCTTGCCGCGGATGCGCTCCGCCACCGCGGTCATGGTGCGCTTGTCGCGGGCGCGCAGGACCGTCTCCAACACCTGCAGCTCCTTGACGCCGTAAGCCGAGACCTGCTCGCGCGTGAAGGCGAAGCCGCCCCCGTCATGGCTGGCGGCGAGATCGGCGGCCAGCGAGCGGCGCGGCGCCTTTACCACCCAGGTGCCGGCCACGATGTCGCCAAGACGCAGGCGATCGCGATTGAACATCGGGAACAGCAGGAAGCCGCCGGTCCAGACGAGCCCCATCAGCACCACCCAGCCTTGGACCGGATCGCCGGCGGCGTTGGCTGCGGCGAGGAACACCACCGGCAGGAAGACCTCGATCTCGCGCAGGAAGTTGCGTACGAAGACCGCCTCGGCGGTCAGACGCCCGCCGTCTCTCGCCGCCACGCGCAAGCCGAGGACGCGTTTGCCGGGCGTCGCCGCCCGTGGGCCGGCCTCGAAGGCGATGAAATAGCCGTTGCGCAGGACGAAGAAGCCCAGCAGCCAGGCGATGCCCCAGGGCTCGGCGTTCTTCAGGCCGACGGAGGAGGCGATCCAGGCGATCAGCAAGGTGAAGGCGATCAGCCCGACCACCATGAACAGAATGTCGAGCAGGAAGGCGGCGGCCCGATCGCCGCCGGAGCCCAGGACGAGCCGAAGGTCCGCGCCCTCCGGCGTGATGAACCGGCGCGCGAAGCGGGCCTCCGGCTCGACGGGCGGTCGCGTGGCGGAGACCGCGGTCACGTCTCGCGCCTCGGCAGGTAGAAATAGGCCAGCCAGAGCGTCAGCATCGTTCCGCCGATGGCGTAGCGCGCCCAGTCGAGCCGGATCGTCTGGCGTCCGACGCCTTCGAGCACACCGGCGGCGATCAGCATGACCACGACGCCGGCCATGGCCGCGCCGGCGGTGCGCCCGGCGACGCGCGCCGCCTCGAGCCGGGTCAAGGGTCCAGGAAACATCACCGCCCAACCGATGCGGAACCCCGCGCCGGCCGCGATCACCGTGGCGAAGAGTTCGGTGGTGCCGTGGATGGAGAGCCAGCCGCCCAACGGGACCAGAAGCCCGCGCGAGGCGTAGAGCGCCATCAGGGCGCCGAGCGTCAGGCCGTTGTCGGCGACCAGAAGGACCGTGGGGGCGCAGAAGGCGAAGCCCAGGGCGAAGGCCAGGATCGAGACCCCGGCGTTGTGGGTGAACAGGAAGGTGGCGAAGAACGACAGCGGCTGGCCCTTGGCGTCATGGTAGAGCGCGTCCCTGAGGAACGCCGTGGTTGCCGTGGGATCGCGGCCCTGGGCCATGGCGTCGGGCAGGATCGAGCCGTACCAGTCGGGGTTGTTCCACACGAGGGCGAAGCCCGCGGCCGTGGCGAAGACGAGGATCGCCGTGGCGATCAGGGTTTCACGCCAGATCGCGCGCACGGCCGCTGGCCAGTCATGGCGGAAGAATCGCGCCAGCCGGTCGCCGAGGTGCGCGCGCGCGCCGTAGACAAAGAAATAGGCGCGCGTAGCCAGGGCTTCGAGATAGTCGACGAGGCTGGCGTCCAGAGACGTGGCGCGCGCCACCGACAGGGCCGAGACCACCGAGCGATAGAGCAGGGGGATCTGCATCAACTCGGCGGCCGTCAGCCGCCGCGCGTGACCGCCTTCGGCCTTGGCGAGCAGGCGCTCGAGCGTCTTCCAGTCGGCTTCGCGCTCCGCGCGGAAGCGATGGCTCTTGAGATCGCCGTTCACAGGAGTTCCCGACGCTTGAGGTCAAGGTAGGCGGAGATCAGCGCCGGGCCGATGCGTGCGGCCGGGGCGTCGAGAATCTGCACCCCCAGGCGCCGCAGGCGCTCGATGACCACCTCGCGGCTGCGCAGCAGGGCCGCGGCCGTGACGGCGCGCGTGACGTCTTCGGCGGCAGCCGGTTCGCGCGCGGCGATCGCCTCTAGCTCCTCGTCACGGAAGATCACGAAGAGGACGAGGTGGCGGCGCGCCAGACGGCCGGCGTTTTCGATCATCATCTCGGCGGTCGTGGAATCGGTGAAGTCGGTGAACACCGTCACCAGGGAGCGGCGCTTGAGGTGCGCGCCAAGCTCCGTCATGCCCAGGGTGTAGTTGGTCTCCTCGGCGCTGTAGTCGAGGCCGGCGGAGAGCCGCCGCAGGCGCTCGAAGGCGACGGCGCCGCCGAGCATGCCGGTGTAGAGGCGTGGCCGGGCGTCGAAACCATAGATCGCGACGCGGTCGCCCAGCTTCAGGCTGACGAAGGCGGTGAGCAGGGCCGCATTGAGCGCCAGGTCCACGCGCGGCGTGCCGGCCAGCGGCTCGCACATCTGCCGGCCGGAATCGATGGCGAAGACGATCGGGTGGTTGGCCTCGGCGCGGAATTCCTTGCCGAGCAGCTTCAGGTGGCGCGCGCTCTGTTTCCAGTCGATGGCCCGCGTGTCCATCGGCCCCACCAGCTCCTTGAGGGCGTGGAAGTCGGTGCCGTCGCCGACGTCGAGCTGAACCTTGAGGCCGGAGAGCGCCTGACGGGAAAACAGGCGCACGGCCTCGGCCTTCACCGCCTCGACGTTGGGGACCACGGCGATGGCGCGCGCGACGGGATCGCGGATCTGCTTCCAGACCAGACCCAGGGGCCCGGGCCAGCGCAGCCAGAGGGCGGAAATCTCGCCCACGCCGCGGCGCACCGGCGTCAGGCGCACCACCCCTTCGCCGCCCGTGAGGATCAGACGGTCGGGATCGGCGGTGAGGCGGTCGTTTGTCTCGAGCGCCAGGCCGAGCCTAGCGGGCGAGGCGCGCCGAAAATGCGCGGCGATATGCGCCTCGCCCACGCCGGCGACCCCGAGCTGGGCGGGCGCTACCAGAACCAGGCTCGCCTCGCCTCGCGCCGGCCCGATCAGGGCGTCGAGCAGGGTGAGGCCGAGGATCAGCGCGACCCACCCTCCGGCCGCGGCCCACCATCCGGGGGCGATCAGCCCGGCGATCAGCGCCAGCGGCGCGCCGGCGACCGCCAACATGATCGCCCGACGGGTTGGATAGATCATCGCCGCCTCACCTGGGCGCCTCGATGCGCTCGGTGAGCGCGATCAGAGTATCGTCGACGCCGCGCCCCTCGATCTCGGCGGCGGGCGAGAGGATCACCCGGTGCCGCAGGGCCGGCAGGGCCAGCGCCTTGACGTCGTCCGGTATGACATAGTCGCGGCCCTCCAGGACGGCGCGGGCGCGGGTGGCCAGGGCCAGCATCGCCCCGGCCCGTGGGCTGGCGCCGGTCTCCAGGTCCGCCGTCTCGCGCGTGGCCCGCACCAGGGTGACGATGTAGGCGGTCACTTCCTCGGCCAGGCGTATCTCGCCGACCGCGGCGACGGCGGCGGCGATCTCATCGCGGCCTCCGATCCGGCTTACGCCCAGATCCGCCGGGTCAGGCAGGCCGTGACGCGAGCCGTGTTGGGCCACGATCTGCTTTTCCTCCTCCAGCGAGGGATAGGCGAGCGTCTGCTTGAACAGGAATCGGTCGAGCTGGGCCTCGGGCAGGGGATAGACGCCCTGCTGCTCGATGGGGTTCTGGGTCGCCACCACGGTGAAGCGGTCGCCCAGGGCATGCGGCTTGCCGTCGATGGTCACCACACGCTCCTGCATGGCTTCCAGCAAGGCCGCCTGGGTCTTGGGCGGCGTGCGGTTGATCTCGTCGGCCAAAAGCAGCTCGCAGAAGATCGGCCCCTTGGTGAGGGTGAAGGCGCTGCTCTGAAAATTGAACAGATTGGTTCCGATGATGTCGCCCGGCATCAGGTCGGGGGTGAACTGGATGCGGCCGTAATCGAGGTCCAGCGTTCGCGCCAAGCACTGGGCGAGGAACGTCTTGGCCGTGCCGGGCGGGCCTTCCAGCAGAATGTGGCCGCCGGCCAAGAGCGCCGTCAGCATCAGATCGACGGTCTGGCGCTGGCCCACCACCGCCTTGGCGATCTCGGCCCGAAGGCCGTCCGCCAGGGATTTCACCTCGTCAACCTTCACCCGACATCTCCACTCTCCATCGATAGAGCCGTTTGGCCACGCTGAGCAGCCGGCTGCGATCAGGGGCGGTCCTCGCCATGACGGTGAGGACACCCAGTGTGTCGGCCGCGCCGCGGCGCGCGCCCAGCCGATCCAGGAACGCGGTCAGCGCCTCGCCGGTCAGGGTGCGCGGCGCGCCCACGGCCCGCGCCGCGAGGTCCCGCGTCAGGGCGGCGTAGGGCTCGCCCATCGCGGTCTCCTTGCCGGCCATGCGGGCCAGGGTCGCGGTGTTGTCGGCGAGGGCTTCCTTGCCGTGCGCCAGGGCCCGGGTCTCGCGCCGGGCCGGGCCGAACCGACAGAAGGCCTGGACGCCGGCCAGGGCGGCGGCGGCGGCCAGGCAAAGGGTCACGGCCAGGAACGGCGGGTCGAACATCAGGTTGAGGGCCGAGCGGCTGTGTCCAAGACCGTTCAGGGTCACATCGAAGATCGCCGGGCCGTTCTCGGCCCGCAGTCCGTTCACCAGCGCGACGGCGCTGGAAAAGGTGGTCAGGTCTTTCAGGCCCTGGTTGTCCAGCAGGTCGGGATCGGACAGCAGATAGGCCGGGCCCCACGGCGCCTTGGCGAGGATCGTCGCGCCGCGCTCGTCGGTCAGCACCGGCGTCCATCCCTTCCAGGTGCGAAGGTCCATGGACTGCAGCGAGTCGGTCTGTCCGAAGGCGAAGATCTGGCCGGCCGCGAACGGACCGCCGACGGCGGTGAGCACCGGCCGGCTCGCGCCCACGCGTCGGGCGGGATTGGCCTTGGCGATCAGCGACTGACTGCCGAACGGGGCGGCCGGGGCCGGAAACCCGCTGGCGACCCAGCCACGATGCTTGGGGTCGCGGCCCACGATCCATTTGGGCAGGACCACCAGCACCGGTCCCTGGAAGCCCATTGGCGTGACATCACGGTCGGCCGCGTTGAGCGGCGGCGTCAGCACATAGAGGCCGGCATGCCGGCCCCGCGGCAGGTGGTGGCGGCTGATCAGCACCGGCTCGCCCAGGTCCTTCAACCCCTCGGCCAAGCCGGAGAAGCCGATAGCCGATTTCGACAAGGCATGGCCGGCGCCGTCGTTGCCGGTCTCAAGGGCCGAAGCATAGGTGAACAGCACCAAGAGAGCGCAGAAGGCGAACACGCCCACCACCACTATCAATCCGCCTGCGAGCGGCGTGATCAGACGGTCTTGAGTGGCTTCGGCCGCCGTCACGCCCACGTCTCCCCGAACGCGAAGGCTTCATAAGCCGCGCGGCAGTCGGCGAAGGCGGCGGCGTCCAGCGTCCGGCCACCGAACAGGCTTCGTTCGACAATCGCGGCGATCCGGCCGAAGGCGCCGCGCGCGGCGGGCGGCACCGCCTCCAGAACGGCGATGTCGCGGGCGGTGAGGGCCGGTTTCACCAGGCGTGGCCGGCGATCCTCGATGTCGTCGATGCTGCGGAACAGCAACAGGTGGGCGGCCTCGTCGTATCGTCCCTCGCCGGCCAGCCGGTCGGCGTCGGCCAGGAGGGCGCGGGCCTTGAAGGTTTCCGGCCGCCAGTCGACCGGCCGCTGGCGCGGCGCCGGACGCCGGCGGCGAAAGGGAAAGCGCGCGCCCATCACCTCGCGCAGAATGAGATAGAGCACGGCCAGGATCGCGGCGCCGACGCCCATCCAGAACACGTCGATGGCGTAGGGGGCCAGGAACTTGGTCGCCTGGGCGATCCAGCGGCCGAGGGTCTTCAGCCACTCCGGCTCGATGAATTGCGGCTGGGCCGGAACCGGCGTGAACGAAAACTGGAGGGCGCGGTCGTGCAGCAGTCGCGCGTGTGCGGCCGCCAGCGCCTGCGCTCCCGCCGTCCCCCCGTCAGCGGCCAATCCGCTCTCCCCGCCCGATACGCGAAGAGCCTAGCAGAGGAATCGTTCGGCGCGCGCAGGTGTTTTCAGTGGGCCGTCGAGGTGGAGCTTTGGTGGGCGCCGGCGTCGCCCGCCACATAGGCCCCGGCGCAGGCCGCCAGCGCCGCCAAAGACATGGCGAAAAACACGCCAACAATCGCCTTCATGAATCGAATTCTCGTCCGCCGATACTGAACCGCAAGACTTGCAGGATTTTGCGCCGGCGTCAAAAGCGGGCAAACTTCGACCTCCCGATTCTTCGCGACGGTGACCAGGACCCATGTCTCCTCTGACGGCTGTCGCTGGGCTGTGGGTCGCTTGGTATTCCACCTGGATTCTCGCGGTGGTGTTCTCGCGCCGAACCCAGGTCCAGATGAAGACGGACATGGTCGGCCCGCACCGATTCCTGGCCGGGTTCGGAGCGGCCCTGCTGTTTACGCCCCAGGCCCTGGGGCACGATCACGCTTCCGGGCCGTGGGCGGCGGTCACACGCAGGCTGTGGGCCGAAGACGACCCGCTCAACTGGGGTCTGTTCGGGCTCGTGGCGGCTGGCTTCGCCTTTTGCTGGTGGGCGCGGCTTCACCTGGGCACGCTCTGGTCCGGTTACGTGACGCTCAAGGAGGGTCACCGGATCATCGACACCGGGCCCTACGCCTTGGTGAGGCACCCGATCTATTCGGGCCTCATCTTTTCGGGGATCATGACGGCCCTGATCGGCGCGACCCCGCTCGCCCTGGCCGGCGCTTGCCTGCTGGCCATCGGCTTTTCGATGACGGCCGGAATCGAGGAGGGCTTCCTGCGTCGAGAGCTCGGCGCCGGCGCCTACGACGACTATAGCCGACGTGTCGGCAAGCTCGTTCCCGGCCTGAAATAGGTCGGCGGCCGACCGCTTGCACGCGCGGGTCCGATGGGCCATCGCTGGCGCCCATGGCGCACGAATTCCCTGACGGCGCAAAGTCCATCGAGGCCCTGATCGCGACGCGAGTCGAGGGCCACGCCCTGCCGCAGAGCTTCTATGTCCGCGAGGATGTCTTTGCCCGCGATATGGATCTGCTGCTCGGCGGCTGGACCTGCCTCGGCCACGAGAGCGAGATTCCAGAGCCAAGCGACTGGATCACCGGCGGCTTCGGCCGCGAATCGGCCATTGTCGCGCGCGGCGAGGACGGAGCGGTGCGGGCGCTGGCCAATGTCTGTCGCCATCGCGGTTCGCGCATCTGCGTCGAGCCGAGCGGCCGCTCGGCTGGCCTCACCTGCCCCTACCATGCCTGGACCTATCATCTGGACGGGCGGCTGCGGGCGGCGCGCGAGATGCCGGCCGGATTCGATCCGCAGGCGCACGGCCTCAAACCGCTGCCGCTGGCGATCGTCGGCGGTCTGATTTTCGTCAGCTTCGGAGAGGCGCCGCCGTCGCTCGAGACGGCCGCGCCGGCCCTCGCGGCCATGACCGAACACTACGGCTGGGAGAGCGCCCGGATCGCCGCGCGCCGGGCCTATTCCGTCGCCGCCAACTGGAAGCTGGCGCTGGAGAACTACCATGAATGTTACCACTGCGGACCGGCCCATCCGGAGTTCTCGGTTCTGCACACCCTGGCGCGGCCGGGGGCGAGGCGCGTGCGCGGCGAGGCCGAGTCGCGCGCCGATCTGACCGGGGGCGCCGTGGTTCCCGATCATGAGGCCTGGGCCTCCGCCCATGACGGCGGTGAAGTCGTCCGCGTGATGCGCTCGCTGCTGGCTCGGGGCGCGCGGACCGGCAGCCGAGACGGTAAGCTGATGGCCCCCCCGATGATCCCCACCGACGGCGCCTGCGTCTTCGCCGAGCTTGGCTACCTCTCCGCCTTCCTGGCCTACGCCGACCACGGCGTCGTCTATCGCTTCATCCCCCGCGGGGTGCTGGAGACCGAGATGGAGGTGCTCTGGCTGGTGAGAGGCGACGCGCGCGAGGGCGTCGACTACGACGTCGGGGAGCTCACTTGGCTATGGGACGTCACCAGCCTCGCCGATAAGCGCATCATCGAGCGCAACCAGGCGGGGGTGCTGTCGCGCTTCTACGAGCCAGGACCGTTCTCGCTGATGGAGCCCGGCGCGCGGCAATATGTCGACCGCTACCTCGCCGACCTCGCGGCGCGGGTCTGACGTGGCCTATGACGCGCTTATCGTCGGCGGCGGCCACAATGGCCTGACCTGCGCCTTCTATCTCGCCCGCGCCGGCTACAAGGTGCGAGTCCTGGAACGGCGCGAGATCGTCGGCGGGGCGGCGATCACCGAGGAATTCCACCCCGGCTTCCGCAACTCCGTGGCCAGCTATTCGGTCAGCCTGCTGAACCCCAAGGTCATCGCCGACATGCAGTTGGCGCGGCACGGCCTCAAGGTGGTGATCCGGCCGCTAAGCTATTTCGCCCCCGCCGACGACGGCCGCTATCTGATCCTCGACCGCGACGCCGCGCGTACGCGGGTCGAGGTGGCGAAATGGTCGGAAAAGGACGCCGAACGCCTGCCAGCTTTCCACGCCCATCTCGACGGCGCCGTGGACCTTCTGCGTTCCGTGCTGCTGAAAACGCCGGTCAACCCGGCCGGCGGCGCGCGCGAGCTGATGAGCGCTCTGGGCCTCGCCGCGCAGGTCCGCAAACTGGGTGTGGACGGGCAAGCCCTGTTGCTCGACCTCTTCGGCAAGAGCGCCGGCGATATGCTCGACGCCTGGTTCGAAACCGATGTGCTGAAGGGGCTGATGGGTTTTGACGCGGTGATCGGCAACTACGCCAGCCCCTATACGCCGGGCTCGGCCTATGTGCTGCTGCACCACGTCTTCGGCGAGGTGAACGGGGTCAAGGGCGCCTGGGGCCACGCCATCGGCGGCATGGGCTCGATCACCCAGGCGATGCGCGCCGCGTGCGAAGAGGCGGGCGTCGAAATCTCGACCTCATCGCCGGTGAGGGAAATCGCCATCTCCGGCGGTCGGGCCCGTGGCGTGGTGCTGGAGGACGGCGGCGATCTCTCCGCCCGCGTGATCGTCTCCAACCTCAATCCCAAGCTGCTGTTCGGATCGCTTGTCGCGCCGGAGCACCTACCCGAAGCCTTCCGTCTACGGATGGAATCATGGCGGTGTGCCTCGGGAACCTTCCGCATGAACGTGGCGCTCTCCGAACTGCCCAGCTTCACCTGCAAACCCAGCGACGGCGTCGCCGAGCAGCACGGCGCCAGCATCATCATCGCCCCGTCGCTGGGCTACCTCGACCAAGCCTACATGGATGCCCGCCAGCACGGCTGGGCCCGGCGTCCGTCGATCGAGATGCATATCCCAAGCGTGCTCGACGACTCCCTCGCCCCGCCCGGCGCGCACGTGGCCAGCCTCTTCTGCCAGCAGTTCGCGCCGGCCCTGCCCGATGGTTCGAGCTGGGACGACCATCGCGAGGCGGCCGCCGACCTGATCATCGATACGGTCACCGCCTATGCGCCGAACTTCAAGGCGGCGGTGCTCGGTCGGATGATCCTCTCGCCGCTCGACTTGGAGCGGAAGCTGGCGCTGACCGGCGGCGACATTTTCCACGGCTCGCTCAGCCTCGATCAGCTCTACGCGGCGCGGCCCGCGCTGGGCCATGGCGACTATCGCTCGCCGGTGCCGGGACTCTACATGTGCGGCTCGGGAACCCACCCCGGCGGCGGCGTCACCGGCGCCCCGGGGCACAATGCGGCGCATGAGATCCTGCGGGATTTGCGGCGGGGCGGGCGGAAGCGGGCGCGTTGAGGCCCTTAGTGGTGGGGAGTTGAATCCCCGTTCCTCGCCATGTTGTCGGCGATCTGGTCTTTCTGGACGGAGAGGTTGGTGTCCAGATTGGTCCGGTAGAGGGCTTTCAGATAGGCGACGTCGGTGTCGGTCAGGCTGTCGGGTTTGGATCGGTCGCCACACCCGCTGGAAAGCAGATCGAGAATGCTCGGCAGCGCGTCGCACCCGTCGAGCGACCGGGATTGGGAAAGAGCGAGCAGGCCGATGTAATCGGCCACGGGACCGATCGGGCGGCCGTCCAGGGCCTTGGCGTCGGCGACGATCAGGACGTTGACGAACAGGCCACTGCGGCATTCCTTGAAATGACTGTCGGGGCACCCCGGGGCCGACCTGGACAGTTTTTCCATGGCCTGCAGTCCGCCGTTTATCTGCGATACCTCCAACGCGCTCGCCATATTGTCGGTTGGAACATCTATCGACCGTTGGCCTTTGTCGTTCTGGATGCCGGTGAGATACCAAGCCTGGATCGGATGGTTCACGACCGCCATCGCGCCGGCTTCCGACGCTTCGTGGTAACCGAGAAAGGCGCTCTGTTTGCGGGCGACCTTGTCGACCAGGGCCTGCGGGTCGTCCGTAAACAGAATTTCGACGTTAGGCTTGCATCCGGAGCGCTTCGCCTTGGGGCCGCCGATCTCCGTCGCAATCGCCGTGACTCTGGCTGAGACGAAGGCGTTCATATCCGGCGAAAGCCCCATCGTGACCGGACAGACCCCATCGGTCCACCGCGCCAGCTGCCCGAGCATCCTGGTGGGCGCGCCGTGCGAGCGCACGAAATTCAACGCTTGGAGTTGCGGCGATTCGTATTTCTTTGGCGCCACCACAGTCAGGGCGTCGACGGAGGTGGCCGCTTTCGCAGCTGTGTCGCTGCTGGCCGGCGCAGGCTGAGCCCACGCCAGCGAAGCGGCGCCTAAAGCAACGAGCAATGGGAGCCAACTCAGGACCGCTCGCCGAGCCATGGGGCGTCTCCGTCGCGTGGTGGCGTCGACAGTCACCCCTCGGGCGCGACCGTGTCAACGAATTCAAGTGACGGGCGCTGGACGTCTAACCGCCGATGGCTTTGCGCGCGGCTGTGGCCAGAAAACCCGAGCGCGTATAGCCGTGCGCCTCGGCATAGGCGTCGATCTTGCGGAGCGTGTCTTCCGGCAGGGTGATGTTGACCCTCACCGAGCGATCCATGGATGGCGGTCCGTTCACCAAGATCGCCACGCCGTCGCGGTTTTCGCGGTCCGACATCACCGCCTCGAGAGTCGACGGTTCGGGCAACGGCGCGCTGTCCTCCGCCATGCCTTCGATATGGAACGCCAGGGCTTCCTCGGCGAGCTCCCGCGCCTCATCGAGATCGGCGCCTGCGGTGATGCAGCCGGGAAAGTCGGGGAAGGAGACTCCGAAGTCACTCTCAGCGTCTTTGTGGATCAGGGCGATGTAACGTTGCTGTGTCATGGCCTCAGCCTCATGCCAGCTTGTTTCTCGATCGAACGAAGGGTTCCGGCGGGGATGTCCTTCTTCGGGTGAGGGACGGTGACGCGGCCCGCTCTCGCCGGGTGGCGGAATTGCTTGTGCGAGCCTTTCTGAGCCACTTCGATCCATCCCGAGGCCAGCAGACGGCGTACGATCTCACGGCTGTCCATATGTGTATTTATGGATACGAAGTCAAACGCTGGTCAAGCGTCTCACCCTCCCGGCGCCTTGGCGGCCAGTCGTAGCGCGGCCTGATCGTCGCTGACGGCGTGCGTGAGGTCATGCGCCGCGACGAAGGCCTTGCTCCGGAAGCGATAGGCCAGCGCATCCCCGGGATTGAGCGCGATGGCGGCCGTGAGATCGGCGATCGCCGCGTCGTCGCGGTGGAGGATGAGTTCGGCGAAGCCGCGACCGCGCAGCGCATCGGCGTCCTTCGGCGCCAGCGTGATCGCTCGGCTGTAGTCGGCGACGGCGCCCTGATTGTCGCCCTTGGCCTGGCGCAGGAACGCCCGCTGGCGCAGCGCCACGACATTTTCCGGCGCCAGCGCGATGACCTGATCATAGTCGGCGATGGCGCGGTCGGCGTCGCCCTTGGCCTGGTAGGCCTGACCTCGGTCAACGAAGGCCGCCGCCTCGCTGGGATCCTGACCAATGGCGGTGGTGAAGTCGGCGATGGCGTGGTCGAGGTCCGACCTGCCGACATAAGCGACGCCGCGGTTATTGTAGGCGCTGGTCAGCTTGGGATCGAGGCCGATCGCCTGGGTGTAGTCGGCGATGGCTCGGTCGCGGTCGCCCTCGGCCAGATAGGCATCGCCGCGCGCCTTGATTGTCTCGGCGTCGGTGGGCGCCAGCCGGATGGCCTTGCCGAACTCCGCGATCGCCTTTTCGGCCTGGCCGGCGGCTTGCAGGCTGAGCGCGAGGTCGGTGTGAGCGGCGGCCATGGCCGGATCGAGGCGCACCGCTTCGGCGGCGTCGGCTTCGGCCCTCGCGTTGTCACCCTTGACCCGATAGGCCGCGCCGCGATTGCGCCAGGCCATGGCGTTGGCCTTGTCCAGCCCGATGGCGGCGGTGTCATCGGCGATGGCGTTATCCGTATCGCCGGCGTGAGCGTGGACCGCGCCCCGACTGACATACAGGGACGCGTCCCTGGGTTGGAGCTGGATGGCCGCGCCCAGATCGGCGATGGCGCCGCGGTCGTCGCCGCGATCCATGTGGGTGGCGGCGCGATTGATATAGGCGGTCGCCAGTCCGGGATTGAGCCGAACAGCCTCGTCATAGTCGGCCAGGGCCCGATCCACCTCCCGCTTCAGGGCGTAGGCCAGGCCCCTGTTTACATAGAGCTTGGCGTTATCGCGGTCATCGCCGGTCAGCTTCAGGACGGTCGTGTAGTCGGCGATCGCCTTGTCCAGGTCGCCGGCCACCTGAAATTCGTATCCGCGATTTCGCAACGCGAGGACGCGCACCTCCCGTGAAACGTCTTTGTCGTTGATCAGCCGCGTACAGGCGGCCAGCGACTGTTTTGCGCTGGCTTGGCCGCAGAGATACCGGTCGCCGTCTGAGACCCCGCCGCCCGCCGCGGTCTGCGCGCCCGCGCGGCCGGCTGCCCCGGCCAGCAACAGCAGCATCCACAGGGCCCGGGTCCGCATCGCTCTATCCCCTCAACACTCCACGACGTTCACCGCCAGACCCCCCAGCGACGTCTCCTTATAGATCTCGCTCATGTCGGCGCCGGTGCGTTTCATCGTGGCGATGACTTTGTCGAGGCTCACCGAATGTTCGCCGTCGCCGAGCAGGGCCAGGCGCGCGGCGTCGATCGCCTTGATGGCCCCCATGGCGTTGCGCTCGATGCACGGGATCTGCACCAGGCCGCCGATGGGATCGCAGGTGAGGCCGAGATTGTGCTCCATGCCGATCTCGGCGGCGTTCTCGATCTGGGCGTTGGAGCCGCCGAGCGCGGCGGCGAGACCGGCGGCGGCCATGGAGCAGGCGACGCCCACCTCGCCCTGGCAGCCGACCTCCGCGCCACTGATCGAGGCGTTCTGCTTGTAGAGCGCGCCAATGGCCGCGGCGGTGAGCAGGAACGTGTGACGAGTCTGGGCCGTGCCGGCGTGGAAACGGTCGTGGTAGCGCATCACCGCCGGGATGATCCCCGCCGCGCCGTTGGTGGGCGCCGTGACCACCCGTCCGCCGGACGCGTTCTCCTCATTGACCGACAACGCCCACAGATTGACCCAGTCCATCGCCGCCAGCGGATCGGTGATCTGGCGCTCCATGCGCGCCAGGATGGTGGCGCGCAGGCGGTAAGCTCGTCGCTTGACGTTGAGGCCGCCAGGCAGGCAGCCGTCCTGGCGCATGCCGCGCTCGATGCAGGCGTCCATGGCCTCATGGATGGCGTCGAGGCCGGCGGTGACGTCCGCCTCGGGCTTCAGGGCGCATTCGTTGGCGAACATCAGCTCGGCGATCGAGAGCCTGGCGATCTTGGCCTCGGCCAGCAACTCCGCACCGGAGCCGAACGGGTGGGGCGGCGCGGGGCCGGAATCATCCGGCGCATTGCGCGCCAGCTCCTCCTCGTCGCGCACGAAGCCGCCGCCGATGGAGAAATAGGTCCGCTGGGCCAGCCTCGCGCCCTCTGCGTCGAAGGCGCGGAAGGCCAGGGCATTGGGATGCTCCGGCGCGCGCTCGGCCACCGCCCACAGTATGTCGCGCGTCTCATCGTAGGCGATCGCCGGCGCGCCGCCGCCCAGCGGCAGCGCCTGTTCGGCGCGGATGCGGACGAGCGCCGCCTCGCCCTCGTCGGGATCGAGCGTGGACGGGACGAAGCCGGCGAGGCCGAGGATCACCGCCCGGTCGGTGGCGTGGCCACGGCCGGTGAGCGCCAGGGAGCCATAGAGCAGGGTCTCGACGCGCGCGGTCCGGGCGGCGAGGCCGCCGTCCGCCAGCCGGCGCACGAAGCGGCCGGCCGCGACCATGGGCCCCATGGTGTGGGAGCTGGAAGGTCCGACGCCGGGCTTGAAGAGATCGAAGACGCTGACCGTCATGGACACCCCCTATCCCTTTCGCCGCGGAGCGAGAAGCCGTTCGCCGCCGCCCCGGCGCGTTCGGTCTCGTTGAGCGCCCGTCGCCACTATCTTGCGAGAACCGTTGGAATAGCGTGACTGCCGGCGCGGGTTTGCTAAGCAGGTCCAATGGCGACCGACGCGCAGCGACTCGCGCTCAAGACTTACGCCCAGGGCGTGAGGGATTCGCGGCGCGCTCATGCCGCGATCAGCGAGCCGGGGCTCGCGCCGCACTTCCAGCGGCTGGTCACCGACCTGATGCCGACCCTGCTCGCGGCGCCATTGACGGTCGTGCCGGAATTCCGCAACCCACAAGTCGGGCGGCCGGACATCGCCCTCACGCGGCCCGGAGAGTTCGCTCGAGCATTCATCGAGTTGAAATCGACCGACAAGCCGACGGACGGGCGCGCCTGGCGCGACGCGCACGACGCGCGCCAGTTCAGCCGTTTCAGCGAGCTGGCCCACTGGGCCATCTGTAATTTCCACGAGTTCCGGCTCTACGAGCGCAAGGAGGCGGTCAACCACGCGCCCGTCGTTCCGGAAGCCGCGCTCGATCCAGCGAAGAGCGACGCGGCGGCGGATCGGCTTCTGGAGGCGCACGATCCCGACGCCTTCCTGCGCCTCCTGGAGCGGTTGGCCCAGGCGCAGCCGCCCGCCGCGGGCAACGCCGAACAACTGGCGCAATTGTTGGCCCATTCCGCCCGTCTCGTGCGCGGCATCGTCAAGGACCGGCTGGCGGAACTGACCGAACAGAAGAGCCAGGACACGCCGCTGCAGCAGGTGCGGAAGGAATTCCGCGACGTTCTCTATTCCCACCCCGAAGCGGCCGGGTATTCCAACCCCGACTTCGACGAACTGTTCTCCGCCGCGTTCGCCCAGACGCTGGCCTTTGGCTTGTTGCTGGTGCGAGAAGCCACCGGCCAGCCCGTCGACCATCATGCCGCCGACCACATGCCGGACGAGCATCCGCTGATGAAAACCGCGCTCCAGGTGCTCAGCATGGAGCCGGTGGCGCGCGAGATCGGCGCCGGCTTCGATGTAATGCTGGACACCGTTAACGGCTTCAGCCGGGAGATTCTCGCCGTTCGGCTCGATGGCCGCGACCCGATCCTCTATTTCTACGAAGACTTCCTGGAGACCTTCGATCCCGACGCGCGGGAGCGCTTCGGCGTCTATTACACACCGGTCGAAGTCGTGCGTTACATGGTCGGCGCGCTGGACCGCGCTCTGAGGGAATCGCTTGGAACGGCGGGACTGGCCGATGAGCACGTCCATATTCTCGATCCGGCCACCGGGACGGGAACCTTCCTGCTGGGTATCGCCGACCGCCTGCGCCGCGAGGTGGCTAGCCGCGAAGGACCGGGACAGACGCCTCCAGCGATCCGCGGCCTGGCGCGCCGAATGTACGGCTTCGAGCTTCTTGTCGGCCCCTACTCGGTCGCCCACTACCGACTTCACCATGCTCTTTCCCGCAACGCCGAGGGCGCGCCAGAGGTGCGCGACCTGCCCCGGCTGGGCGTTTATCTGACCGACACCCTCGCTAGGCCCGACTCAGCGGCGCCGCTCGGCCCGCTCGGCTTCGTGTCGGCGGGCATCCGCGACGAGCGGCTGGAGTCCAACCGGATCAAGACCGAACAGCCGATCCTGGCCATCATCGGCAATCCCCCCTACCGCCGGCTGGAGGTCGGGGAGAATGAAAGCCTGGTCGGCCAGTGGCTGGACGAGTTGTGGGACGACCTCAAGAAGCCGGTCCGCGACGCCGGACAGGGCAATCAGCTCAACACTTTTCCAGAGCTTTCCGTCGCCTTCTGGCGCTGGGCGATTTGGAAGCTGTTCGAGGCCGGGAACGCGCCCCAGCGCGGCGTGGTCGCTTTCATCACCAACCGCAAATTCCTGACCGGCTGGCCCTATGCGGGGCTGCGCAAGATGATGCGCGAGCGTTTCGACCGGATCGAGATCGTCGACCTGCGCGGCGACGTGCGGCGCGGCGAGCGCGCCGGCGTAGGCGCCGATCAGGGCGTGTTCAACATCTAGGTCGGAACCGCGATCACCCTGGCCATCGCCGACGGGCGCAAGGCGGCCGGCGCGCTGGCCGAAGTCCACTACAACGACGCCTGGGCCCACGACGTCCTATCTCGCCGCGAGAAGTTCGACTGGCTGACGGACGGCGAGGAGGCGGGCGGTCTCTACGGTGATGTGGTGGTAGACCGAGAAGTGCTCGACGACTTCCGGCCCGCGCCGTTCTTCAATGGCGAACTGATCAGCCTGATCGAGTGTTTCACTTTTCGGTTGAGTGGGATTCAGACGAAGAGAGACGACTTTGTATATGCCAGTACGATTTCCGCATTAACCGAGCGGATATCAGCCTTTGCCGATGGGGTCGCGAGCCCGCAATTCCCGAAATTCGCGCCCACCGACGCGAGGCCTGAAGCGCTGGCGCGGTCACAGCCGTTTGACGCTACGCGGATTGGCTTAGTGGCATATCGGCCGCTCGATCATCGCTATTTATACAACCACTCGGCCTTCCTTGATCGATCGCGGCCTGACCTTCAATCGGCCTGGGGCGAGACGAATGTTGGCCTTTATGCGATGTCGTCAGGCACCGGTGCGGGGCCCGCGGTGTGGTGCCACGGCCTCCTGCCCGATTATCACGCCTTCCGTGGCAGCTACGGCGGTTACGCTTTCCCACTTTTCGACCGCCGCGCCGGTCATGGGCCATTCAACCTGAAGGCCAGCGTCATGGAAGCGCTGGGCGCGGCCTATGGCGGCGCCGTGGCGCCGGAGGCCGTGTTCGACGTCATCCTGTGTTTGCTATCGGGCCGTTCCTATACGACGCGCTTCGCCGAGGACTTGGAAGACACCTTCCCGCACATACCCTTCCCGGCCGCGCGGACGCTGTTCGACGAGGCCGCGGCGCTCGGGGCCGAAATCCGCGCTGTGGAAACCTTCGCTCGGCTGCCACGCGAGGATCGGAAACTGGCGCGCGCGGAGACTGCGCCGACCGGCCCGCTCGCCCCAGTCGAATGGAAGGATGGCGAAATCCGGTTGTGCGCTGATGGTTCGGGCCGCGTCAGCCACCTTCCGGCCAATGTCTGGCAGTTCGCCGTTAGCGGCTATCGCGTGCTGCCCCGCTGGCTCGCCGCGCGGGAGAAGCTCGCGATCGGTCCGACCTTCATCCCCGAACTGCGCGACGTGGCGGCGCGGATCGCCGAATTGATTGACCTGTTCGACGCTGCCGATAGCATCCTCCAACGCACGCTCGATGAGCCCCTGAGTCGCGCGGCGCTAGGTATTGTGGATTAGAGCCATGGCGGAGCAACACGATCTTTTCGGCCAGCCGACCGGCCCCGCCCAGGGCAGCCTGTTCGGCGTCGGTGAGGATCGGTTGCAAGCGCCGGCTCAGTCGTTCACGCCCGATCCCGAGACCATCCGCCAACGCCTGAGGCTGCTGCTCGACAAGGCGCGCGGGGCCCATGCCATGCCCTGGTCGGACCGCGACGCCCGCATGTGGCAAACCGTGTTCCCGCAGATGGCCAACTGGCTGCCCGACGAAGAGGCCGACCAGATGCGGTTTGAGTTCACTCGCGAGATGGATAGGCTGAAGGCCGCTTAGAGCGGCTCGTTGGCGGACCCTATCTCGGAAGGTCGCTGGCTCCCATCAGAAATTCGTCGACCGCGCGGGCGCACTGGCGGCCCTCGCGGATGGCCCAGACCACCAGGGACTGGCCACGCCGCATGTCGCCGGCGGCGAACACCTTGGGCAGGCTGGTGCGGTAGTCGCGGGTGTCGGCGGCGACATTGCCGCGCGGATCGAGCGTCACGCCGCTGTCGGCCAGTACGCAATCGCGCCGGGGTCCGAGAAAGCCCATGGCCAGCAGGACCAGATCGGCCTTGAGCATGAATTCGCTGCCGGCGACTTCAGTCATGGTCATGCGACCATCGGCGCCTGGGGTCCATTCGAGGCGCACGCATTCCAGCGCCTCGATCCGGCCCTCGGAGCCCACCGCCCGCTTGGTGGCGACGGCGAAGTCTCGCTCGCAGCCTTCTTCCTGGGATGAGGACGTGCGCAGCTTGAGCGGCCAATTGGGCCAGGTCAGGGCCTTGTTCTCCCGAACCGGCGGTTCGGGCAGGATCTCGAGCTGGGTCACTGACGCCGCGCCCTGGCGGTTGGAGGTGCCGATGCAGTCCGAGCCGGTGTCGCCACCGCCGATCACCACCACATGCTTGCCGGCGGCGCTGATCGCGCCGTCGGGCGCCGCGCGCTCTTCGCCATCCCCGGCGCCGCGCTTGTTCTGCTGGGTGAGGAAATCCATGGCGAAGTGGACGCCGGCGAGGTGGTGTTCCGGCAGCGCCAGATCGCGCGGCAGCTCGGCGCCGCCGGCCAGGACGATGGCCTCGAAGACGTCGGCCAGCTCCGCGAAGGCGTGATCGGCGCCCACATGCACGCCGGTCCAGAAGCGGACGCCCTCGGCCTCCATCTGAGCCATGCGCCGGTCGATCAGATGCTTTTCCATCTTGAAGTCGGGGATGCCGTAGCGGAGCAGACCGCCGATACGGTCGCTCTTCTCGAACACCGTCACGGCGTGGCCGGCGCGGGCGAGTTGCTGAGCGCAGGCGAGGCCGGCCGGCCCAGATCCGACCACCGCGACCCGCCGGCCGGTGGATCGGTCCGGCGGCTGCGGCGTGATCCAGCCTTCCTCCCAGCCGCGATCGACGATCTGGCACTCAATGGTTTTGATGGTCACCGGGTTGTCGTCGATGTTGAGCGTGCAGGCCGCCTCGCATGGCGCGGGGCACACCCGGCCGGTGAATTCCGGAAAGTTGTTCGTCGACTGAAGCGTGTCGAGCGCCGTCCGCCAGTCGTCGCGCCAAACCAGGTCGTTCCAGTCCGGGATGAGATTATTCACCGGGCAGCCGGTGTGGCAGAACGGGATGCCGCAGCTCATGCAGCGCGCCGCTTGCTGCTCGACCTCGCGGATCGGCAGGGGGCGGACGAACTCCCGCCACGTCTTCACGCGCGCGTGGAGGTTCGCGTACGCGCGCTCGCGTCGTTCGATCTCCAGGAATCCGGTCGGCTTGCCCACGGTTCTACTCCGCCGCCTGAAGAGCCGCGGCGGCGCGCTCGGCCGCCAGTTCGTTGAGCGCCCGCCGATAGTCCTTGGGCGTCACCTTGACGAACTGGCCAAGGGTCGTCGGCCAGTCGGCCAGCAGGGCGGCGGCGCGGGCGCTGCCGGTCACGCGATGGTGGCGCTCGATGAGGATGCGCAGGCGCGCCGCATCGTGGTTCAAGGGATCGCCCATGCCGGAGTCGGCGACGCTCGGTGCTTCGGCCAGCGGCAAGCCCTCCTCGCCGCGGCCGGCCTCCACGGCTGAGAGCTCGACCATGGCGGGATTGACCCGTTCGGCGAAGCTATCTTGTGGATCCCAGACATAGGCGAGGCCGCCGGACATGCCGGCCGCGAAGTTGCGTCCGGTCTCGCCCAGCACGACCACCACGCCGCCGGTCATGTATTCGCAGCCGTGGTCGCCGACGCCCTCGACCACCGTCACGGCGCCGGAGTTGCGCACGGCGAAGCGTTCACCGGCCACGCCTTCGAAATAAGCTTCGCCGGCGATAGCGCCATAGAGCACGGTGTTGCCGACGATGATGTTTTCAGTGGGGTCGCGCCGGGCCTGCCTTGGCGAGCGGACCACGATACGACC
>Ga0302314_10001390_pt1 | contig 45310 bp, 41 predicted proteins | sample III_Palsa_N2_3_FD_200533 | JGI IMG/M metagenome (GOLD analysis project Ga0302314, IMG submission 200533) | Peat permafrost microbial communities from Stordalen Mire near Abisko, Sweden - III_Palsa_N2_3 | ecosystem: Environmental > Terrestrial > Soil > Palsa > Peat permafrost | place: Sweden...
GCCGGGGGCCCCCCGGGCCCCCCCACACTCCCCACCCCCCCCCCCCCCCGCGGGGGTGGGGGGCCCCCCGGGCCCGCCCCCACTACCCCGGGGCCCCACCGCCATGACACGCACCCAAGCCTCAATGCCATGGGCGTGCCGCCGCCACCCGCAGACACCGGGGGACCACATGAGACTGCGCAAGAACCTGCCCGCCATCACCGCCGCGACCACCACCGCACTCGTCGCCGCCGCCCTGATGCTGCCCACCACCGCCTACGCCGCCAGTGCCGGCACCACCGCGAGCGCCGCCGGTCACGCCGCCGACACCGCGCCGACCGTCGACGGCGGCTGGGTCCTGAGGACCGACCAGGGCTATGCCTTCCGCGCCACCACCACCGGCGACGTCGACCACGTGAACTTCATCGTCACCCCCGTCTACCCCACCGGCAGCTACGGACCCAACACCACCATCACCGTCGCCCAGCCCGGCGCAGACGGCAGCTGGCAGACCACCGGCCCACTCAACCTGCCCTACGGCAACTACTACCTGGCCTTCCAGGCTGTCACACCTGACGGCATCACCAGCGCCGTGACCACGGAAAGCGGCATGGTCGCGTTCGAGCCCCAGCCCGACTTCCACAACACCACGCTCACCCCGGGCCAGCTCACCTACACCAGCCCGACCATCACCACCACCGGACAACTCACCACCTACAACCCCGACACCGGCGACACCGGCACCCCCTGGACCGACCCCATCACCGTCCAACTCCTCGTCGGCAACGCCGTCGAGGCCAGCACCCAGACCCTCGGGGCCGACGGCAACTACAGCTTCTCCTACACTCCCGCGATCAACGCTGTCATCCTCCCAGGGGGCGTACCCGTCACCAGCGAAGCCGTCCAGGTCCAGGCGGACTACGGCCCGGCCCCCCTCCCGCACTTCGGCCCCGAGAGCGTAGCCACCCCCGTCCAGAACGTGGCCGTCGTCGCCGCGCCGACCCGTATCGTCCTGGACCAGTCGACCGCCGCCAACCTGATCCCCGGCACCCCCGACCCCATCACCGGAACCCTGCAGTACCAGGGCACCGACGGCTGGCAGCCCCTCCCCGACACGGGTGTCTACCTCCACACCAACAACGACCCCCTCGACTACTACGGCAGCTACTCGGCCACCACCGACGCCGACGGCCGCTTCACCCTCACCGCCACCGCCCCCGTCATCCCCGGCACCTGGACCCTGTCCACGACCTCCTACGACGGCAGCATCGGCTCCTACTTCTCCTCCAGCCAGACCTCCTACACCATCACCTCCGTCCAGCAGCAGCTCACCCTCAAACTCGCCACCCCCCTCATGAACGCCAACAGCGACCTGACGTTCTACCAACTCGTCGAAAGCACCAACTCGGTCGTCCCGGGCGGACACGTCTACCTCCAGCAGTCCCCCAACGGCAGCACCGGCTGGACCACCGTCACCGCCCTGCCCGCCGCCAGCAACCCCAAGCTCGACTGGACCACCGTCACACGCCAGGTCACCGACCCCCACGGCTACTGGCGCCTGTACGCACCCGCCAGCGCAGGCTTCCCCGAACCCGCCTACAGCAACACCATTCACACCTTCCGCTACCAGACCCGCATCACCGGCGGCCCCACCACCACCCACGCCCACAAGAACCAGGCCGTCACCTTCACCGGCCACCTCCAGTACCAGGGCTACGGCCCCTGGACCGCCCTCACCGACACCACCGTCGAACTCCTCTACCGCCCCAACGGATCCACCCACACCTACGTCATGGGCACCGCCCGCACCAACAATCTGGGCGCCTTCACCACCCACGCCACCATCACGGGCAACGGCACCTGGTCCCTCGCCTACCAAACCACCAGCAACTGGTTCACTGACACTGTCACCAACACCTACATCCAACTGCTCTGACCAACAAGCGCGCGGCCCGGCCGTCAGCCTCCACATCTGCTGAAGGAGCCCCGGAGCCCGCCGACGTGATCCTGCTGCGCAAGCGGTTGTCTCCACCGCCAAGCACCGCAAGATCAGCGCGGTCAAGGGGGAAAGCGATGGAGGCGGGACCATCCCCGCGTGCACAGGGACGGTCCCACGGAACACCCCGGCCAAAACCCGCTCGCAACCGCCCCGGCTCCACTACCCACCCTCCCGGGCGGATTGGGCAGGGCGGATTGGTGGGTGAGCGCGGCGGCCTGCTGGTGACCGTCGCGACGCGGGTGGGCGTGAGCCTTCAAACGGCTGAGTCCTCTTCCCCCTTCTCCCAGGGGGGTACCTGGGCGGCGGTCAGTCGTCGCCCTCGTCCACCAGTTCGGTGGTGGGGTAGCCGTCCTCGGCTACGACCGCCTTGCCCGTGGCCTTCTCGGTGGCCTCCACCAGGGCCCGCTGTCAGGCCTCGAAGAAGCCCGCGAAGTCGTCCTTGGCAAGCAGCGCCGGATCAGCCAGGTGGGTGCGGATGTGGTCGGCCACCTTGTCCGCCTCCACCTCGGCGTTCTTGGCGAGCCTGGGGCGATACAAGGAGGGCGCGGTCCCGCCGATGATCCGGTTGGTGCGTCCGGTCAGCGGAGTGGGTGGTCACCTCCGCGTCCGGGGCCACCGGCAGCCACTGGGCCGGGCCGGCGGTTTCGAGCTGCCCGTGCACGCAGCTGATGGGGACGGCATACAGCTCGGTCGTGTCGTCCGGGGGGACTGCAATGATCGCGGTGACGTCCGTCGCCCTGATCGGCTACTGGGGGGCGTTGGTCTTCGCCCCTGCCCCGCCCCTGGCGGCCCGGCCGCGCGCACAGGACCGCGCCGCCGGACGCTAGGCCGGGTCGATCAGGCCGGCGGTGGTGAGGTCGTAGGTCTGCTCGATCAGCGCGGCGAGGTCGTCCACCTCGCCGCGCCGGTGCCAGACGGACAGGGCGATGTGCACGGCCGTGGTCGCCGCGGAGGCGATCAGGCGGGTGCGCAGGTCCGTGCCGGGGTCGGCGCCCAGGCGTCGGCCCACCGCCTCGGCCAGGACGTGCTCGATGGCGTCCAGTTGTTCCAGCGCCCGTGCCCTCAGCGCGGGTTCGGCCTCGGCCAGGCCGGTGTAGAGGGAGATCCGCTGCGTGGTCTCCATGGAGGCGGCGAGGGAGCGCAGTTCGTCCCGCAGCATCTCCAGGGGGTCGGCGTCCGCGGGGTACTGCTCCAGCCGCAGCCGCAGTCCCTCGATCTTCTGCGGGAGCAGCCCCAGGACCACGTCCTGCTTCGAGGCGAAGTGCAGGAAGAAGGTGCGCGGCGAGACGTCCGCGGCGGCCGCGATCTCGTCCACGGTGGTGGCGCTGAACCCTCGCTCGATGAACAGGTCCAGCGCAGCGGCCTGGATCGCCTCGCGGGTCTGTCGCTTCTTGCGTTCACGGAGCCCGAGAGGCTGCTGATCCATTCGGCCATTATGCCCCGGGCCATATAAATGCAGTTGATGCATTAATGCATATTCTGCACCCAAGGGCTAGCCTGCTCGGGGGCCGGTGACTCCCCGGCTCCGTCAACTCCGAGAGGACACACCGAAGATGAAGACCTCCAGAGCCGCCGCAGGGCTGGTCCTCGCAGCCGGACTGCTCACCACGGCGCTGCCCGCCCAGGCAGCAACCGTCGCCACCGCCACCGCCCGCACCACCGCCTCGCCCGCCGCCACCGCCGCGGGCCCCTCGCTGAACCTGCCGGACGCCCCCAACGCCCGCGACATCGGCGGCTACCGGACCTTGACCGGCAGCACCGTGCGCACCGGCCTGGTCTTCCGCTCGGACGCGCTCAACAAGCTGGACCCGGCCGAGGTCGCCACCCTGGGCGCACTCGGCCCGCTGACGGTCGTCGACTTCCGGGGACCCGACGAGATCGCGGCCGCGCCCGACGTGCTCCCCACCGACGCGACCTACCTCAACCTGCCGGTGTACAACCCCCAGTCGGACCTCTACACCCTGCTGAACCAGACCATCGACGGCGGCCCCGCCGTCCAGCAGCAGGTCCTCGGCAACGGCAAGAACGTGCAGATCATGGAGAACTACTACCGCTGGATGGTCACCGACCCGACCGCCCGCGCCCAGTTCGCCACGGCCCTCACCGACATCGCCGACAGCAGCGGGCCGGTGCTCTACCACTGCTCGGCGGGCAAGGACCGCACCGGATGGATGAGCGCGATCCTGCTCACCATCCTGGGTGTGCCCGCGCCCACCGTCTACCAGGACTACCTGGCCTCCAACACCGATCTCGCCGCCTCCAACCAGGCCCTCCTCGCCGAGTTGGAGCACATCGGCCTGGTGACCGACCCGGCGCTGCTCCAGCCGATGCTGGGCGTCCAGACCGACTACCTGAGCGTTGCGTTCCTGCAGGCGGACATCTCCTACGGGTCGTTCGACGGCTTTGTGAGCCAGGGCCTGGGGCTGGACCAGCACACCCTCGCCGAGATCCGCGCCCGGCTGCTCACCTCGCCGCTCGCCCGGACCCGCTGACGCAGTCGCCAGGGCCGGTTAGACGGGGCGCGTCCAAGGGCGGTCGGAGCGGGCGTGGCGGATGAGGGCCAGGGACATCACCAGCAGCACCGCACCGGCGACCAGCAGGGGAAGCGCCTTCGCCGTGTGCAGCGCCAGCAGGGCGCCGACCAGCGCGCCCAGGAAGATCGCGGCGGCGGACAGCAGCCGGCGGCCCACCTTGCTGTTGGTGCCGCCGGCAAGCCTGCCGTCGGCGGCGATACCGGCGATGGTCATGGTCAGGACGGTGGTGGTGAGGTCGGGGACGCCCATTCGGCGGGCGGAGGCGTTCTGGGCGCCCATGCCGAGGCCCAGCAGCACGATCAGCAGGTAGCGGATCCCGCCGGTCGACGGCGTCGAGCTCGACAGGCAGCAGACATACGCGGCCAGGACCACCGCCGCCTCCACCGCGGTGGTGGCCAGCAGCACCCGGCCCCGGTGCTCGGCGAAGCGGTGGCCGAGGCGCCCGCCGACCAGCGCGCCGCCCACGAACGACAGCAGCGCGACCAGCGACGCCCAGAGCGAGAAGCCCGCGGCACCGGCCAGGGCGAAGGCCATGAAGACGACATTGCCTGTCATATTGGCGACGAAGACATGGCCGAGGACGAGATAGCTGAACGAGTCCACCAGGCCGGTGACCACGGTCAGGGCGATGAGCAGCGGCGGCAGCGGGCCGTGGCGGTCCTCGGCAGTCGGGGCGAGGGTGTGCCAGGCATCGCGCAGGTGCATGCTCATTCCCCGGACGATACCGACCGGTCGGCGTTTCCGTCCCCTGCCACGACGTGTCGGGCCCCTGGCTGCGGCATCCGGCGTCCAGCGGCCCGGTGTCGGCCGCCCACAGCTCTCCGGCCGGGAGCGCCAGCACCGCCCCTGCCAGCAGCGGAAGCACCGCCCGCCTGCCCATCCGCCGTCCCCCGCCTGATCGCATACCAGTGGGAATGGATGCATCAGGCGGAGTGGTTCCGCTCCAGTTCCGTTCCCAGCAGGTCCATCAGCAGTCCGTCGTGCCAGCTGCCGTCCGGGCCGCGCTCGTACTGGCGCATCACGCCCACCGGGCGGAAGCCGACCTTGCGGTAGCAGCGGATGGCGGCGTCATTGTCGGCGGCCGGGTCGATCACCAGCCGGTGGAAGCCGTGGTCGTCGATGAGATGGGCAGCGAGGGTGCGGACGGCGTCGGTGCCGACACCGCGGCCGTGCACCGCCGGATCGAGGTAGATGTCCATCCCGGCGTGGCGGTAGTCCGGCCCGTTCTCGGCGTGCCACTGGATCGCGCCGACCACCCGGCCGCCGTACTCGATCGCGAACGTCCGCGCGTCCGGGTCCTCCAGGTCCTCGGTCACAGCCGCCTCGAGGTCGTCCCCGCCGCGCCAGCGTGCATACACCTCGGGAGCCGAGCGGATCTCGGCCAGCGCCGGGATGTCGGCGGCCACGGCCGGCCGGAGGGCCACCAGGGCGCCGCGCAGGACCGCCGGCATACCGTCTGCCATTCCGTGCCTCCCACCGTCGCGTCGATCATATGACCGCCGGACTACACTCGCGCAGAGTGAGCGCAGACACCCCCGCACCCGGCCCTGAACGCCGCTACCGAGTGGTCTTTGTCTGCACCGGAAACACCTGCCGCTCCCCCATGGCCGAGCACCTGTTCCGGTGCGCGATCGATGACGCCGGGCTGGCGGACCGGGTCGCGGTGGGCAGTCGCAGCCTGCGGGTCGACGCCGGGGCGCCGATGGACCCCCGCGCCGTGCGGACGCTGGGACTGGGCGCGGCTGAGGTCGCCCACCGGTCCGCCCCCGTCGACGCCGCCGACCTGGCCGACACCGACCTGTTCGTGTGCATGACCAGGGAGCACCGCGAGCAGCTTGCGGCCGCCGGGCCCGCCGCCCTCCTCCTGACCCGGTTCGACCCCTCCGCCACAGACGGAGCAGACGGAGCGGATGTGCCGGACCCGATCAGCGGCGATCTGGACGCCTACCGGCGCACCCGCGCCATCATCGAGGCGGCGGTCCCCGGCCTCCTCGCCCACGTCAGCCGGGCCCTGACGTCCGCCGCCGCCCCCGAACACGGATAGAAGAAGAGAAGAAGCAGTCAGCTGCCGCTTCGCTGCTTGTCGCTGCCGCGCAGCAGTGATGCCGTGGCGGCCACCAGGGCCATGATCGCTGCCGCGATGAAGACGACGGTCAGGCCCTGGTGCAGCGGTCCGGAGATGAGGTTGGGGAAGAACCGGGTGCCGGTGAGGGTCGCGGCGTTGGCGTGGGGCAGTGTGCTGAGCACGCCCGAGGGGGCCAGCAGGTGGCCGACCGGGTTCTGCCCAAGGAACGCGGCGAACAGCGTCGACACCGGCGGCAGCGAGGAGACCGGGCCGGCCACGGATGCCGGGACGCCCTGCGCCTGCAGGCCGGTGCTCAGGGTGTGCGGCAGGTGTCCGGCGAGCCCGGTGACCATCAGCGAGAAGAAGATCCCGATCGACAGCGCCATCCCGGAGTTCTGGAAGGTGGCACGCATCCCGGAGGCCGCACCACGGCGCTCCGGCGGCACGCTGCCCATGATGGCCGAGGTGTTGGGAGCCGAGAACATGCCCTGGCCGACACCGTTGGCGAAGACGATCACGGCGAAGACCGGGTAGGAGAAGTCCACCGGCAGGAACAGCAGGGCGAGGAAGGAGGCCGCCATCAGCAGCAGTCCGCCGGTGGCGAAGGCCCGCGCGCCGAAGCGGTCGGAGAGGTAGCCGCTGATCGGGCCGACCACCAGGAAGCCCAGCGTCAGCGGCAGCAGGCAGATACCGGCCCACAGCGGGGTGTCCGCGTAGTCGTAGCCGTGCAGCGGCAGCCACACCCCCTGCAGCCAGATGATCAGCATGAACTGCAGCCCGCCTCGGGCGATCGCGGTGAGCAGCGCGGCGGCGTTGCCTGCGGCGAAGGCGCGGATCCGGAACAGGGCGAGGTGGAACATGGGTTCTGCGACTCTGCTCTCCACCAGCGCGAAGACCGCGAGCAGCACCAGGCCGCAGCCGAGTGCGGCCAGGACCAGGGGGTTGCTCCAGCCGGTGGGGTGGCCGCCGTAGGGCTGGATGCCGTAGGTGATACCGGCGAGCAGGACGAGCGCCCCGCAGGTGAAGGTGATGTTCCCGGCCCAGTCGATGCGCGCGGGGCGGCTGGCCCCGATCTCGCGCAGGCTGCGGTAGGACCAGATGGTGCCGACGATGCCGATCGGGACGTTGATCCAGAACACGGCGCGCCAGTCGACGGTAGCCAGCAGTCCGCCCGCGACCAGTCCGAGGAACTGCCCTGACAGTCCGGCTATCTGATTGACGCCCAGGGCCATCCCCCGCTGGTCGGTGGGGAAGGCGTCGGTGAGGATCGCCGCCGAGTTCGCCATCAGCATCGCGCCGCCGACGGCCTGCACGATCCGGAATCCGATCAGCCACAGTGCCCCGCCCGAGCCGTGCAGCGGGTCGAGGGACAGCGCGAGCGAGGCGGCGCTGAAGACGCCGAACCCCAGGTTGTAGATCCTGACGCGCCCGTATATGTCGCCGAGCCGGCCCAGCGCGACCACCAGGACCGCGGTCACGAGCAGATAGCCCATGATCAGCCACAGCAGGTAGCTGATGTTCCCGGGAGCGAGGGGATCGAGGCCGATGCCACGGAAGATCGCGGGCATGGCAATGATCACGATGGACGCGTCCAGGGTGGCCATGAAGACGCCGAGCGTGGTGTTGGACAGCGCCACCCACTTGTAGGACGGCCCTCTCCCTCCAGGGAGAGCGGACTCAGACTGGACAGGACTCGGCAGATTTCCCAGGGCGCCCACTTGAATCATCCTAGGATCATTGGTTAATGCAATCAATGCCTGGGCGCCATCCAGCTCAGCGCCGACGTCTGCGGTACCAGAGCGTCACTGGGACGACCAGGGCGAGGCCGTCCAGCGCACCAGGGACGACCACAGGGCTGGTCGAGGCCGCGAGGCCGCTCTGCTTGAAGGTCGCCGGAACCGACAGCGTCGCCCAGTGGCTGATCGGCCACGCGACCACGAACGCCCGGCCGACCACGTCCTTCAACGGGACGAAGCCGCCGCCGTTGTCCTGCAGGCGCTGGTAGCGGGAGTCTGCGGAGTCGTTGCGGTGGTCGCCCATCACCCACAGGTCGCCCTTGGGCACCTTCACCGTGCCGACCGGGTAGTCGTTGCAGGGCGTGGCGCCCGGGTAGATGTAGGGCTCGCTCAGCGCGACGCCGTTCACCTCGACCGGGGACCCGGACTTGCAGGTCACCGTGTCCCCGCCGACCGCGATGACCCGCTTGATCAGGTCGTCGTCGTCCGCGGCGGGGACCAGGCCGACCGTGCTCAGCACCGACTGCAGATCGCGGACCACCGGGTTGGTCGTGGGCGCGGGGAGGTCCTCACCGGCCAGCCAGTTGCCCGGGTCCTTGAAGACGATGACCTGGCCGCGCTGCGGGGTGGCCCCGAACCAGGGCGTGAGCTTGTCCACCAGCACCCGGTCGCCCGGCTGCAGGGTGTTCTGCATGGAGTCCGAGGGGATGGAGAACGCCTGCACGAAGAAGGTCTTGATGACCAGGGCGAGCACCAGGGCGACCAGGACCAGGAGCGGCAGCTCCTTCCACAGCGGACGCTGCTTGCGTCCGCCCCGGCCGTCCTTCCCGCTCTCCCCCGTCTCCTCGGGGTCGTCGGTCCCCCGGGTCCCCGCCACCGCCGCTGCCGCTGGCTCCGCCGCCGGCTCGTCCATCGCACCGCTCCTTTCGGGGCCATGAAGATCACGCCCCCCACGCACTCAACGAACGATGGTTCCCGACGCGGGAACGGCCTCGCTCGCGTCCTCACTCGACGGCATTGGCCTGGTCTCCGCGCCCCGGCCGAGAATGGCGGGAACCGGGAACAATGGCAAACCTGTCCGCAGAATACTCAGCGCGGGGAGGGCCTCGGCAACGGAGTGGCGGTCCCGCCCGCGGTCCGCGGCGCCGACGGGGTCGGCACCGGGGCCGGGGTCCGTACCGGGGTCGGGGTCGGGACCGGCGTGGAGGTCGGAACCGGGGTCGGTACCGGGGTCGGAGTGGGGGTCGGCCTGGGCGTCGGGGTCGGCCTGGGCGTGGGGGTCGGGGTGGGCGTCGGGGTGGGGAGTGACTCGGTCCTGCGGTAGTACGCCGCCCAGGCGCGTACCGCCGCCAGGTAGTCCTCGTCGTGGTTGTAGGAGAGCACCGCGCGGTCGTACTCCTCGGGCGTGTCGAGGTCACGCCCGTGCGCGCACAGGTAGCGGGCCGCGGTCAGCGAGGCGTCGTAGACGTTCTGCGGATCGGCCCGGCCGTCGCCGTTGCCGTCGGTTCCCCACTCGGTCCAGGTCCGCGGCATGAACTGCATCGGTCCCACCGCACGGTCCCAGACCGGGTCCGCGTCGAACCGGCCGTGGTCGGTGTCCCGCACCGCCGGGTAGCCGTACCGGCCGTCGAGGGTCGGCCCGTAGATCGGCGGACGGGCGGTACCGTCGGTGCGCACCCGCCCGTCGTCCGCCTGCGTGGACTCGATCTCGCCGATCCCGGCCAGCACCGGCCAGCGCAGGTGGCACCCGGGCTCCGCCCGCCGCTGCGCGGCCTCCGCCGCCAAGTAGGACAGGAAGACCGTCCGGGGCAGCCGGCGGTGGCCGTAGTCGGGCGGCCAGGGCAGGGAGGCGGGGCGGAAGGCCGCCTCCGACTCGACCGCGAGGTCCGGCGGCTCGATGAAGGGGACCATGGCCATGCCGTCCGCCGGCAGGAAGAGCGAACCGGCCCCCGGTCCCGCCAGTGGCTCCGCCCCGAGAGTCGACTGACGCTCCGTCGACCCGGACGGCACGTCCCCCCGCGGCGGCGGGCCCGCGCCGACCAGTGCCGCGAGCAGGGTCCCCGCCGAGACCGTCAGCGCGACGGCCCCTGCGAACCGGCCCGGCGCGGTCGAAGGGCCACTGCTTGCAGGCATCTGACGCACTGTCCCCTCTGACGGTCGGCCTGACGGTCGGCAGAGGCAGTACTCCCCCACCGGCCGCGAGTCCTACCCGGTCCCCACCCGAATGGCCCTCGCCACCGTGCGGAGCTGAGGTGCGAGCGGATCGGAGGCACGTGCGGATCAGAGGTACATCCCGTCGCCGCCCGTCGCGGCCGGTGCCGACAGCAGCACCGATGCCGGGCCCTGGCGCAGGGCGTAGAGCTCGGCGAGGGTCGCGCCGCCGGGCGGGGTGCGGGCCGTGCCGCCGAGCCAGGCGCCCGACTCGGACTCGGTGAGCGGACCCACCTCGATCCGGGCGAGGCAGCGGCCGGGACGGACGACCGCCGGGTGCAGCCGCTCCAGGTCCTCGTTGGTGGTCACCGCCACCAGGACCTTGCGGCCCTGCCCGAGCAACCCGTCGGTGAGGTTGAGCAGCCGCGACAGCGCCTGCCCTGCGGCGCGCTTGGCTCCGCCGCGGATCAGTTCGTCGCAGTCCTCCAGGAGCAGCAGCCGCCACTGCTCCTCCCCGCTGTCCTCCTGGTTGCCGTGGTGCTGCCGCTGGGGCCCCAGCGCCACCTCGATGAGGTAGCCGGGGTCGGCGAACAGCCGCTCGGGGTCGAGCACGATCTCCACCTGGCACCAGTCCCGCCAGGCCCGCGCGAGGGTGCGCAGCGCGGTGGTCTTCCCGGTGCCGGGCGGGCCGTGCATCAGCAGCAGCCGGCCGTTGACCTGGTCGGGGCCGAGCCGCATCAGCCCGTCGAAGGCGTCCACGACCGGGCGGGTGTAGTTGCCGCGCACCTCGTCCCAGCCCGGCGCCTCGATGCGGCGCCGGGCGCGGACCGGTCCCCGGCCTGCGGCGAGGTGCCAGAAGCCCATGGCCACCACGTCCTCCTCGGTGGGCTTCTCCTCCTCCGCGCCGTCGATGGCCTGTGCCAGGACCTCCTGGGCGAGCCGGTCGTCGGACGCGGTGACGGTGACGTCGGCGTTGACGGTGCCGCCGTTGCGCCACCAGAACGCCTTGAGGGTCCAGCCGGGGCCCTCGGCCAGCACCACGGTGCGGTTGTCGGCCTCGCTGCGGCGGATCACCCGTGCGCCCGGCGGCAGCAGGGTGGCGTCGGGGCGGGCGGGGCTGACGGAGGCGGACCGCGCCCAGGGGTGGGCGCCGGTGGTGAAGGTGGCCAGGGCGAGCGCGTCGATGACGTCGCCGGGGCCGTTGCCGTCGTCGAGGGTGAGCCGCAGCGGCAGCAGGTCGGCGGGCCCGACGGCCATGGGTTCGGCGGCCATGGGTTCGGTGGCAGGTGGCGTGACGGCGCCGACCGTCCCGTCGCCCGGACCGGCCTGATGCAGAAGAGTCATGGATCGAATGATCCGCCATCAGTTCGGTCGGACCCAATGGTTTTTACCGAGCCGGTCCCGCTCAGGCTGATCCCGCCGCCAGCAGCGCGTCGATCCCCGCCGCGGCCGTCGCCCGGCCGAAGTACCAGCCCTGGGCGGTGTCGCAGCCGGTGGCGCGCAGTCGTTCGGCCTGCAGCACGTTCTCCACGCCCTCGGCGGTGACGGTCAGGCCCAGGGTGTGGGCGAGCCGCACGAGTGCGGCGACGATCTGCTCGTCGGCGGCGCAGCCGCTGGCCGGAAGGTCGTGGAAGCCCTCGACGAAGGACCCGGCCAGTTTCAGCACATGGACCGGGAGCCGACTCAGGTAGGCGAGGTTGGAGTACCCGGTGCCGAAGTCGTCGATGGCGATGCGCACGCCCATCGCGGCCAGCGCGTGCAGCCCCTCCAGCGGGCGGCCGGCCGGTCCCATCACCGCGCTCTCGGTCAGCTCGAGTTGCAGCAGCTGCGCCGGGAGCCGGGTCCGGCCGAGGACCTCGGTCACGTCCGCGACCACGTCCGAGTCCCGGAACTGACGGGCCGCCAGGTTGACGCTGACGAAGAGCTTCGCCGCGGGGAACCGTTCGAGCCAGTCGCTGGCCTGCGCGCACGCCGTCTCCAGCACCCAGCGGCCGAGCGGGACGATCGCCCCGGTGTCCTCGGCGATGCCGATGAAGCGGTCCGGCGCGAGCTTGCCGAACTGCGGGTGCATCCAGCGGACCAGCGCCTCGACTCCGCGCAGTTCGGCCCCGTCCTCGCGCAGGTCCACCAGCGGCTGGTACTCGACCACGAACTCGCCGCGCTCCAGGGCGGGGCGCATCGTCGTCGCCAGCACCTGGCGGGTCATCTGGTGGGCGATCCGCTCCGGGTCGTAGAAGGACCAGCGGGCCCGGCCGTCGCTCTTCGCCCAGGACAGCGTGGCGTCCGCGTCCTTGACCAGCTCGGTGGGCGTGGTTCCGGGGACCGGGCGTTCGACCACGCCGACGCTCGCGGTGGACACCACCCGCTGGCTGCCGAGGTCGTAGGGCGCGGCCAGGACCTCCACGATCTCCGCGGCCAGCGCGGTCAGTTCGGCCCCGCCTCCGCTGTGCGGGACGAGCACGGCGAACTCGTCGCCGCCCACCCGGGCGATCAGGTGGCCGCGGCCGCTGAAGCGCTCCTCCAGCCGTTCGGCGACGGCGACCAGCAGATCGTCGCCGACATGGTGACCGAGGGTGTCGTTGACGGCCGCGAAGTCGTCCAGGTCCAGGTAGCAGAGCCCGACCCGCTGGTCCGTCTCGGCGAAGGCGCCCGCCAGCCGCTCGAAGAACAGGGCGCGGTTCGGCAGCCTGGTCAGCGGGTCGTGCATGGCCTGGTAGTGCAGCCGGTCGCCGAGCCTGCGGGCCTCGGAGACGTCCTCGACCATCGCCAGGGTGTACTCGGGCTTGCCGTCGGTGCCCCGGATCAGCGAGATGGTGATGTTGGTCCACACGGCGTGGCCCTGCCGGTGGATCAGCCGCTTCTCCAGCCGGATCCGGTCCCGGTCGCCGCGGACCAGCTCCTCGTAGATGCGGCGCGGATCCTCCTCCACCACCAGCAGCTCATGGATGTGCAGCCCCATCAGTTCGGGGACGCCGCGGCCGAGCATCTCCGCCAGGGCGGGGTTGGCCTCGATGATCCGGTCCGAGGCGTCGATCAGCGCCATACCGATGCCGGCGTCGGTGAAGGCGGCGCGGAAACGGGTCTCGCTCGCGTGCAGGGCCTGCTGCAGGCGGGCCGTCCGCACGTGCGGCGGCTCCTCGCAGGTGCAGGCGAGGCAGACCTCGGACCCCGCCCCGGCCTCCGCCCCCGATTCCACCCCACTGCCGCCGCCGTACTCACTGCTCGGGGCTCCGCTCGGGCCTGGCACAGCTCTCCCGTCCTGTGCTCCGTTCAACCGCTACGCACGGTAGCGATCATAGGTGGCCCGTTCGGATGCGGGCCACCGATGGCGGGGCGATTCACCCGTGCGGGGAACGGGCGCAGGCGTGCACGCCCGGCGTGCGCCTGCCTGACGGCCGGGCGGCCGGACACTCATTCGAGCAGCAGTTGGAAGTGCCGTTCGGTGCCGACGTGCTGGAAGCCGAGCTGCTCATTGATGGCGATCATGTGCCGGTTGCTGTCCACGCAGGAGGTGGCCACCTCCACCACCTCCGGGTGCGCCCCCAGCAGCCACTGCAGCATCGCCGCCTTCACCCACAGGCCGAGGCCCCGCCCCCGGTGCTCGCGCACCACCGCCGTCTCGGACTGGTCGGCGTGCCGACCGCCGCCGGGCAGCACGATCTCGCTGAATCCCGCCACCGCCTCCAGCCCCTGCTCGTCCTCGTAGAGCGCGGCGACGGTGAGCAGCGTGTCACCGCGCTCGGCGGCGCTCCCGGCGAGGGCGCGGGCCCGCTCCTCGTCCCAGAACTGCGCCCCGTTGTCGAAACCGCGTGTGGGCATGTCGCCGAAGGCGTTCCTGGCCCGGGAGTAGGCCGCCGCCAGGTCGGCCGGGACGACTCCCTGCCAGCGGGCGAGGCGGTAGCCGTCGCTGGCGGCCCTGACGGTGGCGCGCAGCGCCTCCTGGTCGCAGTCGGCGACGGTGAGCACCATCGTCCGCAGCAGCAGCGCCGGGCTGTAGCCGTGCGACTCGAGGAAAGCGTCGGCCGCGCCGGGCGTCCCGGTGGGAGTGCTCGCGGACAGGCTGGTGCGCCCGTCGGCCTCGGCCGCGGCCTGCGCGGTCGCCAGCAGCGCGGAGCCGATGCCCTGCCGCCGGTTCCCGGGGCTCACCCGGACCGCCAGCCGGGCCACGTGCCGACGGCCCTCGACGTCGAACAGCCGCAGCCGGGCGGTGCCGACGGCCGTGCCGTCGGCGTCCAGGGCGAGCCAGCGCAGGGCGCGGGCACCGGCCCGCTCGACGCGCAGCAGGGTCGCGGTCCTGGCCCGGTCGTCGGTCCGCGTGCCCGGCTCGTCGGCGGCGGCGCAGGCCGTCCGGACTGCGTACCAGGCGTCGATCTCGTCCTCGCGCAGCGCGGGTCCCGTGCCCATGGGAACGATGCTGATGTCCTTGCTGAGGTCCACGCGACAGCCTCCGCGATCGGGGCGCTCCGGGCGCCGACATCCCCTCAGCATGCGCGATCACCCGACCCGGGCGACAGAGGCCGTCGGCCCCGGCCGGGTGTGAATCAACTCACGCGCCGCGCTGCTTGGGTTCCGACAGCTTCGGGTCGGGCTGCTTCGGGTCGGGCTGTTCGTCGCCGAGGAGGTAGCGGGCGCCGGCGCCGTTCTCGGCGGCGACATCGTCGGGGTTGTAGAGGGCGCAGGTGCGCAGCGAGAGGCAGCCGCAGCCGATGCAGCCGCCGAGCTTGCGGCGGAGCACCTGCAGCTCGGCGATCTGGTCGTCGATCCGGTGCTGCCAGGAGCGCGCCACCGGAGCCCATTCGGTCGCCGTCGGCGCGTGGTCCTCGGGCAGCCGGGCGAGCGCCGAGCCCACCTCCTCCAGGGAGAGCCCGACCCGCTGCGCGGCGCGCACGAAGGCCACCCGCCGCAGCGCGGCCCTGGCGTAGCGGCGCTGCCCGCCCGCGGTGCGGTCGGAGCGGATCAGACCGAGCTCCTCGTAGTAGCGCAGCGCGGAGGTCGCGAGGCCGCTGCGGGCCGCGAGTTGACCGATCGTCAGCTTGTCTTCCGAAGCCACCGCGCGAACCACGGGATTTCCCCTCTTGACTTCAAGTCGGCTTGAAGTTGCAGTCTACTCATATGACGCTGACAAGGAACGACACCGACCGCGACCACCTGGTCGACCTCATCTCGCGGATGACGGGCGCGGAGAAGCACGGCCCGGCCGCGCACTCCACCCTGGACGTGCTGCAGGTGCTCTACGACCGCGTGCTGCGGGTCACCCCGGAGACCGCCGAGGACGAGCACCGCGACCGGTTCCTGCTCTCCAAGGGCCACGGCCCGATGGCCTATTACGCCGTCCTCGCCGCCAAGGGCTTCATCGACGAGGAACTGCTGCCCGGCTTCGGCTCCTACGGCTCCCCGCTCGGCCACCACCCGGACCGGACGCTGCTGCCCGGCGTGGAGATCGGCAGCGGATCGCTGGGCCACGGGCTGCCGCTGGGTGTCGGCACCGCACTGGGGCTGCGCGCCCAGGGGCTGCTCGATCCGGCAGTCTGGGTGCTGCTCGGTGACGCCGAGCTGGACGAGGGCAGCAACCACGAGGCGATCGCCCTGGCCGGGGCCTCCGGACTGTCCCGGCTGCACGCCGTGGTGATCGACAACGACTCGGCCACCCACGGCTGGACCGGCGGCATCGCCTCCCGCTTCGAGGCGGCCGGCTGGTCGGCGACCACCGTGGACGGACGCGACCAGGAGTCGCTGTTCGAGGCGTTCACCGCGCCGCACCCGGACCGGCCGCATGTGGTCGTCGCCGTCGTCGAGCCCAAGCCGTCCGCCGAGGCGGACGACACCCCGCCGCCGGCCACCATGCGCGAGCGCTTCATCTCCACCACCACCGCGCTGCTGGACGAGGACCCCCGGTTGGCCGTCGTGCTCGCCGACATCTCCGCCTCGGGATTCGAGGGCGCCCACCGGGACCACCCCGACCGGGTCGTCAACGTCGGCATCCGCGAGCAGCTGCTCATCGGCGCCACCGGGGGCCTGGCCCTGACCGGGCTGCGGCCGATCGCCCACACCTTCGCCAGCTTCCTGGTCGAGCGGCCCTTCGAGCAGGTGAAGCTGGACCTCGGGCACCAGGGCGTCGGCGCCGTCCTGGTCAGCGCGCTCGGCTCCTACGACTGGCCGGCCGGGGGCCGGACCCATATGAGCCCCGGCGACGTCGCCCTGCTGGACACCCTCCCCGGCTGGACCGTCCATGTCCCCGGCCACCCCGACGAGGCCGAGCTGCTGCTGCGCGACGCGGCGGCCGACGACGGACTGGTCTATGTCCGACTGTCCCTGCAGGAGAACTCCCGACCGCAACCCATCACCCCCGGACGCTTTCTGACGGTTCGTCATGGCACTGGCGCGGGCCCCGTCGTCGTCGCCGTCGGACCGATGCTGGACGCCGTCCTCGAGGCCACCGCCGGGCTGGACACCACCGTCCTCTACGCCGCCACCGTCCGCCCCTTCGACGACGCCGCGCTGCGGGCCGCGGTCGCCCGCGGCACTGGCGCCGCCGAGGTCGTCCTGGTCGAGCCCTACCTCGCCGGGACCTCCGTCCCCTTCGCCGGCGCCGCCCTGGACCACCTCCCGCACCGGGTGCTGGGCCTGGGCACGTCCCGCGAGGAGCTGCGCGCCTACGGCACCCGCGCCGAGCACCTGGCCGCCCACGGCCTGGACCCACACGCGCTGCGCGAGCGGATCACCTCGTGGCTCCGGTAGGCCGCGACTGCGGCACCGTGCCACCGGAGTTGAGGAAGCGGGCGACCGGGAGGGTGGCCGCGCCCCGGGCGACGGCATCGGGGCCGAGGCGGCCCAGTTCGATCGCGGTCCGGGAGAACGGGTAGTGGAGTGCGTGCTCCCGGGCGACCTCGTGGATCCTCGGCAGCAGCGGTCCCGCCAGGAGCAGCCCGGCCCAGCCGCCGATGATGACCCGCTGCGGGTTGAACAGGTTGACCAGGTTCCCGATGCCGACCCCGATGTGCAGCGCGGTCTCGTCCAGCACCGCTCTGGCCGCGAGCACGTCCGGCGACACCTCCTCCTGCCCCGCCGTGCGCAGGATCCGGCGCAGCACCGTCTCCTCGTCACCCTCCTCGCCGTCCGTGAGGCCCGCGGGCGCGGCCCCGGTCGCCTCGCGGTAGCGGGCGATGACGGACTCGGCCCCGATGTAGGCCTCCAGGCAGCCCCGGGCTCCGCAGCGGCAGCGGCGGCCGCCGATCTCGGCGGTGACATGGCCCCATTCGCCGGCGCTGGTGCTCGCCCCGCGATAGGGCTCGCCCCCGGCCAGCACCGAGGCGCCGACGCCGGAGCCGATCAGCAGGAACACGGTGTCGGCGGCCGCCAGGCCGGCGCCGAACCACATCTCCGCCTGGCCCATGGTGGTGGCGCCGTTGTCGATGAACAGCGGCAGGTCGGTGACCCTGCGCAGCAGCGCCTCCAGCGGCACCGCGTCCCAGCCGATGGTCTGGCAGTGGACGACGGCCTCGGGTCCGGCCTGCACGATGCCGGGCACGCCGATGCCGATGCCGAGGAGCTCGGCGCCGCTGTCCGTGCCGACGGCGGCGAGTCCGGCGGCGATCCCGGCGACGACGACCTCGGGCTCGTAGTGCCCCGGGGTCATCGGGATGTCGGCGCGGGCCAGTTCGGAGAGGGCCAGGTCGAAGCGCTCGACCCGGACATGGGTCTCGCCCACGTCGACGCCGATCACCTGGAACCGGGAGTTGTCGACCTCCAGGAGGATGCGCGGACGCCCTCCCTCGGACTCGACCGCGCCGGCCTCCACCACGATCCCGTCGTCGATCAGGTCGGTGACGACATTGCTCACCGAGGCGGTGCTCAGCCCGGTGGCCCGGATCAGGTCCTGACGGCTGACCGACTGATGGAAGTAGAGATGACGCAGCATCAAGGACCGGTTCGACCGCCTCAGGTCCCGGACGTTCCTTCCGCCCTGGTCTGACATGGGCCTCCTTCGTGGCAACCGCTCGGGACCGCTGTGCACCATACCGCCCGGCGAGGGATCCGGGCCGGGGTGCGACTGCGGCTGTTCTAGTCCTGGCTCTTGACGCTGCAGTATTCCACAAGTTAAATCACACCTCGAACTAAGTCGTGAGAAAACTGGGCCGCCTCGAAAGGTTCCTCATGCACAGACCCTCGACCAGACGCAGCCTCACCCTCGCCGCCATGGCTGCCGCCGTCTCGCTCCTCGCCAGCGCGTGCAGCAGCGGGAGCACGGGCAACGCCGGCGGCGGCAGCAGTGCGGGCCCGCAGACCATCACCTACTGGGCCAGCGACCAGGGCAGCTCCATCGCCGACGACGTGAAGGTGCTCACCCCCGAGCTCGACGCCTTCACCAAGCAGACCGGCATCAAGGTCAACCTGGAGGTCATCGGCTGGAGCGACCTGCTCAACCGGATCCTCGCCGCCACCACCTCGGGGCAGGGCCCCGACGTCCTCAACATCGGCAACACCTGGTCCGCATCGCTGCAGGCCACCGGGGCGTTCCTGCCGATCACCCCCGCCGTGATGAGCCAGATCGGCGACACCGGCCGGTTCCTCCCCGGCGCGCTCGCCGCGACCGGCGCGCCCGGCAAGCCCCCGGTGGGCGTGCCCATCTACTCACTGGCGTACGGGCTCTACTACAACAAGGCCGAGTTCAAGGCCGCAGGCATCGCCGCCCCGCCCACGACCTGGGACCAGCTGGTGGCCGACGGCAAGAAGTTGACCACCGGCAAGCAGTGGGGCATCACCGTCGAGGGCGCCAGCACCTCCGAGAACGCCCACCACGCCTTCGTCCTGAGCGCGCAGCAGGGCGGCAGCTTCTTCACCTCCTCCGGCAGCCCGACCTTCGACACCCCGCAGAACATCGCGGCACTCGAGCAGTACGTCGACTTCATCGGCTCCGACAGGATCGCCAACCCGTCGGACGCCGAGTACTCCAACGGCACCGAGGCCGAGCAGGACTTCGCCAGCGGCCGGGCCGCCATGCTGATGTGGCAGGACGCCGACGCCTCGCTCGCCAACTACGGGATGCCGTCGTCCGCGTACGGGGTCGTGCCGGTCCCGTTCCCGGCGAGCCCGCCGGCCGGGAGCCAGCACGTCGACTCCATCGTCGCCGGCATCAACATGTCGGTCTTCGCGAACACCAAGCACCAGGCCGCGGCCCTGCAGTTCGTGAAGTTCATGACCAGCGAGAGCACCCAGATCGCGCTGAACAAGGCGTACGGCTCGCTGCCCTCGGTCACGGACGCCTACAGCGACCCGGCGTTCCAGACGCCCGACGACAAGGTGTTCCAGAGCGTGCTGGCGAGCTCCGCCGCCTCCATGCCCGCGATCGCGCAGGAGAGCCAGTTCGAGACCGTGATCGGCGCAGCGCTGAAGAACCTCTTCGCCGACGCCGCGACCGGAAAGACGATCACCGACAGCCTGGTCGCCGCCCAACTCACCACGGCCCAGCAGCAGATGCAGGCCGACGGCTGACGACCGGCCACGACCGGCCGCGTCCCCCGTCCTGTCACAGGGGACGCGGCCCCCGCCCGAACGACCCTGTCCCGCCAGGAAGGACCCCTGCCGATGGCCGCAGCCACCGACGTCAGCCGCACCCCTGCGGCACCCGCACCGGCGCCCCCACCCGCGGCCGCACGCCCCCGGCGCTGGTCCTGGGCACGCGTCCGCCGCGCGGGCCTGCCCTACCTGCTCCTGCTCCCGGCGGTCTGCTTCGAGCTCCTGGTGCACGTCGTCCCCATGCTGGTCGGCATCTGGATCAGCTTCAAACAGCTCACCGAGTTCTTCATCCGCAACTGGGGCGCCGCTCCGTCGGCCGGTCTCGACAACTACCGCTTCGCGCTGAACATCGACAACGCCGTGGGATCGGCGCTGCTGCAGTCCTTCTGGACCACCCTGTCCTTCACCCTGCTGGTGGTCGCCCTCTCCTGGTTCATCGGCACCGGGGCGGCGCTGCTGCTGCAGGACCCCTGCCGGGGGCGGGGACTGCTGCGCACCTACTTCCTGGTCCCCTACGCCCTGCCCGCCTACACCGCCGCGATCACCTGGGAGTTCATGTTCCAGCGGGACAACGGGCTGGTGAACCAGGTGCTGGTGCACGAGCTGCACCTCACCTCCGTCGCGCCGTTCTGGCTGATCGGCAACAACAGCTTCGTCGCGCTGGTGGTCACCGCCGTCTGGCGGACCTGGCCGTTCGCCTTCCTGGTGGTCACCGCCGGGCTGCAGAACATCCCCGGTGAGCTCTACGAGGCGGCCGCCATCGACGGCGCCGGGATGTGGCAGCGGATCCGACGGATCACCATGCCCTCGCTGCGCCCGGTGAACCAGGTGCTGCTGCTGGTGCTGTTCCTGTGGAACTTCAACGACTTCAACACCCCGTACGTCCTGTTCGGCAATGTCGCCCCGCCGCAGGCGAACCTGCTGTCGCTGCAGATCTACGACACCTCCTTCGAGAACTGGAACTTCGGCTCGGGCTCGGCGATGTCGGTCCTGCTGCTGCTGTTCCTGCTGCTGGTGACCGCCGTCTACCTGCTGCTGACCAACCGCGGAAGGAACGCCGATGCCTAGCTCCCGGTCCGGGAAACCGCGCTCGCCGATGGCCCCGCCCACCTCCTTCCTCTGGGTCCGGCGGATCGGGCTGACGCTGCTCGCGGTCTTCACCGCGATCCCCGTCTACGTCATGGTCAGCACCTCGCTGAAGCCGCTGGGGGACGTCCAGTCGGCCTTCCGCTGGATCCCCACCCGGCTGACCGTCCGCCCCTACATCGACATGTGGAGCACCGTCCCGCTCGCGCACTACTTCGTGAACAGCACCGTCGTCGCGGTCTGCTCGACCGCGATCTCCGTGGTCATCGCGGTCCTCGCCGCCTACGCGGTCAGCCGCTACCGGTTCCCCGGGCGCAAGGTGTTCAGCGTGACCGTGCTGTCCACCCAGATGTTCCCCGGCATCCTGTTCCTGCTGCCGCTGTTCCTGATCTTCGTGAACATCGGCAACAGCACCGGCATCCAGCTGTCCGACACCCGGCTCGGGCTGATCATCACCTATCTGACCTTCACCCTCCCCTTCTCGATCTGGATGCTGGTCGGGTACTTCGACTCCATTCCGCGCGAACTCGACGAGGCCGCCGCGGTCGACGGCAACGGACCCGTCGGCACCCTGCTGCGGGTCGTGGTCCCGGCCGCGGTGCCGGGCATCGTCACGGTCGCCGTGTACTCCTTCATGACCGCCTGGGGCGAGGTGCTGTTCGCCTCCGTGATGACCGACGACTCCACCAGGACCCTCGCCGTAGGACTGCGCAACTACGCCTCGCAGAACGACGTCTACTGGAACCAGATCATGGCGGCGTCCCTGGTCGTGAGCGTTCCCGTGGTCGTCGGCTTCCTGCTGCTGCAGCGCTACCTCGTCGCCGGGCTCACCGCCGGCTCGGTCAAGTAGCGCATCCCCCTTGAACCCCTGCCTGAACCCGCCCTTGAACCCCTGCACCGCCGAACCACCAGTCACCGAGCTGAGGAGACCCATGCCCGCGCCCGACACCGCCGTCTTCGGCCCCGACTTCCGCTGGGGAGTGGCCACCTCCGCCTACCAGATCGAGGGAGCAGCGGCCGAGGACGGCCGCTCGCCCAGCATCTGGGACACCTTCTGCGCGGTCCCCGGGGCGATCGACAACGGCGACGACGGCGGAAGCGCCTGCGACCACTACCACCGCTGGCCCGAGGACCTGGCGCTGATGCGCGGCCTCGGGGTGGACTCCTACCGCTTCTCCGTCGCCTGGCCGCGCATCGTCCCCGGCGGCACCGGCGCGGTCAACGCCGCCGGACTCGACTACTACGACCGGCTGGTGGACGCGCTGCTCGAAGCCGGGATCCAGCCCAACGCCACCCTCTACCACTGGGATCTGCCGCAGGTGCTGCAGGACCGGGGCGGCTGGCCCGAGCGCGCCACCGCGGAGGCCTTCGCCGAGTACGCCGGGGTCGTCGCGGCGGCGCTCGGTGACCGGGTCGCCGAATGGTCCACCCTCAACGAGCCGCTGTGCAGCGCCTGGATCGGCCATCTGGAGGGCCGGATGGCGCCCGGCCTGCGGGACCTGACCGCCGCCGTCCGTGCCTCCTTCCATCTGCACCTGGGCCACGGCCTGGCCGCGCAGGCGGTCCGCGCCGCCTCGCCGGGGCCGGTGCGGCTGGGCATCGTCAACAACCTCAGTACCTGCGAACCGGCCAGTGGCAGCGAGGCCGACCTCGCCGCCACCCGGCGGGCCGACGGCCACATCAACCGCTGGTGGCTGGATCCGGTCCTCGGCCGCGGCTATCCGCAGGACATGCTGGACGTGTACCGGGTCGACCTGCCCGACCGGGGCGACGACCTGGCGACCATCGCCCAGCCGCTGGACTGGATGGGCGTCAACTACTACTTCCGGCAGATCATCGCCGCCGACCCGGACGGGGAGGCTCCGTACTTCCGCCAGCTGCCCGGCCCGCAGCGCAGCACCGCCATGGGCTGGGAGGTGCACGCCGCCGGACTGGAGGAGCTGCTGCTGCGGCTGACCAGGGAGTACGACGTGCGGCAGCTGCTGGTCACCGAGAACGGATCCGCGTACCGGGACACGGTCCGGCCCGACGGCTCGGTGCACGACCCCGAGCGCGCCTCCTACCTGGAGGAGCACCTCGCCGCCTGCGCCCGGGCGGTCGCGGCCGGCGCGCCGCTGACGGGGTACTACGCCTGGTCGCTGCTGGACAACTTCGAGTGGGCGTACGGCTACGACAAGCGATTCGGTCTGATCCACGTCGACTTCGCCACCCAGAGGCGTACGGTGAAGACCAGCGGCATCCGCTATGCCGAAATCATCCGCGCCCACCGCGCGGTGCGGGTGTGACGCTCTCCCCCCAGGTCGCCGGGGACCGGCGAGTGTCCGCCCGGCGGGATTCCGACGTCGGGGAGCAGTGGCCGGGGAACCGGGCGGATGATGGAATCAGGGTAGCCAGAAACGCCGCGCCCAGCCCACCAGCGCTCCGGCCGGTCTTCCAATAAGCCTACAGAAAACGGAAATTGGACACTCTGTGAACGCCATCCACGTCAAGACCTCGACCGCACTCCTGCTGCCCGCGCTGCTCCTGGCCGCACTCGCCACGGCGGGCGTCGGCTCCGCCCACGCGCACGCCTCGACGCGGGCGGACGGTTCGAACAGCTCGGCCGCCCCGGCCGCGTCCCCCAACGACGACGGATGGCACCCCCTGCCGTAGCGGTCTCCCGCGATGACACAGTGTGTCCCCTGCCGCAGCTGTCGCGGCAGGGGACACACTGCTGTCCGGGCGCGGCCGCGGCCCGTCACTCCCGGTGAGATCCGACCCGGGGCTCGGGGTCGGAATGCGACAGTCGTGATCACGACGCCCGGACGGCCTATGCCTCGGATGGCCGGTATTGGACGATTGCACCGCGTGACCCGTGCCGTGCACGCGGTCCCCTCCATCCCGCCGAAACGACACCAGAGGTGCACATTGTGAAGACCGCCGTCGTCCTCTCCTTCGCCCGCGGGGCAAGCATGTTCCGCCATGACCTTCTCGACGCCCCCGAGAGTGTCCGCTTCGTACTGATCGTGTCCGACCGCGAGCTGTCGACCGTGCCGGCCGACAGCTACGCGTACTTCGACCGGGTGCATGCGGTGCCCTGCGGAGTCCAGGACCCGGAGCCCATGGACTACTCGGTGGTCGACCCGGACGCGGCCCGGGCCGCGCTGCGGGAGGTCCTGCGGGAGACGGGGTCCGACGAGGTCACACTGCACTGCTTCGACGAGATCATGCTGCTGTTCGCGGCGGAGCTGCGCGCCGAGTTCGGGATCCCCGGCCCCGGCCCCGAGCAGATCCGGCTCTTCCGGGACAAGTGCCTGATGAAGGAGCGCCTGGTCGCAGCCGGGGTCCGGGTGCCGGCCTTCGGCCGCTTCGACGTCCTCGCGGCCCGGGAGGACGTCGGCGGGTACTTCCGCGGGATCGTCGAAGAGGTGGGACTGCCGTTCATCCTCAAGCCCGTGGACGCGGCCGGCAGCCTGGGGGTGCACCGGGTCGGCTCCGCCGAGGAGTTCGCCGCGCTCGTCCCCGGCGTCACCGTGGGCTACGAGTACGAGGAGTTCGTGGCCGGGACCATGTACAGCGTCAACCAGGTGTCGCAGAACGGGCGCACGATCCAGGGCGGCGTCACCGAGTACCTGGTGAACACCCTCGACGTCGCCCACGGCAAGGTCAACGCGGACATCAACCTGGACGACTCCGATCCGCGGGTGGCGCGGATGGTCGCGTTCGCGGACGCGGCGCTGGACGCCCTGGGCCGGCCCGACGGGGCGACCCATCTGGAGCTGTTCCACACCGCTGCGGACGAGCTGGTCTTCCTGGAGGTAGCCGCCCGGTTCAAGGGACTGGCCGGACTGGCCGCCATGGAGCGCAACTACGGCACGGCCCTGGTGAACCTCGCGATGGAGGTCGAGTCCGGGCTGACCAGCCGCCCCTACGACGGCACCCGGGTCCCCTGCTTCGACGCGGTGATCCCGCTGCGGCCCGGCACGGTGGCGGAGCTGTTCGCCCCGGACATCCGCAGCGAGTTCGAGATCAGCTGGAAGGTCGCCGCAGGCGACGTGGTGGAGGGCACCGACTCCCTCTTCAGTACCGGGGCCACCTTCCTGGTGTGGAACGAGGACTACTCGGTCCTGTACGAGGACTTCCAACGCCTGGCGGACTACCGGCCCATCCGCTACCAGACCGCCGGCGCTGGTGTCTGACTCCACGGGCGATGTCTTCTGGGGCCTGCCGGACGAACTGCTGCTGCGAGCACACGACGCCCTGGGACGGCGCGCCCGGTACTGGCGGAACGAGTTGGGGCTGGGGCTGGCGTCGGCCGTGCTCCTGGAGCTGGCCTGGTCCGGGCGGATCGGCTTCGATCCCGGGGCGGTCCCCGGGCGGGTGCTGCTCAGGGACCTCACCAAGGCGGTCGATCCGGTGGCCGACATGCTGCTCCAACTCATCGCGCTGGCACGGCGTGCCCGCAGTGCCGAGCACTGGATCGGGTCCACCGGCCGGACGGTGCTGATCGAGGTGCAGACCAGGATCGTCAGCCAGGGCACCGTCCAGCCCGCCCCGTGCTGCCGGCTGCCGGATCGCGAGGAGGCGGCGCTGCGGGCCCTGCTCGGGGCGATGACGGGCAAGGCCGCGCGCACCGAGCAGGAGGACCCCGCCACCGAACTGGTCTCCTCGGCGCTCCGGCTGGCCGTGACCGGCGCCAAGTCCCAGATCTGCCTGCCCTGACACCGAGACGCCCCCTGACACGGAGAGAGGCCAACGCCGTGACACCCCTGCGGCAGTCGTTCCACCTCGGCACCGACCTCATCACCCGCTGCCCGGACGCCCAGATCCGGTTCGTCGTCGCCCGGGGGGTGCGCCGCGCCGGGACGGCTCCCGGCCCCGTCGGCAACCCGCTGGCGGCCGGCTGCCGTGAGGTCTCGGCGCGGTTCGGTGTTCCCGTGAGAGCCTTCGATCCGAAATACCTCGACGGCGTCGTCACTATAAGGTTCGCCGGCGAAGGAGACAGGAATGACGGGCGCGGGGAGTACGGCTCCCCCGGGGTCACGGAAATCGGAGAACCCGTATACGCCTGCGACCGGACGGTGCTGACATACCTTCAGGACCCGGGCGTCGAGGAAACGGCCAGGATCACCGCGGACGCCGTCGACGCGATTCTCGCGCTGGAGCGCATCCCCGGCTCCCCCGCGTCGGCGGCGCCCGGAACCGTGTCCGGCGCCACACTGCTGGAAGCCCAGTGGTACCTCGCCGACCTGGTACGACCGTATGCGGATGAGGTTCTACTTGCGGTCATCGAGGCCGAGACCCCGGCCACCCGGCTCGCCGCGTCGGAGCCGGGACTGAGCCTGGGGAGGCGCTGAAAGACGCCTGGAAATATCACCGCTTGTGACCCGGGAGCGGAAATCATCACGCAGTGCAGTCGGAATCGAATTCCGGTGCCGGTGAATTGCCGCATGCTGCAAGGGTAGTTGCCAGGACGGATTCCGCTTTGGCACAATGCTCCAGCCGACAGCAAGATCAACGGGGGGCTGTCGCGCACATCCGAAAGGATGGCCGTCCTAGGAGCACGGGGCACGCATGATCGCGCAGGGGATTGACATGCTTCCGGAACCGCTGAGCGAGACAGCGGTCCAGGTCTACATCCACCTCACCTCGCACCTCGACTGCTCCACCGCCGAGGTGGCCTCCGCATGCGGACTCGCTCCCGGAGCCGCGGCGGCGGCGCTGGACGAGCTGATGTCGATGGGCCTGCTCACCCGCGCCGAGTACACGGACGACACACCGGCCGGTGCCCGCTACTCCGCCTCGTCCCCGGCCGTGGCGAGGATGGCCAGGCTGGCGCCCGTGGAGCGGACGATCCGTGAGAAGCAGCGCAGCCTGGGCCGGATGCGCGACCAGTTGGAGTCCCTGCTCCCGCACTTCCTGGGCGAGACCGGAGGAGTAGGGCTCTCCCGAGGGCTCGACATCCTGCCGACGCTGGACGACGTGCTCGCGGTGCTCTCCGACTTCTCGGCCAACTGCCGTGAGGAGATGCTCACCAGCCAGCCCGGCGGCGCACGTCCTGCCACCGCCCTGCAGGACTCGCTGCCGCGCACGGAGAAGGCGCTGAAGCGGGGGGTCCGGATGCGCAGCATCTACCAGCACTCCGCCGAGTTCGACTCCTCCACCATCAGCTACGCCGAGCGGGTCATCGGACTCGGCGCCCAGGTGCGGACGGTGCGCGGAGACCTGCTGCGCATGGTCGTCCACGACCGGACCACGGCGGTCATCTCGCTGCACGGACGTCCCGCCGGAGGGGTGCTGGTCACCGATCCCAGCGTGGTGGACTTCATCGTCCGGACCTTCGAGCACTCCTGGGCCTCGGCGACCGACTTCCCGCTGGAGCGCAACCCGGTGCGGCAGGCCTCGCTCTCCAGCGAGATGAAGCTCGCCATCATCCGGTTGCTCGCCGAGGGCCTGTCCGACAAGACCATCGCCCGGCGACTGGGCATCGCCGAGCGGACCTGCCAGCGCCATGTGGCGGAGATCTTCGAGCAGATCGGGGCGCAGAGCCGGTTCCAGGCCGGCTACCTGCTCCGCGACTCCACCTTGCTCGCGGCGTTCATCGAGGCCTCCGAGTCGGTCTCCTGACCCCGGCGCTGCTCCGCCCGGTTGCCGAGCCGCTCCAGCAGCAGCACCGCCGGGGCGGCGCAGACGCTCATCCCCATCAGGAAGAGCCAGGGGCAGAGCGGTCCCTCGGACAGCAGGTAGGTCAGCAGCGCCGGGGCGAGGGTCTGCGCCAGCGTGTAGGAGAGCTGGTAGACCCCCAGGTAGCGGCCGCGCATGTGCTCGGGGGCCATCGCCACACTGAGGTTGGAGGTGTGCGGGGTCGCGGCGATCTCGGCGAAGGTGCGGATGCCCACGGCCGCGAACAGCCCGACGAAGACGGCCCAGCCGGGCACCGAGTAGAGCGATGCGAAGATCAGGAAGGCCAGGGTGTCCAGCGCGCAGGCCGCCGCGATGACCTTCATCGGCCTGAACCGCTCCAGCCTGCGGCTCACCAGGCTCTGGGTGAGGGCGACCTGGGCGGTGTTCATCACCGCAAGCACACCCGCCAGCCAGGCCTGCCGGTGCAGCCCCTCGGTGATGTAGACCGCCAGCAGCAGGCTGTTGAGCAGCGAGGCGAAGACAAAGCTCACATTGATGCCCACCAGCAGCATGTAGCGGGCATCGCGCAGCACCGTCCGGTAGCCGACCTTGGCCGCGCCCGCCGCTGCTCCTGCTGCTCCCGCTGCTCCCCCGCTCGTGCCGGTCTTCGCGGTCTCCGTCTCCGGTGAGGGCGCGGCCGGTGCCGGTCGCCAGCGTGCGAGCAGCGTGGCCGCGGCCGCGAAGCTCAGCGCGTTGACCACGACGATGGCGCGCAGTCCGGTGGCGCCGCCGAGGGCCACGGTGACCGCGCCCAGCGCCCCGCCCAGGCCCGCGCCGGCGTTGCGGAGCACCCGGATGAAGGCGAACCAGCGGACGCGTTCCCCGCCCTGGGCCGCCATCACCACCATCGCGCTGCTGGACGTCCAGTACGTCACCGAACCGACCTGGACCAGCCAGGTCACCAGCACGACCGACCAGACCACATGGGCGAACAGGAAGCCCACGAAGCCGACCAGGGAGATCAGGTTGCCGGTCACCGCCGTGGCCCTGGCGCCGAACCGGTCCACCAGCGGGCCGACCGCGATGGCGGTCGGGGTCGCCAGGATCCGCCCGGCGCTCAGCGCCACACCCACGGCGGGGAGCGACAGGCTCGTGGTCCTGGCGAAGTAGATGATGGTGAAGGCGAGGATGAGGCCGTTGCCCAGGCTGTCGATCGCGTTCGCGGTGATGAACCGACCCTGGCCGGTGGTCTCGGGAAAGCCCAGCCGGGCCATCAGCGAGGGGGTGCGTGTCATGGGTGCGTACCTGTGCCTGTCTCCGGACGGGTGGTGATGCGGATACCTGCCGCCAGCTCCGCGCAGGCCGCGACGGCAGACGCGGTGTCCTCGCCCGCCACGATCAGCTGGCCGATCCGGTCGAGGTTGTCCCGCACCGGCACGACCCGGTCGCCGACCCCGACCGCGAGGCTGACGTCCAGGACCTCCGGTCGGCTGCGGACGGCCTCCACACCCTCGACGGACACCACCGTCCCCGGTTCGGCGCCCAGGAAGCGGGTCGCCGCCGCACCGCGGGCGGCGGGCCGGTCGAGCAGGTCGGGGACCAGGCCGAAGGGAGCGCCGACGGCGTACTGCTCCAGGTCGATGCCGTGGACGTGCTTCACCAGGTCCAGGATCCTGCCTCCGCCGACCCGGTCGTGGGCCTCCACCAGACGGGGTCCGGCGGCGGTGAGGATCACCTCGGTGTGCGCGGGGCCTTCGGTGAGGCCCAGGGCGTCCAGGCAGTCGCCGACGTGCCGGACGACGGCGTCCTCGTCCTGCGGGGACAGCCGCGCGGGCTGCGCGTGCCCGGTCTCGACGGTGCCCGAGGTCAGCTTCTCGGTGATCGCGACCACCACATGGCGGCCGTCGAAGGAGAAGGTCTCCACGCTGTACTCGGGCCCCGCCAGGTACTCCTCGACGATGAAGGCGTCCACCGGGATGAGCCGGGCCAGCTTCAGGTCCGCGTTGCCGCGCACGCCGCACGCCCACTCCCAGGCCGCGTCGGCCTCCCCGGGTCCGGACACCAGCCGCACCCCGCGGCTGCCGGTCCCGTCCACGGGCTTGAGGACGCACGGGTAGCCGTGGCGGTCGGCGAACCCGCGCAGCTGCTCGCCGCTGCCGACGCGGGCCGCACCGACCTCCTCGACACCGAGCTCCGCCAGTCGGCGGCGCATCGCCAGCTTGTCCTTGAACCGGCGCGCCACCTCGTAGGAGGTGCCCTTGAGTCCGAACAGGTCGTTGATCCTGCCCACGGTCTCCATGCCGGTCTCCACGACGGAGACGACCCGGCGGATGCCGTGGGTGTTCACAGCACCGATGATCAGCGGCCGGATGCCCTCCCAGTCCGTGAAGTCGGCCAGGATCAGCGCGTCGGCCGCTTCGGCCTGTCCCGGCACCAGCCGGTCGGGGTGCTGCAGCAGCACCACCCCGAGCCCCAGCTCCTTGGCCCTTTCCACGGCCTGCAGCCGACCGCCGATGATCAGCACGTTCTGCAAGGTGCTCAGCCGATCTTCTCGGTGGGGAAGCCCTGGCGGTTCCAGTACTCGATGCCGCCCAGCATCTCCTTGACCCGCAGCCCCTGGGCCGCGAGCTTGGCGGCGGCGCGGACACCGCCGTTGCAGCCGGGGCCCCAGCCGTAGGTGACATAGACCACCGACGGGTCGAGCGCGGCGATGCTCTCCGGGGTCATGTCGTGGTGGGAGAAGTGCACCGCGCCCGCCACATGCTCGGCCTCGAAGGCCGCCCGGCGGCGGATGTCCAGGACGACGAACCCCTCGAGGCCGTTGACCAGGTCGTGGTTGACGTCGTAGGGGTCGGTCTCGTAGCCGAGCCGGGCCGCGAACCAGGCGGCCGCCTGGGCGGGTTAGGCGGCCGGGACCCCGAGGACCTTCCGCTGCTCGTCGTACAGGGGATCGGTGGAGGTCTGGTTCATACCGTGGCTCTCTTCTCGGATCTCGGAGGAGGAAGGAGGGGACGCAGACGGTGCTGCGACGCACCGCGGGGGCTGCTCAGGCGAGCTGCGCCTCCCGCGGGCGGTCGCCGACGCCCTGGCCGGTGAGCTTGCCCAGCGCCCAGCTGAGGATGTCCAGGCCGCGCACCAGGTTGACCTGACTGATAGTCAGCGGCGGGAGCAGCTTGATCACCTCACCGGAGCGGCCGCAGGACTCGATCACCAGCCCGTTCTCGAAGCAGAGCCGCGACACCTGGTCCGCCGTCACCCCGGTGAGGCCGCTGAGGTCGATGCCCCAGATCAGCCCGGTACCGCGGACCTTGATGCCGGTGCTCTGGTCGATGTGCCGGCTGAGGTAGTCGCCCACCAGTTCGCCCTTGCGCCGGACCTGGGCCGCGAACTTGTCGTCGGTCCAGTACCGGCGGATGGTGCCGGCCGCGCCCACGAAGGCGAGCTGGTTGCCGCGGAAGGTGCCGTTGTGCTGGCCGGGCAGCCACACGTCCCACTCGGGGCGGATCAGCAGCAGCGCCATCGGCATCCCGTAGCCGCTGATCGACTTGGAGACGGTGATCAGGTCGGGGGTGATCCCCGCGCGCTCGAAGGAGAAGAACGACCCGGTGCGGCCGCAGCCCGCCTGGATGTCGTCGACGATGAGCAGGATGCCGTGCCGGCGGCAGAAGGCCTCCAGGTCCTGGAGGAAGGCGGTCGGGGCGACGAAGACGCCGCCCTCGCCCTGGACCGTCTCCAGCAGCACCGCGGCCGGCTTCTCGATCCCGGAGCTGGGGTCGTCGACCATGCGGCGCAGCAGGTCGAGGCTGTCGAACCGGCCCAGCGGGGAGTCCGGGTAGGGCACGTGGACCACACCGGTCAGCGACCCGTACAGGCCCTGCTTGTAGTAGCCCGAACCGGTCGCGGCCAGCGATCCGGCGCTCACCCCGTGGAACCCGCCGCTGAACGCCACCACCGTGCCGCGGCCGGTGGCCAGCCGGGCGAGCTTGAGCGCGGCCTCGACCGCGTTCGTCCCGGAGGGACTGGTGAACTGCACCCGGTGGTCGAGTCCGCGCGGCGCCAGGATGTGCTCCTGGAAGACCTGCAGGAAGTCGCCCTTGGCGGTGGTGGCCAGGTCGAGCCCGTGGGTCAGGCCGTCCTGCTGGAGGTACTCGATCAGGGCCTGCTTGACGCCCTCCGGGTTGTGCCCGTAGTTGAGCGTCCCGGCTCCGGCGAGGAAGTCGATGTAGCTGGAGCCGTCGTCGGCGACCAGGAAGTCGCCCTTGGCGGTGGCGAAGGTCGCGGGGAAGGAACGGGCGTAGGAGCGGACCGTTGATTCGGTGCGTTCGAAGATGTCGGACGTGACGTCGGATGTGACATCGGAGGTCTCGGGAATGGTGAGAGTCATCTCGGTGCTTTCCTCGGGCGCCGGGGTACGGCACGGGTCCGGAGGTACTACGGGACGGTGACGAGGTGCTCGGTGCTGGTGGAGGTGCTGGCAGTGGTGCCGGCGGCGCCGATGTCGCCGCGGTAGCGCATCCCGGGGAAGGAGACCCGCTGGATCTGCCGGTACGCCAGCTCCCTGGCCTGCCCCGGAGTGGGGGCGGAGCCCACCACGTGGAGCACCCGGCCGCCGGAGGAGACGGGCAGGCCGCCGCCCGGGTTGTCGCTGCTGTCCCGGCGGATGTTGGCGTAGAAGACCGAGGCCTCGGAGCGGTCCACCCGGTCCAGGCCGGACACCGGCTGCCCGGTGGCGAACGCGCCGAACGGCCAGCCCGGCAGCGCGGCCGGATCGGCCGGCTCCAGGCAGCCCTGGGTGAGCGCCACCGAGCAGCGGGCGAGCCCGTCGGTGCGCAGCTCCTGCAGGTGCAGTTCACGGTCGAGCACGGCGCGGCACAGCGCGGTGAAGTCGCTGACCACGCCCGGGAGTACGGCCTCGGCCTCGGAGTCGCCGAAGCGGGCGTTGATCTCGATCACCCGCAGTCCGGCGTCGGTCATCATGGCGCCCACGTAGAGGAAGCCCGAGTAGTCCAGGCCCTCCTTGCGGATCCCGGCCAGCACCGGCTCCAGCAGGGTGCGCCGGATCTCCTCGTGCAGCTCCGGGCTGTCGGCGGGGTGCGGGGAGACCGAGCCCATGCCGTCGCAGTTCTTGCCCGCGTCCTGCTCCAGCGTGCGCTTGAAGTCCGCCGCGGTCGGGAACATCAGGTAGCTGTCCCCGTCGAGCAGGGCGAAGACCGAGATCTCCGTGCCGTTGAGGCGCTCCTCCACCACGGCCTCGAACGGCTCCCCGGCCCGGTCGGCCACCCGGGCGAAGGCATCGACGGCGGCCTCGGCCTCGGCCGCGGTGTCGCAGACCACGGCGCCGTCCCCGTCCGGGGTCAGGCCGTCGGTCTTCACCACGCAGGCGTAGGGCAGCGAGCGGATGTAGGCCTTGGCCGAGACCGGGTCGATGAAGTGCCGGTACTCGGCGGTCGGGACGTCGTTCGCCAGGCAGAACGCCTTGCCCCGCTCCTTGCTCGACTCCAGCCGGGCGGCCTCCCGGGTCGGGCCGACGACCCGGTGCCCGGCGGCACGCAGGACGTCGACATAGCCCCGGGAGAGCGCGTCGATGTTGGAGACGAAGGTGAACTCGACCGGCTGGGCGGAGAGGAAGCGCAGCGCGGTCGCGGGGTCGGTCAGCGAGACCGACGACACCGGGACGATCCGGGGGTCCTCGATCAGGTCGCAGCCGGGACCGTAGAAGACGGTCACCTCGGGGTCGGTCCGGGTGAACATCTCGCACAGGGCGTGGCCGCGGCCGGTGCCGTCGATGACCAGCACGCTGCTCATGAGGCACCCGCTGCGACGGGTTCCGCGGCACCGGTGGACTCGAAGGAGATGGCGACCGAGCCGGCCTCGTGCAGGTGGTCCATCAGCGAACCCCAGACGTCGGTGTAGCGCTCGGAGCCCTTGGCGATGTCCTCACTGCGCACATAGGCCGAGTTGGCCCAGTCGCAGGTCGGGTGGACATGGTGCAGGTCGTGCTGGACGGTGTCGCCGACGAGCACGAACATCCGGTAGGAGGAGTGGACCACCAGCATCCGGAACCACCAGGTCGTCCAGGCGGCCGCCCGGTGCGCGAGCGAGCCCACGCCGGGGGCGGGCACCGGCTCGCCGCAGAAGCGGCCGAAGGTCAGCTCGTCGCGCTCGACCCGGTTCAGCTTCTCCGCGTTGTCGTGGATCCACCAGCGGTGCTCGGTCATGGTGTAGAGGTAGGTCGCGCCCTGGAAGACCACCGAGATCGGGATCAGCCACAGCACCAGCCAGTCGACCCACCAGCCGGTGGCGGCCAGCAGGCCGATCACGCCGGCGGCGTAGCCGATCGACATCACCAGGCGGTAGCGCGGGGCGACGCCGACGATGTTGGAGCGCACGCGTCCGGAGAAGAAGCCCCAGTGGTGCTTGGGCGACAGCAGCGCGGTCCACAGGTAGCGGCGGAACTCCTGCCGCGACATCCCCGGGCGCATCCCGGTGCTCAGCAGGTAGCGGGTGTCGGAGTCCTTCATGGAGCACGGGTACGCGTGGTGCAGCAGGTGCTCCTTGCGGTTCTCGTCGTAGGGCGTCCGCCAGAACAGCGTGCTGACGACCTCTCCGATGATCCGGTTGCCCCTGGCCGACTTGGTGAACATCCGGTGCAGCGTCTGGTGGACCACCACGACGTCGAGCCGGCGCATGCCGCCCGAAATGATCAGCCAGCAGAGCGGCAGCGTGAGCACGGCCCACGGGGTCAGCGGATGCAGCACCAGCGTGCCGAGCGCGATCCCGCCCGCGATCTGGACGATGCCCAGCACTCCGGCCTTGTTGGGGCTCCAACTGATCAGCTGGCGGTCCCCGTGCAGCGGCACGCCGGTGACCCAGGTCAGATAGGGCTGGAGCACCCGGGGTATGCCACGCATGGTTTCTCGAGGTTCCAGCGGTTCCATCGGTTCCATTGGTCGATCCCTCTCGCAGTCGTGGTTCGGACGGGCCTGGTCAGCAGATGTCGGACATGCCGGCGGGGTCCGGGCCCGTGCCGCCGAAGAGGATGTCGTTGGTCTCGTGCGTGATCGGGCGGGCCAGGTCGGCGCCGCTCGCCAAGGTCATGTTGACGATCGTGCGCCGGGCGTCGCCCCGGATCTCGTGCACGCGGTGCATGGTGGTGTCCGTCTTGACGACGTAGGCGTCGCCCGGCTTGAACGCGTAGGAGCGGACCACACTCTTCAGCAGCGCGCCGTGGACGTCGGGGTTCTGCTTGTCCCAGGAGGTGTGCGGCACTGCCTGGACGAAGCCGCCGTCGCGGTAGTCGGGCGCCTCGAGGATCACTATGAAGCCGTAGGTGTAGTCGTCCCAGTGCCAGCCGTGGGTGTCGCCGTTGCGGCCGAGGCGGCTGATCACGTAGTGCTCACCGGCGTAGGGGCAGGTGTGCACCTCCTCGCCGACCACCGAGGAGAGCAACTCCTTGACCACGGGCGAGAAGTAGAGGTTGTGGATGAGCGGGCCGCGGTCCCTCACGACCGGCTGGCCGACCGTCGTCATATGACGCGGGGTGCCGTCGGTGATGTCCAGCGTGAGGTCCCGCAGCACGCCGTGCTCGTCCATGATCGTGAACGCCTCGGTGCGCAGCGCCTCGAGGAGCTCCGGGGGGCAGAAGCCGCGGAGCGGGACGATGTTCTCCTCCTGGAACCGGGCCTGCAGCTCGGCCAGTTGCTCGCCGGCGAAGGTCTCGGCGAAGTGCTCGCGGAACAGCGTGTCCAGACGTGGCACGAGGTCGAGTGCGGTGGCGGGTGCGGTGGTGGTCATGTGGTCAGGTCTCCCGAATGGTCAGCGGACGGGGGCGAGTTCTCTGCCGAGATGGTCAGAGAAGGCCAGGATGTTGTTCGGGTTGTCGCCGAGCGGAACACCGTTGAACACGGCCTCACGACGGGCCCGCAGGGCGCCCCGGTGGAGTTCCGCGGCGCTGTCGGCGGACATGGTGAAACCGCCGACCACATCCAACTGGTCGGCCCGCCCGGAGAGTTGATCTCCCCTCTGGCGGGTCGGCCGGTGGAAGACGGTGCCGGCCGGGAACTCCAGCTCCTGGAACTCCACGGCACCCGGCGGGGGGAGCAGGAACATCTGCGCGGCGAAGCGGGTCGGCCGGTCCAGGAACGAGAGGTCCGGGTCGACACCGCAGGCGAGATCGGCGAGTGCGACCTCGTGGCGCGTTCCGAGCGCCTGGCCGAATGTCACGATCGAGGCGCTGCCGGAACTGCGGATGTTGAAGTCGATGAGTTCGATGGGCCCCTCGTCGGGCACCATGACCTCGATCTGGGTGGGCCCGTGCACAATTCCCATGATGCGGTGGAATTCCTGGGCCTTCTCGAATATCTCGGCACTGCGGGGGTGGTGGTAGGGGAAAAGGAATCCCATCTCCACCACCGGGTCCGAGGCCAGGACATAGCGGGCCTGAATTCCGATGGTGTGCACCGTGCCCCGGTTGACGAGCGATTCGACGGAGAGGAGTTCGCCCTCGGCCAACTCCTCCAGGACGAATTCGCCCCGGTCGAGGATGTACTCGCGCATCAGTGGATTGACGACCGCGGCGCGGTCCACCTGCTCCGCTGCGGCGCGCAGCTCCTCCAGGTCGGCGACCCGGAAGCAGAGGGCGCTCCCGGTGCCGTTGGCGGGCTTGAGGATCGCACTGCCCGCGAACGGCCACGTGGTCCACTGCCTCGCCTCGGTGAGCGTGGCCGAGCGCAGGAACGACAGCCCCTCGGCGAAGAGCCGGCGCCGGACCGCGGCCTTGTCCAGCACCCGCGGCACATTCCCGGCGCCGTTGTTCGGCAGCCCCACGCGCTCGCGCAGCGCCGCGTCGTAGGGCAGCGTGGCCTCGAAAGCGGAGTAGGTGCCGACGATGTCATAGCGCTCGACGACGCTGTCGACGGCCGCCCCGACTGCCTCGGAATCCCCCCAGGAAGCGATGTGGACATATTCGTCCACCAGGTCGGCCTCTGCCCCGAAGGGCCCGGACGGACTCGGCCGGTCATGGTTCAGGGCGACGATGAGGAATCCGCGTGCTTTCGCCTCCCTGGCCACCAGGACCATGTGATTCATCATCTCCAGCAGAACGAATGCCTGCCTCATTTCGCCGCTCCCCCGCATACCCCTGCTCCGTTCGTCTCGCTACGGGAGCCAGTCGACCATCCGGTCTCGGGTGGGCACCACAGGGAAGGAGCGTCGTGATCCCGTACGTCGGTGAACCGCCAGGGATCTCCCGCACAGGACGCCATTCGGAGCCCCTCCCCCGTTCACATTTCCCGGCTGGGGAGGGCTGGAGGGCGGCAGGCAAGACCGCACTGCTGGGGTTCGACCGGGGCACGGAGCAGGCCCTGCTCGACAGCCTGCTCGGGATGAGGCTGCCGCGCAGTTCGGTCGGCGGCCCGATCACGCCGGGACGGGCCCTGGTGCACCTCGGCAACGGCGAACTGCTCACCGTCCAGGTGCCGCTGGACTGAACCATGGGCGACTAGACTCGGCGCCCGTGACCGACATCGACGAGCAGGGTCGTCCGGAACCTCCGCTCGCGTCCGACGAGACCGCCACTCTGCTGGGCTTCCTCGACCACCAGCGGGCAACCCTGGCGTGGAAGTGCGCAGGACTGGACGCGGTCGGCCTGCGGGCGAGGACCGCCGCCTCCTCGATGACCCTGGGCGGAATGCTCAGGCACCTGGCCTACGTCGAGGACCACTGGTGCTCCTGGTCGCTGCACGGTCACGACCGGGCGACGCCGTGGGACACCGTCGACTGGAAGGCCGACCCCGACTGGGACTGGGACTCCGCCGCCGAGTACACCCCCGAGGAGTTGCACACGTTCTGGCAGGACACCGTGGACCGCTCGCGCCTCCTGGTCGCCCGGGCGTTGGCCGGCGGCGGCCTTGACCGGCCGGCACGGCGCACCTGGCCCGACGGCCGGGCGCCGAGCCTGCGGTGGATCCTGTTCCACCTGATCGAGGAGTACGCGCGGCACAACGGCCATGCCGACTTCCTGCGGGAGTCGGTCGACGGCCTCACCGGGGAATGACCGCCGCGCTTCCCGGCATCGCAGCCGTCCCGGTCACAGAGCCCCGCCTGGTCCATCGGACGGAGCGGGTCCCCACAACGACCAGGGCCTCCCCGCCGAAGCGGGGAGGCCCTGGTCGTACTGTCCTTCAGCTGTGCGCCGCCAGGGACTCGAACCCCGGACCCGCTGATTAAGAGTCAGCTGCTCTAACCAACTGAGCTAGCGGCGCTTAGTGACCGGACTTTCGGCTTTCGCTTGCTGCCTGGGCACGACGGAAATACTACCTGACCTGGGAGGGTGCTGATGACCACCCCCGCTCAGCCGCCGGCGGCGGAGCTGCGGGCGGCGCTGATGGCCTGGTCGACGCCGCGGGCGAGTGGGTCCCGGGCGCAGAGTTCTCGCTGGCGTCGGCGGGACCCGCGGCCTTCGGGGCCCGGGTAGAGGCGCCGGTCGAGGCCGCCCGCGGACGCCAGGGCGGCCAGCCGCAGGGAGCGGGCGTAGGTGGACGGGTCGGCGGTGGGCGGATCGGGGCGCAGGACGTCGTCGAGGAGGGCCAGGCGTTCGGCGTGGACGCCGGGGTGGAGGGGGTGGTGGCGGGTCACCGGGAAGAGACCGAGGACCTTGGTCCGCTCGGTCCGCAGCAGGCCCCGCTCGACCAGCGAGGCCAGGTAGGGCGTGGCGGCGTGGGACGACAGGCGGTGCAGGCCGGAGCGCAGGCTGAGACCGGTCCTCCCCATCGCGCCGGTCAGGGTCGCGAGGGCCTGGTCCAGTGCCGGGTGGGACAGCGGAGCGGGCGGTGGTGCGTCCGGCGGCTCGACCAGGCGGTGCCCGTCCAGGGCCAGCGTCTCCGCGGCCAGCAGCTCCGCGACGACCCCGCCGGCCAGCGCGAAGCGGAAGGTCTGCGGCTGCCTGACCGTCTCGGACACCGGGTCGACGCAGAGCAGCAGCAGGTCCTCGGGGATGGTGGTCTGCGGTCCGAACACGGGGGTGCCTCCATCCGCCGGTACACGTACCTCTCCGGAAAGTACCCGGGATCGGGCGGGAACAGACGCGCGGAGGTCCCGGTTGGCACCAGATGTCCGACCACCGGCAACCCTGGGAGCAGATCACCGTGAGCCACGCCGACGTCCGCACTCCCCTGTCGATCCTCGACCTGGCCCCTGTCGGCGAGGGCTACACCCCCACCGAGGCGCTGGCCGCCACCACCGCTCTCGCCCAGAGGGCCGAGAGCTGGGGGTACCACCGCTTCTGGGTGGCCGAGCACCACGGCATGCCCGGCGTCGCCAGCTCCGCGCCCGCCGTCCTGCTGGCGCACCTGGCCGCCGCGACCAGGACGATCCGCCTGGGCTCCGGCGGCGTGATGCTGCCCAACCACGCGCCACTGGTGATAGCCGAGCAGTTCGGCACCCTGCACGCCCTGCACCCCGGACGGATCGACCTGGGCCTCGGCCGCGCCCCCGGGACCGACCCGGCGACCGCGCGGGCGCTGCGGCGCGGGGTGCTCGACGAGAGCGCCGATGAGTTCCCGCAGCAGCTCAGCGAGCTGATCCACTTCCTGGATGCCGACTTCCCGGCCGGCCACCCGTACGAGCGGCTGCGGGCCACGCCGGGGCAGGCGGGGGCGCCCGGCACCGGCCGTCCGCCGATCTGGCTGCTGGGCTCGTCCGGCTTCAGTGCGCAGCTGGCCGGGCGGCTGGGCCTGCCGTTCGCCTTCGCCCACCACTTCAGCGCCGCGAACACCGTCCCGGCCCTGGACCTGTACCGGGAGTCGTTCCGGCCCTCCTCCGTCCTGGCGGAGCCGTATGCGCTGATCGGGGTGGGTGCGGTGGCCGCCGACACACCGGGCGAGGCGCGACGGCTGGCCGGGTCCGGGGCGCTGGCGATGATGCGGCTGCGGCGCGGGCGGCCCGGCCTGGTGCCGACACCCGAGGAGGCCGAGGCCCACCCGTACACCGAGCTCGAGCGGGACTTCATCGACTCCTGGCTGTCGAACGTCGTGATCGGCGACCCGGCCAAGGTCAGGGAGGGTCTGGAGGAGCTGCGCGCGCGCACGGGGGCGGACGAGCTGATGGTGACCACCAACATCCACGGACACGAGGCCCGGCAGCGGTCGTACCAGCTGATCGCCGAGGCCTGGGGGCTGGGCGCCGCACCGGACAGCGGACTGGCGGGATGATCGGTGGCACCCCGTCGCCGCTGCAGGAGCTGGCGGACGACCGGTCGGACCGCGCCGGGGTCCGGCTGCTGCTGAAGCGGGACGACCTGGTCCATCCCCGGGTCCCCGGCAACAAGTGGCGCAAGCTGCTGCCCAACCTCGCCGAGGCCCGGGCCTCGGGGCAGACCACCCTGCTGACCTTCGGCGGCGCGTACTCCAACCACCTGCGCGCCGCCGCCGCGGCCGGGCAGGCCGCGGGGCTGCGGACGGTCGGCGTGGTCAGGGGCGACGAGCTCCGCGACCGGCCGCTGAACCCCTCCCTGGCCCAGGCCGCCGCCTGGGGCATGGAGCTGGACTTCCTGAGCCGCTCCGACTGGCGCCGGCGCGACTCGGACGAGGTGCTGAGCGCGCTGCTGCGCCGCCACGGCCCGGCGCTGGTGGTCCCCGAGGGCGGCAGCAATCCGGCCGGGGTGCGTGGATGTGCCGAACTGGGACGGGAGTTGGCGTCGTCCGGCGCGGAGCTGGTGTGCTGCTCGGTGGGCACGGGCGGGACGCTGGCCGGGCTCGCCGTCGGCCTGGCACCGGATCAACGCGCCGTAGGCTTCGCGGCGTTGAAGCACGCCCCGCTGGAGGAGGAGACGGCGGCGCTGCAGGTCGCAGCCTTCGGCCGGCGCACGTCCAACTGGCGCATCGACCTCGGGCACCACTTCGGCGGATACGGCCGCACCACCCCGGAGCTGGTGGCCTTCGCCGCCGATTTCCGTGCCAGGCACGGGATCTCACTGGATCTCAGCTATGAGGCCAAAGCGCTGTTCGCGGTCTTCGACAGCCTCACCGAGGGCGGGTTCCGGCGGGGGTCGGTCGTGGCCGTGGTGCTCGCCGGGTGAGCCCTCCCCCACCGGAACCCTCACCGGCACCTTAACCGTAGCTCAACAACAATTGGTCTAGTCCTAGGTCTAGTCCATCCTATTGACGCCCTCCGGACACCTCCATCATCGTGGGCCCGTACCGATCACTGGTACAGACCAGTCGTCCTCTCCCCCACGAGGAGTTCCGGTGTTCCGTTTCTCTCCCAGCCACGCCGTGGCGGCACTCGCCGCGGCCGGGCTCGCCGCCACCGGCCTGATCGCCACCACCGGCGCCAGCGCCCAGGCGAGCACCACGACCGGCACCACGACCACGGCCCTCAGCAGCAACTGGTACGCCGCAGCGCCCTATCTGATGCCCCTGGACAACAATCCGCCGGACCCCACCGCGGTGATGGCCGCGACCGGCATCAAGGCGTTCCAGCTCGCCTTCATCCTCGCCCCCACCGGCGGCGGCTGCACCCCGACCTGGGACGGCACCGACCCGGTCTCGACCGACACCGCGGTCGCCTCCACCATCGCCGCCATCCGCGCGGCCGGCGGCGACGTGTCGGTGTCCATCGGCGGCTACGCCGGTACCAAGCTGGGCCAGGTCTGCGGCACCCCCGCCGCCACCGCCGCCGCGTACCAGCAGGTCATCACCACCTACGGGCTGCACGCCATCGACTTCGACCTGGAGGAGCCGGAGTACGAGAACGCCACGGCCGTCGCCAACGAGATCGGCGCGGCCCAGATCCTGCAGCAGGACAACCCGGGCCTGTATGTCTCGGTGACCATGCCGGGCACCACCTCCGGCACCGGCTGGTTCGGTGAGCAGGCGCTCGACCAGGCCAAGGCCGACGGGTTCACTCCGAACAACTACTCGATCATGCCCTTCGACGGCGGCTTCAACGGTGGCGCCTCGCAGGTCGCCGCGCTGCAGGCGTTCAACACCATCCTGATGAACACCTTCGGCTGGAGCTCCGCCACCGCCTACGCCCACGAGGGCGTCTCGATGATGAACGGGCGCAGCGACACCGGCGAGTACTTCTACCAGTCGGACTTCCAGACGGTGCTGAGCTTCGCCGAGAGCGTCGGCCTGGCCCGCTACACCTTCTGGTCGGTCAACCGCGACCTGCCCTGCACCCCGGTGGACGACAACGGCCAGACGTCGGGGACCTGCAGCAGCGTCGCCCAGCAGCCGTGGGACTTCACCAAGTACGACGTGGAGTTCGCCGGTGCGACACCGCCCGTGAGCACGCCCACCCCCACGCCGACGCAGACCTCCACGCCGACGCCGACCCCGCCCCCCGGCACCGGCACCGGCAGCTGCACGGCCGCGGCCTGGAGCTCGACCACGGCCTACAACGGCGGCGCGGTGGTCAGCTACAACGGCGACCAGTGGACCGCCAAGTGGTGGACCGAGAACGACACGCCCGGCGATGCGGCCGGGGTCTGGACGAACGACGGGGCCTGCTGACAGAGAGCGCCGAGAAGGGCGGGAAGGGAAGGTGTCCGGCTGAGCCCAGCCGGACACCTTCCCTTCCCTTCTTAAGTCGCTGCTGCTCAGCTGTGCCAGCTGACCGGCGAGCGGTAGCCGGGGCGGCGCTCCAGGCGCTGCCAGCGGGCGGTGAGCTGCTGCTTGGCGGGCACGGAGTCGGCTGCGGCGCGGGCCAGCAGCACGGCGGTCAGGGCGGCGAGCTCCTCGTCGGCGAGATCGCCCTTGACGACCCGGACCAGGGGGTCCGCGGAGGTCTTCACGGGTTCGATGACGGTGGTCACGTGGTACTCCTTGAGCTACTGGTGCGCGGGCTGCTTTCCGGTGACGGGCAGGTGATCGTTACTGGGGCAGTGGCTACTGGGGCGGGTTGCCGTGCTTGCGGGCCGGCAGGTCCGCGTGCTTGGTGCGCAGCATGCGCAACGAGCGGATGAGGACGGTGCGGGTGGCGGCGGGGTCGATGACGTCGTCCACCAGGCCGCGCTCGGCGGCGTAGTAGGGGTGCATGAGTTCGTCCTTGTACTGCTTGACCATCTGCAGTCGCATGGCTTCCGGGTCGTCGGCCGCGGCGATCTGGCGGCGGAAGATGACGTTGGCCGCGCCTTCGGCGCCCATGACCGCGATCTCGTTGGTGGGCCAGGCGTAGGCGAGGTCGGCGCCCACGCTGCGGGAGTCCATGACGATGTAGGCGCCGCCGTAGGCCTTGCGCAGCACCAGGGAGATCCGCGGGACGGTGGCGTTGCAGTAGGCGTAGAGGAGTTTGGCGCCGTGGCGGATGATGCCGCCGTGCTCCTGGTCGACGCCGGGCAGGAAGCCGGGCACGTCCAGCAGGGTCAGCAGCGGGATGTTGAAGGCGTCGCACATCTGCACGAAGCGTGCGGCCTTCTCGCTGGCGTGGATGTCCAGGACCCCGGCCAGGGACTGCGGCTGGTTGGCGACCACGCCCACGACCTGGCCGTCCAGCCGCATCAGGGCCACGATCACGTTGGTGGCCCAGCGTTCGTGGATCTCCATGTACTGGCCCTCGTCGGCGATCTCCTCGATCACCTTGCGCATGTCGTAGGGCCGGTTGCCGTCGGCGGGCACCAGGTCCAGCAGCGCCTCGCAGCGCCGCTCGGCCGGGTCCTCGGTGGGCTCGATCGGCGGGGTCTCGCGGTTGTTCTGCGGCAGCATCGACAGCAGGAAGCGGACCTCCTCCAGGCAGCTGCGCTCGTCGTCGTAGGCGAAGTGCGAGACCCCGGAGACCTCGGAGTGCACGTCCGCGCCGCCCAGGCCGTTCTGGGAGATCTTCTCGCCGGTCACCGCCTGGACCACGTCCGGACCGGTGATGAACATCTGCGAGGTCTCCCGGACCATGAACACGAAGTCCGTCAGCGCCGGCGAGTACGCCGCACCGCCCGCGCACGGACCGAGCATCACACTGATCTGCGGAATCACCCCCGACGCCCGGGTGTTGCGCTGGAAGATCCCGCCGTACCCGGCCAGCGCCGTCACGCCCTCCTGGATCCGGGCCCCGGCCCCGTCGTTCAACGACACCAGCGGCGCGCCCGCCGAGATCGCCATATCCATGATCTTGTGGATCTTCTGCGCATGCGCCTCACCCAGCGCACCACCGAAGATCCGGAAATCATGCGCATACACGAACACCGCACGCCCGTGCACCGTGCCCCAACCGGTGATCACACCATCGGAATACGGCTTCTTGTCCTCCAGGCCAAAACCCGTCGCCCGATGCCGCCGCAGCGGCTCCACCTCGTTGAACGAGCCGTCGTCCAACAGCAGCGCGATCCGCTCCCGCGCCGTCAGCTTGCCCTTGGCGTGCTGCGCCTCGGTCGCCCTCTCACTGGGTCCCGCCACCGCCAGCGCCTGAATGGCGTGCAGCTCGGCGACTCGGCCCCGGCTGTCGCCGACGGCCACCGGGGCCTGACGTGCCTCACTCGGAACGGTCATCTCTTCAGCACTCCATGTCTAGGCAGGTCCGACTGGAACGTGTCCGCCACTGGGAAAGCGGTCGATCCCACTTCTCGACCCTACGAGCCCCGCACCCGGGATGCATGAGTCGGTTCCGTACAACACCTGACGCGATTCCATGGCAGAGCTGAACAGGACGCTGTCCCCACTACCAGCGCGGAGGCCGTGGAGCTGGGGCTTTGCCTGGATCCGAATCTTTGGAAGGTTCATACGGTTTTAATCAGATCCCACTATGGTGCGGCTCATGTCCACCTCCAGCCCCACAGATGACACGCAGAAGTCGGCCACCCCTGCCGACCCCGCTGCCGCAATCGCCGCCGCCGCTGCCGCTACCGGCAGTCCCGCCACCGTGGCTCTGACCAAGACCCCCGAGGGCTTCGGGCCCGCAGCGCCGTCGGCGCCGAACGGGTCCGCAGCCGGTGCCCCCGGCCCCTGGGCTCCGCGCCCGCACGAGCAGCTCAGCCCCGAGCAGAAGGCCGTCGAGGACCTGACCGACGAGGAGCTGGAGGCGCTGACCGAGGGCACCACCTCCAAGGGCGTCGTCGGCGGGGCCTTCGCCGTCGCCGCCGCGGGCATCGGCCTGATCGCGCTCAGCGGCAGCTGGCTGAGCACCACGATCTACCAGCGCCAGGGCCTCATCGGGAGCATCGCCGCCAACGGCAAGGCCTCCGCGGTGATCATCAAGGACGAGTACACCACCCCGTGGGAGCACGTCCTCTACATCAACGGCGCCTTCGCCCTCGTCGGGCTGCTGGTCGGGATCGCCGTGCTGTTCTGCGGGCGGTTCCTCGCCAGCAAGCCGCTGCCGAACTGGGTCAAGGCAGTCGCCTGGGGAGCCGTGGCGCTCGGCGTGGTCGGTCTCGGCGTCGCCGGCTTCACCCACTACGAGGTGCTGAACCACATCATCACCGTCCCGGCCTCCGCCGCCAGCAGCTCCACCGGCGGCTGACCCTCCTCCCGGGCCGTCCCCGCTTTCCCCGCGTTCCCCGCCCCGCCCGGCGCCGCATGCACCACCTGTGCGCCGGGCGGGCGAAAGCCCGGCCCCGCGACCGTGTCCACCGGGCACAGCGCACCGGCGCTTGCCATGGTTCGCTGTATGAGCCAGAAGCCGATCAAGCATTCTTTGCCCCGCTTCCTTG
>Ga0302314_10001391_pt1 | contig 45310 bp, 33 predicted proteins | sample III_Palsa_N2_3_FD_200533 | JGI IMG/M metagenome (GOLD analysis project Ga0302314, IMG submission 200533) | Peat permafrost microbial communities from Stordalen Mire near Abisko, Sweden - III_Palsa_N2_3 | ecosystem: Environmental > Terrestrial > Soil > Palsa > Peat permafrost | place: Sweden...
GCGCTGGCCGCTGTGGTAGAGAATCGTGCCCTCGGCTCCAATCCAATCTTTCACGTGCAGCGCCAGTACACGCTCACCAATTCGTCGTCGCTCGTATGGTATGCACTGCTCGGCCTGCTGGCGGCCCTTGTTTCGGTCACGTTTACCGACTCGCTGCTCGCCCTGCGTGCCCGTTTCAAGCGCCTGACCGGCGTCCCCAGGTGGATCCATCCCGCCATCGGCGGAGCTGCCACTGGCGGCCTGGCCGTCATCGCATTGCAATTTTTCCATCTGAACGGCATCGCCGGCGACCCCTACAAGACGCTCACATTGGCGCTTACCGGCACGCTGCCGCTGGTTTGCATGTGTGCGTTCTGTGTGCTCAAGCTCGCGTCCACGGTGTGCTCCTATGCCAGCGGCGGCTCGGGAGGCATCTTTGCGCCGGCGCTCTTCATGGGCGCCATGCTGGGTGGCGCGGTCGGCTACCTCGACGTGATCGTCTTCCACCACTCCATGGACTCGATCGGCGCATTTGCCGTGGTCGGCATGGGCGCGGTGTTTGCAGGCATCGTGCGCGCGCCCATGACATCGGTGCTCATCATTTTTGAAATGACCGGCGGCTATGGGCTGATTCTGCCGCTCATGATTGCCAATATAAGTGCCTTCGCGCTGGCGCGCCACTGGCGCCACGTCCCCATCTATGAGGCGCTGCTGGCGCAGGATGGCATCTACCTGCCCGAAACGCGCCCGCTTGACCCGCCCAGCGCCACTGAGCTGCCCGCGCCGAATATGCCCACGGACGATGCGACCGCGTAGAGCGGGTTGATTGAATATCGCCCACTGCAAACCGGTTCGATGGCAGCGACGCCGCTTCGAAATGCCCTACGCATCATTTCCATGGAAAAAATCGAAGATGCCCGCGAGACAGAGCGGTATCAGGACTACCACCTTGATCAGTTCCTCTTGCGATTCAATCCGTTTCTTGAGCGCCGGCACTGCTTCATGCCCGGAATCGGCCAGCAACACCGTGATTGGCGCCATCACCTGCCAATGCTCCTTGTGTGTGACCAACTCGTCCCACTCCTCGCGATCGAACTCCATGCCCTCAAAAAAACCACGGGCCCAGTCGTGGCCGTGCATTTCGCCATCGTCGTCCTCGAGCAGAACGGGCAAATATGGCCTCCCCTCCAGCATGGCCGACGCAATCCGATTCCAATGGCGGATGAGCAGGGCGCTCAGTTCATCCGGATCGACCAGCGTGAAGCGAAGGCTTTCCTCGTCCAGCTCCTCACCAACAACGTCCGCGAAGTAATCGCTCATCGGCTCCTCGCTGGGGCCGCAGACAAGCGCGCAGAAGAACCCGTCCATCTGCTCCAGGGACATGGAGTCCGCACTGGCCCGCGTCAGCAGCAGTTCGAGCCGAGCATAGTCGGCTTCAGACAGAGGCGTGGTAAGCGTGCTCAAAGTTGGATCCTGGCTTCCGGCCGATCAGGCCGCTGGATTACGAGTTTTGATGCGGGCGATCGTTACTTTGAAGGGGGCGCGGCTTGAGCCTGCCCGCTTCAGGTGAGCGCCTACTTCGGCTCCATGTTATACAGGAACGTGGCTTGCAGCTCCAAATACGGCCCGTGGAAATCCCTTGGCAGCGGCGGGTAATTTGACCCGGTCAGCGCGCCCCATGCCGCGCGGTCCAGCGCCGTGTCGCCGGAGCGGCCCACCAGCACCACGCCGTCCGGCTCCATCAGCCGCCCGTTGGGCAGCACCTTGAACCGGATCACCACCATGCCCGACTTCAGGATGGGCGGGTTCACCTCGTCGGGAATCAGCGGGTCCCAGGTGTTCTCAGTCTCGCGGTGCCAGCGCAGCAGCCAGTTGCTGAAATCCACGCCCTGCTGGTCCGACAGGATCTGCACGCCGCCGCCCGCACCGGGATGCCGCGCCAGTTCGCCCGATTGTATGTTGCCGACGGAGCCGTTGCCGGGGCCGTGCGATGCGCCGCGCATGGCCCGGTTAAGCTGGTCGGCGGGATTCTGCGATCCAAGATTGAAGTTAGGACGTGCCGGCACCGCGGCGGGCCGGGGCGTCTCCACTTCTGGAGCGGCCGGCTGCGGCTGCGGCTGCGCGGGCGCCGGAGAGGCCAGCTTCGGCTCAGGCGTGGGAGTGGGTGGCGGCGGAGCCGGCGGAGCGGCCCGGTTCATCGCCTCCAGCGTCTTCCTGTCAATCACCGGCGGCTTGGCCAATGGCGGCTTCACGACCGCCTTTTGTTCCTCCTGCTGCAGCTGGCGCAGGGCGTCGGGCGTGTCGAGATAGGTCAGGTCCTTGCGCTGCCGGATGGCGTCGATGGGGTCGATCACCGCCGGCACATTGAACACATACTTTGGAATCCAGGTGATGGCCGAGAGCAGCGCCACGTGAAACAGAATCGCCAGCCAGATGCCCTCGCGCAGCCGTGCCCAGCGGCGCTCGTCCTCGAGCTCGCCGATCATCTGCAGCAGTTCGTGGGTGTCGTAGTCTACCCAGCGCGACTGCGAAACGAGCCCGGACGCCAGCTCCTGCGGCTCGGAAGGCTCGCGCACCGGCGCTGGCCTGCCCGGCTCCACGGCGGGCGCGCCCGGACGGGGATCGGTCGCCGCCGCGTCGGACGCGGGCTCCTTCGCACTGGTTGGCACTACGCTGGTGGGCATCGGCCTTGGGGAAGCTTGACGGGCGCACACGTTCCCCGCCGGCTCCGCTTCTGTTCCTCTCGTTCTATTCTCTCATTCCCGCGAAATTCAGCAACTCACGCCGCCCAGATCGCGGACCGTACAATGGTTCATGGCAAACAGGCTTGATCAGGTGCTGCATCGAGTGTCCGATCATGTGCTTGATTATGGGACGGATGAACAGGCGGAAGGGGACCCTGTTTGAAGCAGTTTATTACGCACTTGCTGGCCAGGTGGAACCTGGTGCTGCTGCCCGCGCTGCTCAAGCTCGGCTTCTGGGGCGTGGGCCTGGTGGCGCTGCTCGATTCCTCCTCCATCCCCGTGCCCATGGACCTCATCCTGGCCGGCTATGTTTGGGCCGACAAGAGCCATTTCTGGGTCTATGCGCTGATGGGCGCGGTGGGCTCGGCCATCGGCGGGCTCTTGCCCTACGGCCTGGGCCGCGCCGGCGGCGAGCTCTTCCTGCTCAAGCGCGTCAACCGCGAGCGCTACGAGCGCATGCGCGCACGCTTTGAGCGCCAGGAGTTCCTGGCCATGATGATTCCCTCCATGCTGCCCCCGCCCACGCCCTGGAAGGCGTTTGTCTTCGCCGCCGGCGTCTTTGAGATGCGCATCCTGCCCTTCATGCTGGCCGTCTTCTGCGGACGGCTGGTGCGCTGGCTGGTGCTTTCGCTGCTGGTGCTCAAGCTGGGACCCGGCGCGGTGGGCATGGTGGCGCACCACGCACTCGCCGCGCTCGCGATAGTCGGCGGCCTGGCTGTGCTGGGATTTGCGGTCTGGTGGTTCAGGAAGCGGCAAGCGGGCGCACTCCAGGACTAGACCAAAAGACTAATCGAGCAGCTTTTCAATCTCCGCCAGGTCAAATCGGCAGCGGCTGCCGGGAAGATCGAAAGGCTCGGCGGGCAGCGGCTCCAACGCGCCTTTGATGAAGCGGAAATGCTTGCCGTTCGGATCGAGAATCAGAATGTTCTGAATGCCCATGCGCTCATAGTCCCCGAGTTTGGTCATCATCCGGATTAAGGTGTCTTCAGGAGAGAGAACCTCAAAGACAGCGATAGGCGGATGAGTGGCAAAGCGCTCGACCGGTAGGTTGCGGTCGAGGATACTCACGTCAGGAACGCGGAAGTTTTCGGGAGTCACCTGCACTCGGAACTCGGGACGGATTCGAATTTCCCATTCCGTCGCAAAACGCGCAAACCAAAGTTGAATGGCATTTTGCCAGGCGGAATGGTCATTTTCGCCCATAGGGCGCTCCTCGATGACGCCATTGACGTACTCGGCATCCGGCTCAAAGGAGCTGCGCAGGTAGACCTCGACCGGCACGTGGGTCACTTGTGCTGTCGCTGCCATGGGTCCTCCTTTGGCGACTCGGGAACTACCGCCAGTCTACTTTTCCGCCATCGCAGGCTGGCCTTCGCGGCTGGCTCTCATCCGCCGCACCAGCACGGGCAGCCCAAAGGCCAGCCCCGCCACGATGGCCGTCGATGCCAGGTCGTTGCGATAGAACGGGATAGCCGCCACAAAACAGGCTTGCAGGCCAGCCCAGGTATGCGGATACATGGTTCCCCTGGCCCAAACAGCGTAATCGGAGATGATCCAGAACGACGTTGGCCCCAGCAGCGCGCCGGCCGCCACGCGCACTATGGATGTCCGCGCCCGGAGCAGGGTGTGACCCAGCGCCATAGCCGCCACGTACCAGGCCCAGGTTGGCAGGTAGGCAAGCCAGTCGAAGGAATAGTGATAGGCAAATACGGTCAGCAGATAATCCGCTGCCATGAGCGCGGCCAACGGCGCCAGCATCTCCCGCCAGCTGCGCCGCGCGCCAAAGTAAAGCAGCGCGCCGCCCACCGCGGTGAAATTCATCCAGCCCCCGTGGGGCAGCAGACGGCTCAAAATGGCAACCAGAAGCAAAAGATATGCAGGCATTGACGACCTCGTTCTCAGGATTTCCCGTGTGTTCGGGTTGGATTGCAAAACGGCAGGGCGATAGCGCTTCCCTCATTCTCCGGTGCGCAGCCAGCGGGGTCAACCCAAATCGTTTGACGTCACAAATAATTGTTTTCATCCAAGCACAAATTGCGCCCCGGCCCGCCCTTCACGGTCCGATCAACCAAAGAAGCGCGTGCCCCATCCTTCCCCAGTCTTATCGCGGAAGGGCGGGATACCGTCGAGGCCCCCGCCCCCTGGAGGACGATTCTAGAACTCTTCTGCTGGACCCTGAACAATGCGAGGAAACAGGTAGCATATCCCCCCTAAATTCCCTATTTCTGACAATGTCGAACTTTTTTGCGGACAGATGTCGTTTTTGAGGCCGATTTCCCGCCTTTGAATGCAGAAGAGAAATTCAGGCGGCCCTGGCTCGGCGCTGGCAGGTGAAACTGACCTGCCTCCGGCCCCTTTGCCATAGCTCCCCGTCTATGGAGTCGACACCATGAAGCTGACAGTTCCTTCCCTGGCGCTTGTGCTGTGCTTCAGCGCCGCGCTTAGCCCATCCAACGCCCCCGCGCAACAATCCGTGAACCAACCCGGTCGAGTCTCCGCGCCGGTCGTGCCGCCCTATCTGCGGACCACCGGGGTGACCGAAACCCGCGCCGGGGACACGGTCGAGGCGACGTTTCGCATCTACGCCGAAGCCGAGGGCGGTGAGGCGCTCTGGTCTGAGACACAGCAAGTTGCAGTCGGCAAAGACGGCAGCTACTCGGTCCTTCTCGGTCTCGCCACCGACGGCGGCGTGCCAGCCTCGCTCTTTCAGGGCGGCCTGGGCCGCTGGCTGGGGGTCAGCATCGAGCGCGCCGCGGAATCCAGCCGCACGCCGCTGGTGAGCGTGGCGTATTCCATGAAGGCCGGCGATGCGGAGACAGTTGGCGGTGTGGCAGCGGCCGATCTGGTCACGCAGGCACAATTGGCGGCCACGGCGCGAGAACTTGCGGCACAGGCCACGGCGCTTGCCCTGCCCAGCCCCCAGGTGTCGCCAACCGGGACGGGCACCGCAAACGTGCTGCCCCTCTGGACCAGTTCCAGCGCGCTGGGCAACTCGGCGCTCACGCAACTGGGCACCGGCAGCAGCACCAAGGTCGGCATCGACACCTCGAGCCCCGGAGCCATGCTCGATGTGGCGGGAACGGGGAATTTCCGGTCGAACCTGAGCCTGTCAACCGGTGCGGCGGCCACGGTCTCGGCCGGAGTGAACTCGCCACTGCTCACGTTGGAAGGCGCTACCCTAAAGAGATTCGGATTGATACATCAATCGGTTCCCCAGGCCTTTGCCTGGCAGCTCGTCGCGGCCAATAACGACACCATCATTCCCTCGTCCAACCTGAGCCTGCTTTACGGCTCCTCGGCCCAGACGGCAACTCCCACCGGATTGTCCATCGGGTCGACCGGCCAGATCAACTTCGCCACCGGTCAAACCTTTCCAGGCGTCGTTACCCCCGGCGCCGCCAACACGTTCACTGCGTTGCAGAGCTTTACCGGGGGCATCTCCGCCGGGAGCCTGTCGATCCAGCCGAACGGACTGGTCAACTTCGCGCCCAGCCAGAGCTTCCCAGGGACCGTCACCTCCATCCAACCCGGCTTCGGCTTGACCGGGGCCAGCGTCACCAACGGCGTGGCCACCCTCAGTGTGGACAAAACCGCGGTAGCCACCGTCGGGGCCGCGAACAGCTTCACGGCGTCGCAGAACTTTGCCGCTGGACTCTCCGCCGGCGGAAGCTCGACCTTCACCAACGCTGCAGGAACTGCCCTTACGGTGACCAACAACGAGGGTGTGGGCACCGCGCTGGTTGTCAACGGCTCTACGGCGATCACCGCGAACGGCACGGGAACGGGCGTCTTCGGAAATGCATCCGGCGCCAACGGCGACGGCGTGACCGGGGCCGCACAAGGATCGGAGGGCGCTGGCGTTTACGGCTACGCGCCGAAAGGGACAGGCGTGGCGGCCATCGGCGTAACCGGTGTGCAGGCCACCGCAACCTCGCTCGGCGTCAAGGCCCTGGCCACCAGCTCATCCGGTATCGGTGTGCAGGCCCAGGGAGCGGCCTACGGTGTTTACGCAACCGGCACTGGCAGCACTGGTGTCGGCCTTCAGGCAAACGGGGCGACAGGAGTCTTCGCCCAGGGGACCGGGACGGGTGTCTACGGGGCTGCCAGCTCGCCCTACGGCGTCGGCGTTTCCGGAATTTCAACGGCCGATGCCGGGGTGGGGGTTCGCGGTATCGGTCACCTCCCCAGCGCCACCGTGGCGGGGGGCTGGCACCTTGGTTCGTATGGCGTGTGGGCCGACACCGATATGCCGGCGGGCAACAATCAGGATGTCATCAATGCGGGCCTTCTGGCCTCGGCCGACGATAATGCCGCGATCTGGGCCTTCAACAACAGCAAGAGTTGGAGCACAGCAGAACTAGTGAACGATGCCGGCGGAGGGACAGTGAACGATGACGGGAAGCCCGCGCCGGTGCTCCGCGCGTCCGGCCTCACCGGCGACTGCCTGCTCAACGGCGCAGGAGACTCAATCTGCACCGGCGCTCACAAAACGGCGGTCCCGGTGGATGGCGGCGCGCGCCAGGTGGCCATGTACGCCGTGCACGCCGCTGAGAACTGGTTTGAGGACTTTGGCACCGTGCAGTTAGTCGACGGAGCGGCGGTGGTGAAGATCGATCCCGTCTTTGCCGAGACCATCGACGGGCAGGCCGACTACCACGTCTTTCTGACGCCGCGCGGCGACTGCCGGGGTCTCTATGTAACGCGGCTGACCCCCACGAGCTTCGAGGTCCACGAGCTCCAGGGTGGCCATTCCACGCTCGACTTCGACTACCGCATCACCGCCCGCCGCGCCGGCCACGAAACCGAGCGCATGGCCGACGAAACCCGGGAGATGCGCCGCGACCCACGCCTCGACCGGGCGGTTGAAGCGCGCAAGGCGGCGAAACAGGCCGCGGAGTAGCGCGAAGCGCAAGGCCACGGAAGGGCCCGCGCCGCTTATCTCCGGAAAAGCCGCGCCGGCCATTCCTCCCGCAGACTCATCGCGGAAGGGTGGTAAACCGACGAAGCCCCCGGCGGCAGGTGAATGGAACTTCACTGCTGAATCTCAGATGGGACTTCTTCTTGCATTTACTGTACTATCTGTTATAGTACACGTGTGGTTCCCTTCCGCGTCCCATACCGCGCCGGCGTTTCGCTCTTCGAGCAGATCGTCTACGCCGCCAAAAAGGCGATGGTCAGCGGCCAGCTCCGGCCCGGCGACGCTTTCCCTTCGGTGCGCGCGCTCAGCAAGGAACTCAAGATCAATCCCAACACTGCGCACAAGATCGTGGCCCATCTGGTCAGCGAGGGACTGTTGGAGACGCGGCCCGGCATCGGCACCGTGGTGGCTGTACTGCCCGATTCCACACGCAAAGAGCGTACCGACCTGCTGGGCCACGAGATCGAGGAGCTGGTGGTCGAGGCCAAGCGCCTGGGAATCGGCCAGGACGAGATGCTGGCCTCGATCGCAGCCCACTGGCAACGGCTCTCCGGCGAGGAACCGACCCGCGTCGATCAGGAGCACCCCGCAACCCAACCAGAATCCGCGACTGGCGATGGAGGCCGCACGGAGCCATGAACCCGACCACGAATCCGACCATCCGCACCGAAAATCTCTCGCGCAGCTTTGGCCGCACCGCTGCGCTCGCCCAGGTCAGCCTCACCGTGCCCGAGGGCGCGATCTATGCGCTGGTGGGCGCCAACGGCGCAGGCAAAACCACGCTGATCAAGCTGCTCATGAATATTTTCCGCCCCACCGCAGGCAGCGCGCAGGTGCTCGGCATCGACTCGCGCCGGCTCGCGGGCAAGCGCTTCACGCACATCGGCTACGTCAGCGAAAATCAGGAGCTGCCGGAAACCATGACCGTCGGCGCAATGCTCGATTACTGCCGCGGCTTCTATCCGGAGTGGGATCGATCGCTCGAGGCTCAACTGGTCCGCCAGTTCGATCTGCCGCTCGGCCGCAAGCTCAAGCACCTGTCACGTGGAATGAAGATGAAGGCCGCCTTCGCAAGCTCACTCGCCTACCGGCCGACACTGATTGTGCTCGATGAGCCGTTCTCGGGGCTCGATCCGCTGGTGCGCGACGAGCTGATTGAGGGCCTGCTTGAGCGCGCGCCCGAGACCACAATCTTTCTTTCGTCGCACGACCTGGCCGAGATCGAGAGCTTGTCCAGCCACGTTGGGTTTCTGGAGCAGGGCCGGCTGCTCTTCTCTGAAGAGATGCCCGTGCTGATGCACCGCTTCCGCGACGTGACTGTCACGCTCGACGCGCCAGCGCCACTGCCCGCGAACCTGCCCACGGCCTGGCTGCAGCCGCAGACGGCCGATTGCGTGGTGCGCTTTGTGCACAGCAATTACAGCGAGCCGGCTGCCGCACGCGAGCTCGCGGAATTCTTTCCCGCAGCGCGCAACATCGCGTTTGATCCGCTGCCCCTGCGGCAGATTTTTCTTGCCATTTCCAAATCCGGCCGCGCCCGGTCTGAAGCCCAGGCCGACCCACATGCCGCCGCAAAGGGGACCGCCGCATGAAGCAGATCCTGCACATCTTCCTCAAAGACACGCGCCGCTTCTGGCCGGAGATCCTGGTTTCGCTGGCAATTACGGCTGGCTTCATCTGGCTCTGCCCCGGAGAGTGGCAGAGAGCGGGGATCTACGGCGCAGACAGCTATTCGCTGGCTGGCGGCAGCCTGATGGCCATGTCAAGCGCGCTGGAAGTCCTGGTTCCCGTAACCTGGTGGCTGCTGATCGCCCGCGTCATTCAGGCTGAAAGCCTGGTCGGCGACCGTCAGTTCTGGCTGACGCGCCCCTACGAATGGAAGAAGCTGCTTGCCGCCAAGGTGCTTTTCGTCGTGGCTTTCATCTACCTGCCCATTTTCATCGCACAATGCCTCCTGATGCTGCTCGGCGGCTTCAACCCTGTCTCCTATATTCCTGGGCTGTTTTGCAATCTGCTGCTCCTGACCGGAATCCTCGTTCTTCCCATCGTCGCGCTGGCCACGGTAACTTCCAATTTCGCCCGTTTGACACTCACTCTTCTGGGCGTCGCTCCGGGTTTGCTGATTCTTGCAGCTATTTCGGCATTGGCGGCCATGCGCGGCTCCAGCATCGCCACGCCCATTGATAGCCGGATTTCCTTCGTATGTCTCTTTTGCGTTTGCGTCGCAGCCATCGCTAAGCAGTACGCTCGGCGCGACGCAAGACTCTCGAGGCTGCTCTTGGTCGCAATTCCGGTTCTGTTTGTCGCCAGCGGACTCATTGCTCCCGACGTGCTGCTGATAAATCGGACGCACCCGCTGGTGGCCGGCCAGGCCGGCGCGCCGGTGCAGTTGTCCTATCACCTGGACCCGCGCACGGGGTTCTCGGCCTCAGTCGGAACGCCCGCCAGCATCATCGGCATTCCCATTCCGCTTGAGGCCAACACGGCGACAGAGGGAACCATCGTCGTCTTCGAGGGCGCCAAGGCCGACATCGAGGCGCCCGATGGCGCCCATTGGACCTCGCCCTGGCAGAGGCTGGACGTTCCTTACCAGGTTCCCGGAGAGAACCACGACTACCTCACGCTCTTCACCATGCCGCGTGCGCTCTACAACAGGTGGAAGGGGATGCCGCTCAGCGTGCATGTCACATACGAGCTTTCCCTGGCCAAGGCTGCACCGGCGACTCGTGTCGCGATGCCAATGAGCGACTTTGCGGTGCCGGATTTCGGCGTCTGCACGCCGCTCACCAACTGGATGATTCCCTTCAATGAGGCGACTGGGATTGCGTGCAGGTCCGCCTTGCGCCAGCCGACGATTACGTATATCAGCCTGGTCTGGTCGGATGCGCCGTGCAATGGGAAGCCAGCCGAGGCTGGCTCCGGCGTGCAAGGCTCAGGCTGGGCCGGGGGCCTGGACCGCGAAACCGCGGACTTCGGCATTTCCCCGGTGAAGACCGTCAGCTTTCTACTTTCGAACGGCCTGAAAGATCAGCGCGGACAGGAACCTCGCTATTTATGCCCAGGCACTCCGATAACGTTTACGCGGTACGACCTGATCCGGCGCGCGCAGGCGGAGGTTTCGATCCGGGATTTTCATCTGCCAGATCTGCCTCGCGGACAAGATTGATATAGACCAATTATTCCGTCGCTTCAGTTAGATTGCGATCGCGGATCGATTCGCCGCAGGACGCATCACTTCTGCTCCCGCCCATTCATCACCTCGCCCGCATCATCGCGGTTGTCCACGATGTAGACCGAAGCTCCCAGCGCCGAGCGGCCCGTGGCCTGGCCCGGCCCGCGAAACGAATACGCAAACCGCAGATCGCTGAAATCGACGGTGGTCCACTCCCGGCCGGGCGGCAGTTGCGGCGGGTCGAGGCCCGGCACACGCTGCCTGCCGGCATCGGTCACCACCGCCCACGAGCCCCAGTCGAGATAAACCTGGCCGAGCGTCGTGGCTTTGGCGGCTTCAACAGCGGGCGTGACGGGCGGCTTGTAGATCACGTCCGTGCCCGCATCGCTGTCAATCAGGCCAGTGCGTGTGTCGATCTCGGCGGTCTGGAAATACGTGTCTGTCTCGAGAATCGCGTGCCAGCGAAAGGGATTGACCGGGTAAGGCTCAAGCGCGATGCGCTTCACCGGGGCCGAGGCGACCTGCGTGTTCTCAATCAGCGCCACGCCGCGCGCGTGCTCGGTCCAGCGCCAGCACCACAGCACCACAATGCCTGCCAGCGCGAAGATGGCCCAGCCGCGGCCGCGAAACCTGACGCGCCGCGCGCCGATCTCGCGGTCAGTCAAGCCCAGGAGGCCGGGAATCACCAGCGCGGCCAAGAGCAGCGCCCACATCACCGGCTCCGCGATGAAAACAAAGCTGCCGGCATACCAGCGCGGGTTGAACGGAAAAAACGGGCGCAGGCCGTAGTTGTTGGTCCAGTCGAGCAGAAGGTGGCAGAGCGCCGCAATCAGCGCGGTGAGATAGAGCCAGCCCCAGCGCACGGGCTGCCGCGGATGCAGCTCCGGCGCACCCGGCAGCGCCGGCGCCGGGGGCGCGTTTCCCTTTTGGAGGAGATTTGCGGCTTTACGGCGATGCCACGCCTCCAGCCCCAGATGCAGCAGAGCCACCGCACCCACCACCACGGCCGCCACCACGGGCGCGCCGATGAACGTATGCGTAATGCCGCGGTGATGCTTCAGCTCTTCGACGGGCCCGGCAAAGCCCCACAGCACGTCGAGATCGGCGGCCTCGGCGGCCAGCACTGCCGCCAGCGTGGCGTATGCCGTGGTGCGATTGAGCCCCGCGCGTCCAATGCAGGCTCCGGTCAGAAAGTGAGTAATGGGTTCCATGTGCTGGCATCCATACTATCTTCCCCGTCCGCTTCCAGAGAATCCTGCCCCTATAATCCTGTTGTGGACGAGCCGAATCATTCGAAATCTCCCGAGACACGGCGCGCAGAACATACGCGCGTCGAAGAGTTGCGCGCGCAATTGCGTCATCACGAGCACCTCTATTACGTCCTGGACGCGCCCGAGATCGGCGACGCCCAGTACGACGCGCTGATGAACGAGCTCAAGCGCCTGGAGACCGCGCACCCCGAGCTGCTCACCGCCGACTCGCCCAGCCAGCGCGTGGGCGGCAAGCCGGCCGAGGGCTTCCAGAAGGTGCGCCATTCGCGGCCCATGCTGAGCCTGGACAACGCCTACACGGTGGAAGAGCTGGCCGACTGGGACCGGCGCGTGCGCGAGCTGGCCGGCAGCCTGCCCGTCGACTACACGGCCGAGCTCAAGCTCGACGGCCTCAGCGTGGCCCTGCACTATGAAGCGGCCGGCGGAGGCGCGCGTCTGGTGCACGGCATCACGCGCGGCGACGGACAGGTCGGCGAAGACGTCACATCCAACATTCGCACCATTCGCAGCGTGCCGCTGTCGATCTCCACCGAACGGCTGAAGAAGGCTGGCCTTCCGCAGGCCTTTGAAGTCCGCGGCGAGTGTGTGATGCCGGAGGCGGCGTTTCACCTGCTCAACGAGGAGCGCGAGCGCGAAGGGCTGCCGCCGGCGGTGAATCCGCGCAACGCCGCCGCAGGAACGCTGCGCACGCTCGAGCCCAGCATTGTGGCGCGGCGGCGGCTGGCGTTTTATGCGTACTTCCTGCTCGTCGATGGCGAATATCTCGCCGCCGGGCAGGGCGGCACGCTCGATGCGCTCACGGCGCTCGGCTTCCGCGTCAATCCGCATCGCGAGCGCGTGGATGCGGTACCGGACATGATGCGGTTCATCGACGCGGCCGAGGCGCGGCGCGCCACGCTCGGCTACGAGATCGACGGCGTGGTGCTGAAGGTGGACGCGCACGCCACGCAGCTGCGTCTCGGCTACACGGGCCGCGCGCCGCGCTGGGCCATTGCCTACAAGTTCACCGCCAAGGGCGCCGTGACGCGCCTCAACGGCATCATGATCACGGTGGGCCGCTCCGGCAAGCTCACGCCCACTGCTGAGCTTGAGCCGGTCTTCATCGGCGGCGTCACGGTAAGCCGCGCCACGCTGCACAATGCCGACTTCATCGAGCGCATGGGCCTGCTCATCGGCGACTGGGTCAACGTGGAACGCGGCGGAGACGTGATTCCCAAGGTGGCTGGAGTGGTGGAAGACGCCGAGCACCCGCGCGGGGCGATTCGCTTCGTCTATCCGACGCATTGCCCGGAGTGCGGCAATGCCGTGGTGCGCCAGGAAGGCGAAGTGGACTACCGCTGCGTGAACGCTGACTGCCCCGCCAAGCTGCGCGAGACGCTGCTCCACTTTGGCAGCCGCGGCGTGATGAACATCGAGGGCCTGGGCGAGGCAGCTGTTGCGCAGCTCATGGAACGCGGCCTGGTGCGCAGTGTGGCCGACCTCTACACGCTCACCCTGGAGCAGCTTGCGGAGCTGGACCGCTTCGCCGAGAAATCGGCGCGGGCGCTGCTCGATGAGATCGAACGCTCAAAGAAAGCCGGCCTGGCGCGCGTCATTATGGGTCTGGGCATCCGATTTGTGGGCGAACGCACGGCGGAGCTGCTGGCCGAGGAGTTCGGCTCCATCGACGCGCTGATGCAGGCGAGCGCTGAAGAGCTGGAACGCGTGGAAGAGGTGGGTCCGCGCATCTCCGCGGCAATTATCGAGTTCTTTTCGCGCCCTGCGAACCTTGAGCTGGTGGCGAGGCTAAAGGAAGCGGGCGTCGAAATGACGGCCGAAAAGAAGCAGCGCTCCACGCAGCTTTCGGGCCTGACCTTTGTGCTCACCGGCGCGCTGCCCACGCTCAATCGCGACGAGGCAAAGAAGCGCATTGAAGACGCCGGCGGCAAGACGGCCGGATCGGTGAGCAAGAAGACCAACTACGTGGTGGCGGGCGAAGACGCGGGCAGCAAGCTGGACAAGGCGCACCAGCTTAAGATTCCGGTCATCGACGAGACCGCGTTGCTGAGGCTGCTTGCGGGCGGACCGGACGTACTGTGAGTGCGGCCATCCCACAAAACTGGGTGCCCCAGGTCTCGATTTTGAGACCTGGGATACGCATCCGATTGCATTGCCGCACGTCGCTTTCGATGTAATCCGGTTACGAGTTTGACCGGCGGCGAATCGCGACTCCGGGATGGCCGTCCGCCGAGCGCATCTCGCGTTCCCGCTCCCGCTCCCACGCCTCGGCACGCCAGTTGCGCGAGGCATAGCCGGGCGCCTCTTCGGCCGCAGGCTTGGGTGGCGCCTCAGGGCATAGGCGCGCAGGCACGGCCACCGGGCCTGCCTGGGCCGAAATCACCGGCACAGGAGGCCGCTTGATCGATGCGGCGGCTAGGGGCGCGATTACAGGGACCACCGGCGGCGTGATCAGCCGCGCAGTCGACTCGACATCTTCGTAAGGCGCGTCCGACGTAAGGCTGGCGTCCATTGGAGCGGCCTGTTTTTCCGCCTCCACTTCGTCCGCCACCGCCGACTGCGACCGCACCGAGAGCGACCGCGCCATGAACTCATCCACCAGCTTGTGCAGGCAGGTTTGCCCGCACAGGTGCTTTGACCCGGCGCGCAGCCGGTTGCGCGAGTTCCACCCGCTCACGCGAAGCTCGCCGCCCTGGTCATACGCCACAAACCAGTGGTTGGTCTGCTTCTTTTCCGTTCCGCAGATGTCGCATGAAATCGCTTGCCGGATCACCGCATCCCCCTGCCCGCACAGCCTTCCCGCTGCTTGCCGATCCCCGCGTGCCTCGCCGGCCGTAATGTTACCTTCGGCCTTCATGAATTCTTGGAATCGCGTTCTTCTATTTCATCGCGCATTCCAGCCAAAGCGAGAGCCAACCATCTTCACAATCCGGAACTGGTGCAGATTCGGACACAGTTCTCATGAATGCGTCCTGAATCGGAACGGACAGCGGTAATTTGCAATTTAAAGTGACGTGAGTCGGTGCGGGGTGCTTCTATCCGCCGCACAGCGGGCATGTTTCCCGCAGCCCGGATTTCCCGGCCCATTTGCCATTACGGCTTGGGCGCGAAATAGCCCTTCTTGGCGCGCACCTGGTAGCGGCGGTCGGTGCAATAAAGATAAATCGTTCGAAACGAGCCGTCGTCTTTGAAGTCGGCCGGCGTATAAGTCAGCGCATACTGGCTGCGCAGTTCCTCTTCGATGTCGTGGAAGCTGTTTGACATTTCCTCCACTGTCGGCGGAAAGAATACCTGGCCGCCGGTGGCCTCGGCCATCTTGGTCAGCGTCGTATCGCCCTTGCCACGGCTTGGGGACCAGTTGGTGCTGATGGCGTAGATGATGGTCTCGGCCCGCTGGCACATTTTCACCGCATCGTCGAGATAGGCGCGGCTCTGGTTGTCGTCGCCGTCCGAGAGCAGCACGATGGCCTTGCGCACCGGTTCCTGCCCGCGCGAAACGTCCAGCAGCTTGTCGCGGCAGGCTGTGTAAACAGCGTCGTAGAGCGCCGTGCCGCCGCCGGGATGGAGGCGGTTGATGCCGGTCTCCAGGGCGTCGGCATTGTCGGTCCAATCTTGCGTCACCGAGGGCGTCACGTCAAAGCCCATCACGAACGCGCGGTCACTGTGCGGCTTGAGCACCTGGATCAGAAACTCGGTGGCAGACTGCTGCTCAAACTGAAATCGCGAACGGATCGACGAGCTCGCGTCAATGACAATGCCTACGCGCAGCGGCAGGTTGATCTGCTGGTGAAACGAGTTGACCCTGGCCGGCGCCTTCTGGTCGTCGAGCAGCGCGAAGTCGCTCTGCTTGAGGTTCGGCACATAGTGGCCGTGCTTGTCGGTCACCGTGAAGATGAGGTTAACCTCGTTTGCGTTAATGACGATGGTGGGCGCGCCCACGTCGGTCTTCTCCGCGCCAGGAGGCAACGGGGGCTGCTGCGCGGACTGAGCCTGGTTTGCCGATGGGGCTGCCGGAGGAGCCGCCGGCGGCGCGGCAGGCTGCTGAGCGGCGAGCGGGGCAGCGGCGCAAACGGCCGCAAGGAGGAGGCGTGACAACCGGGCGGCGCGGCGACAAGACTGCGCCGGGGGAATGAGATGCTGCTTGATCATGACTTCCTCATTCTAGCAATCGCGCCCCTGGAGTGCGGTAATTTCGAATGCGGCAATTTGGAGTGCGGCGATGCGGTCTTGCCCTCCGGTTCTGCTGGCGCGGCTCCCTCTTCCAGAAGCGCCAGAAACGCCTCCAGCTCCGCGGGCAGCGGCGCCTTCAGTTCCAGCAGCTTGCCCGTGGCGGGATGCGTGAACTCAAGCTCCGCGGCGTGAAGAAAATTGCGCCCCAGCTTGAGCTTTTCCGGCTCCGCGTTGCGCCGCGCGGCTCTGGAGGTCGCGGCGTTCGAGGCCACCTGGTCGGTGAGATGCCCCGACGCGCCATAAAGCACGTCACCCACCACCGGGTGCCCGATCGACGCCATATGCACCCGGATCTGATGCGTGCGGCCCGTCTCGATGCGCACCCGCACCTGCGTGAACTTGCCAAAGCGCGTGGCCAGCCGACGCACCACTTCGTAGTGGGAGACGGCGGAGCGGGCGTTGTCCTGCGGCCGCGCTGTCATCCGCGTGCGGTGCAGCGGGTCGCGGCCCACCGCGGCGTTGATGGTGCCGCGAGCCCTTTCGACCGCGCCATGCACCAGCGCCACGTACGTCTTCTTCATCTGCCGGCCGGAGAACATCTCGGCCAGCGCGGCGTGCGTGCGGTCGTTCTTGGCGACTACGATCAGGCCGCTGGTGTCCTTGTCCAGCCGATGCACGATGCCAGGGCGCAGCTCACCGCCTGTGGCCGAAAGCTTTCGAAAGCGGTAGAGCAGCGCATTCACCAGCGTTCCGCGGCTGCGCGCGTCTTCGCTCTGCCCCGAGCCCGCGTGCACCATCATGCCGGCCGGCTTGTTGACCACGGCAAGGTCGTCGTCCTCGAAGATCACATCGAGAGGAATGTCTTCGGCGGTTGCCTTGAGCGGTTCGGGATGCGGCTCGCCGGTGACGGAGATCGTCTCGCCGCCGCGTAGACGCAGCGACGCTTTCTCGCGCTCCCCATTGACCAACACGTCGCCCTGGTCTAGAAGCAGTTGCACGCGCGACCGGCTCACGCCTTCCATCTGCGCAGCGAGAAACTGGTCAAGCCGCTGCCCGGCTGCTTCGGAAGGCACCGCGATGGTTTTCAACTCACTCATGCGGAACCTCATCGCTCTCCCGCAAATCTGGGTGCCCCATCCTTTCCGCGGCTTCTTGCGGAGAAGGTGGGATACCACGATCTTCGCTTGGCGCCTTTCGTTCGCGCAGCACCAGCGCGCCAAGCAGCACTATCCCCACAGCCGCCATCTGCGGCCCATCGACAGCACCACCCAGCACCGTACCGCGCCCTTCGGGGTCGCGAAACATCTCGGTCATGAACAACACAACCGCCGTGGCCATCAGCCAGAGCCCGGCCACATCGCCCGGCTGGCGCCGCAGCGGCAGACCCACCAGCAGCGCAATCGCAATGGTGAGATAAGCCAGCGCCGCGTAAACCTGCACCGGGTGCAGCGGAACGCCGAGCGGCGTGCCGCTCCAGCGCGCGGCTAGCACGCTCGTGTATGTCACAGCCCAGCGCACGCCGGTGTCGGTGCCGTAATCCGCGCCCGCCAGCAGCGCGCCCGCCTGCTCAAACGCGAGACCGAGGGCCAGCGGAGCAGCCAGCGCATCGGCCGTGGTCCACAGCGGCATGCGATGACGGCGCGCATATACCCACGCCGCTGCCGCACCGGCCACGGCGGCTGCCGCGGCCACCAGCGGATGATGCACCATGGCCAGGCCCAGCACCCACGCGGGATGCACGCGCAGCGTGGTCCAGTTGGCCGCGATCAGCAGCAGCCGCGCGCCGATAAGCGCCGCAAACAGCGCCACCACGCAGAGGTTCCACACCTGCGCTGCGTTCAGGCCGGCGATGCGCGCGGTGCGCTGCGCCAGGAGCAGAGCCATCAACACGCCCAGCGCAGCGATGGCTCCATACGATGGAATGAGGATCGAGCCGAGATGGAAGAGAACCGGATGCACCTGAGCAAGAATAGCGCCTCAGGCGAAGTGAAAGGTAGAACCCGACCCACTGGGCCGTGAATGATGTGCTGGTGAACCCGTCCAAAGACGGTGGAGCTCTCCGCGGTTCATTAGGCATTCCGGACTGGCGGACACGGCACACAGAACCGATTGTCGAGTCGAGCCCCTGTTCATGAATGTTGGTTCATCCAGCATTGACCACCCACCTGCTTTGCAGGCCGGTTTCTATTGCGGATAGTAGGTTGCCGCGCTGAGAATTGCAAGTCTTGTGGGAGAGGGGTCCGGTGTGCTAGCTTCCCGAGCCGCCTGTTTCGGGAAAGTCTGGTTCAAATCAATTCCCATTGCACGCACACAAAATCTCACAGCCCGCAGAATCTTCATTTGGTGCTATGCGATTTGAATGTGCCGCGGCAACTCTTCAGTCGCATGCGACCCAGCTAATCCAGCCATCGCACTGCCAGCGGCTTGCGCGGCGCTATCGGCAGGACAATGAAGCCCTCGCGCCAGTGGCCCTCTTCGCGGCGCGGCGGCGTGCCCACAATGCGCGCGCCCGCGCTGTTGCGCTCCTCGAGCGCGAGGCCGGGCAGTCCGCCCACGATGGCCTGCATCTGATCGTGATTGGGCGGCCGGTTCACCACGATCGGCATCAGCGCGCGCAGCGCGGCAAAGGCCTCGGCCAGGTCGCTCACCCTCGCGCGCCGCTTGGACGGCAGCGGCTTGATGCCCAGCGCCTTCCACGCCGCGTGTGGGTAACTCTCGACAAGTACGCGGCTTTGCGTGGCGCTCGGCTGCTCGCTGGTTTCAAGCCGCCGCCAGCCGCGCCGGCACAGCGCGTCGTACACGTCCAGGCAGAACTCGGCGAACGGCCGGTAGGTCCCTGGCTTTACCATGCCGGGCAGGCCGGTTTTGGCCGGCGTGTTGAGCTGCCGCTCGCTCATGCGCGCGTGCTTGAGGTCGCTGTGGCTTGACTTCCACGCCTGCGGTCCGTCCAGCACCATGATGCGAATGTTGCGCGCGCCGCAGAGATGGTTGAGCCGGCCGGCCAGGATGTTGGCATCCACGAGGCCTGGTTCGTTCCACGGCAGGATCTCGCAGGCGATCGAATTCTCAGCGTGGGCCGGACCCAGGTTCGGCTCCAGTGGAAGACGATCGGGGATGGAGTGCGGTGCGAGCCAGTCCTCTGCTTTCGACAAACTGGGTGAGCGGACAGCGCGGGGGCGCGCCCGATCCAGCACGACGATGCCCAGGTCAGACCAGCGGCTGAATGCGAGATCGACAGAGAGGACGGCCATTTCCAGACACTAGCGCAGTCAAGTCTGTTGGACAATATCGCGCTATCAATTTGCAAGGACATCGTATGCACTTTGAAACTCGCCTGAATTGGGAATGCGCGGCCAACACCATCGGCGAAATTCCTGTGCTAGACTCCCAGTCGTTATGAGAACGCCTCTTCGCCTGTTGCCAATGCTGCTGTTTGCCGGCCTCCACTCCGCAACGCTTTACGCGCAGAGCGCCGCGCCGCATCTGGAAAAGCGCGGAGCCGCCACCCAGCTCATCGTCGACGGCAAGCCGTTCCTCATCCTCGGCGGCGAGCTGCACAACTCCTCCTCGTCGAGCCTCGACTACATGAAGCCGCTGTGGCCCGGCCTGGCCGCGATGGGCCTGAACACCGTGGTCACGCCGCTCTCGTGGGAACTGATCGAGCCCGCCGAGGGCAAGTTCGATTTCACGCTCGTCGACGGGTTGCTGGCGCAGGCGCGCGAGCAGCACCAGCGCATCGTCTTCCTGTGGCTGGCCTCGTGGAAGAACGGCATGTCGAGCTATGCGCCGGCGTGGGTCAAGCAGGACACGAAGCGCTTTCCGCGCGTGGTCGAGAACGGCCACGAAGTGGAGATTCTAAGCCCGGCAAGCGCCTCCACGCAGGAGGCCGACGCGCGCGCCTTTGCCGCCCTGATGCAGCACGTGAAAGAAGTGGATAGCCGCGACCACACCGTGCTCATGATGCAGGTGGAGAACGAAGTCGGCGTGCTGGGCGACACGCGCGATCATTCCGGAGCTGCCAATCGCGCGTTTGCTTCCGCCGTACCCGAACAGCTGACGCGCTATATGGCCGCGCATAAAGACGCGCTCTACCCCAACCTGCGCGCGCTTTGGGAAGCCAACGGAGCCAGGACGGCGGGAACGTGGGCCGAGATCTTCGGCGACACTCCGCGCGCCGACGAGATCTTCATGGCGTGGCAGTATGCGCGCTTCATCCAGGCAGTCGCGGCGCGCGGCAAGGTGGCCTACAACATTCCCATGTATGTAAACACCTGGCTGGCGGGCGACGATTCGACGCCGGGCGATTATCCCAGCGGCTGCCCGGAGCCGTGGGTTGTGGATGTGTGGAAGGCGACGGGCACGGCCATCGATTTCTATGCGCCCGATCTCTACGCGGAAAACTTTGCCGAGTGGAGCCGGCGCTACCATCGCGACGGCAACCCGCTCTTCATGCCCGAGGCGCGCGGCGGCGCAACGGGCGCGGCGAATGTGTTCTACGCGCTGGGCGAGGAGGCGGGGTTCGGATTTTCGCCGTTCGCGATTGAAGACGAGATCGACGGCAAGCAGATGCCGGCCGGCAGTGGGGAATCGAGTCTGAGCGGGGGCGCGAGCCTGGCAGAGAGCTACGCCGCGCTGGTCCGCATCGCGCCGCAACTGCTTGAGGCGCAGGCCGCAGGCAGCGTCCATGGATTCGTGCTTGACCGCGGCCATTCGTCGGTTGACTTCGCCATCAACGGCTACATCGCGCAGGTGACGCTCGACGAGCTTTTCGGATCGCACGCCGAGAGCGGTTTCGGCCTCATCATGGCTGCCGGCCCGGACCAGTTTCTCGGCGCAGGCAGGGGCTTTCGCGTTACTTTCACTGCGCGCACCGGCCCGCAGGTGGGCCTGGCCAGCGTGGACGAGGGCACATTCGATGGCGGCAAGTGGGTTCCCGGACGCCGCCTCAACGGCGACGAGAATGGCCAGGGAACAGGCTGGCGCTTCGACTCGCGGCAGGTGAGAATCGAGCAGGCGAAGGTCTACCGCTTCGAGTAGATGCAGATGCGGGTTTGAGCCTTCGTGAAATCTTTTCCGGAGAGGCACGAAGTGTCAGGGAACGACTTTAATCGTGCCTCCGTAAATGCGAGGCTTACGTTGGACGGTCTTATTGAAAAGCCGGGTGGAGTAGGCAATGCCTAAGAAGTATCGCAACAAGGTGATGGCCTCCGTTCACGAGGCAGCGTCCGATTTATACCGGGACGGAGCGTTGGACAAGAAAACCATGCGCGAGTTCGATGCGCTTTGCCTGACGCCTGTGCTGAAGATGACACCTGCGAAGATTCGGGCGCTACGCGAGCGGGAGAAGACCAGCCAGACGGTCTTTGCGGCCTATCTCAACGTGACGCCAAGCCTGGTCAGCAAATGGGAACGCGGCGAGAAACATCCGCAGGGAGCCTCATTGAAGCTGCTCTCGCTGGTGGAGAAGAAGGGCCTGGCAATTGTAGCGTGATGGAGAGCAGCTAGCAGCTTTCACATGTGGAAATGGCAATGGGCTCAAATCCGTCCCCGCCAATAAGCGACCCGCCGCTTGGCATGGGCGACCGCAACCACAAGGACGATCTCGTCCTTTTCCTGAAAGATCGCGGAATATGGGAATCCCGCCAGCACACGCCTGCGTGTGTTTCTTGTATAGGCAGGATAATGTTGCGGATGAGCAGCGATCAGCGCCATCGTGGCCCCCATCTCTGTGAGGAATGCGTCAGCAGCTTCCGGGCTCCGCTCGAAATACCACTCGAACGCCGCATTGATCTCTTCTCGCGCTTCGGAGCGGATGCGAAGCAGCTTCGGACTCACCGGGCCAACCGGGCACGCAACGGCGCTTCCACTTCTTCCCAGGAACTGGTCACGGCGGTTCCGGCTGCGGAAGCGGTCTCTCGCCGTTCAACCTCAGCTTTCCATGAGGCGTCTATTTCGGCATCGCTGGATCCGTCGCCCTGCTGGAGCAGTTCTCCGACCAGCCAGTCGAAATCGGCGGGGGGCAGTTGGCGAGCTTCTTCGAGGATTTGCTGGGCGCTGCGGCTCATGCAAAGATTGTAGTGCGGAATCGACCTCCACGCCCCAACTGCGCCCATTGCTTCAGATCAGCTCATTCCGCCCCGACAGCCCCAGTTCCTTGACCACCTTGCCCACATCCTGCGAGTGGTCGCGGTGCGCGATCAGCAGCGCGTCGTCCGTGTCGACAATGACCAGGTTCTCCACGCCCACCAGCGCCACAAATTTCTTGGGGCTGTAGACGTAGTTGTTCCCCGCCTCCACCGACATGTGGCCCTCGGTCTCAGCCACATTACCCTCGCCATCGCCGCGCAGCCGCGTTTCGAGCTGGTACTCGTAGAGCGAAGCCCACGAGCCCAGGTCGTTCCAACTGAACTCCGCCGGCAGGCAATACAGGTGCGACAGATGCTCGCCCTTGGCCGACCGCGGCTCCAGCACCGCATAATCCACCGAGATGTTTTCGCACTTGGGATAGAGCGAATGAAACACCTCTTCAAACTGCGGCGTGCCATAAGCCCCGGCAATCGACTCCAGCAGCGGCGCGGTCTCCGGCAGGTGCTCGCGCACGGCGTTGGCCAGCGTGCGCGCCGACCACAAGAACATGCCCGAGTTCCAGTAGTAATTGCCGGCGGCCACAAAGTCTTCCGCGCGGTTCTGGTTGGGTTTCTCAATAAAGCGGCGCACGTGCAGGGCCGAGTCGTCGCGCGTATAGTCGCCGGTCTCGATGTAGCCGTAGCCGGTTTCGGCCCGGGTGGGCTCAATGCCCAGCACCACGATGTTGTCGCCCGCCGCCGCCACGGCAATGCCCTTTTGCAGCGCCTTCAAAAAACGCGGCTCATCGGCGATCACGTGGTCGGACGGAAAGATTCCCAGCACCGCATCGGGATTTTGCCGCTCGATCAGAAACGCGGCCAGGCCGCACGCCGGCGCGGTATTGCGCGCCACCGGCTCCTGAACAATCTGCTTCGCCGGCAGACGCGGCAGCTGCTCGGCGATCTCATGGGCCAGGTACTCGTTGGTGATCACCCAGGTCTTGTCCAACGATGCCAGCGGCTTGAGGCGCTCCACCGTCTGCTGAATCAGCGACCGCTCGCCATCCAGCGCCAGCACCTGCTTGGCGCGCGCGCGGCGAGACCGCGGCCAGAATCGGGTGCCGCTGCCCCCGGCCAGTATCACAGAACGAAAATCGATAGGCTTCGACATGGAAACCACATCCTACTCGACCGAAGGCATGTTTGCACAGTGACCGCGCGCACTTTTTAAGACGCACCCCTCCCCATGCGGCGCTCTTGCCCGTCAATCGAAGCGAACACCGCCGTCGGCAGCTCGGAAAAATTCACTTGATTTCGTGCTCGCGGGCTCTCGCTCATCCCTCGCCAAGGCGCAGACCCGCGCCCGAGGCTCCAACCCGCCGCATCTTTTTGAGGGCGGAGCCCATCCCTTCGCAGCCTGATCGCGGGAGGGTGGGAAACAGTCTTTTCCAATTGAAGAATGAGCCTGAGCGAAGTGAAGGGCGGGCGAAGCGGGTTTTTGTCCTTTCGGGAAGAATATATTGCCAGCCGTCGCCGTGGCGGTGGGAATGTGGGAATCGGTCTTATCGATTTCCATAAACCGCCATTTCCACGGCCGCTTCCACTGCACCACGCAGCTTACGCCGTGTCTTACGCCGATTTTCTTATCTGCTCGAACATCGCGTTCTTGGCCTGTTGCATGCGTCGTGCGGCTTCGGTGTCGCTCATGGATGCGGCCACGCGTTGTAGAGGTGGCCGTTGGACAGAGCTGCCAGCCGCTCGAACTCGGGCTTGCCGTGAATCTCGACCTCCCGCTTGAGAATATGCCGCGTGGCCGGGCCGCTGAGCCGCTCGTGCGCCTCGTCGACTGCGACCAGCAAATCGATGTCCGCCGGGGTATAGTGGCGCTGGTAACGCGGCCGCGCGGAGGGCTTGGCGGAGACCCGTCCGATGCGGAGATAGCCGCCAATCAGCCGCGTAGACTGCGCCCGGCTGAGCCCGGTCATGTGCTCGATAAAGGCCCGCAACAATCCCTTGCCGGGCCGCTTCTGAAGCGGATACTCGTGATGACAGAGCAGCCGCTCTACCCAGCTGGAAATCTCCGTGCGGCTACAACCGGCAAACCGCACACTCTCCGAAGCCGCAAGAAATGCCTCGATCTCAACCAAACTCAACTTCTCTGCTCCAAGCACGCTGATCGTCCATCCTCAGCTTGCCCGCTCCAATCGCTTCAGGCCCATCTTGCGTTGGACAAGAGTGCGCCTTGCCCCCCACCGCCCCACCGTGTTTGACTTGAGGCCGAAGGCGGAACGTGCCTATGGCTTACATCCTTGCACTCGACCAGGGAACCACCAGTTCCCGCGCAATTCTCTTTGACCAGGCCGGCCAAATCGCCGCCGTGGCGCAGCATGAATTCAAACAGTCCTATCCGCAGCAGGGATGGGTGGAGCACGATCCCACCGAGATCCTCACCAGCCAGCTGAGCTGTGCCGTCGAGGTGCTCGGCCGTGCAGGCGCGCGGCCCCGCGATGTTGCCGCCATCGGCATCACCAACCAGCGTGAAACCGTCATCGTGTGGGAGCGTGCGACCGGCAAGCCGATCTATCCCGCCATCGTCTGGCAGGACCGCCGCACTGCTTCGCAGTGTGGGACTTTGGAGGAGAGTGGAGTTGGAGACACCGTATCGAACAAAACCGGCCTGGTGCTCGATCCCTACTTCTCCGCAACCAAAGTGGCGTGGATCCTCGACCACGTGGACAGCGCGCGGGCGCGCGCCGAGCGCGGCGAGCTGGCCTTCGGCACCGTCGACAGCTGGCTCATCTGGCACCTCACCAGCGGCAGCCGCCATGTGACCGACGTGACCAACGCCTCGCGCACGCTGCTCTTCAACATCGTCACAGGCGAGTGGGATCCGGAGTTGCTGCGTATTTTCGGCATTCCTCAGAGCATGTTGCCAGATGTAGTCTGGTCAAGCCAGCAGGTGGGCGAGGTCACCACCACGCTGGGCCTCGGCGGCGCGCCCATCGCGGGCATCGCGGGCGACCAGCAGGCCGCGCTCTTTGGCCAGATGTGCTGGACCGCCGGCGAGGCAAAGAACACCTACGGCACCGGCTGCTTCCTCCTGCAGAACATTGGCACCGAGTTCGTGCGCTCCAACCACCGGCTCATCACTACCGTCGCAGCCAGCGCCGCAAAGCGCCTTGAATACGCCTTCGAGGGCAGCATTTTCATCGGCGGGGCTGTGGTTCAGTGGTTGCGCGACAACCTCAAGCTCATCGGCGCGTCGGCAGACGTGGAGCAGCTCGCCGCGTCGGTGCCAGACACCGGCGGCGTCGTATTCGTGCCGGCCTTCGTCGGCCTCGGCGCGCCGCACTGGGACCCGCACGCCAGCGGCCTGCTCATCGGCTTGCGCCGCGACACCACCCCCGGCCACATCGCCCGCGCCGCTCTTGAGAGCATCGCCTTCCAGGTGGCCGACGTGCTTGACGCCGTGGAGAGCGAGACGTCAGCACCGCTGGCCGCGTTGCGCGTCGACGGCGGCGCATCGGTGAACGATCTCATGATGCAGTTCCAGGCCGATGTGCTGGGCGTGCCGGTGGTGCGGCCGCGTGTGACCGAGACCACGGCGCTGGGCGCGGCCTATCTGGCAGGCTTGGCTGTCGGCTTCTGGGATGGGCCGGACGCTCTGCGCGCACAGCGCCAGGACGATGTCCGCTTCGAGCCGAAGATGAGCCCGGCCGAGCGCACCGCACGCCGCCAGCGCTGGCAGCGCGCGGTGGAGAGATCGAGAAGCTGGACTGAATAGTCGGCGCAGTACTGCGACCAGCCAACCTGCCAACTCGCCATCCGCTTGAGCGGAGCTAACTCGCTGCACTTGAAATAAAAGCCGAAAGACCCGCATTCTCCACTACGGAGCAAACCATGCAGCGTGAAACGATGTTGCACACCATCCGGCAACGCCGCCAGCCATGGGATATCGCCGTCATCGGCGGCGGTGCGACGGGAGTGGGCGTGGCCGTGGACGCGGTTGCGCGCGGCTTCGACGTGGTGCTGGTCGAGGCGCACGACTTCGGCAAGGGCACCAGCAGCCGATCCACCAAGCTGGTGCACGGCGGCGTGCGTTATCTCGAACAGGGCAACATCCCGCTGGTCATGTCTGCCCTCAAGGAGCGCGGCCTGCTCCGCCAGAACGCGCCGCATCTCGTCCACGACCTGGCCTTCGTCGTGCCCAACTACTCCTGGTGGGAAGCGCCGTTCTACGGCATCGGCCTCAAGCTCTACGACCTGCTGGCCGGCAAGTACGGCTTTGGCGCATCGCAGCTGCTTTCCAAAGAAGAAACGCTGGCCCGCCTGCCCGCTCTTGGGCCGGAAGAGCTGCGCGGCGGCGTGGTCTACTACGACGGCCAGTTTGACGACGCGCGCCTGCTCATCCACCTCGCCATGACGGCTGCCGATCACGGCGCCACGCTGGTCAACTACTGCCCCGCCACCGGCCTCACGCGCGGCCCCGATGGCTATGTCAACGGCCTCACCGCGCGCGACGCGGAAAGCGGCGAAGAGCTCAGCATTCCAGCGCGCATCGTGGTCAACGCGACCGGCGTGTTTACTGACTCCATCCGCCGCATGGCCGAGCCCGACGCCGAACCGCTCATGGTCACCAGCCAGGGCATTCACCTCGTCTTTGATCGCTCGTTCCTCAAGGGCGACACCGCGCTCATGGTGCCGCGCACCAGCGACGGCCGCGTGCTGTTCGTGATTCCGTGGCACGGGCACGCCGTGGCCGGCACCACCGATACGCCCGTCGATGCGCCGAGCCTGGAGCCGCGCCCGCTCGACGAGGAGATCGATTTCATTCTCGAGACCGCCGGCCGCTACTTGAGCCGCCCGCCTACGCGCGCCGACGTGCTTAGCGTCTACGTGGGCCTGCGCCCGCTGGTCAAGGGCGAGGGCAAGACCTCCACGCTCTCGCGCGACCACCTCATTCACGTGGATACGTCGGGCCTGCTCACCATTACCGGCGGCAAGTGGACCACCTATCGCCACATGGCCGAGGACTGCGTCGATCACTGCATCACCCTGGGCCGCCTGCGCGACGAGCCCTGCACCACGCGCGCGCTGCACATTCACGGCTACAATGCAGAGTCCGCGCCTGACTCCGAGGAAGCCGACAACCTGCGCGTCTACGGCGCCGATGCACCGGCGATTCGCGAGCTGGCGCGCGATCCGGCGCTGGCCGCACGTCTGCATCCCGATCTGCCCTACATCGCCGCGGAAATTGTGTGGGCTGCACGCAACGAGATGGCGCGCACTGTGGAAGACGCGCTGGCCCGGCGCACCCGCGCGCTGTTTCTTAACGCCGCCGCAGCCGCAGCCATGGCCGAGCCGGCAGCCCGCTTGCTCGCCGCCGAGTTGGGCCGCGATGAGCCGTGGATTGGCGCGCAGGTGAGCGCATTCCGCAAGCTGGCCGCGCAGTATCGGCTGGCGTAACCGGAAGTGGCGCACGTTGATCCTGCCCGGAAAATGGAAACCCCAGATCCCGATTTTGGGACCTGGGGTTGGGCCACCGGCCCCCGTTTCCCGCGCTGGTGGTTTCATTTGACGCTCGCCGGGCTCACCGATCTGACCCCGATCTGAATCACGTTGTTGCCGATTGCAGCGGTCCCCGAATCGACGAAAACAAGAATGTACTTGCCGAAAATGGAGTTCGAGAATTCCTGATACATCGGCACCTCGGCGCTCCCGCCTTTGTTCAGCGAGGAGACGCTGATGGTTTGGAACGCGGTCGCATCGGGAGTGACGCCGTCGTCGGAGAGATAGAAGGCCAAGCTGAGAGGGCCGGAGGGGTTGGCTCCAGCGTTGCTGATCCAAATGTCCGCGTACGCGGTGTTCGTCGTGTCATCGAGTTGGAAGAGCGCGACACTCGTGTTCAGGTCGGGCGGATTCGGCGAGACTGTAACAATCTTGGAAACCGGTGCGCTCGATCCGGCCAGATTGGAAGACGTGAGCGTAATCGTGTAGATGCCCGGCGCAGCATATGTATGGGCCGGATTCTCGCTTGCGCTCGTCTTGCCATCGCCAAAATTCCAGGACCAGGAGGTTGGCGAACCTGTTGAAGCATCGGTAAACGTTAAGCTGAGGGTGTTGGCCTTGCTCGTACTGTAGGTGAAGTTCGCCGTCGGCGCGGCGAGCGCGGATACCTGGATATTATCGAACCGGGAGACCTGGTTGCCAGGCGACGATCCGTGCCCTGCAGTTAGTTCGATCCCTGTCGGACTCGTCGGGTTCCCGACCGCTAATCTGGACCCATACTTGACCCCATCGACAAGCACGTCCATTACATTGTGGCTGAAATCGATGTCCATGCGGACGCGATACCACTTCCCAGCGCTGTAAGACGTCAGGATCTGGTCGCCGGTCGCGCCAATCGTGCCGTTCGTATGGATCTTGCCATCGTTATCGAAAAACACTCCGCCATAGGTAGTTCCCCAGGTACCGACACTAGGGTTCTCCGGAGCGAGGTACGCTGTCGTCGTCGTGCATCCCCCGCTCGGAATGCTCTCGATATACACCCACCCTTGCACAGTGGCAAAGGAGGAGGGGAAGGTCACCGGATGATAGGCGTTCGCGGACCAGCATTCGGAACCCTCGAGACGAAGGGAATTGGGTGCGGAGACGTATTCGGCGTTGTCCACGTATTGGGAGCCGGAAGCGGCACCGTTGTAGATGAGCTGCCACCCGCCGCTGCTGGGAAAGGTATCGATTTTGTAGGAGTCGAAGTTGTCGCTGAACACGGACTGAGCATGACCGGACCCTTGCACGACTGCAAAAGCCGCGGCCAGCAGCAGACTGCCGATTTTGGGAAACCCCTTCGAAGAGATGTTCATAAGTCAATGTCCTCCATGTGATTGCCTGGTGAATGGCGCGGTTGAAATGCGTTCAAACCGCCAGGGCCGGAAGCGGCCAACTCCAACTTACTTCCGATTGTCCCTGCGGCCAAATGAATTCACGCGACGGGACGGGACATGTCGTGGTGAAATTTGATCTTCCCTTTTCTGGACGCCAACCAATGCTTCCCCTATACTGCTTTCACGCCCTCAAGCTTGGCCTCAACCCAACTGACTGGAATCGCTCATGCCACCGCTCTCCACCCAAGTCCGCACCCATGCGACCGTAGGAGATCGCGCAGACAAGCTCGCTTCCTGGAAGGAAATTGCAGCCCACCTGGGGCGGGATGAGCGGACGGCCAAACGTTGGGAGATCGAACGCGGACTGCCAATCCACCGTCCGCCCGGCGGAAAGCGGGCTGGCGTTTTCGCCTATGCCTCAGAGCTGGATATTTGGTTGGAAGCGCCATCGGAGGGGCAGAAGCCTCCCCTTCCGCCCGTCGAAAACGCAGCAACGCACGGAAAGGGTTCTTTGCCTTTTTCGCAGCCCGAGCAGCGGTTAGAATCCACCGCCTCGCCGGACTCACCCGCGGGTCATTTGGCCGGGCGGTTACTCAAGCGAGACTGGCACTCATGGGCCTTCGCAGGCGCCCTGGCTCTTGCTGCCTGTGCCATAATTGTGTGGATCTACCGAGCGAGCGCAGGCGCCTCATCGTCAAGATCGTTACAGGCTAATCCCTCACTGAGTATCGCAGGGCATACTCCCGCACCCCGTGCTGAGGAAGCCTATCTGCGCGGGCGATATTACTGGAACCTGCGCACCGCAGATGGTCTCTCGAAAGCGATTGATGCCTACACGCAAGCTATTGTGATGGATCCTTCCTATGCCGAAGCCTACGCAGGCCTCGCCGAGGCCTATGATTTGTCGCCGCAGTTTGGACATGCCGAGATCGGGGATTCATTTGGCAAGGCAAAGGCGGCGGCAGAAAGAGCCATAGCACTGAACCCCGATCTCGCGGCAGCGCATCGCGCCAGAGCCTTTGCGCTGTTCTTCTGGGATTGGGATATTTCCGGTTCGGACGCCGAGTTCAATCGCGCTCTCGCGTTGGATCCAACCTCGGCGGAAACGCACCATTGGTACGCTAGCTCCCTTCACTCAAGGCTTGAGGGCGTCGAATGTATCAGACAGATCGATGAAGCCCGCCGGCTCAGTCCGAACTCGCCGGCAATCGCTGCCGATGCAGCCTTCTTTCACGCAAATTTCGGCGATCTCGATGCCGGCATGAAAGCCCTTCGCGAGATCGAAGAGACGCAGCCCACACTGGCGACGCCATCCTATTTTCTGAGGGAGCTGGACTTCGCGCGAGGGGATTTCCAAGCGTATATACAGGATGGTCGCCGTTATGCGGCGATCACGCGCGACGCGAACGATCTTGCATTGGCAGACGGGGTCGCCCGTGGTTGGGCTCACGCCGGAAAGACCGGGCTACTTGAAGCACGGGCAAGAGTCCTTTCGGCGGGATCCGATCGCGGCATTGAGCGGGCTTTCAATCTCGCCCAAACGTGGGTACTCCTCGGAAGTCCGGGCAAGGCCCTGCCGTATTTCCGCGCGAGTTTCAGTCGGCACCAGACCCTTATGATTTCGGTGCAGAACACCGCGTGGTGGAAGGCGCTCCAAGAGGCTCCGGACTACGCCGACCTTTCCGCCCAGATTCGCGAGAGCACAAAAGGGCAGATAGCTCACCCCGCGGCTGACCCCGTGTTTCTCTGGCTCCCGAAATGATAGTGAGTGGCGAGCTGGCGCGCACTTTGAAAGGGGTATCGAGAAAGAATCTTAGTGTGTGGGTCGCTCCGGTTCCGGTAATGTTTCCAGAGCGCAATGGGTGCCCCAGGTGACGCGTACCAAGACCGTCTCGGACCGCGCCGATGCTGACGGCAAATAAGCGCAATCGAGCTAACAGCCCGTCCCCGCCTTCGCCAGCGCCTCTTTCAGCCCCTTGAAGCTCACCCGCGTCGACGCCTCCGGCGTGCCTGCGCCGCGCCAGTGCGTCTCCAGGCTCACCGCGTAGTGGTACCCGTCGCGCACAAAGGCGCGGAACTGGCCGACCCAGTCCACCACGCCCGCGCCCACCGGCGCCCACTCATATTTGCCGTCCGCCTTGCGCGTTACATCCTTGGAGTGGCAATGCCCGATGCGTTTCTTCGGCAGCGCATCGTAGCCGTTGGGGTAGGGCGTGTTATTCGGAAAAGTTGCCGCGTTGCCGGGGTCCCAGTTGAGCATGAAATTCGGCTCCTCCACGGCTTTCAATGTCTCGGCAGCTTCCTCGCCCGTGGCCGTGTTGCACGACATCTCGTTCTCGATCAGCAGCACCAGATTGCTTTTCGCGCAGGTGCGCGCCGCGGTGCGGAGCTTGTCGTTGATGGCCGCGCGATACGGCTTCTGATCGTCAAGGCGCCAGAAATCGAAACACCGGATGCGGTCGGTGTTGAAGGCCCTGGCCAGTGCGATGCAGCGCTCCAGCAGCGCGTCCTGCTGCTTGAAATCGAAATCGGCGTGAAACTGGTCGCGGCGCGGGCTCTCCTTGGATTGCGGCGCGCCCGGCCAGTCGGTCTTGAAGAGCGGGCTGGCAATGTCGGTCACGCGCAGCTTGTACTTCTCCAGAATCTTCCGCGCCCGCTCCACGTCGTCCGCGTCCAGGTCCGACACGTTTTTGTTCCACATGCCGCGAATCTCGATCCACTCGAGGCCAAAGTCGCGCGCCACCACCGAGCAGGCCAGGTCGAAATCCTGCGATATCTCGTCGTTGATCACCGCAATGCGAAAAGGGCAGCTCATGCGGGCACCTCAAGCTTATCGCGCAGGTATTTCAGGCTCATGGCGGCCGACTCTTTCGGCGTCAGGTTGGAGCCCGCGCGCTCGCCATCCAGCTCCACCACGCCCCAGCCGCGGAAATTTGCCTCGCGCAACGCGTCAAACACGGCCGCGAAGTCGATGCGGCCCTGACCGAGCTCGGCAAACTCGTAGCCGCTCTTGGTGGCCGCGTTCTTCACGTCCTTGAGGTGCAGATAGAGCAGCCGCCGCCCGTACTTGCGAATGCAGGCCGCCGGGTCGCCCCCGCCCTGCGCATAGTGCGCCGTGTCGAGCTCCAGCTCCACATACTTGGGGTCAGCCGCGGCCAGGATCGCGTCCACACCCTCCGGCGTCTGCCCGATCGTGTCCATGTGGTTGTGAAAGCCGGTGCGGATGCCGTGCTCTGCCGCCGCCTTGGCAATCTCGGTCAAGAGCTCGCCTTGCAGCTTGTAGTCTTCCGCGCCCCACGTCTTGCGCCCCTTGAACCCTTCGCCGATCACCTGCAGGTAGAGACCGCCCGCCTCGTGCAGATACTTGGCGTGCGCAACGTGCGTTTCAAGCTGCTTCTGGCGCACCGCCGGGTCCAGATACGCCTGCCCGCTGGAGATGGCGACGAACGTGAGCTTGTGCTGAGCCAGCAGGTCGCGCAGTGCGTGCGGGTCGGGAAACTCATCCACCGCGTTGGCGCGCAGCTGGATGCCGGCGTAGCCGAGGGCTGCAATGTCCTCAATGGCCTGCGTGTCCTTGCCGTTCCAGGTGATGGCGGCGCAGCCGGCGCGCATGGAGAAGCCGCCCCGGTGAACAGGCGCCAGAAATGCGGAGAGATCGGCCGGCGGATAGAGCAGGCTGGCCTCGGCCGCGGCGCAGGCGGCGCGGGGCAAGCCGGCCAGCGCGCCCGCGGCGGCCAGGCGGGTGAGGAAAACCCGGCGCGAAGTAGACATGAGAGCCTCCTCATTTCGCAGCGGCTTCAATGGTGTTCCAGCTGCGGTAGCCATTGTAAGGCAGAGTCCCGGCAGGCGGTGAAGACAGAATCCGATTGCGGCGTCGATTGGATTGCGCGCCATCCAATCGACTTGTGAGGCGTGAATCTTCCTGAGGTTTTTCTCAATGCGATTTGAGAGTCCGGCCGGTGTCACTGAAACTCCTCCAATTACAGCTTGGGAATCTCCCGTCACTGTCCTATTTTGCGCTGATTTTACTTGCCCCTCAAGGCTTTGCATTCCTGAGTCGATAAACTATCCACTGGAGTCTGTACGGTGCCGCATTCGGCTTCCCAGCAATTCCGGGAGCCGCTGTTTCTGGATTTTTTCCCTGCAGATCTGAGGAGGACGCATGAAGGGCAAAGTGCTGATCGTCGAAGATGAGCCGATCGTGGCTCTGGACCTGCAGCAGGAACTGGAGCAGCTGGGCTGCGAGGTGGTGGGCCTGGCCGAGAGCGCCGACGAAGCGCTGGTGGCGGCCGAGTTGATCCGGCCCGACCTGGCGCTGATGGATATCCGCATTGTGGGCAGCATGGACGGCATCCAGGCCGCGCGCCTGCTGCGCTCGGTCTACCACGTGCCGGTGGTGTTTCTCACCTCGTACAGCGACGAAACCACGGTGGGCCGCGCGGCGCGGGAGATGCCCTACGGCTATCTCACCAAGCCGTTCCAGAGCCGCGAGCTCAAGGCCACGGTCCGCGTGGCGCTGCACAAGGCGCGGATGGATGAGTTGGCCCGCGTCAGGCAGGTGGAGATGATTTCCACGGTGGGCTCCATGCGCGACGGCCTGCTGACGCTGTCGATGAACGGCACGATCCAGCTGATGAACTCCGCCGCGGAGACGCTGACCGGCTGGACCCTCGATACGGCGCGCGGCAAAAGCCTTGCCGAGGTGGTGCGCCTGGCCGACGGCTGCCGGCGCGAGATTCCCAATGTGGCCGCGCTGGCCGGCGCAGACCTGATCGAAGAGTTCGGCTGGACGCTGAGCAAGCCCGGCGGCTGCACGCTGACGGTCGACCTCTCCGTTACGCCCATGACCGACGAGGCCGGCGAGCGCACCGGCTACGTTGTCATCCTGCGCGACGCCGCGGAGCGGCTGCGCACCCAGGCCATCGAGGAGTGCCTCAACCAGCCGCACAGCTTCGACTCGGCGCCCATGGGCATGGTGCAGCTGGATGCCGACGGACGCGTGGTGCGCGTGAACGAGGCGCTGCTACGCGACACCGGCGTGACCGCCGAGCGGCTGGTGGGCCGCTCCCTCACCGGGCTCTCCCTGGACCCCGACCCGCGCATCGCCAAGGTGCTGATGCACAAGCTGTTGCAGGGCGGCACGGCGCTGGCCAACGGCACGGCGCAGCTGGCGCACTGACGCTTCTGTCCCTTGGGGCGCGCGGATCAGGCCCTCATGCCGCCCTCCGCGCGCCCGCCATCGCACACGGCTTCCCATTCCTGCCCAACCGCGGCTTCCGGTTCTCCCTTGGAACGCGCCGCAACCTTATTCGCCGCGGCGCGGCGCGGCAGCCCCTGGCCAGCAATATCGTTGATCGCAGCGCCCTCTGAGGCGGCGCCCGTCGCAGTGTCCCACGCGGACCTGGCGATGCCTGGAGACCGGAATGTCTGTGACCGAAAGTCCGCAGCCCGTGCAATGCGCTCGCGCCGGATGGCTGTCCGGCGAACTGAGCTCGCCGAGCGCGGCGCCGGAGCTGATGTCCGCGCTCTTTGAGGGCAGTCCGGACATGGTGGTGGTGGTGGACGAGGAGCAGCGGATCGTGGCCGCGAACTCCCGCGCGCTGGCTGACTTCGGCTACACCCGCGGCGAGATCGAGGGGCAGCCGGTGAGCATGTTGCTGCCGGAATCTGCCCGGGAGCGCCACGAGGAGCACGTGCGGGCGTTTCAAGAGAGCCCGTCGGTCCGCTCCATGGGTTCCGGCATGAACCTGAAGGCGCGCCACGCCAGCGGAAGCGAGTTTCCCGTGGACGTGATGCTATGGCCGCTTGCCGCCGCTTCCGGCCGGCATGTATTGGCGGTGTGCCGGCGGCCGGACGCGGCCCTGGCCCGCAGCCACGCGCAGATGCACTCCCTGGTGGACACCGTCCGCGATTACGCGATCAATCTGCTGGACGCGCACGGGCGGATTTTGACATGGAACGACGGATCGCGGCGCATCCACGGGCTGAGCTCGGCCGAGGCGCTGGGGCAGAATATCTCCATCTTCTTTTTTGCCGAGGACATCGCCCGGGGCGAGCCGCAGCGGCTGCTTGCCGAGGCCGCCAGCACCGGACACTCGCACGCCGAGGGCCGGCGCAAGGGGGTGGGTGGAAATGCGATCTGGGCGGAGGTCGACTTCACGGCGATCCGCGATGGGAGCGGTCAGCTCACCGGCTTTACGCGCGTACTGCACGACATGACGGAGCATCGGGAGAAGGACGAGAGGCTGCTCCGCATCAACCGGGCGCTGGTCGAGTCCGACGAGCGGCTCCGGCTGCTGCTCGAGAGCGTCACGGACTACGCCATCTACCGGCTCGATCCCGAGGGCCACGTCGTCACCTGGAACGTGGGAGCGGAGCGCAACAAGGGGTACAAGGCCGAGGAGGTGATGGGGAAGAGCTTTTCCATGTTCTTTTTGCCCGAGGACGCGGCCGCGAGGGTGCCGCAGCTGGAGCTGGACGCGGCGGCGCGCGAAGGCCGCTTTGAGACCGAGGCCTGGCGGGTGCGCAAGGACGGCTCGAAGTTCTGGGCGCTGGTGACGCTGACGGCCATTCGCGGCCTCAACGGAGAACTGCGCGGGTTTGCCAAGGTGACCCGCGACATCACGGCGCAGAAGCAGGCATCGGAGGCGCTGCGCAATCTAAACGCAGAACTCGACCAATACCGGATCATGGTCGAGAATATCGAGGACTACGCCATCTATACGCTCGATCCGGAGGGATGCATCACCAGTTGGGGAAAGGGAGCGCAGCACGTGGGCCGAACGCCGGGAGAGATGATGCTGGGCCGGAACTTCTCCAGCTTCTTCTCCGCCGAGGACGTGCTGGCCGGGGTGCCGGCGGGGTATCTGGAAGAGGCGGCGCGCACCGGAAGATCGGCCACCGACGGCTGGATGATCACTCCGGACGGAAGGCGCGTGTGGTCCAACGGAGCGATCAGCGCGGTGCGGGACGAAGCGGGGCAGCTCACCGGGTTTGTCCGCGTGGCCCGGGACATGACCGCGCAGAAGCAGGCGGAAGAAGAGCTGCGCAAATTGAACGCGGAACTCTACCAATACCGGATCATGGTCGAGAATGTCGAGGACTACGCCATTTATACGCTCGACCCGGAGGGACGCGTCACCAGTTTGGGAAGGGGAGCGCAGCAAGCGGGCGGAAAGCCGGCAGAGGAGATCCTGGGCCGGCCCTTTACTGGCTTCTTCTCCGACAAGGATGTGCAGGCCGGGGTGCCGGCGGGGTATCTGGAAGAGGCTGCGCGCACCGGAAAATCGATCACCGACGGCTGGATGATTGCTCTGGACGGAAGGCGCGCGTGGTCCACTGGAGTGATCACCGCGGTGCGGGACGAGGCCGGGCAGCTCACCGGGTTCATCCGAGTGGCCCGGGACATGACCGCGCAGAAGCAGGCAGAAGAAGAGCTGCGCAGCCTCAACCTGCAACTGGAGCGCCACCGCATCGTGGTAGAGAACATCGACGAGTACTCGATTTACACCCTGGACCCGGAAGGACGGATTACGAGCTGGGAGGCGGGCGCGCAAAAGAACAGCGGCGTCGGTCCGGAGGTGATGATCGGCCGCAACTATTCCCAATTCTTCTCTGCGGAAGAGGTGGCGGCGGGCGTGCCCGCCCAGGAGCTGGCGGAGGCGGCGCGCAACGGCCGACTCGCGACAGAAAGCTGGCGAATCACGCCCAAGGGCGAGCGCGTCTGGGGCGTGGGCACGCTCAACGCCGTGCGCGACGCGAACGGCCAGATGACCGGATTCGTCCGCATCGCGCGCATGATGACCAAGCAGAAAGAGGCGGAGGAAGCCCTGCACGCCCTCAACGCCCAACTTCAGCGCTACCGGATCATCGTCGAAAACATCGCCGACTACGGCATCTTCATGCTCGACTCGGAGGGACGGATCAACAGTTGGGAGGCGAGCGCGCAAAAGATGACCGGAGTCCCGCCCGAGGTGATGCTTGGCCGGCCTTACGCCACGCTCGCTTTCACTCCAGAAGACCTGGCGGCGGGGGTGGGGGAGAGCCATTTGGCCGAGGCGGCGCGCAACGGACGCTGTGTTACGGAAGGGTGGCGGATCACTCCCAATGGCGAGCGCGTATGGTCGGTCGGCTCGCTGAACGCGGTGCGCGATGAAGCGGGGAGACTGACCGGATTCGTCCGCATCGCGCGCGTGATGACCCAGCAGAAAGAGGCGGAAGACGCCCTCCGCGCCCTCAACGCGGAGCTGGATCGCTACCGGGTCATCGTCGACACCATCGACGAGTACGCCATCTACGCGCTCGACGCCACGGGCCACTTCGTCACCTGGGGGAAGGGCGCGCAGAAGCTGAGCGGACTTGCTGCCGAGGAGGCTCTGGGCCGGCATTTCTCCATCTTCGACACGGGCCCCGACGGAGGCGAGGCGGCGCGGGAGCTCGAGGAGGCGGAGCGTCTGGGCAGCTACAGCTTCGAGGGTTGGAGGCGACGGCCGACCGACGGCGTCTTGATGTGGGCTTCGGGCGAACTCACGACCATCCGCGACCATGCAGGCCGCCTGACCGGCTTCACGCGCGTAACGCGCAACATGACCAAGCAGAAAGAGGCCGACGACGCCCTCCGCGCCCTCAACGCAGAGCTCGAGCGCTACCGGATCATTCTTGAAAACGTGCGGGACCACGTGGTCTTCGCGATGGATCCCGACGGACGCATCGCGAGCTGGAGCGCGGGCTCGGAAAAGGTGGTTGGATACACAGCCGAGGAGGCCATCGGCCAGCCTTACTCCTTGCTGTTCACGCCCGATGGCGTCGCCGCCGGCGAAGGGCCGCTGGAACTGGAGGCGGCGGCGCGCAACGGGCAGTGCTCCACCGCCAGTTGGCGGCAGCGCAAGGACGGCGTGCAGTTTTGGGCCACCGGGGAGACCACCGCGATCCGGGACCCGGACGGAAAGCTGACCGGGTTTGTGCGCGTGGCCCGCGACATGACCCAGCAAAAGATGTTGGAGGAGTCGCTTGCGCGCCTGGCCGCCGATCTCGAGATCCGCGTAGCCGAGCGCACCAGGCAGCTGGAGCTGACCGTGGACGAGCTGAGGCGCAAAAACGAGGAGGTGGAGGCATTTGTCTACATCGTCTCCCACGATTTGCGCGCCCCCCTGGTCAATGTGCAGGGGTTCGCGCGCGAGCTGGAGCTGAGCTGCGCGACGCTGAAGTCGATCCTGAGCGATGCCGGCCTGGCCCGGCCGACCATTGAAGCCGTGAGGGAGGTGCTGGAGTCCGACATTGGCGGGGCGCTCAAATTCATTGCGGCCTCGGCGTCGAAGTTTGAGCGGCTGATCGATGCGCTGCTGGGGCTGTCGCGCCAGGGGCGGCAGGTTTATCAGCCAGTGCGGGTGGACACGCACGCCCTGGTGGAACAATCCGTGGCCAGCATGCAGCACCTCATTGACCAGGCGCAGGGGCGGGTGACGGTGCACGAACTGCCCATGGTCACTGCGGACCTGACCGCGCTGGGTCAGGTCTTTTCCAACCTGATTGCCAACTGTGTGAAATACCGCGATCGGGAGCGGCGGCTGAAGATCGAGATCGGCGGAGATGCAGCCGACGGCAAGACGCACTACTGGGTGCGGGACAACGGCCTGGGCATTCCGGAGTCGGGCAAGAGCCGGCTCTTCCAGGTATTTCAGCGCTTCCATCCGCAACTTGCTCCCGGAGAAGGCATGGGACTGGCCATCGCGAACCTCATTGTGCAGCGGCACAGGGGAAAAATCTGGGCAGAGAGCCGGGAGGGGCTGGGAACCACCGTTCACTTCACGCTGCCCGATCCGGGGCAGCCGGCCCAGGCGGAAGGTGCGCAATGCAACCCGCCAGCGTAATCAGAGAGGCTGGAATCCGCCTCCGGGTCCGCATGCTGATCGTTATCGCCAGCGGGGGCCTGGCGGTCTTCGCGGCCATGGCGTTCGTCACCATCGCCGAGGTGCGCTCTGGCTCGGCGGCGTTCCGGGAAAACCGCCTGGCCTACGAGGTGGCAAGGGACTTCGCAAACCCTTCCCAATCGCTGACGGGCGGAGAAGTGTTCTTCCATAGCATCCAGTCGGCCAACGATGTGGCCGACATCGAAAATGTGAAGGACCAGCTGCGGCGGGCGGAAGTCAGAATCGAGGCCGGACACGCCTACTACACGCAGACGATGCCTCCCGGCCCGCTGCGCGATCTGGTGACCGGCGATGCCTACCAGAGCACCACCGAGTGGTACGCGCTGGCGGAGAGGGAGTATATTCCCGCAGTCGAGCGCGGAGACTTTCCCCAGGCGCAGAGGATTCGCATCGAAAGGCTGGATCCGCTGGTCCTGAAAGATACGGCAGCCAACGCGGAGATCACCCGGTTGACCAATATGTGGATCGTCTCCAATGCGGCAATTGTCGAGAGCACGGTCAGGTCCCGCCGGTGGCAGTTGGCGGGTGTAGGACTGATCACGCTCCTTATCCAGCTGCTGCTAGGCCTGGTGATCGATTCCAGTGTCGGATCGAGCACCCGGCGATTGAGCGAGACGCTGGATGAGCTGCGCCGCAAAAGCGAGGAAGTGGAGGCATTCGTCTACATCGTGTCTCACGACCTGCGCGCTCCCCTTGTCAATGTGCAGGGCTTCTCGCGCGAGCTGGAAGTGAGCTGCGCGTCTCTCAAGGCGACTCTGGCCGCCAGCGCACTGCCCGAGCCGACGCGCGACACAGTCACCGAGATCCTCGACGAGGAGATTGGCGGCGCGCTGAAGTTCATCTCGGCGTCCGCATCCAAGTTCGAGCGGCTGATCGACGCACTGCTCGGCCTCTCCCGCCATGGCCGGCAGGTCTACCGGATTGAGAAGGTCGACGTGGCGGAGCTGGCGGCCAGTTCCATCGCCAGCCTGCGCCATTCGGCTCTCGACGCCGGAGCCACCATTCGCATCGCCGCGCTGCCCCCGGTTTACGCGGATGTGACCGCACTCGGCCAGGTTTTTTCCAACCTGGTGGGCAACAGCCTTAAATACCGCAGTCCGGAGCGGCCTCTGGAGATCGAGATTGGCGGCGAAGCCGCGCCGGGCGCCGTTCACTTCTGGGTGCGGGATAACGGCCTCGGCATTCCCGAGTCCGGCATGACACGCCTGTTTCAGGTCTTTCAGCGCCTTCATCCCAACCAGGCGCCGGGAGAGGGCATGGGCCTGGCCATCGTGCAGCGCATCGTCGAGCGGCATGGCGGACGCATCTTTGCCGAGAGCCATGAAGGCGAGGGAACGACGGTCCATTTTTCGTTGCCCGGCTCTCCGCGCCCCGCACACACAGACGCACATGAAAGGAACCGCGATGTCCGCTCATGACCCCGGATTCACCATCCTGATTGTCGACGACGACGAGGGCCACATCGAACTGGTCCGCCGCAACCTGCGCCGCATCGCGCTGGGCAACCCCATCGTGGCACTGCAGGATGGCGCGCGGGCGCTCAACTACATCTTTCAGCGCGGTGAATTTATCGGCCGCCCGCCTGCCGACATTCTGATGCTGCTTGACATCAACATGCCCGGCAGCGTGAACGGCATCGAGGTGCTGCGCCAGATCAAGGCCGATCCCATCACTCGCCGCATTCCGGTTATCATGCTCTCCACCACCGACGATCCGCGCGAAGTATCCCGTTGCTACGACCTCGGCTGTTCGGTTTACATCACCAAGCCGGTCGACTCCGGTCACTTCATTGAGTCGGTCAGGCGGCTCGGCCTGTTTCTCCAGGTCATCCAGGTCGGCGCCGACGACTCCGACCGCTTCTTTCCCTCCAACCCGCGCGTGCCGGCGCCTGAACCGCGATGAGCGCCCTGGCCGCTACACCCCTCGCCGCGCCGCCGCGGGTGCTGATCGTGGAGGACGACGCTGCCACTGCCGAGCTCATGCGCCGGTCGCTGGTGCGTGCCGGATATACGGTCGAGATCGCTCCCACCGTGCAGACCGGGCTCAGAGCGCTCAATGGTGGCTGTCCCGGGGGCTACCAGGCGCTGCTGCTCGACTACCGGCTGCCCGATGGCGAGCCCTGGCAGCTGGCCGATGCGGCCAAGGCCTGCGTCCCGGAGGTGCCGGTGGTCTTTGTCACCGCCATGAGCAATGAGCAGACGGCCATCGAGGCCGTCCGCCGCGGCTTTGCCGACTACATCAAGAAGACCGACGGCTTCTGGACCGAGCTCCCCGCAGTGCTGGAGCGCGTAGCCCGTCTCAGCCAGATCAAGGGGTGTCTGGATGAGACCAGCGCCCTCATGCGCGCCGTGGTGGAGCAATCCTCCGACCTGGTGGCTGTGTGCAGCGGCGAGGGTGAGCTCGTGTATCTGTCCCCGGTGTGCCTGGCCCTGCTGGGCAAGCACTCTGTCGACCTGGTGGGACGCATGTGGACCGAGCTGGTGGCTCCCGAGGACCGGCCTGTGTTGCTCGGATTGCGCGAAGGCCTCAATGAAAACCCCGCGCGCGTGGGTGCGCTGCGCTGCTGCCGAAGGGATGGCTCCCTGGCCTGGATGGAGGCGCGCGTCGCGATCCTCGAGACGGCTTCCAGCCCGCAGCCCATGATCGTGCTGACCCTCCATGACGTCACCGCGCAGCGTGAGCACGACCAGCGCATGCAGGCCTCGCTGCGGGAAAAGGAGGTGCTGCTGCGCGAGGTCTATCACCGCGTCAAAAACAACCTGCAGGTGGTGCAGAGCCTGCTCAAGATGCAGTCGCGCACGCTCCCGGCGGGCGAAACCCGCACCGCCATCGAGACCACTGTACAGCGCGTGCATGCGATGGCTCTGGTGCACGAGCGCCTCTACCAGATGAAGGACCTGGCCAGCCTGTCTCTGCGTGTCTATCTGCGCGACCTTTTCACCGGGGTGGTCGAGTCCAACTCCATGCACGCCGGCCAGATCGAGCTTCGCCTCGACACCGAGGAAATTCCGCTGGGGCTCGACCTTGCCATCCCGTTTGGCCTCTTGGCCAACGAACTGCTCTCCAACTGCCTCAAGCACGGATTCGCCAACGGCAGGCGAGGCATGATCGAAGTGTCGATTCACCGCGTCTCCGGCGCCGTCCGGCTCATCGTCAAAGACAACGGCGCGGGCCTGCCCGACGGCTTCGATCCCGCGCAGAGCAAGTCCATGGGCCTCAAACTTGCGGCCAGCCTGGCCCACCAGCTGGGAGGCCGGCTCGAGTTCACCTCCGACAATGGCTGCCGCGTCCAGGCCGACCTGGCCCGGATCTGATATGCGTCCATCTTCGGCACTCCTAGGCACGCCAGCATCGGCTCAATGCTGGGTGCCCCATCCTTGCGCCTTTTCTTGGCGCAAGGATGAGATACCACGACTCTCAATCTGCCTCCTTCGGGGATGAAAAGCCTGATGCCAGCTCAACAGAATGAGACGCCTCCCTTGCGCCCCCGCCGGCATCCAGGCGTATACTCGCTTTGTTCGGGCTGCATCCTGGGTCATCGGAGCGGCACTGGAGACACCATGAGCCTTGCGCACTTCTCCGGCAGTCACAGCCGCCGCGGCGACGCCTCGCCCGGCACGCCGATACCCAAAGTCACCGTGCCCGCCTTGGCAGAGATGAAGCGCCAGGGCAAGCCCATCTCCGCGCTCACGGCCTATGACTATTCGACGGCACGCCTGGTGGACGAGGCCGGCATCGACCTGCTCCTGGTCGGCGACTCGCTGGCCATGGTGGTCATGGGCCACGACAATACCCTGGCCGTTACCGTGGACGAGATGCTGCATCACACCCGCGCCGCGCGCCGCGCCGTGCGCCGTGCCTTGGTCGTGGCCGACATGCCCTTTGGCAGCTACCACGGCGCCGTCGCCGAAGGCGTGGCCAACGCTGTCCGCTTTGTGAAGGAAGCCGGCGCCGAGGCGGTAAAGGTGGAGGGACCGCGCATGGAATTGGTGCACGCCCTGGCCGAGGCCGAAATTCCCGTTGTCGGCCACCTGGGCCTTACGCCGCAGAGCCTGCTGCGCATGGGCGGCTATCGTGTGCAGGCGCGCACGGCAGACACCGTGCACCGCCTCAAGGCCGACTCGCACGCCCTGGCCGAGGCCGGTGCGGGAGCGATCGTGCTCGAAGGCGTTCCGCGCGAAGTGGCCGCTGCCATCACCGCCGAGCTGTCCATTCCCACCATCGGCATTGGCGCGGGGCCCGATTGCGACGGCCAGATCCTGGTGTTCCACGACCTGGTGAACCTGACCTTTGCGCCGCCGGCCAAGTTTGTGCGCCGGTATTTTGACGCCGCAGCAGCCTTCCGCACGGCCATCGAGCACTATCGAGAAGACGTGGAGCACCGCGCCTTCCCCTCCGACGCGGAGAGCTATCATTTGCCGGAGGCGGTGCGGACGACGCTGGAGGGACCGGCTCTGCGCAAGGCCTGAAACCGGAGTTGGGGATCTCGATGTCCGAGCTGAGGACTTTCGACGGTGAAGGGGACGGGCTTCAGCCCGTCCGTTGAGGCTCGCAATTGATTTGCGGCTTTAGCCGCTGAGGGAAGGGCAAATGCTTCCTGCGGGGCTATTGATGACTGCATAAGTAATGTCCCATCAAACGCGCCGGAGGCGCAGAGTTGGTTAGCCCCGCGCTTCAGCGTGGGGAGATGGGATAACACAAACTCGTTACGGAGTCCCGTAGGGACGGCGCAAGGACATTATTTATGCAGTCACCAATAGCTCCTTAGGGAGATAACAATTCCATTTTACCCTCGACTCGCCTTTTTTCGCGGCCTTTGAAGCCCGGCCCTGTGTTCCTCAATCAACTCACGAGGCAGGTCTTGAGATGGAAACCTTTCACACCGTAGCCGAACTCCGCGCCTGGTCGCGTAGCCAGCGCAACGCCGGCAACACAGTTGGCCTGGTGCCCACGATGGGCGCGCTGCACGCCGGGCATGGCTCGCTGATCCGCGCCGCGAGTGCCTCTTGTGGCGCTGTCGCCGTGAGCATCTTCGTCAACCCCACGCAGTTCGGGCCGAGCGAAGACTTCTCCCGCTATCCGCGGACATTCGACTCTGACTGCGCGCTGGCCGCGGCCGAGGGCGCGGATGTGATCTTTGCTCCGTCGGTAGAGGAGCTCTATCCACCCGGCTCCGCCACGTATGTTGAGGTCGCGGACCTGAGCGATCGCCTTGACGGCAAATCCCGCCCAGGGCATTTTCGCGGCGTCGCCACTGTGGTCGCCAAGCTGTTGATCGCCTGCGAGGTTGACAGCGCCTTCTTCGGCCAGAAAGACGCAGCCCAGGTGGCCGTACTCCACCGCATGGCCGCCGACCTGCGCCTCGGCACCGAGATCGTGGTTTGCCCCATCGTGCGCGAACCGGACGGCCTGGCCCTCAGTTCGCGCAACATCTATCTCAGCCACGCGGAGCGCGCCCAGGCTCTCACGCTGAGCCGCGCCATCCGCGAGGCCGAGGCGCAGGCCGCCGCCGGCGAGCGCCGCGCCCAGATGTTGATTGACGCCGCGCGCGCCGTCTTCGCCGCCGAGCCGGCTGTCCGAGTCGACTACATTGAAGCTGTGAACTGGGCCACGCTGCTGCCCGCCGAGATCGCCGCTCCTGGCACGTTGTTTGCCGTGGCCGCGTGGGTGGGCGCCACGCGGCTCATCGACAATACCATCCTGGGCTGAACCCTCCGCCCCGGACCCGAAGTTCATCCCATCAACAGCTTTTCAACCATCCGCCCACGGCAACGCCGGATTTGAGGTAGTCTGATAGCAACCCAAAATCCTCGCAGCCAAAGAGACGAGAGTGCAGGAGATCGCTCTCTCCGCCTCAACAGTGGAGACGTCGATGAAATTGCCTTCGGCATTCCTGACTCTGTCCGCCCTGGTCGCACTCGCCGCCGCGTCCGCGGCATCCGCCGTTCCGGATTCGCCGGCAACGACAACAGCCCGGGCATCCGGCCCTCCCACGCGCGCGCAGATCGCCGCGCCTGCGCCCATCCAGGCCCTTCCCGCCCAGCCGCAGGTCCTCCGCTTCCCGGTGAACGACGCCAAGGGCCTGCTGCTCACCTGCATTGCGCCGGAGATTGAGACCAACCCCGACACCGATCTCTTTCAGAACTGCACCCTGGCTCCGGGGCGCACCTTGGACGACGTG
>Ga0302314_10001392_pt1 | contig 45308 bp, 26 predicted proteins | sample III_Palsa_N2_3_FD_200533 | JGI IMG/M metagenome (GOLD analysis project Ga0302314, IMG submission 200533) | Peat permafrost microbial communities from Stordalen Mire near Abisko, Sweden - III_Palsa_N2_3 | ecosystem: Environmental > Terrestrial > Soil > Palsa > Peat permafrost | place: Sweden...
CGGCCACCAGTCCGCTCTTCGATCTCGCCGAAGTGCGGCTGTGGCTGGAACAGCAAGGCAAGGGCCTCGAGCCCTCTGGCGAGGTCGACCTGTGGCGCGAGCTCCGCACCCAGTACGGTGACGACCTGATCGCAGCACTTCGCGGCGTCGGCGCGCACCTGCTTGCGGACGACGGAACCGATATCGAGGTACCGACCGGCTCCGCTGCCATCACGGTCGCAGGACTGGTCGACGAACGCGGTGCACGATCGTTTTTCGAGAGCCTCGCCGAGCGCGTCATCACCTCCACCGCCCGCAGCGGAGGTGAGCCCATGACCAGCCCGCACCTCGCCCGGTTCGTCGCGGGGTTCGCTAAGTCCTCAGTGTCCACCGGACCGGCCACCGCCGACGTCGCTCCCCCGACCCCCTCCATTGCCCCGAGCACCGTCTTCGACCCGGCCTGCGGCCTGGGAACGCTGCTGCTCACAGCCGGTCCGACCACAGCCGAGCGCTACGGGCAGGAGACCAACCCCGGCACCGGTGCCGTCACTGTGCTCCGTGCCCGGATCGCGGGCGGATCCGCGACCGTCGCTTGCGGTGACTCTCTCCGCCAGGATCTCTTCCCGGATCTGCGCGCCGACCTGGTCGTCTGCGAGCCTCCCGTGGGTGTGACGGATTGGGGCCGCGACGATCTGCTGCTCGACTCGCGCTGGGAACTCGGCGTGCCTCCACGCGCGGAGAGCGAACTGGCCTGGCTGCAGCACTGCTATGCCCACACCGCCCCCGGTGGGCGCGCGCTGCTCCTTCTGCCCGCGTCCGTCGCCTACCGCCGGGCTGGCAGACGCATCCGCGCCGAGCTTGTCCGCCGCGGGCTGCTGTGCGTCGTCGTGGCACTGCCACCCGGCATGGCCTCGAACCACTCCCTGCCCGTGCACCTGTGGGTCCTTCAGCGGCCCCTCAGCAATGACACGGAGCGAACACACGTCCGCATGATCGATCTCACAGCCGTCGCCCCGGAGGCCTTCGGGGCGGACACCTTCTCGCCGGCACAGCAACAGATCGCCGACGTACCGCCCATCGACATCCTGGACGACGACGTCGACCTCAGCCCCACGCGCTACGTCACCGCGGACACTGCCGACTACCCGGTTGAGTACGCGGCCCTCCGCGAAGGGATTCGCCGCCTGGCGTCCGACCTCCTGAAGCTGCTGCCCGACCTCCCCGCCGGCCCCGGACACCTGGACGGTGCTCCGATCGGCCTCGGCGACTTGGTCCGCGGCGGCCTTGTCGACCTCGACGGTTCCGCGCCGACCTCTCGCACGGACCAGCTCGACACCGACTATCTGCGCGGCTTCCTACGCAGCACGGCGAACACCCGCCGCTCCACCACCGCCAGCGGCGGCTTCCGCCTGGATGTCCGCAGCGCGCAGCTCCCCCAAATGGATGTGCGACGCCAGCAGCAGTACGGCGCGGCCTTCCGCAGGCTCGCAGCCTTCGAGGAGGCACTGCGCGAAGCCGCCGCCCTGGGCGACCGGGCCAGCGCCCTCGCCCACGACGGGCTGACGAACGGCGCGCTGATCCCGGCCACTGAGCCCAAGTCCCGGGAGGCGCAGCGGAGATGAGGCGCATCACTGGTAGCCTCACCCCCGTCCGTGCACAGCAGGACGGGACCACGGGGGCAAGAGTGCTGAAGCCGCTGACAGCGGGCGATCCGACGACGGTCGGCCCGTTCCGGCTGGCAGGCCGGCTGGGCCAGGGTTCGATGGGCATCGTCTACCTGGGCTACCGCTCGACCCGCCCGGTCGCCGTCAAGGTCATCCGCCCGCACATCGCGGAGGAGGACTACTTCCGGCAGCGCTTCTCCCAGGAGCTGGAGGCGATCCGCCGTGTCGGGGGCTTCCACACTGCCGCGCTGGTCGACGCGGACCCGAAGGCGGAGCAGCCGTGGATCGCCACCCAGTACATCCACGCGCCCTCGCTGCTGGAGCTGATCCAGCAGCACGGCCCGGTGAGCGAACTCGGCGGATGGTGGCTGGCTGCGGGCCTGGCCGACGCGCTGATGCATGTCCACTCGGTGCGGCTGCTGCACCGTGACCTGAAGCCGGGCAACGTCCTGGTGGCGACGGACGGCGTGCGGGTCATCGACTTCGGCATCTCGCACGTCGGCGGCAGTACCGGTCTGACCACGTCCAGTGCCGCGCTCGGCACTCTCGCCTACATGGCCCCCGAACAGGCCGCTGACTCCCGCAGGGCCAGCGAGGCGGCTGACGTCTACAGCCTCGGCGCCACGCTGGTCCACGCGGTGACCGGCCATGTTGCCTTCTATGCCCAGATGCCCGCGCAGCGGACGCTCGACAGTCCGCCCGACCTGACGGGCCTTCCGGCCGCGCTGGCCGATCTGGTCGCCCACACGCTTGCGTTCGACGCTGAGGACCGGCCCACGGCGCAGAGCGTGCTGGAGGAGGCGATGGGACGGCTGCTGGACTTCGGTGTCCCCGCGGACGGGCAGGCGTACCCGCCGCTGCCGGAGGCATTCCTCTCCGAGGTCCGCGACCACGAGGCCACGCCCGTGGAGGCTACTGCCGCCCTCCCTGCTCCGGAGCCCGAGCCGGCCACCCCGGCGGCAGCGGTGCCGCAGCGCACCGAGCCGCTGCCTGCTGTTGCACCGCCGCGTCCCGCAACACGTGCCGTGGAACCCTCCGCGGTCCGGGCTGAGCCCGAGCCCGCCCTCTGGGCGACACAATGGCGCAACCGTATGAAGGGCCGCCGCAGTGAATACGGCGGTTGAGCACCAGCGGTTCCGTGCCGACCCGGCCCCGACCCACACGTACCCGCGCCGTTACCTGCACACGTACCTGCACCGACAGAAGGAGACCCGCCCGTGACCACCGTCACCGACAGTGCGTCAGGCAGCGCGCCCGGCGGGGCCAAGTTCGCCCCCGGCATGCAGGTCCACGCCCGCAGTGAGGACTGGCTGGTCGTGGAGGTCGCCGAGACGACCCACGACGGGACCCGGCTGGACGTCCGCGGCACCTCCGCCCTCGTCCGCGACCAGCGCGCGGTCTTCTTCGTCCACGACGACCTCGACCACGTCACCCCGCTCCGCCCGGAGGACACCGCACTCGAACCCGACGGCTCCCCCGAGTGCCGCCGCTCCAGGCTGTTCATCGATGCGCTGATCCGCAAGACCCCGCTGCCGCAGTCCGAGCAGCGCCTCGCGACCGTCGGCACGCACCTCGTCGACGACCTCGCCTACCAGCGCGAGCCGGCGAAAGCCGCACTGCGCGGTCTGCGCCCCCGGCTGCTGATCGCGGACGCGGTGGGACTCGGCAAGACGCTGGAGGTGGGGCTGCTGCTGTCCGAGCTTATTCGGCGCGGCCGCGGTGAGCGTGTGCTCGTGGTGACGCCCAAGCACATTCTGGAGCAGTTCCAGCATGAGCTGTGGACCCGCTTCGCGATCCCGCTGGTGCGGCTGGACTCGGCCGGCATCGAGCGGATCAAGAACGACATCCCGGCCGGGCGCAACCCGTTCTCGTACTACAAACGGGCGATCATCTCGATCGACACCCTGCGCTCCGACCGCTGGCGCAGCCACCTCATGCAGGTCACCTGGGACGCCGTCGTCATCGACGAGTCCCACAAGCTCATCAACGCCGGGACGAAGAACAACCGACTCGCACAGCTGCTCGCGCCCAAGACCGACGCCCTGATCCTGGCCAGCGCCACACCCCACAACGGCCAGCGGGAGTCCTTCGGCGAACTGCTGAGCATGCTCGACCCGACGGCCATCCCCGACACCAGCGACTACGACGAGACGCAGCTCGAGCACCTCTACATCCGCAGGCACAAGATGTCCCCGGACGTGTCCGCCGAGATCGGCCACAAGTGGGCGACCCGCGAGACGCCGATCGCCATCGAGTGCACCGCGAGCCCGGCCGAGCAGCAGGTGTTCGACGAGCTCTACGACGTGTGGATCCACCCGCAGGACGGCCGGACCCCGCCGGTGACGGGCAAGGGCGCCCGGCTCTTCCCCTACACCCTGCTGAAGGCCTTCCTGTCCTCCCACGCCGCGCTCGCCGAGACGGTCGAGAACCGGATCGCGAAGATCGACGAGGACAAGAAGAGGGGGAAGCCGGAGGACCGCAGTGCTGAGCGCGCGGCCCTGTTCACCCTCGGCGTCCTCGCCCAGGCCGTCGAGATCGACGAGGCGGTGAAGTACAAGCGGCTGGTGGAGGAGCTCAAGGCGATCGGCGTCGGCCCGAAGTCCGACACCCGTGTGGTCATCTTCTCGGAGCGCCGTGCCACGCTGCGGATACTGCAGGACAATCTGCCGAGCGCCCTCGGCTTCGCGCCGAGCCGCGAGTCGTCGGCGAGCGCGGTCCGCCAGTTGCACGGCGGCCTCTCCGACGACGAACAGCAGCGCACCGTCAAGGACTTCGGGCTCGGCGACAGCAATCTTCGCATCCTGCTGACCGGCGACATCGCCGCCGAGGGCGTCAACCTGCACCGCCAGTGCCACCAGATGATCCACTACGACCTGCCCTGGTCGCTGATCACCATCGAGCAGCGCAACGGGCGCATCGACCGCTACGGCCAGACGCACTCCCCGGAGATCCGCGCACTGCTGCTGCTCTCCGCCGACGACGACCCCGACCATGTCTCCGCCGACCGCACCGTCTCCAAGCGCCTGCTGGAGCGGGAGGACGAGGTCCACCGCACGCTGGGCGAGGCCGCGTCGATCCTCGGCCTGCGAGACGAGACAGCGGAGGAGGAGGCCATCATGGCCGGCCTGGCGGCGGGCACGCCCTTCGACACCGTCGTGCCGGCCGTGCCGCTGGACCCGTTCGAGGAGTTCATGGCCGACCACACCCCGCAGGGCGAGTCCGCCAAGTACCAGGTGCCGCAGCTGTTCGCGTCCACCCGCGCCTTCGTCGAGGAGGCGCTGGACGAGGTCTACGACAACCCGGAGCAGCGCATCGGCAAGCGCTGGGACGAGGACCACCCCAAGATGCTGGTCTTCGCCCCGGACCGGGAGCTCCAGCGGCGACTGCTGGTCCTGCCGAAGACCTACCTGGACGAGCAGCGGGTGCTGCAGCAGCTGCGGGTGACCTTCGACAAGGAGTTCGGCCAGGAGCGGCTGGACCGGGCGCGCGAGCGGAGCGGCAACCGAAGCAAGGGCGCGATCACGAAGCAGGAGCGGACGGAGACCTCCGGCTGGCCCGACGTCAGCTATCTGACGGACCAGCACCCGGTGGTCGAGTGGCTCACCGACAAGGTGCTGGTGAAGCTGGCCCGCAACACCGCGCCGATCATCACCGCGGACGTGAGCGAGCCGGTGTTCCTGACCCAGGGCATGTACTCCAACGCCAAGGGCCACCCGACCGTGCTCGCCTGGACCTGCGTGACGGGTCTGGAGAGCGGAACGCCGAGCTTCGACGACGACCTGGTGGGCGTGCTCCAGCGGGCCGGGGTGAAGCCGAAGATGCTCAACCCGCCCTTCACCGGCGACAAGGCGGCGCTGCAGGCGCTCGTCCCGGCAGCGGTGCGAGCGACCCGTGAGCACCTGGCCGCGCTGCGGGCCGAACAGGAGACTCCGCTGGTCGAGCAGCTCGCCGAGTACGAGGAGCGACTGGCAGTCTGGCGCAAGGCCAGCCTGTCGGCGTTCGAACAGCTCAGCTTCAGTGGCGTACGGCGTGAGCACGAGCACAAGCGCGTGGAGAAGACGGCCATAGAGGTCGCGGAGCTGATCGAACAGCTCGCCACGCAGGGCGAATCGATGGTCCGGGTCATCGGGGTCCTCTCCCCCGCCCGGTCCCAGCAGAAGGGCGCGTAGCACCGTGGCATTCGAGGCGATCACCAACCGCGGCGAGTACATCTCGGCCCACTACCTCGCCGAGCTCTTCGCCCGCGACCTCACCGACCTGCGCAAGCGCTGGACCTCCGCCGACCGCGCGGGCACGCCCACATCCCGGTCGGGTGTGCGGGGCCTCGGCCGCGAGTACTTCAAGGCAAAAGTCCGCATCACCGAGACGAAGGCCTTCGACGGCCCCGAGGTACGGGAGCTGAACGACCGGCTGCTGGCAGCACTGGCGTATGTCGGGACGAATCCCGTCGGCGACTCCGAGACGCACACCCGGCTGGTCCGGGGCGAGCTCGGCGTCATGCAGGGCACACAGGAGCGGTCCGTGCCGGTGGCGCTGGCCGTCACCGGGCCGGGTGGGGTGGAGCTGGTCGCCCTCGACGTCACCTGGGCGGTCGACGGCGAACTCGTCGCCGCCGATGTGGAGGACGGCGGCTCGACCCTGCTCGACCCGATCCTGCTCGACGGCAAGCGTCGGATCACGGGCGCTGCGGACGCCATGACGTTCCTGTTCGGCTGCGAGGACGGCTACGCCCCGCGCTACGTCCTGCTGCTCGCGGGCGGCGCAGTCCTGCTCGCCGACCGCACGGCCTGGCACGAGGGCCGGTTCCTCGCGGTGAGCGTCGACGAGGCACTCGACCGCAACCTCAGCGCGGACGGCGGCGAACTGGAGGCGGTGGCCGCCCTGTTCGGCGCAGAGTCGCTGCTCACGGAGGGCGGCGTCGCCGGCTACCTGGACGGACTCGTCGACAAGGGCCGCAAGCATGCGGTGGGCGTGTCGAAGGAGCTGCGAGGCGGTCTGCGGCAGTCGGTCGAGCTGATCGCGCAGGAGATCCTGGACCGCATCACCGAAGCCGGCGCGGACCCGGCGGAGCTGGGCGACGCGAGTGAGCTAGCCTCCCGGCTGACGCGGGAGTCGCTGCGCTACCTGTACCGGGTGCTGTTCCTGCTGTATGCGGAGGCCCGCCCGGAGCTGGGCATCCTGCCGGGCAAGGACGACGCCTACCAGGACGGCTACGGCCTGGCACGGCTGGGCGAGCTCGTCTCGCACGACTTGCCCGACGAGTCCCAGGACGGCTTCCACTTCGCCGAGTCCCTGGACCTGCTGTTCCGCCTCGTCGACCAGGGCCACCGCTCTCTGGGCGACAAGCCGGCGGCGGATGAGAACGGCGCCGTCGTTCTCGACGCGGACGGCCTCCGCTTCGAGGCCCTGCGCAGTGACCTGTTCAAGGCCGACGCAACCCGGCTGATCGGGACCGTCTCGATCGACGGCGAGCGGATCGACACGCGCCTACGAAATAAAGTGCTGTGGCGGGTGCTCAACCTGCTGATGCTCACTCAGGGAAGCAAGGGCGGAAGGGGAAAGGGCTTCATCTCCTACGCGCAGCTCGGCATCAACCAGCTGGGCGCAGTGTATGAGGGACTGATGTCCTACACCGGCTTCTTCGCGGCAGAGGACATCTACGAGGTCGCGAAGCCGGACTCGGACGGACTGAGCGGAACCTGGGTCGTCCCGGTGCGGGACGCCGAGAACTACGACGACAATGTCTTCGTCACGCGCAGGGATGAATTGACGGGTGCCCAGCGGCGGATCCTGCACCAGAAGGGGTCGTTCGTCTACCGCTTGTCCGGACGGGAACGGCAGCGGTCGGCGTCGTATTACACGCCTGAGGTACTGACGCGGAGCACGGTCAAGCACGCACTGACGGAACTGCTCGACCAGGACGGGGTCATTACCCCAGCGCGGGCGATTTTGGACCTGACGGTATGTGAGCCCGCCCTGGGCTCAGGCGCGTTCCTCAACGAGGCCATCAACCAGCTTGCGGCGGAATACATGCGGCGACGGATGCTGGAGGTCGACGACCAACTGCCACCGGACCGGTACGAAGCGGAAGTGCAGAAGGTCAAGGCGTATCTGGCGCTGCACAACTCCTATGGCGTTGACCTCAATCAGACGGCGGTAGAGCTGGCAGAGGTCTCACTGTGGCTCAACGCGATGCACAAAGGCCTGAAGGCACCGTGGTTTGGATTGCACCTCCGGCGCGGGAACTCGCTGATCGGCGCGCGTCGGGCGTTGTACGCGTCAAGTGACTTGAAGAAGAAGGCGTGGCTGACGACCATCCCGACCGATCGACCGCTGCGGGCGGATGCCGAGGAGGGCATGTTCCGCGCGGGCGAGGAGATCCACCACTTTCTGCTACCTGCGAAGGGATGGGGCGCGGTCGCCGACGCCAAGCAAGCGAAGGAACTGGCGAAGGACGAGCGAGACGAGTTGGCCAAGTGGCGGACGGCCATCACGGCCACGCCGTCGGTCGCGCAGGGCAAGCGACTGCTGGCGTTGGCGACGCGCGTCGAGAGGTTGTGGGAGCTGGCGCGACGACGCTTGATCGTGAGCGAGCGCGAGGTGCGGCGTCAGATCGAAGTGTGGGGGGTCGATCACGAGCAGCCGTTGCCACACGCCTCAGGCGATGTGACCAGGGAACAAATCGAGCAGGCACTTAACACCCCGGGTTCGCCGCTCGGGCGACTGCGACTGGTCATGAACGCGTGGTGCGCGCTGTGGTTCTGGCCAGTGGGACAGGTCAGCACTCCGGCACCGCCGAACACGGAAGAGTGGCTATCGTTCTGCGAAGCAGTATTGGGAATCCCGGTAGCGAAGGCAAAGGCAGGCAGCAAGAAGGGTGCGGGAGCCGGGCTAGACGACACGTTTGGAATGTTCGGCGACACCGGAAAATTCGAGCACTTGGCGTCGGACGATGAATTTGACCGCGTGCTGAGCCAGTGTGTGGGGATGCTGCAAGTGGCCATGCGCTTCCCTTGGCTTAGCGAAGTGGACGCGATCTCTCATCGAGAGGGATTCTTCCACTGGGAGTTGGAGTTCGCGCATGTTTTTGAACACGGTGGGTTCGATCTACAGGTAGGGAACCCACCGTGGCATCGTCCGACCTGGGACGATGATTTGGCACTCGCCGAGCGTGACCCATGGTTCGGCCTGATTGAAAAGGCCCCCGAAAAGGAAAGGAATCAGCGGCGAGGGGCAGCACTCGCCGATGCCAACACGCTTCAAGGATACCTGGCAGATCTTGCCTACTGGGCTGGAACAAATTCCCACTTCAGTTCACCAGTCGAACACTCCGCACTTTCCGGAATGCAAACAAATGTGTACCTAAATTTCATGGAGCGCACTTGGCGCAACATGCGAAGCACTGGCACAGCTGGACTGATTCACCCAGAGTCGCACTTCATCGACAATAAGGGTGGAAAATTCAGAGAAACCGTCTACCGCAGATTGCGGCGGCATTTCCAATTCCGCAACGAGTTGCAGCTATTCGAAGAGATTGCACATGTCAATATTTTTGGAATTCACATCTACGGAGCTCCGGGGGATGTTCACTTCGAGAATCTGATCGGCCTGTTCGACCCAGACATGGCCGAGCAATCACTTCACCACTCCGGACGGGGAGAGACCCCCAGTACACAATTCGAGACCGGCGGCTGGGACCTCCGTGCGCACGCCGATCGAGTCGTGGTCGTCAATGAGACAGTCTTGGGCGACTGGGCACGCCTCGTAGACGAGCCCGACACACCAGCTCTTCATGCACGCATGCTATGGCCTCTGACAGTTGGCGACAATTCTGCCCTGCAGGCAATTTCGAGATTTCCCGATCGTCTGGGCGAACAATGGTGGACCACAGGCCTTCATGAAAAGGGGGCGAAAGAGACAGGCTCGATGGAATGGCTCACAGAGATTCCCAAATCTTGGCCTGAAACGATCCTCCAAGGGCCTCACCTCACAATCGGTACACCATTTGCGAAACAGCCAAACGAGAATTGCAAAGGAAAGGCCGACTATTCAACTTGGGACCTGGAGGCCCTGCCCGAAGTTGTAATTCCACGAACAAATTACGCTCGATCCTGTACGCCGGACTCATTCCTCGAAGCACTGGGAACATGGGGCGGGGTTCCAGCTAACGAATACTTTCGAGTGGCGTGGCGAAAATTGACCGGTGCGCATCTTGTTCGCGGTCTCCATTCGGCAATTTTGCCACCTGGGCCCACACACGTGGATGCCCTTCACACCATGGCACTTTCCACTAACCGCGATACTGCTATCGTGTCAGGCCTGTGGGCTTCCCTCCCTCTTGACTATCTCGTAAAGGCATCAGGTCGGGCAAATATTTATCCTGATCTAACTCGTAACTTTCCCACCCCTCTCCACCATCCCCTCACGACACCGCTACTACTCCGCACGCTGCGCCTCAATTGCTTGACACGCGACTACGCTGCGCTTTGGGAAGAGCTCTTTATCCCGAGCTGGACGGGTGATCGCTGGACGGGCACCCAACTCATCGGCAAGCCAATCGAGAACGTACAGCGGAGCTGGTCTATGTTGACGCCCCTGCGCAGCGACTATGAGCGCCGATCCGCACTTGTCGAGATCGATGCATTGGTATCCGTCATGATCGGCCTCAGTGCAGATCAGTTGTGTTCAATGTATAGATCGCAGTTCGCGGTTTTGCGGAAATATGAATGGGGAACTTTCTTTGCCTCGGATGGCCACAAAATCAGCGAGGCTAAATCAAATGTTGGCATCCGTCAGGCTGAAGATGAAGGCGCCTTCGTCAAGGCGTGGGCCAAGGCAGCCCGGGCGGGCGACCCCACGCCTGCCATCCCCGATGGCTGGGTGAAGCCGAACCGCGAGGCCGAAGATGACCCGTGCCCATGCGGACTTCACTGCACGGCTGCATGCCGGGGAGTACGGCGACTATGACGCCTACCTTGCCGAGCATCCGCTGACAACCACAACCCCGGAAAGCAGGTAAGTCCGCGCCATGCTTCCCTCTCTGGCCGCCGAGGACCTCCGCCGTGCCCTCGCTGCGTACCTGACGACGAGTTTCGCGCTCGCCGACGACGACGTCCGCGAGGAGCTTGAGGCGTTCCTTGAGCGGCCGGAGAGTCGTCTGTTCCGGGGCCCGTACCTCCGTGTCCGTACTCCCTTCCGGGATGCAGCCCCTGGCTGGGAGCAGGCGCTCGACTGGTGGCCCAAGGGCTTCCGTCCTTATACCCACCAGGCCGCTGCCTGGCAGCGGTTGTCCTCAAAATCAGGACACATTCCCCAGCCGACGATCGTCACCACCGGCACCGGATCCGGTAAGACCGAGTCGTTCCTCGTTCCGATCCTGGACCACTGCGCCCGCGCGAAGGCAGCGGGCGTCAAGGGCGTGAAAGCCCTGCTGCTTTACCCGATGAACGCGCTGGCGGATGACCAGGCCCGCCGTATAGACGAACTCCTCTCGCAGAACCCCGCGCTCGCCAACCTGACCGCCGGCATCTACATCGGCGGGGCCGCAGGCACGCGCACGCCCGCCGACGAGGACGAGAACTCCCCCGGTTCCTACGCCCGCGAGGCTGGCGCCACCGCCATCAAGCCTGCCGAGCTGTCGCTCCACACTCACCTCTTGACGGACCGTGAGGCGATCCGGGCAACGCCGCCCGACATCGTGCTCACCAACTACAAGATGCTGGACCTCCTCCTCCAGCGCGTTGCCGACGTGCCGCTGTGGCAGGACGGTGGGCTGACCTACGTCGTCCTCGACGAGTTCCACACCTACGACGGTGCCCAGGGCACCGACGTGGCCATGCTGCTGCGCCGCCTGGGCGCGGCCACCGGCGAGGCCGAACCGGGCAAGCCGCTGGGGACTATCACCCCCGTCGCCACCTCTGCGACCCTCGGTGGCACCCCCTCCGCCGACGATGACCTGACGGCCACGCCCGCCGAAGGTCCCCGCACGTCGGACCGCGAGCTGCTACGCGGGTTCGCCGAGAAGGTCTTCGGCACGGCGTTCCCCGAGGACTCCCTCATTGGGGAGGACCGCCAGTCCCCCGCCGACTTCGTGTCGGAGCTGAACTTCCTTCTGCCCGACCCCTCCCCCGCCGCGCTCGCCGCTGTCGCGGACCCGCTGGACGACCATCCCGACACACCCACCTCCCTCAACGCGCTCGCGAAGCTCGTCGTCGGCCTGGACACTGCCGACCCCATCGCGCTCGGCCTGAAGCTCCGTCAGCACAAGCTGATCCTCGCCCTGCTGGACGTCGCGGGCGACACGCCCGTCACCGTCCCGGACATCGCCCGCGAGTTCGCGAAGCGCGGCGGCGGGGCGGCCTGGGACGAGGCCGCGCGCACGGACATGCGGCTGGTCGAGACCGCCCTCGCGCGACTGCTCGCGCTCGTGTCCACCGCCCGGATCGAGGAGCGGACCGAGGCCGGTGTCCGCCTCCGCCCCTTCCTCCGGGTCGAGGCGCAGCTGTGGATCCGCGAGGTGCGCCGTGTCATCCGGGCGGCCACGCCTACCCCCCACTTCCGCTGGTTCGACGACGACGGGCCGACCGCCGACTCCAAGCCGAACCGGGCGAACCTCGCTGTCTACCCCTCCGGTGAGATCGACAGCAGCGCCGACGGAGAGTCCGGCGAGTCCAACCGGGCTGACCTCATCGGCCCGGCGTTCCGCTGCCATCTCCCCTCCGTGTACTGCCGCCACTGCGGCCGTTCCGGATGGGCCGCGCTGTCCACCGAGTTGGAATGGCGCCAGCTCAAGACGAAGCCGCTCGACATCTACCGCGCCTCGGCTCAGGGCAACCGTGCCGTCCGCTGGATGATCCGGGCCAGGCCCGGCGAACAGACGCCGGTGTTTCTGCACGCCGAGGAGGGCGAGCTGCGCACGGTCTCCAGCAGCGAGACGGTGCCGGTCATCACCCAGGCAGGTCCGGTCCCCGGGGACAGCGGAGACACCTGCCCCTCCTGCGGGCTCACCGACGGCATGCGCTTCCTCGGCGCCGGCACCGCGACCCTCGCGTCCGTCACCACCACCCAGCTGTTCTCGAACCGCGGTCTGACCGCGAAGGAGCGCAAGCTCCTCGTCTTCACCGACTCGGTCCAGGACGCGACCCACCGGGCCGCGTTCATCGCCAACCGCTCCTTCGGGTTCACCTTCCGCGGGCTGCTCTCCGACAACCTCAAGCCGGACCTGCCCGTCGCCGTGCACGACCTGGCCACGAACGCCGCGGACGCGGTTGTCACCGCCGCCGAGAAGGACGAGCGCAGCAAGCTCGCCTCGATCGTCCCGCCCGATCTGCGCGACAACCCCGAGATCCGCACCCTGCTCTCCGGCGACGGGTTCAGCGAGGCGGGCGCGTTCATGCTGCAGGACCGGATGGTGTTCCAGACGCTGCTGGAGTTTGGGCTGCGCTCGCGCCTGGGCCGCACCCTCGAGCTGACCCGGACCGCCGCCGCCGAGGTTCACCTGCCGGAGGCGGACATCGTGGCGGGGCTGCTGCGCGAGCGGCACCAGCACATCCCCGGGCAGATCACGCTCCCGGCGGACAACGCCGCTTACCTGGTCTACCTGCGCGGCCTGCTCGAACGGATGCGGCTGCGCGGGGCGTTGTTCCACCCCTGGCTCAAGGAGTACATCGCCCAGGCGGGGGCCCGGCGTTGGCCGATCTGGGGCGGCCGGCCCACCGGTATGCCCGCGTTCCCGCGCGGGCTGGCCGCGCCGACGTTCCCGATCCTGGGGCGCACCGGGCGGACCGAGTTCGACTCACTGAACCAGGAAAGGACCTGGTTCGCGGACTGGGGGCATCGGGCGCTGGGCTGCGAGCGGCGCGAGGCCCGTGCGCTGGCCGAGGTGGCGATGAAGCTGCTGGCGCAGCGCGAGGTGCTGGCGACCTATCCGGCAGACGGCGGTTCGACCGTCTACGCGCTGAAGCCGCGCACGATCCTGGTGCACAGCCTCGCCGACGACGAGGACCAGAACAAGGTCAATGAGTACGGGGTGCGCTGCGACTCGTGCACCTGGCGGCACACTGTCCCGCCCAGCCTGCGCGACAGCTGGCTCGGCACGCCGTGCCTGCGCTTCCAGTGCAGCGGCCACTTCACCACCGACGACCGCGACTACAGCGATGACTACTACCGCCATCTCTACACGGTCGACCACCCCGGCGACGTCCTGACGGCTGAGCACACCGGCGCGCTCAGCCGCGCCCGGCGAGAGGCGGTCGAGCAGGCGTTCAAGCTGCGCCCCTCGCCCTTCGACCCGAACGTCCTGACCTGCACTCCGACGCTGGAACTCGGCATCGACATCGGTGACCTGTCAGCCGTGCTGCTCGCGTCGCTCCCGCCCGCGCCCGCGAACTACGCGCAGCGGATCGGCCGTGCGGGCCGCAGCACCGGCAACTCACTGACCGTCACCTTCGTCCCGCGCGGGGCCCGGAACCAGTACTACCTGCACGCCCCGGAGCAGATGATCGCCGGCCGGATCATCCCGCCCGACTGCTACCTGGACGCGTCGGAGATCCTGCGCCGCCAGTACCTGGCGTTCCTGCTGGACCGGGCCGCCGACCGCAGCCTGTGGCGGGACACGTTGATGCCCGACCAGCCGATGCCGCACCGCATCGGCGAGCTGTTCACCCGTGGGCTGGCCGAGGACGGCTGGTTCCGCCGCTTCCTGGACGTGGCCCAGGCCCGGCACGCCGAGTTCGCCGAGGCGTTCATCGCGCTCTTCCCGGCCATGTCGGGCGAGGCCAAGCACGGACTGCGGGTCTACGCGGAACTGGAGCTGGAGCAGACAGTCGGCCAGGCAGCCACGACTTGGCGCAAGCGCCTCGAAGCTCTGCGTTCGCGGTCCCGGCAGATCGGCCGGGCCTTCGACGCGCTGTCCACCGCATCCGGGGACCGGGAGCGCGACGAGCAGCGGCGGCAACTGTACGCGGAGCGCAAGTCCGTGCGGAAGCGTCAGGACGCCCTGGTCGGCGAGAACTCGATCAACGCCATGGTCCGTCTGGGACTGCTGCCGAACTACACCCTCTACGACGACGCGACTCTGCTGGACGCGACGCTGTGGTGGAAGACCCCCGAAGGGGAGTTCGAGGAGCAGCTGACCGAGTACGGGCGTGGCTCCCGCACCGCTCTGGTGGAACTCGCGCCCGGCAACACCTTCCACACCGACGGCTACAAGTACATCGTCAACGGGCTGGACCTGGGGGCAGGCGATGGCGACACCGCCTACGCGAAGTGGCGGCTGTGCCCGGAGTGCGGCTATGTCGCGACCGCCGAGGCCGGGCTCGACGTCGTGGCGTGCCCGCGCTGCCAGGCCCCGCAGATCGGTGATCCGGGAGCGGTGCACACCGTCCTCGTCCCCGAGCGGGTCACGGCGCGTGAGCGGCGTGAGGACGCGAGGCTGACGGACGAGCGCGACGAGCGCGAGCGGCGGCGCTTCAACGGCGTCACGCTCGTGGATATCGACCCGGACCAGCCGCAGGGTCTGCGCGCCTGGAAGCGGCGCGACAACGAGGGCGACCGGGTGCCGTTCGGGGTGGAGTTCGCGCGCGTCGCCACCATCCGTACGCTCAACCTGGGCCCGGCCGCAGCCGCAGGCCCTGGGCACCAGATCGCCGGAATGCCGGTTCAGGTGCCGGGCTTCGAGACCTGCCTGGAGTGCGGGGCCGTGCGCGGCGCACACCCGCAGGCCTGGGACCAGGCCGCCGAGCGCATCGGGACCCGTCACACGTTCTGGTGCAGCCACAAGGACGACGGCATCACCGCCGAGCCGGTGCAGAAGCTGCTGCTGGCGCACGAACTGACGACGCAGGCACTTCGCATCCTGCTGCCGGTCTCCACCTTGGAGCTGCAGACCCGGCTGGTGTCGTTCCAGGCCGCACTTCTGCTGGGCATCACCAAGCACTTCGGCGGTGCCCCGGACCACCTGCGGGTGGTGACGGCGACCATGCCGGGCGGTTCGCAGGAGCTGCGCCGCCGGTTCCTGGTGCTGCACGACTCGATGCCTGGCGGCACCGGCTATCTGGAGCATCTTGCGGCCGCCGATGTCATGCACCGGGTGCTGACGCTCGCGCAGACCACACTGCGGGACTGCCCGTGCACCAAGGACGAGGTGCGCAGCCCGTGCCACCGCTGCCTGCTGCCGCACGTCAGCAGCAGCGACCACCCCTACGCCTCGCTGCGCGTGGCCAAGGAACTGCTGGACGAGATCCTCAAGGACTGGGACACCGAGAAGGTGGACACCCTGTCGGGGGTACGCATCGACCAGCTCGCCGACAGCGAACTGGAGGCTCAGTTTGTCCGCACTCTCGTCGACTGGGGCAGTCGGGAGGCAGAGGCCGGGTCGGTGACGCCCCGCGCCGGGGAGCGCGGCATGGAGTACGAACTGCGCTTCACCCGTCCCGACGGGGGAACGACCCGCTGGCTTTTCCAGGACCACGTGCGGCAGCTGACGTCGACTCCGAGCGAGCCCGACTACCTGCTGACGCGGATCGACGGGCCGTCGACCCGGATCGCGGTGTTCCTCGACGGCTACGCCTACCACGCCAGCAGCAACGTCAACCGGATAGCGGACGATGCGGTGAAGCGCGAGGCGCTGCGGGCCGAGGGCACGCAGGTGTGGCAGTTCACGCACCGGGACGTGATGTCCTGGAAGGCCGCGGTGGAGGGCGCCTCGGAGAACCGTGCCGCGCGCGCGCCAGCCGAGGAGCTGCTCGGGGAGCGGGCTCTGGGCGCCGCCCGCCGGATTCATCAGCGCTTGGTCGGCGCCGCACGTGCCGACGACACGCTCGACCCGGTCCTGCGGAACCCGATCGAGACGCTACTCGAACTGCTGGCGGACCCGGATGCGGCCAAGTGGTCCCGCCGCGCCGCGGCGCTGCTCAACGGGTTCGTCGCCGACGGGAACCCCCGGACTCCGATCGACCGCCAGTCGATCGGCGAGCTCCTCGGAGCGGTGCTGGAGGGCGCTGCCGTGCCCCCTGCCGCCGACCCGGCCGCTTCCGACGCATTCGCGGTCGATGTCCGGAGCCTGGGCGGTCTGCGCATCCTCGGGCTGTTCGACCAGCGTCGGGAGCCTCGCCCCGGACATCCCGGTATGTCCGCCTGGTCCGCGTTCACCGTCCTGGACGACCGCGAAGCCGCGCTGTCCGGTCCCGGGCACCGCGAACGGTGGGCGGACTGGCTGCGCTGGTCGAACCTGCTGCAGCTGCTGACGGGTGGTCAGGCGGATTCGCTGCCGCGCTCCTTCCATCAGGTGGCGGTGTCGACGGCCGGGTCGGTCGATCCACACACGGTCGCGCTGCTCACCAGCGCGATGCCGACCGCGACTGGCACACCCGAGCAGTTGTCGGAGGCGTGGGCTCAGGCCGTGGAGTACGCCTCCTCCCGCACCGAGGAGTTGCTGTTCGCCCTGGCACGGGAGTCGCGTCTGCGTGGCTTCGACGCGCCGGAGGTCGGGTTCGAGCTCAATGACCGGGTCCCGCAGGCGGAACTCGCCTGGCCGGATGCCCGGATGGCGGTGTTCGTCGACGCGGACGAGCACCGCGACGCCGCCTTCGTCAGCGCCGGCTGGCAGGTGGCTCACGCGGAGACCGTTGATGTGGCCGAGCTGGCCGAGCGTTTGGAGCGTGAGTGATGCCCAAGGCCCAGGTGGTCATGGCGGATGTGTTCCAGAAGTACTACGACGACCTCGACGGGTCGGTCCAGGCGCAGGTGCTGCAGTTCATCATGAAGATGCAGCGCGACCCGGACGCCAACGGGCTCAACCTCAAGCCGCCGAAGGGCGGCAAGGACAAGCGGGTGCGCACAGCCAGGATCAACGACAACTTCCGGGCGGTGCTGATGCACTACTCCGACCGGATCTACTACCTGGTCGCGGTACGGCCGCACGACGACGCCTACACGCTCGCCTCGCAGATCATCTTCGACATCAACAAGGTCACCGGTGGTGTCGAGCTGATCAACCTGGGGAGTCTCACCGGCACGCTGACCGGGAAGGCCGCCCTGGCCCCCACCACCGGAGCCGCGCAGCCGTCGGTCTTCGCGGCGGTGTCCGACGCCGACTTCGACCGCCTGGGCGTGCACCCCTCAGTGGTCCCGGCACTGCGTGAGATCCGCAGCGAGGACGCGATCCTCGGCTTCGTGGAGCACCTGCCCAAGCTCGCGCGGGATGTGATCCTGTGCCTCGCCGACGGCATGGGCGTCGATCAGGTCTGGGAGCAGGTCAGTTCCGTGGCCGCGACCAACGATGTCGTCGACCCGGAGGACTACGAGGCCGCGAACGAGCGCCCCGCCACCAAGGAGTCGTTCGTCGTCACCGGCGATGTCGCCGAGTTCGGGCGGATCATGTCCGAGCCGCTGTCGGCGTGGCGGATCTTCCTGCATCCCGCGCAGCGCGCCCTCGCCGAGCGCAAGACGCCCTACACCGGTTCGGTGCGGGTGACCGGCGGTCCCGGCACCGGCAAGACCGTCGTCGCCCTGCACCGGGTCAAGGCGCTGGCCGACCGGCTGCCGCCGGGCCAGGCGATCCTGCTCACCACCTACACCACCACCCTGGCCGAGTTGCTGCGCTCACTGCTGGAGGACCTCGGCGGCCCGCAGCTCACCGCCAAGGTCGACGTCCGCAACATCGACAAGGTCTCCTACGGAATCGCCAAGGAGATCTTCGGAAGCGAGCTCCCGAAGACGCTGGACGACGCGGAGATCCGCAGGCGCTGGGACGACCTGGCCGACGAGCAGCAGCCGCGCCGCTGGGACGCACGCTTCCTGGAGTCCGAGTGGAAGCAAGTCGTGCTCGCCCAGGACCTGCGGAGCCGCGACGACTACTTCGCCGCGACCCGCAGCGGCCGCGGCAAGCGCCTCAACCGGCCCGAGCGGGCTCAGGTGTGGGGGTTGATCGAGACCTTCGAGCACCGGCTGGACGCGGCCGGCGAGGTCGGGGTCACGCAGCTCGCCGCGCAGGCTGCCCGTATCGCCCGGGGTTGGAACGACGAGAGTCGCCCGTACCGGCACATCGTCGTCGACGAGGCGCAGGACCTGCACGCCGCCCACTGGAAGCTGCTGCGGGCGCTCGTGCCGTCCGGCGCGGACGACCTGTTCATCGTCGGCGACGCCCACCAGCGGATCTATGACAACCGGACGACCCTGAGCGCCCACGGCATCCTGATCCGCGGTCGCTCGAAGCGGCTGACGCTCAACTACCGGACGACCCGTCAGATCCTCGCGGCCTCGCTGGGCCTGCTCGGGGACGCGGCCTTCGACGACCTCGACGAGTCCACGGACGATCTCGGTGGCTACCGCTCGGTGCTGGGCGGGGCGGCGCCCGAGCTGACGGGTTTCCCGACGCAGGCAGCGGAACTGGCCGGGCTTGCTGCTCGGGTCGGTGGCTGGCTCGGTGAGGGCCTCAAGGAGGAGGAGATCGTCGTCGCGGCACGCACCAACAAGGTGGCCGAGGCAGCGGTGGAGGCCCTCAAGGCCGCGGGGATCAAGGCGGTCCAGGTGCGGTCCCGGCAGACTCCCCCGCCCGGCAGCGGCGTGCACGTGATGACCATGCACCGGATCAAGGGGCTGGAGTACCGGGCAGTCGCGATCGTCGGGGCAGGGGCTGAGCTCGTCCCCATGCCGAGTGCGGTGACACCCGCCGCGGACGATCCGCTCCAGCACGATCGCGACCTGCAACGGGAGCGCTCATTGCTGTTCGTCTCTGCGACCCGTGCCCGCGAGCAGCTCGCCATCAGCTGGTCCGGACAGCCGAGCCCGTTCCTGGAGGGAACCCACAAGCGCCATTGACCTGCGGCTACGGGGGCTCCGGCGGGACTAGAGTCACCGCAGGACCCAGCGTGGGTCGGCCGCACTCCGATCAGAACCACACGGACGGGACATGTACCTCAAGAACGTACGGCTGCGGAACATCAGGTCGTTCCACGGCGACCGCAAGGTCGACCTCGACCTGACCCGGCCCGACGGCTCGTACGCGGGCTGGACGGTCCTGGCCGGCCGCAACGGCTCCGGGAAGACGACGCTGCTGCGCGCGGTCTCACTGGCAATCAGCGGCCCTGCGGTCGCCCGCAGTCTCGTGCCCGGGTTCGACACCTGGGTGGCCCGGGACGAAACCGTGGGCAAGGCCGAGGTGTGCCTCGAGCACGACCCGGTCCAGGACGGGTTCGCCACGGGTCGGCGGCCCGCCCTGCCGATCTGGGCGGGCCTGCGCTGGACCGCCCCCGACCAGGGGACACTCAGCGGACGCCCGGGGTCCACTCGGGCCGGGCAGCCGTCCCTCGCCCCGATCGGCTACCAAAAGGAGCGGCCGGTCGCCCAGCAGGGCCCCTGGGCGGACAATCCGGCCGGCTGGTTCTGCGCGGGGTACGGGCCGTTCCGCAGGCTCGCGGGGGGCTCCGGCGACGTCCAGCGACTCATGCTCAGCTCCGGTCCGGTTGCCCGATTGACCAGCCTCTTCCATGAGGACGCGTCACTCGCGGAGGGCGTCGCCTGGCTGATCGAGCAGCACCTGCGCGCCTTCGAGGACAGGGAGGGCGCCCGGGACCTCAAGGCGGCTGCTCTGGCGATCCTGGAGGACGAACTGCTGCCAGACGACTACCGCATCGACAGCGTCGACTCCGAAGGCCTGTGGGTCCTCCACGGCAACCACCGCTTCCCGCTGCGCGAGATGAGCGACGGCTACCGCACGGTGGCGGCCCTGGTCGTCGACATCCTCAAACAGATCCACGACGCCTACGGTGAGCTGGTCCTCGACACGCAGGACGGCGTTCCGTGCGTCCCCGCGCCGGGCGTCGTGATCATCGATGAGATCGATGCCCATCTGCATGTCTCCTGGCAGAAGCGGATCGGCGGCTGGCTCAAGGCGCACTTCCCGAACATCCAGTTCATCGTCACTACCCACAGCCCCTACATTTGCCAGGCCGCCGACCCTGGCGGCCTTATCCGGCTGCCTGGCCCGGACGAGGACAGCCCAGTGGAGACCGTTCCCCAGGAGCTCTACGACCGGATCATCTTCGGCAGCGGCGACGACGCGGTGCTCTCCGACTTGTTCGGCTTGGACACGCCCTACTCGGAGCAGGCCGAGCAGAAGAGAGAGGAGCTCCTCGCCCTGGAGCTCGACGTCGTGCGCGGGCAGGCGAGCGACGAGGAACGGGCCCAGTACCGGGCCCTGAAGCGTAAACTGACGAGCTCTCCGGCGACTCGGGTAGAGGAGATCACCGACCGCCTCGGCCCCTCGCGCCGCAGGCCCACATCATGATCCGGATCACCCGGGTGCCGTTGCCCCGGCCAACCCTCACGTCCATGACCGGCTTCACCAAGGACATCGCCGCAGCCACAGTCCCAAAACAGCGGGCACGCGCGCTGTGGAAGCACACAACCGTCAGGAAGAAGGTCCACCCGGTTCTGCGAGGTGCCCTGTCGACCATGGCTCCCGGTCTGGAGCGTTGTATGTACTGCGGCGACAACCAGGGCACGGACATCGACCATTTCGAGCCGGTCCGGGCGAATCCACTGCGAACCTTCGACTGGACCAACCACCTACTGGCCTGCTCGCTGTGCAACAGCCACCTCAAACGTGACCAGTTCCCGACTGCCCCGGACGGCTCGCCGATGCTGGTGGACCCGAGCAGCGAGGACCCTGCGGTGCATCTGCACCTCTCGCTTGCGGCCGGCGAGTATCTGCCGCTCACAGACCGGGGCGAGGCGACTCGCGACGTGTTCGACCTCAACCGGAGCATCCTCGTCCGAGGCCGCCGCCGCGCCTACCGGATCATCCCGCTGCTCCTGGAGCGCTGGCGCGAAGCCATGCAGAAGGGCGACCTGGAGGACGCCGCAGACTGGGCCGGCATCATCTGGGAGCAGCCCACCGCCGATGTAGCCCAGGCCATGTTCCATCAGGCCGTCACCCCGGGCGCCGAGGACGTCTTCGCCGACGATCCGGACATCCTCGTGCTGCTCCACGACCCGGCAACCCGCGCCGCACTGCTGCGCGGTAACTGACCCAAGCGTTGCTGGGTCAGGCTCTGAATCGGACGGTAAAGAGCGACGCTGCTCTCTGGCGAGTCGCTCTCTTCATCATATCGACTGCGCACATTCAGCGAGAAGGCCGTCAAAGCACCCGTCGCTCGTTGCCACAGAGCCCGACCTGCCCTAACGTCGCGAAGTCCGATACCCATTTCATCAGAACATCGCCGGGGCAAGGTTCGTTACAAATGGGTACTCCGCCGAGACCGTGGAGACCCACGCGATCGGCCGGGGTACCACCACTGCCGTCAGCAGCTTGTAGAAGGCTCCCGGGTCCATGCCCTGTGGGTCGAAATCAGTGCGCATGACGATCAGTATCCCGCGCCGAGCCGTGGACCTTATCACCAGGTCAACAGCACAGCCAAACCCCCAAAGCTGAGGAAAGTCCCGGGTGTCGAAAGGGATCCGGGGAGCTGACCGAGCAATGCCCACCACCGAGCTGTTCGTGTGGGACGACTTCGAGGTGCCCGTACAGGCCCGCAGGGGGCAGGTGACCCTCAGCTTCCACGACCACCTCGCCACCTACATCCCCAAGCGGCCCGCGGCGTACCTGCGCATCTCCTCCGACCGCTTCGGTCTCGAGACCGGCGTCGACCGTCAGCAGGAGGACCCCGACGACACTCGGAAGCGACTGCGCTGGCCCGAGTTCGTGAAGGTCTACAAGGAGAACGACACCTCCGCGTTCAAGAAGCGCAAGGTCGTCAAGGATGACGGAACCGTCGACTGGGTCGTGCTCCGTCCCAAGTTCCGCCAGTTCCTGGCCGACCTCGCCAGCGGTGCCATCGACGGGGTGATCTTCTACGACCTCGACCGGCTCGTCCGTCGCCCCCGCGACCTCGAAGACCTGAGCGACATCGTCGAGTACGTCAAGCGCCCGGTGCTCGGCGCCACCGGCGGCCACATGAACCTGATCAACGACAGCGACCGCCACATGGCCCGGATCCGTGTGTGTGATGGCGCTCAAGTCCTCCGAGGACACCTCGCGCCGAGTCGCCCGCATGCACCTCGCCTGCGCCCAGGACGGAAAGATCCAAGGCCGCATCGCCTACGGCTGGGGCCGGACCGGCCCCAACAAGGGCACGATCAGGCCCGACGAGGCCGAGATCGTTCGGAAGATCTTCAACGACTGCCTCTCGGGAGAAACCGCATACGGCATCGCCACCGAGTTCAACCACAAGGGCATCGCCTCGCCCGCAGGGACGCTGTGGTCGAGCGCCAAGGTCAACAAAATGCTCCGCAATCCGCGCTACTGCGGCATGGTCTCGTACGCCGGCCAGCACCGGGTTGACCCCTCGGTGGAATGGGACGGCTGGTCACGAGTCCTCTTCGACGACAAGGGGCGTCCGCTGCTCGGTGTCTGGGATGTGATCATCAAGCCGAAGGCGTGGTCGCAGGTCCAGTTCGAGCTGCAGTTGCGACGCCAAACGAACCTGTCCGTCAAAGCGGACCAAGCTCACTTCAAGCCGCTGGAGGCCGCCGCCCTGTCCAGTGGCCACAGCTCTTCTGGCGTGGTTAAGGATGTGCGCCGACGTCGAACGCCGCCACCGTGGAACACCAGGACGTTGCACCGGGGCTTCGAGGTCCCCGACGTCGAAGCCGGGCCGGGTGGTCCGGTCAGGGCGAGATCACCCCCGCCAGCCGGTGGGGGTGTGAGCAGACGATGGGAGGGTGGGCCAGCCGCGTGGGGGCTGCGACCGTATTCGGAGCACCTCCCCACGGATTCCGTGGGGGTTCACACCTGTCCGAAAGACCCTTGCCCCGATGAACCTCACCCGCAGCTGCATAGCCGCCGCGGCCACCCTGATGCTCTGCGCCACGGCCGCGCCCGCGCTCGCCGACACCGGGGACACCGCCCCCAGCTTGACAGGGGGAGAGATACCAGATGCACCTCGGAAGTACACGATTAGTCGCGTATTATTCAACCTTCACCGGTAATGTGAAGGGGTTCTTACCGGCTGATATCTGCGCGCCGTTGAGCGGAGTCGATGTCAGTGTTTTTGTGCCGATATCCTTCGCCTTCGCTATGGCGTGAAAACTGTCTTGCTTCTGTGGGTCCTGCATGGAATGCAACCTGCGTCTGACCGGCCGACCCCACCTGGCGAGCGGCACCTGGCGGTCGAGGGGCCGCGTGATTTTTACCTGGCAGCGCCCGCCGCTCGGGCACTGCCCTGCTCATACGTCGATCGCCTGTGACAACCATGTCGCGTGTCCCCTATCGGGACCGCGCAAGGCACCGGCCTTGGAGTCGGTGGTTCCGTCCGCGGCCCACCGATCCTCGCCCACGACGATCCGCTCGACATTGCAAGGGGGATGTCATGCCGTCAGTTCTGACCGAAGGACCGTTGCCGACGGCGACCCGGCAGGGGTTCGTACCGACGTTCGGCGTGCTCGGTCCGCTCCGGATCCGCCAGGACGGCGAAGAAGTCATGCTCCCGTCCTCCAAGCCTACGGTGCTGCTTGGAGCCCTGCTGCTGAACGCCAACGAGGTGGTGTCCCAGGAGTTCCTGCGCTCGGCCCTGTGGGGGGAGGAGCCTCCGGCAAACGCGTCCTCCGCTATCCACGTCGCGGTGCTGCGCCTGCGCAAACTGCTAGGGAAGCACGGACTGGGCAGCGGGCCGGACGGTGGTATCGAGACCTCCCCCGGCGGCTACCGGATCACCGTCGACGCACAGAGCCTCGATCTCCTGGCCTTCCGCGATCTGGTCACCAGGGCCGGGCGGACCCCCTCACCCGCCGCGGAACTGACCTTGATGCGCAGCGCACTGGAGCTCTGGGAAGGCGATCCGGTGCTCAACCTCACTTCGCCAGCCCTGCGTGCGGGGGTTGCAGCGAGCCTGGTCGAGGAACGCATCCGGATCCTGGCGCGCTGTCACGATATCGAGTTGTCCCGCGGGAACTGCGCGGTCATCGTCCCCGAACTGCGCCAGCTCTCCTCGGAGTTCCCGAGTAACGAACGACTGGCGGCGCAGCTCATGGAGGCCCTCTACCGGACCGGTCGGCAGGGCGAGGCGCTGTCGGCCTATCAACAGACCCGTCGGCATCTACGCGAGCACTTCGGGGTCGACCCGGTCCCCGAACTCCAACAACTGCACATGGCCATCGTGCGCGGCGAGCGCCTGGCCGGCGCCGGGCCGACCGTTGCGCCAGCGCGTTCCACTGCCGGGCCCGGCAACGAACTACCCGTCGGGGTAGCCGACTTCACCGGACGGGCCGGTGAGATCGAGGAGATCGAATCGATCCTGGGCCGGGGCGAGCGCCGGATCCTGGTGATCTGCGGCCTGCCGGGCACCGGGAAGACTGCACTCGCTGTGCATCTCGCGCACCGACTGGCCCACCGCTTTCCGGACCGGCCCCAATTCCTACGCTCCGCCAGGCACGACCACTTCGCGGGTGGAACGCCCGGTCCCGGTTCGCTGGTCATACTCGATGACGTCCGCCAACTCGACCAGGCGCAGCCAGTGGTGGACGCCGGCACCTCGGGCACCGTCATCATCACGAGTCGACACAGCCTGGCCGGACTGGCCCTGAGTCATGGCGCGGCGCTGTACCGGATCGGCTCCTGGCAGCGGGCCGACTCCGTCGCCTTCCTTGAGTCCGCGCTCGGGACCGAACGGGCCTCGCTGCCGCTCGACCGCCTGGCCGAGGCATGCGACGACCACCCCATGGCCCTGCGGTTGGCCGCGACGAGAATTGCGCTCAGGCCGCACCAGGACATCACCGAGGCACTGGCGCACCGGGCCGTTATCCGACCGCCCGGTGACTACCTGGCGAACGCCCTCAATGACTACGTCTCCTCGATGCTCCCTGCGGCGCTCACCGCGCTGCGGGCCTTGGCAGCTACCGAGACGGGGTCGCTGTCCGCAGCGGAGAGCGCGGCCCTGCTGGGGCAGCCCGAGTTGGACGTACGCGACGTGTTTGATTGCCTGGTCGAGTCCTGTGCCGTGGAACACCTGGCGGACGACCGCTACCGGGTTCCGCGGATCCTTCGTGACCACCTGAACCACGACCCGGCCAGATCGTCCCGCTGACTTTCTTTCAGTAACTCCGAATCATACAAATCGAGTTGACTTCGTCCCACCCTGACGCAGGTGAGGACCAGGAGAGGTTATGACGACCATGGAAGCAGTCCCGTTCGCCAACGCACGGATCAGGGTGAAGCGCGATGTGCTGTTCACCGAGACCGAGGAGGGAGTGCTCTTCCACAACGCCCACGGCGGATTTCAGCTGAAGGGCCGGGCCACCTATCGCTTCGCATCGCTGATCGTGCCCTTCCTCAACGGTGAGACCTCCGTCAAGGAACTGTGCGAGCACCTGTCGCCGCACCAACACCCGATGGTCAGCGACCTGGTGCGAATGCTGCTGGAGCGCGGCCTGGCCCGCGATGTCGTCCCGCAGGAGTCTGCGGAGGCCGTCGGACTGGAGCCCGCGGTGGCACAGGCGTTCTCGTCCCAGGTCGACTACATCGACCACTACGAGGACCGCGCAGCCAAGCGCTTCCTGAAGTTTCGCCAGTCCAGGGTGGTGGTGCTGGGTGACGACGCCGTCGCTGCCTGGTGCGCCCTCAGCTTGATCCGCAACGGTGCCGCCACGGTGACCGTGGCCGGCCCCAAGGAGGTCTTCGCTCAAGTCGAGCAGGAGGCTGCCGCGTTGCTCACCCAGGACGTGCCTGTCCAGGTCGAACAGCTGCCAGCCCGCCGGGGGGTGTTCAGCTGGTCTGACCTCGAAGGCTTCGACCTGGTGGTCAGTGCTGGCACCAGGTCCCCGGCCCAGACTCTGCGCCTGCTTGCGAACGGCGGGGTCCCGGTCGGGCAGCGGCTGCTGCCGGTGACCATGTACGGGGAGCGCGTTGTGGTGGGTCCCCTGTCAGCGGCCGGCAGCGCCGCCTGCTGGTCGTGCGCGATGCTGCGCCTGGGGTTCAACAGCGACTCGGCCGCGGCGGCCGACGTGTGGCGCGCGGCAGCGCTCGGCACCGACCACTTGAGTCAGGGACCGGGACACGCCCTGTCCGCCATCGTGGGGAACCTGCTCGGATACGAGGCATTCAAGGAGTTCACCGGCGTCCTGCCGACAGAGACCCAGGGTGCGGTGATCATCCAGGACGTCAACTCCTTCGACACTGTGCTGTCAAAGGTACTCCCGCACCCGCTGTGCCCATCCTGCGCCGCAGGCGACCGCAGCCCAGCCTCGGGCCCGGACCATCGCCAGCCGGCGCTGCTGCGCCCAGCGGTCTCCCAGATACCCGACCCCGAGGCGCCCGAGGAAGCGGACCAGGCGGTGGCCGAACTCGACCGCCTGGCCGGAGCGTTCGTCAGCTCGGTGGCCGGTGTCTTCAAGGGTTTCGACGACGAGTGGCCGACCCAGCTTCCGCTGAAGGTCAGCCGGCTGGAGTTCGGTGTCGGCACCGGCGCCAAGCACACGGTCAACGCCTTCGACCTGCACCACGTCGCAGCCGCCCGAATGTCGGCGATGTATGCGGCGGCAGCCGAGTACATCGACCGGGTCACCCCGCCGCCCGCCCTCCACCAGGAGGCGGACACCGACCTGCCGAAGATCGCCACCGAGCGCCTGGGCACGTTCAGCGGCCTCACGGCTTCAGGATCCCACCGCGGGTGGATCAAGACCGTCTCGCTGCTGGACGGCACGGAGGCGCTACTCCCCGCCGCGGCCGTCCGGCCGTACTCGCCGCTGAACGCGGCCAAGCAGTTCACCCGCACCGGGGCCGGCCTCGGCGTGGGGACCTCGCCGTCGGACGCCCTGTACCGTGCGGTCTTCTCCGCGCTGGCGTACCAGGGGCTCCAACGCGCGATGCGGTCCGCTGAGGGGGTCGCGCTCGTCTCGCTCGCCGACGTCGCCGACGTCGCCGACGACAGTGAGCTGGTGTTCCTGTTGTCCTCGGCCGAGAACCTGGGGCGCCGTGTGGAGGTGCTCCGCCTGCCGACGGCCGGTACGGCGTCGGTAATGCTGGCCCGCACCCGCCTGGACGACGGCACCCCGCTGTGGGCGGTCGGGGCGGACGCCTGCTCCGGCCGTGCGGTGAAGACGGCGCTGTGCGACTTGCTGGGCCAGTGCCAGCTGGTCGCGCAGCGCGCGGACTCCCTGGAAGGCACCCGATCCCTGCTCGACTCTCTGGACCCGTACACGGTGGTCGCCTCGGGCACCGTTGCGGCCGCCCTGCACGAGGCGGGCGACGCGGATGCCGTGCTGGATTCGGTCCGCTCGGCCGGGTACCAGTTGTACGCTCTCATTGACGGCTGCGCGGACCTGCGCGAGGGCGGTCTGCACGCTGCGCGGGTCCTGATTGCAGCGGACGGTCGGTCGTGACGGCCGTGTTCGAGGAGCATCGGGCGCCGGACCCGGCTGGTTCGCGGCCGGCGGACGTGGTCCGGCAGGCCCTCGCGCCCGTGCTGGCCGAGCTGGGTCTGGCCGCCGACGTCGGTTTTCTGGGCTGGACGGACGAGTTGAGCTCCACCCTGCCGAGCCGAGTGGACGGGTCGGCCACCGTGGGTGTGCGCCTCTACGGGCACCTTGCAATCGTGGGCCCCCTCCGCGCCGAGCACTCGGCCCGGCCCTGCGGCCGGTGTCTGAGCCGCCGCTGGCAGACGCTGCGCAGCCGGGAGCTGCGGGACGCCCTGGAGCTCGGCGGACAGACCTCGGCGGTACGCATCAGCCCCTACCTGACCGGCTTTGCCGCTACCGCGCTCCAGGGCGTGCTCCGCCAGTTGCACGACGCGCCGCGGCCGGCGGACGGCGGCCCCGGGACGTGCGCCACCGTGGTGGTGCTCGACCTGCAGACGCTGTACGCGAAGAGCTATCTGCTCACCGCCGATCCGGACTGCCCGCACTGCGCGGTGCCCGGTGCCGATGATGTGCGAGCAGGCCTGCAGCTGGCAGCGGCCCCCAAGGCTGCCCCGGAGCGGTTCCGGCTGCGCGACCTCGACGACTTTGCGCTGGACGAGGCGGCCCTTGCCAACCCCGTGTGCGGGGTGCTCGGACCGCGGGTCAACCGGGAGTACGACTCCCCGACGACCGCCTCGGCCTACGGCCGGATGGGGCTGCGGATCGGTTCCTACCTGCAGGAGACCTTCTGGGGCGGGCACACCTTCAGCTACGCGGACAGCTCGCGGGTGGGGTTGATCGAGGGCCTGGAGCGGTACGCCGGTATGCGCACCCCCGGCCGGGGTGCCGGCCCGGTGGCCAGCCTCAGCAGCCTGCAGGCCCAGGGGCTGCCGGTGCTGGACCCACGGGAGTGCGGCGTGTACTCCGAGGAGTTCTACCGCAGCGACCCGCACCGGGTGGCGCCGTTCACCCCGGAGCGTGAGATTCCGTGGGTGTGGGGGTACTCCCTGGTCCGCGACGAGCCGATCCTGGTTCCGGCCCTGCTGACCTACTACCACGCGGTTCCGCGCTCGGAGCGGTTCGTCCAGGAGAGCTCCAACGGGTGCGCCTCCGGGTCTTCGCTGACCGAGGCCGTCTACTACGGCCTGATGGAGTTGCTGGAGCGCGACGCGTTCCTGCTGACCTGGTACGCCCGCCTGCACCTGCCGGAGATCGACGGAGGCACCAGTTCCTCCGCCACCACCCGGGCCCTGATCGACCGTCTGACGCTGCACGGCTACCGGGCCCGGTTCTTCGACGCCCGGATCGCCTTCCCAGTCCCCGTGGTCATCGGTGTCGCCGAGCGGATCGACGGCGGCCGCGGCTCGCTGTGCTTCGGCGCGGGGGCCAGCTTGGACCCGGAGCAGGCCCTGCGGTCGGCCCTGATCGAGATCGGCACGGACGCGCCGCAGTTGGCGCGCCGCACCACCTGGAACCTCGAGCGGCTGACGGCCATGGCCGCCGACTTCACCAAGGTAACCAAGCTGCACGACCACCCCCTGATGTACGGGCTGCCGCAGATGCGTCGCCATGCGGAGTTCATGCTCGCCGACCGCGAACGGCTCCCGCTCGCGCAGGCCTACGCCGACCAGGAGCGGCGGCTGATGCCCGCGATGGACCTGCGTGAGGACGTGGGGGCGTGCGTGGCCTCTCTGTCGGGTGCGGACTTCGACGTCATCGTGGTGGACCAGACCTTCGACCTGCAGCGCGAGCTGGGCTTCCACACCGCCAGCGTGATCGTCCCGGGGCTGGTGCCGATCGACTTCGGCTGGTCGCGCCAGCGGGCGCTGCAGATGCCGCGCCTGCTCCAGACCCCGTACGAGGCCGGGTTCTCCGATCGGGAACTGGGCCCGGAGGACGTCAACCGGGCACCGCACCCGTTCCCCTGAATCGACCCGAGCCGCCGTTGACGCGGCGGCTCGTGAAAGGACTTGAGATGGTCTACGCGCACGAATACGTCGACGCCGTCGTGCGGCGCAGTCGGGAGGGCATGCCTCCCTACGGATTCGTCCCGAACTGGGGTGACGCCCCCCGGCCGACGAAGTTCTACCCCGACCTCGACGTCTACAAGCTCCCGGCGCCCGGCGCCCCCTCCGCGCGGGACGGCTCTCCCCGCCTGCAGGACGCCTTCGACACGCCCGAGCAACTGTCGCACGCGGGCTTCACCATAGCCTCGCTCTCCGAGATGCTCGCGGACTCCTACGGCCGGATCGCCCGCCGGATCGAGATCAACGCCAACGAGGACGTGGACAAGGTCCAGTCGTACCGCCTGGCGAGGTTCTCCCGCGGCACCGCCTCCGGTGGCGGGCTCTACCCGGTCAGCATCTACTGGGTAGCCGGCAAACGTGCCTCGGTGGAGCCCGGCCTGTACTACTACAGCTCGACGCAGCACGGCATCCAGCGTCTGATCAGCGGTGACGTGAGCGGTCAGGTGACGGCCGCACTCCAGACCGCGGGACACCAGGCGGACTTTCAGGACACTGACCAGTTCCTTCTGCTCGGGCTGAAGTTCTGGCAGAACGCCTTCAAGTACAACAACTTCAGCTACCACGCCACCACGATGGACATCGGCACGCTGGTGCAGACCTGGCGGATGTGGGCGGCGGCCCGCGGCCAGGAGATCCGTCCCGCGTTCTGGTTCGACGAGCCGCGGCTCGGCGAGCTGATCGGGGTGCGGGAGGAGGACGAGGCCATCCTCGCCGTCGTGCCGCTGGCCTGGGACGGCGGAGCGGTCGAGGGTGCCCCGGCGGCTGCCGAGGTCCGCTCGCGGACTGCGCACACCGACAGCGAGCGGTCGAAGGAGGTCCTGCGCTTCGACATGCTCCAGGCGATCCACGCCGACACCGCGGCCGGGGCCCGCCACCGGCCGGCCCCGGCCGCGGTGGCACCCGCCCGGGCACTGCCACCGCGCACGCCGGCCTCGGTGCCGCTGGAGTGCGCCGGGTTCGGCGACACGACGCTGCGGCAGGCGATCCGGACCCGCCGCAGCAGTTTCGGAAAGTTCGCCGCGAACCGGCCGGTGTCGTCCGCCGAGCTCGGCGCGCTGCTGGCCGCGGCCGAGGCCGGCGCAGGGCTGCCCTGCGACATCTTCGACCAGAGCGCCACCGGGCTGTCGCTGGTCAAGTTCCATGTGTTCGTCAACCACGTGGCGGGCGTCGAGCCGGGCAGCTACGAGTACGACCCGCTCACCCGCAAGCTGGCCCTCATCACAGCGGGCGCGACCGGGAACTTCCTCCAGCGGAACTACTTCCTGAACAACTACAACGTCGAACAGGCGGGCGCAGTGATCGTCCCCACGATCCGGGTCGACGCGCTGATCGACGCCATCGGCTCCCGGGGGTACCGCCTGGCCAGCGCGCTGACCGGGGCGGTCGCCCAGGCCGTGTACACCGCGGCGGCCGGCCTCGGCGTCGGCTGCGGCGCGGCGCTCGGCTTCGACAACGTCTCGTACATGGAGGAGCTGGGCCTGACCGAGACACGGGAGGTTCCGCTGTTGATCCTCATGGTCGGGCACGAGCGGGGTCACTTCGCCTCCTGCCGGTTCGACAACGACTGAGATGAAGGCCATGCAGATTTCCGCGACCCCTACCGCGCCGACCATACTGGCGCCCCGCTTCATGGCCAGGTTCAGCGGACTTCCCTTCGACGCCGTCGCCGGCCTGCGCCAGCCCCGGTCGATCGAGTGGGCCGTCCAACTGATCGACCTCCGGAACCGGTTGGAGGAGCACGGGCGGATGATCAGCGACGAGCTGGCGCAGCTGGTGAAGTCCAACGAGGACACCGCGTTCCGCCGACTGCTGCTCAACACCCGCCGGCAGCTGTTCACCTGTGACCGGCCGAAGGACGGTCGCGCGGTGGCAGCGAGGATCGGCGGGCACACCGGTGCCGCGCTGAACGAGTGGCTGGACCGCCACGAGGAGTTGACCGTCCGCCTGGCCGATCCGGTCGTCGACCAGGAGCTGGCCGCCGCCAAGGCGCACCTGAGGACCCTGGGACACGAACCGCGACTGCGGCAGGCACTCATCCTGGCCTCGCCCACCCTCGACGAACACCTGTCGTCCTACCTCGACGCCGACCCCGGCAAGCTCAGCAAGCGCCAGCGCCGCATCGAGCGGTCCCTGGTCGAGTACACCTACCGCTGCGCGAGCAAGACCAGCCCGTTCAGCTCCTTCACCGGGGTGGCGGTCGGCGAGTTCGACACCCACTGCGACGAGCGCTACGCGCTGACAGTGGACGAGCGGTGGACCGACCACACCCAGCTGAACATCGCGGTACTCGGCCGGATCGGCGAACTTATCTTGCAGCAGCCACAGTTGCGGCCAGATCTGCCGGTCGAGCTGGTGACCGGCCTGAGCACCGAGGCGGACCGCATCCGGTACGTGCGACGGAAGGTCTCGCAGGGCGACAACACGGCCTCGGCCAGCTTCGACTCCGTGACAGAGAACATGTTCTTCCTCAAGCAGGGCAACGGCCTGGAGACCCTGATCCGGATCTGTGGTGCAGAGGGCCGGCTGCCGTACGGCCGTCTGCTGGACCTGTTCGCCGAGCACCTGAAGGTCGGCCAGGAGGACTGCGACCGGTTCCTGTCCACCCTGCTGAGGCTGGGCCTGCTGTCGGTCCCCGCACTCGCGGTCGACATCCACAGCGGCGACCCGGTCAGCAGCTTCGCCGACAGCGTGCGCGGCATCGGGCTCGACTGGTCGCAGCGGCTCGCCGCCGGGCTCGACGAGGTGGCCCGGCTCGTCCACGGCTACTGCGGCGCGCCGATCGCCTCACGCCGGGGCACCCTGGAGGAGATCCGCGAGCGGCTGGGCCGCCTGCAGCTCGAACTGGGGGCGGAGGCCGTGTCACTGCCAAGGACCCTTGTGTACGAGGACACCCGGGCGGCGGCCGTGCCCGTCCGGCTCGACGGCCAACAGTTCGCGAACGAGGTCTGCTCCGATCTGGTCGCACTCTCCCGGATCATGCCGATCTTCGATGTGGCGATGCCGCACCGGCTGACCCTGCGTGGCTTCTTCCTGGCCCGCTACGGCCTCGGCGGCCGCTGCGAGGACCTGCTGGAACTGGTGACCGACTTCCAGGAGGACCTGTACCACTACTACGTGCAGGTCGCCGGCGCGAGCGTACGCTTCGCCCCGGACGGCACCTTCCGTCCCACTGAGAACTGGCTCGACCAGCTCGAGATCACCGCGATCGACGGCGCGCTGCAGCTCTTCTCGGCCCGGATGCGGACGCTGGTGGCAACCGAGCCGGGGGCGGCACAGCCGGCCGAGGTCGAGATCGACGACGCGTTCGTCACCGCGGTCGCTGCGGAACTGCGTCCTGTGGCCGCTGGCTTCCGGCCGGAGAGCCACTTCGTCCAACTGAACGACACCGGTGCGCGGCCGACCGCCGTACTGAACCGCTCCTGGGGAGGTGTCTCCTTCCCCTTCTCCCGCTTCACCCACGACTTCGCCGACCTGGGCCTGGCGGAGCAACTACGGGAGTGGCACCAGGAAATCCAGCCCGAGGGGGCGATCTTCGCCGAGGTCACCGGCGGGGCCGCGCGCACCAACCTGAACCTGCACGGCCGACTGACCGACTACGAGATCGTGTGCCCCGGCGAGACGAGCACCACGCCGACCGACCGGCAGATCGCGCTGGCGGACATGTCGCTGCGCCACGACACCGCCTCCGGGCGGCTGGTGCTGCACTGCGCCCGCCTCGACCGGGAGATCATCCCGGTCTACTTCGGGTACCTGGTACCAGCCGCCCTACCCGACGTTGCCCGCACCCTGCTGCTGCTGGCTCCCTCGGCGATGGTCGCCATCGATCCCTGGGGCGGCGTTCCAAAGAGTGCCGAGACCGCCGGAGTGACCCAGCGGCCGCGGGTTCGGCACGGCAGCGTGGTGATCAGCCGGCGCTCCTGGACCGCGCGCGCCGACGCCCTGCCACGGCGGCTCCCGGGCGTGAGCACGGCGCAGTGGTTCCTCGAGTGGCAGCGCTGGCGCCGGACCCACGGCGTGCCAGCCCAGGCGTTCGTCACCCTGCGTGGGGCTGGCGCGGCCGAGCCGGCCGGCAGCACCCAGGCAACCGACGGACCCGCCGCGGAGACGGCCGAGGGAGCAGAGCGGCCGATGCGCCGTCAGAAGCCGCACTTCCTCGACTTCGAGAGTGCTCTCTCACTCCAGTTGTTCGAGCACTTGCTCAATGAGGAGCACGTCGCGGCCGCAGTGATCAGCGAGATGCTCCCCGGCCCGGACGGACTGCATGCGAGGTCCCAACGGGGGGCGCACATCACCGAATTGGTCGTCGAGACCATCGCGGGGCATCGGCAGGCACCTTGGAACCACCCTACGGAGGAATCATGACTATCCTCGAATCCGCGGCCGTGGCCGAAGCGGGGGACGCCCCGAGGACCGACGATCGGTGGTTGGCGATCTACGTCTTCTACACCGGCAACGCGCGACCGCTGCTGACCGACTGCGTCAAGCCGCTGTTCGAGCGGTTGAGCGCGGAGGGCATGCTCAGCGGGTACTTCTTCCTGCACTACTGGTTGGAGGGCCCGCACGTCCGGGTTCGGTTCAAGCCCACCGAGGGCAATCGCGAGGCGGTCATGGCTGCGGCGGAGGCGGCAGTCGGAGGCTTCCTCAAGCGCCGCCCGTCGCTGTACGAGGTGAAGAGCGACTTCTACGTCGGGCTCTACAACACCTTGTTCGAGCTCGAGTTCGACGCCGACGGCCGCGCCCAGTACCTCGGTGAGGACGGCAGGATGCGGCTGCGGAAGAACAACTCCTTCAGCTGGGAAGCTTACGAGCCGGAGTACGACAAGTACGGTGGTCCGGTCGGCGTGGAGCTGGCGGAGTGGCACTTCGCCCAGTCCAGCGACCTGGTGCTGGACGCGCTGGTGGGGATGAACGTCCATATGCGCACCGTCCAGCTCGGCCTCTCGGTCCAGCTCATGATGGTCATGTCCGCCGTGTTCCTCGACGACGACCAGCTGGCGGAGTTCTTCGAGGGCTACCGCGACTTCTGGTACAACTCATTCCGGACCACCGACCTGGTCGCCGGACGTAGCTTCGACCGCGGCTACGAATCCATGGCCGGTCTGCTGACCGAGCGCTTCACGCTGGTCCGCTCCGCCGTCCGGGCTGGCCGGGCCGACCAACTGCCCGGCGCGCTGGACCGGTGGGCCGAGCACTGCACCGAGCTGCGCCGCCGGGTGACCGTGCTGTCCTCGGCGGGCCGCCTGGTCTTTCGGGAGTGGGAGGGCACTGAGCGCGGTCCCGTGACCGATCCCGAGGAGGCGCTGCTGCGGCTGCTCTGGCCCTGTATGCACATGACGAACAACCGGCTGCACATCACCATCACCGACGAGGCCTACCTCGCCCACGTGCTGGTCCGTGCGCTGCAGAACGCGAAAGCGGCGTCCTGATGCCACACGCGGCACTGCTGGAGACCCGTCCCGTCAGGGCGGCGGAGCTGACCGTCGGGCCGCCGATGCTGCTCGGCGACCGGAAGGTGCATCTGGTCAAGGACTGCCGGGACGGGCGGTTCTACCAGATCGGCCCGAAGGAGCAGTTCATCATCGAAAGACTCGACGGCTCGCACACCCTCGGCCAGATCGGCGACGCCTACCAGGAGCGGTTCGGCAGGCGCCTGGACGACCGGTCGTGGGGGGCCATCCTCACCGCCATGTGGCAGCGCTCCTTCCTGGCCACCCCGGACGGGAGCCCTCGGCCGACACGTCCGAAGGAGGCGACGACGCAGGGCGGCGCCGGTTCGCGTTGGGGGTCGGGGTCCCTCTCCTGGGGGGACCCCGGCCCACTGCTCGACCGGCTGCACAGCAGGCTCGCCTGGCTGTTCTCGCCGGCCGTCTCGGTGCTGTCGATGCTGACCTGCGTCGGCCTGGTGGCCTTCACCGCAGTGCAGGCGCCCACGCTGTGGCGGCAGAGCCGGGGGATGGCAGCCCACCCCGAGTTGGCCATGCTCGCCGGACTGCTGGTCTGGGTGGGTACAGGGCTGCACGAGCTCGGCCACGGACTGTGGTGCCGGCACTACGGCGGGCGGGCCACCGCGATCGGCATCCGGTGGCGGCTGCCGCTGGTGATGTTCTACTGCGAGGCCGACGACGTGCTGCTGTTCCCCTCGCGGCGACAGCGCGTCAGCACGGCGGCAGTCGGCTCGATGGTCAGCCTGCTCTTCCTCCTGCCCTTCCTCGCCCTGTGGTTGGTCCTGCCCGCCGGGGACGCCACGCACGATGCCATCTCCGGGCTCCTGCTGTACGGCACGGTCCAGGCGCTGCTCAACTACGTCCCGGTCCTGGGGCTCGACGGCTACCTCATCGTGCAGAGCGCCTTGAATACGGTCGAGTTGGGGCCGCAGACCTGGCTCTTCCTGCGCCGCTGGGCATGCCGTAGCCCCCTGGCTGCGGGGTACCCGAAACGAGCACGGCGGATCTACGCGGGCTACACGGTGCTGGTCGCCATGCTCGTCACGGCGGTCGCGACCGGCTGCGTGGTGCTCGCCTGCACCGTGCTATCCGGCCCGGCCACGGTCACGGCGCTCGCGGCGGTTCTGCTGGCGGCCCTCCTGCCGCTGCTGCGCCGTACGGCCTTCCATCCGGCCGCCGAGTCCGCATCGGCACACGACGCCAGTCCTACCCCACCGACGAAAGGCGACCCACCAGTGCACCAGCAAGACCCGAGCGACCCGCCCAGGCTGACGGCCACGGGGCCACCTGTGGTCGTCGTGACGGACCTCCACAAGAGATACGGCGACGTCCAGGCCGTGGCGGGCACGTCCTTCACGGTCCAGCGGGGCGAGTTCCTCGGCGTGCTCGGCCCCAACGGCGCCGGGAAGACCACGTTGATCGAGATCATGGCCGGCCAGCGCCGCCCCGACTCCGGCTCCGTGACGGTCTTCGGCGAGAGCCCGTGGCCGCGTCGGATGAGCGTCAACAGCCGGGTCGGCATACAGACCCAAGCCTCCTCGTTCTTCCCTGAGCTGACCGCGCTGGAGCACCTGGAGACGGTGGCCGGCCTCTACGGACTGCCCAGGGCCGCAGCCGCCCAGGCACTGGAGCGCGTCGGCCTCACCGCCTCCGGCGGCGTCCGCGTCACCGGCTTGTCCGGCGGTCAGCGGCAGCGTCTGGCGATCGCCTCGGCGCTGGTGCACGGCCCGGACCTGCTCTTCCTCGATGAGCCCACTGCCGCCCTGGACCCCAAGGCGCGGCGGGAGCTGTGGGCGCTCCTGCGCGGGATCCAGTCCCGAGGCTGCTCGATCGTGTACACCACACACCACCTCGACGAGGCTGAGGTGCTCTGCGACCGGATCGCGATCGTCCAGAGCGGGTCCGTCATAGCCCTGGACACCCCTCGTCGGCTGATCGTGGTACACGGCGGAACTGAGCGGGTCCTGGTCCCCGCCGAGTTGGCCTCGGTCGACCGGCTCGGCTCGCTGCCCGGGGTGGCGCAGGCTCGCCTGAACGGACGCGTGATCGAGCTCTCCACCGCCGCGACTGCCCAGGTGCTGGCGGCACTGGGCCCGGTGGTGGACCTGACCGAGGTAGAGACCCGGCGCCCGACGCTGGAGGACGTGTACCTCAACCTGACCGGAAGGGAGTTTGTGCAGTGACCGGCCTCAAGCCGCTGGTGCGGGCCCACTTCCTGGCCTCCCGCCGGAACAAGACAGAGATCTTCTTCACCTTCGCATTCCCGCTGATCTTCGTCGTCGTCTTCGGCCTTATGTTCGGCAACCAGCCTGCGGGAAACGGCAAGCGGACGATCGACTACATGGCGCCGGGCGTCATGGCCTGGGGTGTAGGGAACGCTGCGGTCTTCGGCGTCGGCTACTCACTCGTCAAGTGGCGTGAGACAGACCTGCTGCGGCTGATCCGGCGTACCCCCACCTCCGTTCTGACGCTGCTGGTCAGCCGCCTGGCGGTCGTGCTGGCCGTGGCCCTGGTGCAGGCGGCGCTCTTCCTCGCCGTGGCGATGGCACCGCCATTCCATCTGCACGTCACCCCGATCGGACTGCTGCTGACCGTGCCCGTTCTGGTCTGCGGGGGGCTGGCCTTCTACTCCCTCGGCGTCCTGGTGGGGAACGTCTCTCGCACCTCGGACGCGGTGGCGGCCATCTCCAATTGCGTGATGGTGCCGATGGCCTTCCTCAGCGGATCGTTCATCCCCCTCTCGCAGTCCCCGGGTTGGCTGCGCGCCGTCTCCTACCTGCTGCCGCTGCGGTACATGAACCAGGCCATCACGGGGGTGCTGGGCGGCGGCGGACAGGTCGGCCGACTGGTCCTGTGCTGCCTGGTCCTGCTCGCTTTCGCAGCGCTCGTGACGTTGCCCGTGGTGAAGAACTTCCGCTGGGAGAACAAGCGATGAGCCGAACGGTCATCTCACAGGCCGCCGACTCCAGGGCGGCCGTCGCGCGTGTCCTCGAAGAGCAGCTGATCGTGCGTCACGCGGCCCTCGGCGCGACCGAGCGGACGAGGGTCCCACGGCCGGCCGTAGCCACACTCGGTGCGGCCAACGTCGAAGTGCCCGGCAGCGACGCGTCGGTGCGCAGCCGCCGGGACGCCACCGTCCACCTTGGTCCGTCGATGGTCGTACTCGGGCCCTTCACCGAGGCCGCCACTGGCGCTCGGCCGTGCGGGTACTGCCTGGCCCTGCGCTGGCAGCGCCTGCGCGCCCAGTTCGAGCGGCAGGCCTTGGAGCTGGGCTCCGGCATGCGCTCGACCTGGGACTGGCCGCTGCTGCCCCCGGGTCTGGTCGACGCCGCCTGGCACCTCTACCTGGCAGCGGCCGGCCACTCCGGTGACGCGGGCGGCGCGATGGGGGACGCCTGGGTCTGGGTCATCGACTCGGAGAGCCTGTTCGTGCGCCGCCTCCCGCTGGTGGCCGACCCGCTGTGCCCCGGTTGTGCGGAGCTGCTGGCCGAGCCGTGCACGGCTGAGCTGCCACCGGCCCCCAAACGCGCGGAGGACGACTATCGGGCGCGCTCGGTGCACAGCTTCGAGCTGCCCGATGCATCGTTCGTCAACCCGGTTTGCGGGATCCTCGGCCGGGCCGCGTTCCTCAGTATCACCTCGCCCACCACCGCGCCGGTCAACGGCCGGGTGGTGTTCAAGGGCCACCAGCGGTTGGCGGAGCTGACGTGGAGCGGTCAGGGCAACTCCTACCAGGCTAGTCGGCGCCTGGCGTACCTCGAAGGTTTGGAGCGTTATGCGGGTGTCGCCCGACGCCACCGTGCCGAGCCGATCGTCGCCGCCTACCAGGACATCGCCGACCGCGCCCTCGATCCGCGCGGGTGCGGGGCGTACGGCGAGCGCACCTACGATCTCGACCCCTACGTCACCCCCTTCGACCCAGCCAAGCCGATCCCGTGGGTGCGAGGTGTCCGGCTCGACTCGGGCGAACCCGTACTGGTGCCCTCGCGACTGGTGTACTACGGCGGCGGCACCACGGACGACAACTTCGTCTACGACTCCTCCAACGGCTGTGCCAGCGGTTCGAGCCTGCCGGAGGCGATCCTCTTCGGGCTGCTGGAGCTGATCGAGCGCGACTCCTTCCTCCTCGGCTGGTACGGAGGCGCGCAGCTAACGGAGATCGACACCGATCAGCTCCCCGACCCGGAACTGCGCATGATGCTGGACCGGGCCGAACTCCAGGGTTACGACGTCCACCTGTTCGACAATCGAATCGACCTGGCGGTGCCAGCGGTCACCGGCGTGGCGGTACGCCGGGACGGAGGGCCTGGCTCGCTGGCGTTCGCCGCCGGCGCCAGCCTCGACCCGCGCGCCGCGATGCTGGGCGCGATGGCCGAGATCCTCACCTACCTGCCGGCCCTGCCGGTCCGGCTGCGCGAGCGCACCGACGACGTCCGCGCGATGATGGACGACTACTTCCTGGTACGGCAACTGACCGACCACCCGACGTTGTTCGCGCTGCCGGAGATGGCCCCGCTGGCCGAGCGCTACCGCAGCCCGGTCCGCAGCCTGTCCTTTGCGGAGGTCTATCGGGACTGGGACAGCGCACGGCCGCGCAATTGCGACCTGCGGGCCGATGTCGGACTGGTCGTGGGCGAACTCGCCGAGGCCGGCCTGGACGTCATCGTGGTGGAGCAGACATCACCGGAACAGCGCGCCCTGGGCGTGCACACGGTGAAGACCATCGTGCCCGGGCTGCTGCCGATCGACTTCGGCTGGTCGCGCCAGCGCGCCCTGCAGATGCCGCGCATGTTCACTGCCTACCGGCAGGCCGGTTGGCGCGAGGACGACCTGACGCCGTCAGATCTGCACGCTGTCCCCCACCCGTTCCCCTAGCCGTCCACCGTCTCCCCCCGAAGGGATACCGATGAGAGAGTGGCTGGCGCCTCGCGTGGCCGAGGCCTTGCCCGGCGCGCTTGAGACCTACCTCGACCTCCACAGCAACCCCGAACTCTCCGGACAGGAGGTGCGCACTGCCGCCCTGGCCGCCGACGTCTTCGACCGCCTGGGCTGCCGGGTCACCCCCGGCGTCGGCGGCCACGGGGTGGTCGCCGTGCTCGCCAATGGGCCCGGCCCCCGAGTCCTGCTGCGGGCGGAGCTCGACGCGCTTCCCGTCGCGGAGAAGACCGGGCTGCCCTACGCCAGCCGGGCTACGGCGCTGCAACGGGGCGTGCCAGTAGCGGTGATGCACGCATGCGGCCACGACGCACACCTTGCCGCCGTGTTTGGGGCAGTCGAGATCCTGGCCCGGTCCAAGGACCGCTGGCGTGGCACCGTCGTGGCGGTCGCCCAGCCGGCCGAGGAGACTCTGTCCGGCGCGGCGGCGATGATGGCCGACGGGCTGTACACCCGGTTCGGTACCCCGGACGTGGCGCTGGCGCAGCATCTCGCGGTCTTCCCGGCCGGCCTGGTGGCCCACGGCGGCACCGTCCTGGCGGCGAGCCGCTCGCTGCGGATCGATCTCCAGGGCGTCGGTGGCCATGCCGCCGACACGGCCAACGCCGTCAACCCTGTCGAGGCGGCCAGCGACATCGTGGTGGGCTTGCGGGGTCTGCTCGCCCCCTCCGTCACCAGTTCAGTCGGTCTGCTGCGTGCGGGGACTGCAGCCAACGTCGTCCCCGAGACCGCCACTCTGGAGGTCAGTCTGCGGGCCCTGGACCCCGGGGCATCCGAGGCAGCCGAGTCGGCAGTCCGGGCCCTGGTCGCTGCCACCGCCGCCGGCCACGGTGCCCGGATGCGGGCCGAGGTCGAGACCGTGGCGCGCGCCGTCCCCACCGTCAACGATCCGGCCTACACAGCTGTGGTGCGCCGCGCCCATCAGGCCGCGCTCGGCGCCGGTGCCGTGCTGCCCTGGGGCACCTCCATGGCCGCGGAGGACTTCCCGGTGCTCTCGGCCGGTGCAACCGTGCCCCTGGTGTATTGGATGCTCGGCAGTGTGGGCGCCAGGCAGTGGCGTGAGGCGCCGGGTGATGACTTCCCGGCCAAGCTCGCGCACATCCCGCCCAACCACTCTCCCCACTTCGCACCCGAAGCGATTCCCGTACTGCGGGCCGGAATCACCGCCATGACCGCGGCGGCGCTCGCCTGTTGTAAATGACAGCGAACTGAAAGGCGAGGGTCAGGCAGTTGGCGGCGGGTCATGGGAGAAATGAGAACGGGACCGCGGACAAGCTGTCCAGATTCAGTTGCCGAAAGGAATACACCATGGCTCTCACGCCTGAACTCGCCGACCTTGCAAGCGAGATGCTGAACCTCGAGTCGGAGACCTTCGAGATCAACGACTACAACGAGTTCGACGGCAAGATGATGGGTGCCTTGCCGTCCACCAGCTGCGACAGCAGCAGCTGCAGCTCCAGCACCTGCACCAGCACCACCTCCTGCTCGTGCGCCTGACCAACGGCCGTCCACGCCAAAGCAGCAAAGGAACAGTCAGTGGCATTGACGAGCAGTCTGATTGATCTGGCGCGCGAGATGTTGACCCTTGAGTCCGAGACCTTCGAGATCAACGAATACGAGGACGACCACGGCGGCCTGATGCTGGCATCCACCAGCACCACCAGCTGCAGCACAAGCTCCAGTACAACCAGTACTGGTTCCACCTCCTGCTCGTGACAAGGCCGTTCGGCCGTGCGGACTATCTGAGGAGTGATCGGGCTATGGCCCCGGAGACCACCCTGTCTGACCTGGCAAGCGAGATGCTGGCCCTTGAGTCCGAGACCTTCGAGATCAACGACTACGAGGACGACCACGGCGGCCTGATGCTGGCAGCCACCAGCACCACCAGCTGCAGCACGACCTCCAGCACAACCAGCTGCACCTCCTGCGCCTGACGACGCGAGCCCTCTGCGCATCCGGAAAGGAAGAACGCCTGACTCGAGGAACAGCCCGCCCGCCCTGGCACAGGAGATCCTCGAACTGGAGGCGTTCGGGGTCAGGAGCGACGACGACACCAACGGTGGGCCGATGCTCGACGACCAGCACCATCACCACGTCCTGCATGAGTTCGTGCAACTGAGCACGACCCGCTAGCCGTGGGGCGCGGGCCCATCGGGCCGGCGCCCCACGGTCTGTCCTCCCGCCCGCCGCCTGGGCTCCGAGCAACGCAGATCCACCCACACCAGCGAAAGTGATCAGACCCATGCAGCACGGCATCTCCCTACTTCCCGACTGCCGCCCCAACCAGCGCTCGGCCGTCGATTACTACAAAGATGCCATCGCCATCAGCAAGTTCAGCGATGAGATCGGACTTGACTACGTCAAGATGACCGAGCACTACCTCGGTGACTACGGCGGGTACTGCCCGAGCCCACTGACCTTCCTGGCGGCAGTCGCTGCCCAGACCTCACGGATCCGCCTGATGACCGGGGCCCTGCTCCCGGCGTTCCACCACCCCGTACAGCTCGCCGCGCACATCGCGCAGGTCGACGCGATCAGCAACGGCCGGGTCGACGCCGGATTCGGACGCGCTTGGCTTCCCTACGAGTTCGACACCTTCAAAGTGCCGATGGACGAGAGCCGCGCGCGCTACGAGGCGACCATCGAGGCGGTGGTGCGCCTATGGACCGAGACGAATGTTTCGGAGGACACGCCGTTCTTCTCCTACCGGGACGCCAACTCGCTCCCGCACCCGACCCAGCGGCCCCACCCGCCCGTCTGGGGCGCGGCAGTCAAGTCTCCCGAGAGCTTCACCTGGCTGGCGAAGAAGGGCTTCGGGATGATGGCGGCGCTGCCGCCGGCCCGCCAGTACGCCGGGGTCAGCAGACACCTGATCGACCACTACAAGGACGTCTTCCGCGCCGCCCACGGCATCGATGCCATTCCACGGATAGCGATGAGCACGCCGCTGTACATCGCCCGCACCGACGCCGAGGCCTACCGCATCGCCGAGCCGTACTACCGCGAGTACCTGCAGGTCTGGACGGAGGCAGCCAGCTCCTGGCGCTCCACGAAGTCGAGCAACTACGTGGGCTACGAAGGCATGGGCCGCGACATGAAGTACCTGGGCGACTTCGACGTCAAACGCCACGGCACGGCCGTCATCGGCTCGCCCGAATCCGCCGTTGAGCAGATCCTGGAACTGCAGGAGACATACGGCACGGACACCTTCCTGTGGAACGTCGACTTCGGCGGCCAGTCCTACGAGCCGATGCACCAGAGCCTGAAGCTGTTCATGGACGAGGTCCTGCCCAAGCTCTGAGGACCACTGCCACCGTCCTCACCGAGGCCACGGCGCACCTGCCGCGGGGCACCGTGGCCTGATCCGCTCGATGCCGTCGTTTTCAGTCCGACTGCGCGGACCCCGCCCCCGCGTTCCTGGCGACGAGGCGGGCCTCCTTCTTCCTAACCTGCTCCGCCCGCTGGATAGGCCACAGCTTCCTGGTGACCTCTCGGATGCCGTAGAAGGCCGGCGGCACCACGAGGAACCATTCCCATGAACCGGTCGCCGCGCTCAACGCCAGGGCCAACACCCCCGAGACCGGGAACATGGCATTGGCCACCACGGCCGCCCTCCTCCCGGACCGACCCGCGACCTGCTCTCCTGGCACCGCATCCACGGCCTCCTGGGGCAGCCGGCTGGCCGGGGCAGGCAGCACCTCACCACCCGTGCCGTCCCAGCGGGGTGCCGGAAGATCCTCGAAGAGGACACGGAGATCGGACTCCGAAGAGGCCTCTTGGGCCAGTTCCATCCGCACCACGAACTCGCCTGTCGTGAGCCGTTCCGCTGCCATGTGCTCACTCAAAGCCTCAATGGCATGGTCCCGCTCAGCCGCTCCCACCCGCAAGCTCGGACGCCTGTCCATCCCCGGTACCCCCTCGTTGAGCTCTGACTAGTCGATGCTACCGGGCGCGCGCACTTCGCCACTTGCGGGCGCGTGGTCGAGGGGGACACCGGGCGGAGCCCTCGGGCTTGGGGCCATGGAGTGTCGCGGCCGGCGCCACCGACGACCAGGGCCGGAACCAGATCATCGGCAGAATGCCGAACGGCTGGCTCGACATCTTCACCGCCACCGGCCAAGGCGCCCTCAGCACCGGCCACTGGGAACACGGCAACCCGACCGTGGCCACAGCCCGACTCACCTGGCCCAACAACCCGCGCCGACAGGCAAACTCCACGACTCTGTTGCTGATCTTCTGGGGTCATGCTGTTGCGGTGATGCACAGGGCGTGGAAGCGGGTTGATCGTCGGTGGGTGGTGTCCGGGGCGGCGATCCAGTCGGCGACGCGGGTGAGGTTGCAGGCCAGTGCAGTCAGGACGTGCTGGACGTGAGCTCTTGGCAGGCCGCGGTAGCGGGTCTGCGCAGGCCGCAGGTGCGGACGTTCTGGCAGAGGGTGGCCTCGACGCCGGCGCGGATCGCGTAGCGTTCCTGCCATGCCTCGGTGTGCTGGTCCAGGCGGTTGCGGGCCTGGATCTCGTGGAGTTCGCGGATGGGCAGCAGCGCCGGGGACCGGGGTCCGGTCGCGGAGGAGGTGCACTGCGCGCGGACCGGGCAGGCCGGCAGGTGGCCTGGTCGAAGCGGACCTGGATGTAGTCGTGACCAGTGATCCGCAGGGGCCCCACTTCCGGCTCACCGTCCCCCGGGGGCAGGTGACCTGCTGCTTGTCCCAGTCGACGGTGAACGCGGACTTGCCGAAGCCGTTGCCGCTCCTGGCCTGCCAGCTGTTTTCGGGCTCGATCGGGCCGAGCAGGTCGATGCCGTGCACGCGTCTGGCCCGCTCGATCCTTGCGGGGGTCACGTAGGCACTGTCGACCACGTGTACGGCCG
>Ga0302314_10001394_pt1 | contig 45289 bp, 41 predicted proteins | sample III_Palsa_N2_3_FD_200533 | JGI IMG/M metagenome (GOLD analysis project Ga0302314, IMG submission 200533) | Peat permafrost microbial communities from Stordalen Mire near Abisko, Sweden - III_Palsa_N2_3 | ecosystem: Environmental > Terrestrial > Soil > Palsa > Peat permafrost | place: Sweden...
CGACATCAAAGGGCGTCGTCATGAGGCGTCGAAGCGCCTCTTCGCCATCTGCGGCAAGGTCAAGAACAACCCCAAGAGGCTCGAGCAGCAGCACCAGGACTCGTCGATTGATCTCGTGGTCATCGGCGGCGAACACGCGCAACCCGACAAGCGAGGCATGGTCCTCAGCTTCGACAGCCAGAGCGGCCGGCAAGCCAACAGCTTCGTCAACGACAATTGTTGCGGTGAATGTCGAGCCTTCTCCGAGAAGGCTTCTCACCTCGACATCGCCACCCATCAATCTCGCAAGATCCCGGCTTATGGAAAGACCAAGGCCGGTTCCCCCATGGGTGCGTGCGATCGAAGCATCGGCCTGGGCAAAAGGCGTGAAGAGGCGGCCAAGGTTTTCACCGTCTATTCCGACGCCCGTGTCTGTGACGGAAAGGCGCATAAGCCATCCGCCAGAATCAGCGGCTTGAGCTTCAACGCTGAGCGTCACTTGGCCTTTCTCAGTGAACTTTAAGGCGTTCGACAACAGGTTGTTGAGGATCTGTCGAATTCGGTTGGGATCGCCCACAATCTGCCCTGGAATATTCTCGGCTCCGGTCAGGACAAGCTTAAGCCCCTTTCTCTCAGCATCCAGCCGGTACAACTTCACCGTATCGTTTAACAAGTCATCGAGCTCGAACGATACATGCTCAATCGTCATTTGACCTGCTTCTATTTTGGCCAGGTCAAGCAAATCATTGAGTAGCGTGCGCATCATTCGAACCGCACCTGCGATCAGCGATCAGCGATCAGCGATCAGCGATCAGCGATCCGCGATCGCGAACAATGGGATCAGCCATCCGCTCCAGGTCCGCCGAGGCGGCCAAGACGCCGTTTATCGGCGTCCGCAGTTCGTGGCTGATCATGGCGATGAAGGCGGACTTTGCTGCTGTCGCCGACTCGGCCTGACGTCTTCGCCGGCTTTCGTCATCGATCGCCTGTGCGTTGAGGCGGTCAAGTCGGTCTAGCTCCCTTGCCCAAGCAAATCCTCCGACCAAGATCACCGTGACCATCGACCAATAGATGGGCGAATCGATTCTGGCGCGACCGAGACCCGCCGCATGAAAGGGCGCTATGAACAGCAGCGCGCCGAGCGGAGCTGCGCCCAGAAATGCTGCGCGCCCTCCTCGGTGGTTGAAGACCGCGCGCAGAATACCCACCAGAAGAATTCCTGTTGCGGCGAGGTCTCCGAAGCCCCGAACATGCAGCCACAGGGGTACTGACACGCTGCCAAAAACCGCCGCAGCCACGCAATAAACCGCACCAAATTGAAAGATCGCGCGGGGTGAAGCTTGTGAGCGGCCGGCGGACTGGGCCAGCAAGCGCGTCGCGGTTTCTAACAGCAGCACTGCAACGGCCCAGTCTAGGGTTGTCCACAGGCCGACAAGATTCCGAAGCTCGAGTAGGATCGTTGTGACCGTTAGGGCTGTGACAATCCAGACGAGCAGACGACCGCGAATGCGGAAGGCGGGTCGGGCAAGAACCTTCGCCAAGGAAACGAAGTCCTGGGTCCAGTTTGCCGAGATTGACATCCTAACAAGGTCTCCAGCCGACACTTATTGGTCATAGTAGCCATCAAGGAATGATGAAATTTACATCCGACCCTATTCCTGGTCGCAGGCGGCGAATTGTCCGCGAGGGTCGCGCGCGATCGTCGATATTACGGTCGCAGGCGGGTACGCAGCCCCACTCAGATCTTGTTCAAGCTGTGGCGCCGAATTGGTGGGTCTGTTTCTGCGCCAGAGCAGCCACACTCGCCGAACCAATTGGACCGGCCTCATCGTACAAAAAGCACTCCCCGATCGCTATGCCATCGGTGGCGCCGTGATTTACCACTTCAAAGCCGATCCATTTCGTTAGGGGCAGGCGGTGAAGATAGACCGTCACATCGGTGTTGATGAAACCAAGGCCTGCATCGCCCGCGTTGGCATAGGGACTGGCGAAGTCGGCGGCGAGGGCCACGCGGCTGAAAGGCGTGAGCGGCGCGCCATCAACCAGGTCGCGGATATCTGCGGTCCATGTCCGTCGCGAACCGACGGTTCCCATCGCCCCGGTGATCGATCGCATCTCCCAAACGGGCACCGCGCCGCTTCGGCGCCGTTGGGGCGTGCCGACCGTGGCGGGCTCGGGAACCGTCCAATTGGTCGGGGTCCATACATTGCCGGGCGGATTCTCGGTGCGCCGCAGTAGCTGGCAGGTGGCCCGCGCGGTGCTGACGCCGCCGCTTAAGAAATCGGCGTCAATCACCTTGATCCGAAAGCCGTCCCGCACGATGCGGGTTTTGACTTCAATGGGTGAAAGGTCTGGAAGACGGTACATGTCGACCGTCAACCTGGCAGGCAGATAGTCTGGATCGCCGTGCCGTTGTTCGATGGCATGACCGAGCAGACCGACAACCACGCGTCCGTTCAGGAAATTTGGATTCCACCCACCGCGGGCGGCGTCTGTCGGCACGAAGAGGTCTCCATCGCGTCTTAGATAGGGCTCGTCCTCAGCGTTTACGATTTGCGAGCCCCTCCTGTGTGCAGCCGCCCTGGTCGTCCACTACCCAGATCAGCGAACGGGAGCCGCCGTCGAAGCGCAGCTAGAAACTCCTCTGCGGATCACCTCGGCTCGTCAACAACAATATCATTATTGTCCATCTCGGTTTCATTGAATGTGACTTTAGGCGAATATGCGCCAACCCTCTATGCGATCCGGGCGATCAGCTCCAGCAGAAGACCGAAGGACGAAATGACCAGTACAAGCCAAGCGATCCGGGCCGGCGCCGTTGACAGCGTAGATGTTCAGCAGATCCGCGATGCGGTCCGCATGCTGTGCGAGCGCTTCCCGGGCGAATATTGGCGAGGCGTCGATCGGGAGCGCAGCTACCCCAGGACGTTCGTCGCGGCGATGACCGAAGCCGGATTTTTGGCGGTGCTGATACCAGAGGAGTACGGCGGCAGCGGACTGGGGCTTTCGGTCGCGGCGGCCATTCTTGAAGAGGTCCACGCCAGCGGCGGCAACGCCAGCACGGTCCACGCCCAGATGTACACCATGGGCACGGTCCTTCGACACGGCTCCAAAGCCCAGAAACAGCAATGGCTGCCCAGGATCGCAAGCGGCGAGATCCGACTCCAGGCGTTTGGCGTCACCGAGCCCTCGGCGGGAACAGACACCACCAGCATCACAACAACCGCTACCCGGAAGGGCGACGTCTACGTCATCAATGGTCAAAAGGTGTGGACCAGCCGCGCCGAACACTCAGACCTCATGGTTCTCCTGGCCCGCACCACCGCCAAGGAAGACGTCGCGCGCAAGAGCGATGGGCTTTCGGTATTCCTGCTGGACATGCGCGAGGCGCGCGGCCACGGCATGACCATCAATCCGATCCGCACGATGTTCAACCACGCGACCACTGAGATCTTCTTTGACAGCCTCGAGATTCCCGCCGACTGCCTGATCGGCGAGGAAGGCAAGGGTTTTCGCTACATCCTTGACGGTATGAACGCCGAGCGGATCCTGATCGCCGCAGAGTGCGTCGGCGACGCGCGCTGGTTCACCGACAGGGCGGTCGCCTACGCCAACCAACGGGTGGTGTTCGGCCGGCCGATTGGCCAAAACCAAGGCGTCGCCTTCCCGATCGCCCGCGCTTACGCCCAAGCCAAGGCCGCCAAGCTGATGACCTATCAGGCAGCCGCCATCTATGAGGCAGGAGAGCCTGCAGGCGAGGAAGCCAACACAGCCAAGCTGCTGGCGTCGGAGGCCTCCTGGCAGGCGGCCGACACCTGCCTTCAGACCCATGGCGGGTTCGGCTTCGCCGAGGAATACGATGTTGAGCGCAAGTTCCGCGAGACTCGGCTCTATCAGGTCGCCCCGATCTCTACGAATCTCATCTTGGCTTATCTAAGTGAGCATGTATTGGGCTTGCCTAGGTCATACTGAACAACTTGTCAGGTAGCTCTGTCAGACCAAATGCACAGCCTGTTAGGATAGCGCCCTCACGTTGATCGCGGACTTAGGCATCTCGTTTTCCGGATCGTCGGTATGCGAATCGGAGGTTGCTACATTAGGAGACAACCTGAGGGGCAATTGGCGTCCCGAGGGTCAACCAGGAGCGAGTGAAGGCGTGGTCGAAGTTGTGAGGCGTAAAGCCGACTGGGATGACATACGTGTCTTCTGGGCGGTCGCGAGTTTAGGAAGTTTTGCCGCGGCGGCACGGGCCCTCGACTCCGCCCTTACGACGATTACTCGAGCAGTCGATCGGCTTGAGGAGCGGCTCAATACTAAACTGCTGGAGCGGGGGCCGCACGGGGCCACGCTGACCGAGGCCGGCGAAAAGGTCTACGACTTGGCCTTCACTATGGAGCGCAGCGCTGAAGCGCTCGAAAACAATGTCCTCAACAGCGAAAGCGCGCTGGAGGGACGGGTCAAGATCGCCGCGCGAGACGGCCTGGCTGGGTTGATCCTTTCAACAAAGCTGCCGAGCTTCTTGGACGACAACCCTCTGATCGACGTCGTGTTGGATACCGAGCAGAGGGCGGACCGGCTCATGGCAGGCGAGGTCGATCTTACATTGACCTTCTCGAGCCCAACGCATCCCGATCTCGTGGCCGTTCCGCTAGCTCACTTTCATTTCAACTTCTTCGCCGCCCATGCCTATCTGGACAAGCACGGCGTTCCTGAGACTCTGGCCGATCTGCCGGGCCATGCATTCATCCAGCAGGTCGCTCACATCCCCACTGGGAAAGACCCCGAAGGCCGCCGCCTTGCCTTCTTGCACCTGATGCGTAATCGGCTCGTCACCAACAGCAGCGCTTCGTCCTACGCCGCCATCACGCTCGGCGCGGGCCTTAGCGTCCTGCCGACCGCTGTCCTATCTATCGCGCCAAAGTTGGTGATGCTCGACATGCCGGTGACCAGCCTTCAGCTGTGGCTGGTCCGACATCGTGATGTCGGCAAGTCTGCGAGAATTCGGCAGGTGGAAGACTGGTTGAGGCAGATCTTCGATCCGCGACACCAGCCCTGGTATCGGCCGGAATTCATCCATCCGCGCGATTTTGCAGGATTTCTGGACCGGCGAAAGGGTGCGCCGAAGGCACAATGATTCAAGCCGACTCCGTCACCACGATCGTCCCCCGCGACTTGGGAGAGGCTCGCAGATGCGGTACGATTGAATCGCATCCCAGCTAGTTCTCGAGGCTCTAAGACTATGACCGTCAATCGACCTCGCGACGCCAAATTTCGCAGCGTTTCATTGAGCCAGCGTCGGGTCGAAGCGCTCGATGCGGGCCTTGAAGTTGTCTCCGCGCCATGGGCGCTGTGGCTCAGGCTTTGCTTCGCATTGGTGCTCGGAACGGGCTTTCTCGCCTTTGGTTTGTTTGTCTTCGCCGGCTTGGCCGTTTCCACCGTCGATGGCACGTTCAACGACTATGGAGGCCCTCTATGGCCTGCGGTCGGCGGCCTTGTGTGCCTTGCGCTGGGCGCGATCGTCGTCCGTGGCGGGTGGTCGACGTTTAAGGCCTTCAGAAGCCGCAGCCTGCTTTAGCCACCAGCTCATCATTTGGGCTCAATAGCTTTCTTGATTCCGGCTGCTTTCTGGCCGAGCCAATCCAGCGCTCCCGCCGGGTGTCGATCCGTAGCATCGGTTGTCTCGGTATCAGCTGTGCGACCGGCGTCGCGGGCTTGAGCGCCATCCTTCTTCAGGCGGGCTGTCGCCGCCGGGTTGACGGTTGGCAGAGCCGGAGTTGGGAGCGGTCCATGACCAAGTCGCGCGTCCACGGCTGAACGAACGCCGCCCTGAGCGGCAGAGGCGCCGGGCGCGAGTGGAAAACGCCCGGGACTTGTCAGGCCGGCCTGTCCGGATGTTGCGGATTGATCGGCGTCGATCTGCGGGTCCTTCGTTGTTGCAAGTCTTTGAAGGTAGCTTTGGTTGAAGCCGTACAGCAGCTCGTCCCGGAAACCCGCGACCTGGTCTCGGTCGGCGCCAACCGGGTTAACGAGGGCGCCGATGTCTTTGACGGTCCACTGGCGGTGGCTGGCGTCAGTGACCGGCCTGGCTGGGTCGGACAGCCGGCGGCGCAGCTCGTTGACCATGGCGTTGGTGTAGTCGGTGGATTGCTGCCATCCGGCCGTCTGGGTTTGGGAGGCGATGCGCTCGAAGCTACGCGTCTGGGACTGGGTATCGCTCAGGGCCTGGCTCACCGAGGCCTGGTTGGCGAAGGTCGAGCTGCTCAGGCTGCGATAGCCAGACGTCCGCGCGGCGGTGTCGCCAAGGACCTGGGTGGCGAATGCCTGCCGCGTCTGATCGACCTTGGTGGAGAACCCTTCCTGGTCGAGGATCTCCGAAGCGCGGCGCACGCTCTCCGTGGCGGCCGAGCCCCTGCTTTGCGAGAGGCTTCCACCGGCGCTGCCTCCGACGCTGCCAGCAAGGCCAGGCATTGGGCCGGTTCCGAATGAGCCCTGGGCTTTGACCGCCGCGTCGAGGACCGCCGAGTTGGCCTCGGTCTTGGAAATGCCGAGATCACGCTGCAGGCGGCCGGATGCGTTGGTCAGGGTGGAATGGACCCAGCCTGTCGATCCCCTGACATCTGAGCCCGAGGTGTCGGAACTGTTGCGGCCCAGCTGGAAGGCCTGGAACGCCTCGGTCATCGCGGTCGAGGTCCGCGTGTTCGCCTTGGACCAGGTGTCGCTGATCGCCTCTCCCTTCTGCTGAGACTCCCTGGCCGCGATGCCGGCGGTGTTGGTCAGACCGCTGGTCAGGCGGGCGTTGATGGGGACTGTGGAATTGTTGGCCACGAGGCCGATGTTTCCATCAGCCGCAGCGGTGACGATGCTGCCGTCCGCGAGGGTGGTCCGGGTCAGGGGCGCCCCCAGGGTTCGCAGCGGCGCCTCGATGTCCTGGTTCGCGGATGTGTTGTGGAGGCCGCGAGTGAAGGCGGAGGTGTTCTGCACGCGGATATTGTCCATGCTGGTGTCGCCCAGGTGAATGTTGCGCGTCGCCTCCATCATCCCGGCGGCCTCGCCAGCAGACCTGAACCCGGCGATGGCGGAGGTCGCGGCGCCGGCGCCGTCCATCGCCCCCTTGGTCAGAAGCCCAGCGATCAGTGGGATGGACATCATCATCATCCCGGCCACGTTGGCGATCTGCTGGTTGGTCGAGGCGGCGGAGGCCATGTTGGCCAGGGTTAGCGCCGTCTGACCGCCGAACTGGCTGGTTCCCGTGGGCAGGAAGGCGCTGCTCGCGGTCTGGGCCGTGGTCACATAGAGGAAGATCTTGTTGAGGATCACATACATCGGCCCCCAGAGCTGCAGGTAGATGAAGCTGGCGAAGTAGGCCCCGATCATCTTCGGCCCGACGCCTGGCAGCAGGAAGGCGGGCATCATGATCGGGAACATGCCGATGAACAGCAGGATCATCACGATCTGCAGGACCGGGATCGCTGTGCCCGCCTGTTGCCCGATCGAGCCGGAGCTGGCGTTGTTCTGCAGCTGGCCCTGCATGTTGGCGAAGGTCTGCAAACTGGTGGAGGCGCCAACCTGGCCGGCATAGCTCGGCACTGACTGCTTCATGGCGGTCACGACCAAGGCTTGCTTGAAGAAGTTGGTCGCGTTGCTCGCCGTGCCGAAGGTGGCGTTGGTCAGATCGCTGACGGACTGGGTGATCGGGGTCTGGCCTGTCCCCTGGACGCCGGTGAAGCCCAGCAGGGTCTGGGCCATGGTCTCGCTCTCGGTGATCGCGGCCGGCCACTGGCTGTCGATTACGCTCGCCGCCTGCTGGCAGGTGATGCTGGTTACCGCCGGCGGCGAGCCGTTGGACGCTTCCGCCCAGCTCTGGGTCATCACTGTCGGATTGCCGTCGGCCTCGAGGACCGACCAGAGGTTCGGAGAGTTCTCGATGGAGTCCATCGAGATGTTGTTGGCGATGATGTCGTCGGCGATGCAGTCGTGGATATAGGCCTGCAGGTTGTTGGCCAGGGACGGATCGAGCGCCTGCCAGCTGGTCATCTGGCCGTAGAGCTTGGCGCCGTAGATCATCCCGGTGTTGGCGTATTCCAGCGACGCGGGGTCGTTGAACGCTTCCTGGGTCAGGGTGATCGCCGTGTCGCCCACCTCGGTGCTGAGGGCTGCGGCGAAGGCCACGCCCAGCGGTACATTGGCGATCTGCGCCGCCTGCAGGCCCGGATTGAACCGGTCGGTGACATGGACCTGGACCTTGGGTAGCCACAGGATCCCGTAGATTACCGTGCTCATGATCAGCCAGCGCAGGATCATGCCGACGTTGAAGTCGAACGCGGCCTTAAGGATTCCCATCAGCAGGCCGACCAGCAGCGCGACCTCCATCATTGACTGTAAGGGGCTCGCGCCCGACAGCAGCGCCACCGCTTGGAGCACGGCGACGAACAGCTGTCCGCCGCCGTAGGTGATGATCTCGTAGGCGCCGTAGCTCATGGCGACGTCTCTCCCCTTCCCTCGCTGAGGGCGTTTGGGCCGGCCCTATGGGGCGGCCTGGCTTGAGGTGAAGGCGTTGGATTGGGCGAACAGGTTGGAATAGTTGCCGGCCAGCGAGGCCTCGACCGCGCGAGTGTTGTTGATGATCTGTTCGTAGGCGCTCTCCTGGGTGGAGACGGTCGCCTCGAAGGCCTTCAGCTTCGATCCCAGCTGGTCGACGCCCTGGTTCCACTGGGTGATCTGGTCGTGGTTGGTGCCGGGCAGGTTCTGCGCGGACTCCCGCACCTGCTGGACCTCGTCCTCGATGAAGGAGATCACCAGGCTGGTGGCGATCAGTTCGGAGTAGTTGTCCATCACCTGCTGGGCGCCGGTCCCATAGGCGGTGGCGTAGACGTGGGCCATCTTCAGCACCGGCAGCGGACTGGCGTTGACCAGCTCGACCTCGCTCGTGGTCAGGGCCTGGCGCGAGACAATGCGCTGGACCATGTCGTCCAGCAGCGACTGGACCCTCTGCTTGTAGCCGCTGGTGGCGGCAATGGTGGTGGTGTGGTTCGACGTCGGGTTGAGACACTGGTTGGTCTCGTCGCACTGCATGATGGTCACCGTCCCGCCGTCCAGCATGGCGGCGATCAGCGACTTCTGGTCGCCGATCGGCGGGGAGTTGGAGAGGGTGCACTGGCCCGAGCCGTCGCCGCTGCAGTTGGTGATCAGGGTGCCGGTGATGGTCATCATGGTCTGGGCGAAGGTCGAGTCCGACGCCAGGAACGAATTCTTCTGGATCGCCTGCCAGGCCAGGTTCAGCGACGTGGGATTGAACTGCTGCTGACTGGCGGGCCCCTGGGCCAGGTTGCCGACCGAGTTGTTCTGGCAACTGGCCCAGCCCTGGACCATGTCGCTGAAGGCGCCGTTGCTGGTGCCAAGCTCCGAGCAGAGGGAGTGGGCCCCGGCTTCCAGTGAGTTGAAGGCGGTGTTCACCAGCGCGCTGGCGGCCTGGCAGGAGGAGATGTTGGTGGAGTTGATCTCCTGGGCCATGTGCTGGAGGTCGTTCAGCCACTTCTGGCAGGTGGGGCAGAGATAGCCGAGCGCGGCGTTGAAGGCGTAGCCCTCGGCGTTGGAGGCCACCGCCTTCATGAAGGCCACCAGCTGGGCCGAGTTCACAAAGGAAAAGCCGCCCGCGAAAATGTCGATCCCGCCGCAGCCGGCGCTGAGGGACGGCGGCTGGAACCCGAACAGCTGCAGGTTCTGCTGCGGCGTGCGCATCGTCAGGTTGCCGCCCGAATAGTAGCGCATGGTCTGGCCGCTGTAGGCGCTGGGCCCGGTGACGCTCCCTGTGCCCAGGGCGCCAGTCCAGTAGGCGTCCATCTGGCTTCCGGTGTCGGCCGAGGCGGATGCTGCGACGCTGAAGACCAGGACCAGCACCATCAGGCGCGGGAGCAATTTTCGGAGGAACTGGTCCATCATCGCCTCAATAGTCAGTGCCAGGATCTTTGGAGAGCAGGACGAAGAAGCGCTCGGCGATGTCCTCCACGGACATCACCCCGGCGCCGAGGTAGGTCAGGCAGCCCCGCGCCTGCTCGCAAGGCCTCAGCTGCATGGCGCGGCCCTCAACCGTTGCGACGGTGCGTTTGGCGTGTTGGCCGTCCGGCCCCACGGGCGTTGGCGACTGGAAGATCAGCAGCGCCGGGGTGACCGCGTGATCGATGCCCCAGGCCTTCAGCTGGCCCCGGTCGGGCAGGGTCCGGCCGAACACCGGGTTGGCGGCGCCGTCGGTAGAGATCACCTTCACCGACACGCCGTAGCGGTCGGAGAATTCCTTGATGATCGGCGAGGCGACGCGGCACGGTCCGCAAACGCCGGAATAGACGTAGAAAACGCCGATCTCGGCGCTGACCGAGCGCAGGAAGAGGTCACGGTCGGACTGGCGCTCGGAATCGAACTCGTTCTTGGCCACCGAGCCTGTCGGCCGCTGGACCGTGTAGTCCAGGTCAGGGTTGTTCCAGACCACGCGGCGCCAAAGGTCGGAGAATAGCCCGCTCTTGTCCATTGAGATGCGCTGAAGGCGCATATAGCGCTCGACGTTCTCCGTCGTGGGCTTCCACGAGGCGATCCGGCCGGCCTCGTCGAGCGCCTTCTGGTACGCCTCCAGCTCTACGATCTCCGGCGGGACAACCACCTTGATCGGCTGATCGGACGGAGTGACCGCAGCTGGCGGCGGGGCTGGCACCTCGCAGTAGAACCAGGCGCCCAGCTTGCGGCCACAATAGGAAACCCCGTCGCCGTCGTGGGTCTCCTCGGCGGGTGAGCCGATCTCGGCCGCGGGACCATCCGTAGTCTGAGCATAGGCGGTGGCGCAGCACCCAACCGCCCAGGAGACGAGTCCGACCACAATGAACTCCAGGCCGAGCCGGCACCGCGCGCCGCGCCGCGGGTGGTTCCGGTTGGCAAGGCGCAGGACTGGTCCAAGGAGCGCCGCGGTCGCGGCGGACAGGCAGGCAGGCAGGTCGCTCGCGGGGGCCATGGTCATGGGTCAAGGACCGCTCGAGCTGAGGGTTGAAGGCGTGTTTCCCGACTGCATCTGCTGCAAGGTGGACTGGATATTGGAGGTCGCCGAGGTCGCGCTGGGGACGGTCAAGCCGCCCAGCGCCTGGTTGTAGAAGGACGAGAAATCGACGTTGGCCAGGTTCAGCGACTGGAACTGCGCCACCGTGAAGCCCGAGCAGTCAGGGCTTTGGGGGTTGCCCCAGACCTTGCCGATCTGGGGCCGGCCGGCCTCATTGATGATCCGCGCCAGCGATCCCTGAAAGCAGCAGTAGCTCATCGTTCGCTGCAGGCAGATGCCGAACAGGGACTTGTCCGAGCAGTAGTCGCCGACATAGTGGCACTCGCCGGCCTGCTGCATCTGGATGAGGGTCTGTTCCGCCTCGGAGCATTGGGCGACGCCGAGCGAATTGCCCCAGCCGGCGTCCTTGCAGCAGTTGCTGAAGCCGGTCAGGTCCTTGTGGCAGGCGTAATTGGCGCCCGGCATGATCTGCAGATTGCTGGCCGGGTCGGAGTAGGTCTCGCCGGCGGTCTGGCCGATCGCCAGAGCCGTGTAGGCCTTGGCCAGGCTTCCGCTGTCGTTAGCGCCCGAGACCGAGAAACATTGGCTGCCCATGCAAAGCTGGGTCGAGCAGGTCGAACTGCTCGTGGTCTGGGTGGTGGTGGTCGAGCAGCTGTAGTCGTGCTCGACCGAGACGCAGCCAGAGGCCGGGGGCGGTGAGTCCATGCACTGGTCGCCGGTGTGGGTGCAGCCGGCAGGGGGATTGCAGTCGCTGGATTCGGCGCTGTCGGACTCGCAGATGTAGCTGGTGGTCTGCTGCCAGCAGGGCTCGGTGACGGCCACGCCGTTGACGGTCTGGGTCGATGGGCCCTGGTTGCAGACCGTGCCCTGGGACTGGCAGGCGGATTCGGAGGCTTGAGTACAGGCCGAAGGGTTCCACTGGGTTCCGGTGACCGTCGTCGTGGAGGACTGGGCCGGATCGGCCGGGGGTACGTCGGCGGCCGATGGCGTTGATCCCGTGCAGGTGTAGGTCGAGGTTTTGACCGAACAGTTGCCCGATCCGTCGTTGGCCGGGCAGCTGTAGGTGTAGGTCCACACCGAGCAGGCGCCGGAGGGCCCGTTGCCGGCGCAGGTCTGTCCGGTCTGGTTGCAGCCGGTGACGTTGCCGCTGCAGCCGTCGATCGGCTGGGAGGTCCAGCAGGTATAGGTGTCGGTCTTGTTCCAGCCCGCCTCGGTGACCGATAGGCCGTCGATGACCTCGGTGGCGGTTCCGTCGGTCCGGTCGCTGGTGAGGGAGCACTCTCCGTTCTGCGCTAGGCCTTGGCACTGCGTGGTCCAGTTGGCGGAGATAAGGTAGGGGCTGGTCGAGACCGCGGGGTCGGCTGGCGGCACGTCGGCGGTGCATTCGTAGGTGTAGTCGTTCTGCTCGCAGCCGCCTGACCCATCGTTGTTTGGGCAGCTGTAGGTGTAGGTCCACAGGGCGCATGAGCCGTTTGGTTCGCTCTGGGCGCAGGTCGCCGTCGTCTGCGAACACCCGGTCACATTGCCGGAGCAGGTGTCGACAGGCGTCGTGGTCCCACAGGAATAAGTGTTCTGTTCGGCCCAGGCCGCTTCAGTGACCGCCAGCCCCTCGATGTTCTCGGTTCCAGGTCCCTGGGTGACCACGCTGGACGTCAGGCTGCAGGATCCGTTGGCGGCCAGGGCGTTGCATGCGGGGGACCAGGTCGCCGAGGCCACGTACATCTGGATCGAGGCGTAAGGATCGGCCGCTTCGACATAGTTGTTGCAGAGCCATTGATCCTCGTAGGAGGAGCAGCCGCCCGGTAGTGTCCAGGTCTGGTTGGTCTCTGTGCAAGCGCCCGACGCGTTGGTCGCCGCGCAGGTGCTGGCGGTCTCTGAATACCCCGCTGGCGGCGAACAGCCCGGGGCGGTCGCCGTCGAGGTGCAGGAATAGTTTAGTGTCTCCTGCAGGCAGCCGGAGCCGAAGATGCCGGTCCCGTTGCCGGAGACTGCCGCGCCGCCGGAATCCAGGCAGCTGCGTGAAATAACGCTGCAATTGCTCTGATAGAGCGGCTCGCACTGGTTGAACCAGGCCTGGGCGCCGGCGGTTGACGCGCCCGGACCGGCCCGCAGCGGGAAGGCGAAGTAGGGGTTGGCGGCAGTCACCGGCCCAGCGCAACTATAGCTGTAGAACTGAACGCTGATCCGCTCGCTGGCGGGGTAGCTGTTGCTCGCGGCATAGGGCCGGGCCACGATGACGGTCGTCTGGGCCGTCTTGGTGCAGGCCGGCGAACTCAGCGCAGGTCTCGGCCACACCGGTCCCGGTCGCCGGCATGGCGTAGCAGCTATAGAGCCAGGTCGAGCCCACCGTCATAGGGACCGCGCCATTGGGCCCGGTCCCTCCGCCCTCCTGCACCCCGTTCGAATAGAAGGGTCCGGCCGGAATCTGGCAACTGGTGTTGGTGGTCTGGGTGTAGGTCCCGGCCTGACAGCTGTAGGTCAGCGCGGGATAGTCGGCGGTGCAGTTGGTGGCCTGTAACTGGCAGGTTCCGGCGGCGCTGGCATTGATGAGCGCTGTCTCTGCGGCCGAGGGGACATAGGCCGATCCGTTCCAGAGCTTGTAGGCGTCATAGATGTAGTCGGTTCCGACGCTGATCTGCAGCACCGGGTCGCAGGTCTCGGTTGTGGATGACCCTTGTGTGCCCTGCTGGCAGGTCTTGGTGATGGGCGGGGTGGCGACGCCGCAGGTCTCAGTCTCCTGAACGCAGGCCGCGTTGGCGCTCAGCGCGGCGCAAGCGGGCGATGTCGTCCAGGTCTTGGTCGACGGATTGTAGCTGTTGGCGCAGGCGTAGTTGTAGTCCGTGCCGACGACGACATTGCGGGTTTCCGAGCAGGACTCGGGCGTGCCTGTCCATTCAGTCCCGGCCACGCATTGCGTCGCCTGGAAATAGGGATTGGCGGGCGCGGTGCAGGCGACCCCATCGTTCGTGCACTGGGAAGCAGAGCCCAGGGCGGCGCAGGCCGGCGAGGTGACCCACTGCTTGGTGGTCTGGTTGTAGGTGTTCTGGCAGGCGTAGAGGTCCGTGGTCAGTGTGCTGACGATGAGGTTCTGCACACAGGAACTGTCGCTGTCGGTCACCTGCTCGGTGGAATCACAGGTGTAGAGTCCGCTGTTGGATGTGACCTGGGTCTGCGTCTGGGTGGTCTGGCAGGTCTGCTGCGGCGTTCCCGAGGTTGCCAGCTGGCTGTTCTGCGCCGCGGTGCTGGAAAGCGATTGCTGATACCAGGCGTCGGAGCCTGAGACGCTCGTGCTGCTCTGGTTGTTGTAGGCGGCGCCGACCACGCCGGCATTCGGGTCGCTGGCCCAGGCGCTTTGGCCGGCGGTTGGAAGACCGGAAGGGTTCGACGCCAGGCCCTGATAGGCGCTCGTGTCAGCGCTTGCGCCGGCGACGATGCTGGTGTCCCCGGCTGTGGCGGTCGCATTCAGGGCCGAACCCTGGCTAGACACAAAGCTCTGAGCGGCCGACTGTCCCGTCTGATCGCCGAGCCCTGACATGGTTTGCGCCCCGGCATAGCCGGCGGCCATCCCGACCAGGCCGGCGGCTAAGGCGCCGAGAAGGGGCCTGAGCGGCGCCATGGCCGTCAGCCGGTCAGTCGCGCGAGCGCGGCGCGGGCGGCGGCCTGGCCGTTCTCGCCCTCGTCCGCCAGAATCTTCAGCGCCGCCTCCAGCGAGATGTTGCCGGAAACCTTGTCAAACGGCGGAATTTGCGGGCTGCAGCCCAGTTTTCCGCACGGTTCAACCGGCGAGCGAGCGGCGATGACGGCGGGCACGCCGGTGACATTGAAGGCCTTGAACACCTGCGGATCGATGGCGACGCCGCCGGCCGAGCGGTCGTCGAACACCTCGCGGACCTTGAGCAGCGTGGCCTTGAACGAGCCGTCCACCAGGCCGCGGATCACCACCGTGGCGCCAGCCTTATGCGCGTCGCGCGCCAGCGCGCGCAGGGCCTCGGGCGGCATCGACAGCGAGACGGCGACATAGATGCCGCCAGCGGCCGGGTTCGCCGGCGGTCCGAGCGGTGCGGCCCGGAGCGCCGGATCGTCCATCATCGCCGCGCCGGATTGCAGCTGGCTCTGGCTCGCGGCCTGGATCTCGGCCGCCTGACCGGAATCGGCGCCTCCCCTCCCCTGCAGGCCATTGACCCAGGCGGCCATAGCCTGCTGCTCGCGGTCCACATGGGCCTGGGCCGATTTGAGCAGCGCTTCCAAATCCTCGGCGGATGACTGGGACATGGCTGGGGCCGCCCACAGCCCTGCGACCGCAACAATCACCAGCCCGCTTGCGCCGAGGCCGAGGTTCAGCCGGACCCATCCGACGATCGCTGCGGTCGCGCCGCCGGCCACGAGGGCGGTAAGGACACACCAGGCCCAGAGGCCGCCGTCAAAGGCTGGAAATCCGATCACCAACGCCTCCCTCAAAAGCTGCAGCAGTTGCGCTTGCGCCAAATCAGGAAGCCCAGGTCCTCGCCGACCGCCGGGACCACCCGGCCCGTCTCCCAAAGGATCGAGCCGACCCCGATGGCCGGGCAGGTCAGGTTGGCGATGGGCGCCGGGACCGAGGTCGGATTGACCATCTGGAAGCGGTACTGGCGCTTATCCATGATCGGCATGGGGTATTTCTGGCACACCGCCGCATCGCCCATGGTCCCGTCGGCCAGCAGGAGGCGATGCAGCTTGAACGCCAGCCGTTCGCCCGCCAGCAGCGAGCCGTTGACCTGGCTGTTCTCGCCGACGATGTGGCCCTCCACCGGGTACATCGTCCCCTGGCAGCCGGCGCACCAGAAGAGGGCGGGATTGGCCTGTCCGGTGAGCGAGGCACCGACGCAATCGACGGCGCAGGCGGCCGTGGCGATGGGGTTGTCGAACAGATAGGTGTCGGGGAATTCGATCTCCGAGAGCTGGTCGTCGTTCCAGGTCGGGTCGAGCTCGGTGATGTAGCCGATGTCGAAGCTGGCCTCCTCCAGACAGAGGAAGTCGGTCAGCAGCTCCAGCCAGTACATGACCGGATAGATATACCAATGCACGTGGTAGCCGGTGTTGTTGTCGCTCTCGGACGTGATCGCCCGCGCCTGGGTCGGCGCGCCGATGCCCACGGGGATGTCGATCCCACCCAGGTTCGGAAAACAGAATGGCCGGGCGGTGACGTCCTCCAGGCGGACAGGCTCCCAGAAGCCCACCTCCAGCCCCGGTCGGATGAAGAGTGGGGGCGGCGCTGGGCAGAGACAGATCGGCGAGGCCGGATTGGGGGCGTCGGGTTCGCTGCCGGTGAAGAGCGGGATGGAGCCAAGGGTCAGCGGGAAGAGACAGTCCCAGCAGACGTCCGTGATCGGATTAACGAAATGGCCGCTGCAGACCGCGGCGGGCGCCGGCGCTGGAATGACGCTCAGCAGAATCGTCAGTATGGGGACTATGGCCGTCAGGCGCAGGCGAAGGCTCATGGCTTCACCTCCGAGATTCGTAAGGCGCTGCCCTCGCGCTGGATGATGGCGGGGACCTGCCGTAGGCGGAACTTGTCGGTGAGCAGGCCCATCTGGTCGAAGAAGACCTGTGTCTTCTCCCGGCGCATCAGCTCGACCGGCGAGCCCTTCACCAGGATCAGCCGGGTGCGCTGGGCGCCATAGCGGTGCAGTTCAGACAGGGCGTAGGCGATCTGGGCCTGATCGTCGCCGTCGAAGAAGATCATCACCCGGTTGAAGTCTGGCATCCGCAGGAGCGGATTGATGCGGTCGCCGGCGTGGGCGAATACCCGCCCCCGCTGGTCGGCGTAGTCCCGAGGGACGATGTAGGTCGGATCGTAGAGCCAGGTGCGCGGCTCGCGCGTGGCGACGAGTCCTGGCACCGCCGCCGGTCGTTCCACCGAGGCGGTCGCCCGCTTGGCGAAGGCCCTGTCAAGAGCGTCGATCCTGCCGCTGGCCTTGGCCGACTTGAGCTTGGCGGCGATGATGTCGAGCAGGTCGATCTCGACGATGGGGAAGAGGGCGCCGCGCACGCCCAGGTCGGCCGCCTGCGCCGGCGCTGGCTGCGCGAGACACAGCAGGCTCAGGGCGAGCGCCGCCGCGAGCGAGGGGCGAGGCCAGGCCATCACAGCACCGGCTCGGCGACGCCAATGAGGTGGTCGGCGGCGATCCAGCCGATCTCGCCATAGCGGCTGTCCAGCGAATCCTTGCTCGCCGTCCCGACATAGTAGTGGCCAGGGGGAATGACGCCGACGGGCCCGAGGCTGGTCGCCCGGCCGGTCTGGCTGAAGGGCTTGGCGAAGCCTGCGTCGCGTCCGGCGACGAAATACTCCCGGCCCCGCCGTTCCACCTTGTCGCCGGGCAGGCCCCAGACGTGTTTCACGAAGGGCGAGCCATGCAGATAGTAGGGATTGTCCGGCGCGACGAACTGCACCAGCTGGTCGCGCCGCGGCCGGCGATTGTTGCGGTCGACGATGAAGGCCCAGTTGGGCAGGCTGGTGGTTTCGTTGATCCCGAACCGGTAACGCCCGGCCATGTCCGCCAGGTTTTCGGCGCAGACGAAGGCGAAGGTCGCGGCGGCCATCAACAGGATGCGAGCGCTGGTGCTCATCGGGTGGGGCCATCGGATGGTGCGGCCAAGGGCGACGCAGAGGGCGACAGCAGGCTCGTCGCCGAGATCTTGGCGGTCTGGATCGGGTCTGGGGCGCCCGACTGTCCGACCGGCTCGGCCTGTGCGACCGGTCCCACGGTGGCGGACAGGCCGGTCGTGACCTGCGCCAGCTTGGCCTCGACCCGCTTCTGCAGCTCGGGGGTGATGTCGTTCATGGTCCCGGAGAGGACGCACTCGCGGGCGAGCACCAGCCGGTCGCTAGGCACCAGGTGCTGCAGCTCCTCCTGCGCCGCGGCGATGAAAAGGTTGGCGCGCAGCACGCTCTCGGCCTCGGACAGCTGCGGCGAGGTGATCTTGCGGACGTAGTCCTGGGTCATCTGCCGGACGGCCACGACCGTCACCGGGCGGGTGTCGGGATTGCGCTGTAGGGTGATCCACAGGGCGATGTTGGAGGCGGCGAGGACCCCGATGATCAGGCCCATGACCTGGGTGCGGTTCGGCGCCCACTCGGCGAGCCGGTCCCTTGCACCCCTTGGTTCGGGGTTTGGCCTCGCGTTAGCGGCCGTGGGTTTCTGCTCCAGGTCATCGGCCACGGATGCGCGCCTCCGAAGGCTTGGCGATGCGCCAGGCCAGTCGTGCCGCCGGCCACCGGCAGGCGGCGACGAAGGCGCTGAGCGCCAGGACGATTGCGAGGAAGGCCAGATCGACCGGCGTCCGAGCTGGAGCCGGCGCCGCCGCGTAGTGGGTGAGAAAGAGACCCCACTCATGCGCCGCCAGCAGGCGGTCGCCCTGCAGCAAGGCCAGGGTCAGCAGCTCGAAGAAACCAAGGGCGACGGCGATGGATTCGACCACGAAGGCGGCTCGCGCCACCGCCCAATGGGCGCCGTGGCGCAAGCGGGCCAGGCGCGATACGCCGCGAGGGCGGGAGACTGCCAGGGCCTGCCTCATGCGGCCTGCCCTTCGGCTTGCGTGTCCGCACGCCCGGCCGCCGGGTTGAACGCCACCAGCCGGACAGCTTCCTGCAGGCTGTGGCCCTGGCCAACCAGCTGCTCGATGGCGTTGTAGACCGCCGGCGTCGTCGAATAGAGCGTGCCTGCGAAGGGATCGAGCACCAGCCGGCCCACCGCGCGGCCGTTCGGGCCCTGGATCATCGCCTCGGAATATTCGCCGGTGGAGGTGCGCAGGGACTTCAGCACCTGCATGCCCGCTTCGTCGAGGGAGAGCTTGGCGTCCTTGCGGGCCTGTTCGAGGGCTTCCGGCTTCAGGCGCAGGAAGACCTGCCAGTCGGAGTTCTGCAGGCAGGCGTTGGCGCCGCTGGTCTTGTAGTAGTCGTTGATCCCCTGGGTGCCGGTGATGATGGCGCCGCCCTCCTTGCGGCAGCGACGGGCAAAGCCCTCGATGAAGGCGCCCATGGCGCCGTCGGCCAGGAGCGACCAGGCCTCATCGACGATCAGGGCCTTGCGCACCTGTCGGCCGCTCATCCGCATCCGCTGGCGCACCAGGAACATCACCGCCAGCACCACGACGGCGCGCAGGTCCGGCTTGGACTCCAGGTCGCCCATCTCGAAGACGGTGTAGGGGTTGGTGATCTCCAGGGTGGCCGGGCCGTTGAAGAAGGCGCCGTAGGTGCCCACGGAGGTGTAGGGGGTCAGGGAGAGGGCCAGGTCCCGGCCGCGCTGGCCGAAGTCGATCGGCTTGGTGTGCGCATCGGTGGAGACTGCGCTGGGCGCCTCTTCGGCCGGCTCTACCCTCCCCTCGGTCTCGCCGTCACCGGCGGGAGTATGCCAGCGGCCAAGCATGACATCGCGGATGTCGTCGATGGCCCCGTCCCGGCCCTTGGTGTCCCAGACCAGGCTGACGCATCGGTCGACGATGCCCTCCTCCTCCTTGGACGGCATCTGGCTTCCCCTGCACATGCAGAGGATCTCGAAGGCGATATTCTTCTTGGTCTCCACCAGGTACTCGGAATCGGTGGCGGCCAGGCCGTGGTCGGCCATCGAGAAGGGGTTGAGGCAGACCTCCAGGTCGAGGCTGAAGCGGATGAAGGCTCCGCCCTGCAGGAGGCAGGAACTCATGAAGCTGCGGCCATCGTCGATCACGAAGACCTCGCAGCCGGCGCCCCGGAGCGAGGTGGCCATCTCCTGCATGAAGACCGACTTGCCCGAGCCGGAGGAGCCGACCACGATGGCGTTGTAGTTGCCGCCGTCGTTTGAGAAGTTGGACCAGTAGAAGGGCTGGCCGCGGCGGCCCACCAGCAGCATGTGTGGCGTCTCCGAGCCCAGGTACTCGCCCTGCATTGGCGCGATGCGCGATGCGACCGTGGTCGGCATCATCCGCAGGCGGCCGAACTCACCGAGGTCATCGACCAGCCCGCCGGCCAGGCTGAGCGGCAGACAGGCCAGCACGGTCTGGATATGGATGTCGTCGTCGCGCTGGATGGTGAAACGGGAGGCCCGATAGACGGCCCGCAGCGCCCGTTCGGCCCGCTCGCCATCCTCCACCGGCGCGATCGAGACGATGAAGAGGGCGAGCTTGCCGAGCAGGGCGCCGTCTGAGACGTCTTCCGCCACCATGGCCCAGTCCTCGGCCTTCTTGCGGATGGCGGGGAAGGCCTTGGTCAGCGGGTTCTGCGCCGACTGTTCGCTGCGCATCCGGCTGAACTCGGTCAGCGACTTGGTCTTGGAGATCGACTCCGGGCGGATCACCAGACAGGACAGGGTCGCGCCCACCAGGCGCAGCTGGTCGTTGAACATGTCGCCGAGGGTCCGGGACATCAGCCCCTGGGACCAAGCGTCGGGATATTGCAGCACCGAAAAGCCGCGCATCTCGAAGACGTCGTCGCGGGCGGCCAGCTCCCGCTCGTGCGGCTCGGCCCGGAGGGCGTCGCCCTGGCCTCGGGCCTGGACCACGATGCGCTCGCGATATCGGGTCCAGCGGGTCTCTGCGGCGACGATCTGGTCGCTGATCAGCCGGCTGGGGTCGTAAGCCGCCTCCGCCGGCCGGATCGTGCGGGTAGGGTTGAGCAGGTCCGCGAGAAAGCCGATCAGCCGCTCTGGGTGGACCACGATGCTGGCGGTCCTGATGGTGGTCAGCGAGGAGACGAACTTCTCGCGGATCTCGCGCATCTCGGCGATCGCGACCGCGTCGCCCGCACCGGCCTTTTCCACCGACAGGAAGACTCGGAAGTCGCGGAAGAAGAAGGGCGCCGACCGCGATCCCGACCCGAAGGCGGCCTTGCGGAAGTGCTCGCGCCTGTGGCCCGCCATCTCCTCGTAGAAGGCGCCGCCCTTGGCCCGCTCCATGGCCCAGCCGTCAACGATCGGCGCGATCTTGGGCGAGGCGTAGGAGACCACCTGGCAGATGGCGCCCTGTGGCAGGCCCTCGGTGAACAGCTCTGACAGCAGCCGGCCCGTAGTATCGTCTCCGCCGATCAGCGGCGTGATCTCCAGCACAAAGCCGATGGAGCGGTCCTGCAGGAAGAGTTCGTGATCCTCGTCCCAGTAGCGGTAGGGCAGGAACTGGGAGAGGCGGGACCGGTGGAAACGCCCCAGCGCCCGGCCGATCGGCGGGGTCTTGTCGTCCAGGACCCGGCCCACGCCCGCCAGCGCCGCCATCACCCAATGCGGCATCCGCAGGGTTCGCTTCTGGTCGCCTGACTTTTTCATGCGCGTTGGCCTCACTTCTTGCCAGGATTGACCGGGGTCGCCGGACTAGGGGCCTGGGCTGATGCGACCGGGCCCTTGCCGAGACCTGACCGCGCCTCGGGACGGGCCAGGCGATCCAGGTCGACGCGACGGTCCGGCTGTCTCGGTCCGATGAACCAGCCGCCCTGGCGCATGACGGCGTAGATCTCTGCGCCGGCGTGGTAGTCGCCCTGGCCGTCAATCCAGGGCGCCAGGGCGACCTTGAGGATCGGATCGGGCTCGCGGATCGGCGCGCCGGCGATGGACCCGGCCGTCCAGCCGCCCTGGCCCCAAAGCCTTGCCGGAATCGCGCCCTCGATCACGGGATCGGCGGGGGGCGGACCCTTGGCGGATTTAGGAGGACCTCCGCGATCTATGTCAGCGATCGAGCCGCAGACGACGCCGGGCTGCAGGGCGCAGGCCCAGGACCCCTTCACGGTTGAGACGCAGCCGGCCAGGCCCGCGGACAGTAGGCAGAGCGCGGCGATCGGCGCTGGAAGGAGGCGCGTACCCATCAGGCCTGTCCGCCCTTGATCCAGGCCCGCAGCTGGTCAATCGGCATGAAGCCGGCGTGGACCGAGCCATCGGCGCGGATCAGCGCCGGGGTCCCCGATATGCCGTGTGCGCGGGCGAAGGCGGTATTGGCCTGGACCGCGGCCTCGGCCTTGGCGCAGTCGCCGGCCACCTTTAGCTCACCCCCGAAATAGATGCTGTTGGCGGTCGCCTCGCGGTCCTTCGCGCAGAGCGCCAACTTGGCCTTGTTAAGGCTGTCCGGCCGCAAGAGCTGGATCGGATACTCGGTGAGCTCGATGTCGGGCGCGCTCTTCAGCGCCTCCATCAGCATGCGGCAGTAGCCGCAGTTCAGGTCGGTGACGACCGAGACCTTCAAGGCGCCGCCGGGGTGGTGGACGATGCCATTGTCCCTGGGCAGGTCGATCTTGATCGGGCCGATGGTCGGCGCCGCGGCATTGTTCTGAGCCTGGGCCTCCGCAGGCGGCGCGGATGCAGGCGGGACCTCGCCAAGGCGGCTGGTCACCGCATCCAGCTGGCCCAGCTCCTTCATCCGCCGGTCGGTGAGGTCGACCCGAGCCTTCAGGTCGAGGATGGATCCCACCATGGCGTAGCGGCCGTCCGGCGAAACATAGAAGACGGTCTTGCCGGCGGTGACTTCGCAGAGGCCGGGAACCGCGCCGCATTTGACCGAGGCGACCTTGGTGTTGGGAAAGGCGGCTTGGACCTTGCGGGCTAGGCCCGCGTCGCCGGCCTCGCTGGCGAGCACGGTCTTCGAGGCGGCGAAACCCGCCACGCCGATGACAACGCCGGCGGCGCCGATCAGCAGCAGGCGAAGCATCGGTTTGCGGCGCGGGTCGTCGAACAGGACGCTGATGTTCATGACAATTCCTCTGGCGTGGGATGGGTTGATCGGTTGGGGAGCCCGCGGTTCACTTGACTTGGAACCCGGACAGAAAGACGAGCTCGACCTGGATCCCGGTCGGCATCTCGATCACCGGCTGATATTGCTCGGCGCGCTTGATGTAGTAGTCGGCCAGCATGGAGGCGGCCTGGGAGACTCCAGTCCCGAGACTGCCGGTGGCGATCTGGCCAGGGCTCAGCTCCTGGGCGCTGAGGGCGCCGGCGCCGGTGATCGAGGTGGTGACCCCGGACTGCGAAGCCTGGACATTCTTCGAGAGCCCCTGGCCAAGGCCGTTCAGGGCACCGGCTAGCATGGCCCGGCTGGTGAACTGGCCCTCACGGCTGATCACCGGCCCGCGGACGCCGGCCTTGCCCTTGGAGGTGACGTAACCTTCGACGGTGGCGACGGAGAACCGTCCGGGTCCGGCCGGACAGGTAATCTTCTGCAGCTTGACGTAGACCTTCTCGGACGGAAGCTCGCCGTAGGCCGCGCCATTGATCAGGCAGCCGGTCAGATCCGTGGTCTGGAACTTCCCGTCCGTCCCCACGTGGGTCGCCGGGCCCAGGATGCGGAACAGCACCGGCTTGGGGTCCTGGCTGTAGCTGGTTCCCGTGGCGGCATCGACGCCCACCAGGACCTTGGCCTCCACGTAGGCGTTCGGGGGCACATATTGGGCGCTGTCGAACACCTCCAGCTTGGAGGTGAAGAAGGCCTTGGGGCCAGTGGCCGCGCCCAGCGCCTTGGCGGCATCGGCCGACGGCGCGGGCAGGCCTGCGGACGGCTGGGTCCCGCCCGCTGGCGCAGTGTCGGCGTGGATCACCTGGATCGACCGAAGAGGCTGGGCAGCGGGGTCGGTGAACGCCTGACTGGCGTCGGTAGCGCCTTGTCGGCGCGTCCCCAGGGCCAGTGGCTTCATGAGGCCAGCGCGGCTGGAAGACGACGCCGACGCAAGGCCAGGAGCTGGCCCCGCGTCGGCGCCTAACGCGCCATCCCCGGGGGGACCCGCTGTCGCGGGTGAGGATGGCCGTATTCCAACCTGGCGGCCCAGCGCGGTGATGGTGCGCGTGGCGTCCTGGCGATCAGCTTGGCTCTGGTTCTGGGCGTCCGCAAGCTTCTGCTGCAGGTCGACGACCGTCGCCTGGGCCAGCGCCAGCTTGGCGTCGGCCGCGCGCTTGTCCGCCTCGGCCTGGTCGGCCGGCGTTTCGTTGAGCGCCGCCCCGGCGGTCTGACCGGTGGCCGCCACATGGATTGCGGCGTCCTTGCCGAAGCCCTTCGGTGCGGAACCGTTCAGCTGGCTCCAGGCGTAGAGCCCGAGAGGGATGATCACAACGGCGCAGATCACGCTCCACTTCAGGAGCTGATTGCGCCGGGTCCGCTCGTTGAGATCCTCAACGCTGTGGCCGGCCAGTTCCGCAGGCGGGAGCTCGCTCACCGTGACGCGCCTTCCACAATGTAGACCCGCGCCAGCTGGCGTGGCTCGACGGTCTCGTGGCTGACGGCGGCGGCCAGGACCCGAGGGACGAGGAAGGTCTTGGCGCTGAGCGGCTGGCCGACCGGGCTGGTGTTGCGCAGCGACAGCACCGTTCCCTTCAGGTCGCCGACGACGAAGGTCTCGATTGCCTGCATCTGGAAGGCGCCGGCGGCCTTGGGCGCCTCGGCCAGGCTCTGGCGCTCGACGCCGGGCGCCGCCGTATCATTGAACATCAGCCGGATCAGCGCAGTCAGGATCTCGGGGTAGCCCTCGTGGCGATCGGCCTGGCCTTGCGCCAGCGGCGGTGCCAGTTCCGGATCGCGGTCCTCGGTCTGTGCGACCTGTTGCGCGCTTGCGTCAGCGCCGAGCTGCACCAGGACCGTCTGCCCGGCCAAGTCGCGGGGCGAAAGGACCGCCTCGACGGTGCGGCCGTTCTGGGTGGTCAAGAAGGCGGTGAAGGTTCGCCCGACCACATCGCCGTCGAACTCGACGAAGACGTCGCCCGTGGCGGCATCGACATCCACCGACATCTTTGGGCCCTGCCCGTCGTCGGTCTTGCGGACGGTGGCCACCTTCTCGCCTGCGATGGCGATCCGGGTGATGTTCTTCGCCGAGACATCGGCTTCGAATTGCCCGTCGTGGACCTGGACAGGCTCGGCCGCGGCGGGCCAGGCGGCGAGCGCGCCGGCGACGCAAGCGCTCAGCAGCACGCCAAGAATGATCGCGCGCATCTATCGCACCTCGTTGGAAATGGGAGTGGTTCGCTCGAGGGGCGCCGGGGTGACGGGAAGCTTGGCGCCCAGGGCCTGCGCCGGCTTGATCTCCTCGAACGACAGCAGCCGGATTCCGGAGCCGCGGCGCACGAAGCGCATCGCATAGACCTTGGTGGCCGCCTGCGGCTGTTCGGCGCCGTTGTTGGCGATCAGGTTCCCGGCCACCTCCACGTAGAGCTTGGCCGCGTCGACGTACCAGTCGGTCGGGATGAAGGTCTGCGACACATGGGCGCCCGCCATGCGGTGCTCGGTGTCGATCAGGGCGTCGCGGATGGACTGGTAGGTGGCCGCGTCGGCCACCTTAAGGATCTGCTGGTCGAAGAAGGGCTCGTTGTCAGGCGTTCGGTTCAGAAAGAGGTAGGCGCAGTCCCTGGCCACCGCCTCGAGGTAGTCGGCGGAGACGCCGCCGGTCTGCGAGAGCACCACGGGATTGGGCAGCATCGGCACGAGCACAATCTGGCGTTCGGTAAACGCCACCAGGCCGATGACCAGGTTGGCGGCGATCGACACCCCGAGCGCCACTGTGGCCACGGTCAGCCTAAGGCTGGCGCGCTGGAAGCCCTCTGTTGTGTGCTCGACCTTCATCGTTCCGCCGCTCAGCCGGCCAGGAGCCGCAGGTGGCTGGGCGGGGTCGCGCGGGTCTTCAGGATGCCGGGCGGCAGGATCCAGTAGGCGCGCCAAAGCAGGCGGTAGAGGGGTCCGCCCTCCTTGAACTTGCGAAGCACCAGCACCGCTACGAAGGCGGCGACTAGGCCGATGGCGAAATTGGTCAACGCCGAAAGGCAGGCCAGGGGCACGATCGCGGCGATGGCCTCGTCAGGCGTGAAGAAGATGTAGCGCTCCGGCTCATCCAGATACTGCGGAATGTAATCGTCCTTGGTCATCGCCAGCGCCCCCTTAGCGCTTGCACAAGGTCGCGCCCCGGGCGCCCAAGTCCGCTTGGGGGCCGCGCGACCTGCCGGCGGAAAGAAGCGCTTCCCTCTCCCTCCCGCCGTTGGTCCCTGTTGTCAGAAGGTGGCGGACATCAGTCCGGTGAGGATCGCCGGGCCGGTCGAGGCGGCCAGGCCAATGCCTACCCCGCCGGCGATCAGCTTCCAGTCGAAGCGCAGGATCGCGCCGACCACGCCGACGCCCAGGGAGGCGACGGCGGCGAGCTTGCCCAGGGAGCCCGTGGTCCAGGTCGTCAAGTTGGTCACCGAACTGGTGAAGGTGGTGTCGGTGCCTGCGTGCGCCATGCTGACGCCAAGGGCGCCCATCAGCCCCACGGCCAGGGCGATCTCGCCGATCTTCTTGGCCCTGGCCGACTGGGCCATCGCCATGACTCTGTATTGAACGTTTCGCATTTCAGCCTTCCCCGTTTGAATGGCCACCCTGGGCCGACGGCGAATGGAGAGCTGAAGCAACTGTAGGTCGTCAATGAAGAATTGAGGATATTGTCAGGATATATTTCTTTGATTTCAACTGTTTATGATCTTGTGAAGGTCACTCTAAGAACCAATTGGACTGTGATATTCGGTAAAGAGTTGTCCGTGACACAAGCGGTATGATGGGTAGGGGCTTTGCGGTTGCGGATGGGCGAGTTCGGGCCGCCGCAGCCTAAATTCGGTCGAGGTCGAGCGATTTGGTCCCGCCTTGTCGTGCGGGCGCGAGGCTTGAGGCGCCGCAGTTTGTCCAAGGTCATATCATCAGCACCATGATCAAACGTCGCGGCGGCGTGGTTGAGACAACGTGCCGCGAGGGCCGACGAGAGTATCTGGAGATTTCCCCGGTGGGTGTAGCGATCCCGCGACGGGGCGTAGCGATTGTGACAGCTATGCGGTGAATTAGGTCATCATCATAGTGAACTCAGGTTGAGTCACTGGGGGGTGGTTGTGGCGTCAAGTGCAGTCGATGGATCGCGTGTATTTGCAAATAATCTCTCCCTCTTTATCCAGCATCACCTGTCCCGCCACGGGGCCCTCGCGGCGGTGGCGCGGGAGCTGGACGTCGAGCCCGCCAAGCTGCGGCGCTACGCCAGCCGCAGGGGTTCGACCCGTGAGCTGCGCGATATCGAATTCGTCTACCAACTGCTCAGCGCCCTGAGCTTCGATCCGATCACAGTCTTCTCCGCCGCCCAAAGGTCAGAGAGCCTGGTGATGCTGCTGGCGCTGGCGGAAGGCTCGATCGATCACAGCCTGGCTCCCGAATTTCATAGCCTGACGTCCGCCCGCGAGGATCGCGAGCGGCGGCGGGCGGGCGGTGGCCCCGGTGCGATGCATCTTCGTGACGTGGACCCGGAGCTCGCGTAGCCCGCGGGGGCTTAGGCTGTTGGGTGCCTGCGCGCTTAGCTTGCCGCTGTTGGGGTCAGCAGCGCTCCCCGTCCCTCCCGCCACTGGTCCGGTTGTCGATTGGGGCCAGCCGGAGTGGACCCTGGCTGCGCTGGCCACGTCGGCGGCCGAGCGGGTGGCGGAGGCTCAGAGCGTCGCCCGGGCGGGCCTTGGTCCGCGTGGCGAGGCGGTCAGCCTGCTACAGCCGAGCACCTTCGCGCTCCCCGCCCCGACCGGGCCGGGAATCCTGCGAGCCTACGCTTGCCTTGCCGACGTCCGCAGGGGGCCGGCGGGGCCGCCGATGGCTGCCATGAGCCGGGCGGCGCAGATCGGCCAGGGCGCGCGGCTCAGCGGGGTGTCGCCAGGTTTCCTCCTGGCGGTCGCCCGCGCGGAGTCTGGCCTTTCCATCTATGCGCGGGCTCGGGCCTCCAGCGCCGCCGGCCTCTTTCAATTCATCGACCAGACCTGGCTGAGGACCCTGCGGCGCTATGGACCGGGTCTTGGGTTGGCGGCTCAGGCCGAGGCGATCCGCATTGGCTCCGACGGCAGGGCCTGGGTCGCCGATCCGGTGCGCCGGCAGGACATCCTCGCCCTGCGCTACGATCCGGAGGTGTCCGCGCGGCTCGCGGGCGCGCTGACACGCGAGAACGCCATGGTGCTGCGCCCGGCTCTTGGCCGTTGGCCGACCGCGACCGAGCTCTACGTCGCCCACCTGCTGGGTCCGGACCAGGCCCTTGTGCTGCTGTCGGCTGCTCGCGCGGCGCCCGCCTATTCCGCGCCCGCGCTGCTTCCCGCCGCGGCGGCGGCCAATCATGCGCTCTTCTATGTCGGCGTGGCGCCGCGCTCGGTGCGCGGGCTGCTTGAACTGATCGCGGATCGCACCTCGCAGGGTGTTGAAAGGTGACCGCTGAGTCGCTCGCGGGACGCTCGATTCCGCCTTTCCGTCAACGGGTTGAAACCCAGTTTTTCGGCCGATTCGGGGCCGTTTGCGGGGTTCAGGTCAGGCCAGACTCACTGAACGCTCCACCCTGGCGATTCGCGTGTCCGCTGGGCGCGCGGCTCGCGATTTCTTGGGGAACACAACCTTGACCTAGACGAGACCCTAAAACGGCGAAAACCCCCAGTTGGCGCTGGAGGCTTTCGGAAATCGCAGGAAGTCGCTGGTCGGCGGCTGATTTGATCGGGCTAACCTAGGGGGCGTTTTTTACGTCGTCAAGGCCCGAAGCGGAGACTTGCGTCTCTAAATCCTGCCGGTTTCACCCCGCGGAACGGCCTCGTCCCAACATGGAGGGACGACATGCTATCGGCATCATCGGACGACGACTGGCGACCTGGATTCGCCAAGCGCGCGCCGAACTTTGACGAGGTCTGCGACCGCGCCGAGCGGTGGCGCTGGCAGCCTGGCGAGACCGTCGCCCGCATCGCCGCGGCGGTGCTGAAGGGCACGCCGACGCTGACCGTTCCCCAGCGGATGACCCTGTCGCTCTACGTCGAGCATCTGAACCAGGACCGGCTGGAGCAGAACATCGCCTGCGTCTGGCCCTCGTCGGCTCTGATCGCTGACTATCTGGGCTGTAGCGAGGGCACGGCGCGGGCGCACAGGCGCGCGCTCGAAGCGGCCGGCTTCATGGTGCGGGACTATAACCGCGCAAACCGCCCCGCCGGCGTCGAGGCCTACGACCTGGCGCCCTTGGTCTCAAGGTTGGACGAGATGGAGACGGCGGATGCGGCCGTCCGCGAGCGGGCCGCTGCTCGCCGAGCTCTCTATTCCGAGGCGGTCATCTTCAGTTCAAGAAATAGCGCCCGGGCGTCGATAGATCGTCGCCTAGAACAGTCCGATAAGAACATTAGTTCTCCTGTACGAAGCAATACCGATCCGGCTTCGCCGGAACACTACACGAAGTCCCAACCGGCTATGCCGGACCACACCAATGTCCAGGACGCCACCCCCATCAACCAAACCAGCCGAACGTCCTCAACAAGAGGCTCCTCGGGAGGAGCAAGCGTTTCGGCCAGCGCCAAACCGGCACCCTCAGTGCGGGCGGAAATGGTGCGCCAGGAGCTTCAGGCCGCCCTACAGGTCTGTCCAAGGCTGGCTCCGCTAGTGCCCGCTGCCATCCTGGCCGATCCGGCCAGCGCTAGTCCTGAGGTTGCCGCGCGAATTGCGGCCGCAGCCGAAGAATGGCTGCCAGAGGCTGATCGGAACAATCCCCTGACGGTAAGCTGGGGCTGGGCGCGGCACGGGGCGCGGGTCATCGCCATGCTGGCGATCGCCCTTGAGGATCCCAGTATCCGCAACCGCTGCAGCTACTTCGGCTGGATGTGCACCCGCGATCCGAACGGGGCGCCGGACCTGCGGCTGAATTTCGCGCGGATCATGAAGGCCAAGGGCGAGATCCCGGACGCCGGCCCGCCAGTTGATGCACCGCCGCCGGAGCCGGTGCTGATCGAAAGCCCCGGGGCCGAGGACCCTAAGTGGCAGGCGATCGACGCCGAGCTGCAGAAGATCGTCCGCCAGGGGGCCTATGGCAGCTGGTTCACCCAGATCGGCTTCCATGGGATCGAGGCAGGCGTGCTCATGTTGTCGGCCCGGTCGGGCCTAGCCGCCGACAAGCTCAAGCAGGAGTATATCCCGCAGATTCTGGCGGGGGCCGAGGCCGCCGGAGAGGTGGTGAGCCGGGTCGTGATCACTGTGCGGCGGCAGATCTGATGGCCGGCTACACGAAGAAATCCCTAGGTCCGGGCGCGGCCATCGGAAAGCTCTGCCGATTGTGCAATGCAATCGGGACGAATGGTGCGTTGCAGCATTATAGTCGCGTGGCCCCTCAAGGGCTGGGAGCGTGATCTGCCATGCAAAGCCTTGGAGAAACGACAGCCCGTCTACGCCTGTCGCGGCTGGAACATTCCGTCGGCGGTTCGATGGGCGGATCGGCGTTGCTGGAGACCGCGGACTTCGGACCCAATCCAGGGGCCTTGAGGATGTTCAGCTATCGGCCGGACGGATGGAAGCCTGGAGCCGCGCTGGTCGTGGTTCTGCATGGCTGCACCCAGTTCGCTTCGGCCTTCGCCGCCGACGGAGGGTGGCTGCGGATGGCCGACCGGTGCGGTTTTGCTGTCCTGGCGCCCGAACAGACGGCAGCGAACAATCCGGCCCGATGTTTCAACTGGTTCGATGGCGACGACATATCCCGAGATCGCGGCGAGGCGGCCTCCATCGTCGCGATGGTCCATTGGCTTGTCCGCGAGGCCTCATTGGATCCGGGCCGCGTCTTTGTCGTTGGCCTGTCGGCCGGCGGGGCGATGACCGCCGGGCTGTTGGCGGCTTACCCCGAGGTGTTCGTCGGCGGCGCCATTGTCGCGGGCCTGCCCGCTGGCGTGGCCGGCAATCTGACTGAAGCCATGCGGCTGATGCACCACGGGGACAGCCGGAGCGGCGCGGATCTCGCCGGCCTGATACCGCGCCCAAGCCCTGCGCTGCCGCGGCTGTCGATCTGGCAGGGCGATGCGGACCTTGTCGTCAATCCGCTCAATGCCGGGGCGATCGTTCGGCAGTGGGCGGCGGCGAGGGGGCTGGCCGAGACGCCAGACGAGACCGAGCGGCTGGGCCGGCGAGCCCGGTCGATCTGGCGCTCGCGGCAAGGCGGGGGCGTCGTCCTCGAATTGAACGTGGTGGCGGGGCTGGGACACGGCGTTCCGCTGGCGACACGAGAGGACGGCGCCGTCGGCGCGGCCGCGCCCTTCATGCTGGAGGTTGGGATCTCGTCGACGAGGGAAATCGCTGCCTTCTGGGGACTGAAGGAGTCAATCGGGAGGCGGGCCGCGGTTCATGCGGGAACAGGATCTTGCGGATCGAGCCGTTTCGGCCTGGGTGATCAGCTGATGCGGTCGGTCGCTGATCGCGTCCCGGAGAGCGTCCGGGAGGTTATCGCCAAGGCTTTGAGATCGGCGGGGCTGCTGAAGTGATCGCGGAGAACTTGGTCGTGCGAGAGCCTATGGTCTCAGTCAATTTCGGACGATGACTCCATCGGATCTTCAGGGCTAATCTCGACAGACCGACCGCTGACCGAGGAGACCGTTCATGACAGCGCTCACGCTCTCGGCCACGCCTAAGGACAACGGCTATCAAGCGACCGTCACCCTTCCCGACGGCGTCTCGATCAGCTCGGCCGAGACCTATCCGTCGGTCGCGGAGGCGATCACGGCCGCGGCGTTGAAGGTGCTTGATATGCCCGAGCGCCTTGAGGGTCTCACCAGCGAGCAGTCGAGTTTTTCAACCAAGGCCTGACCGGCCACAAGAAGAGGCCCGTTGCCTGGCGCGCGCAATGTCCGGTCGCTGGCTAATCCAACCCGCGAGCCTTGAGAGTGAGAGACCAGCGGGTTCGCCGTGACAGGTTTGCAGGCAGAGGGAGAGGCCCGCTGTCGGCCTGTCGCGGAGATCCGCGATGCCCCCCTCCCCCGTGCTTGCTCGTCCCGGCCAAGGCCGGGCGAACCCATTTCCATCCGACGATGACGCCAATGCCGAGATTCCGCCGATCCGCCTGCGGGCGCTCAGCCTCGGCGCGGGCGTTCAATCCACCACCATGGCGCTGATGGCGGCCCATGGTGAGATCGATCCAATGCCGGATAGCGCGATTTTCGCCGACACCGGTTGGGAGCCACGCGCCGTTTACGAACACCTCGCCTGGCTCCGATCATCGAATGTGCTCCCGTTTCCGGTGCATATCGTCTCGGCTGGCGACATTCGAGCCGATCTACTCCGCGCCGGCTTGGGCGAACGCTGGGCCTCAATCCCGGCCTTCACCCGCACGATCAAGCGCAACCGGGTCGAGATCGGCATGATCCGGCGCCAATGCACCAAGGACTACAAGATCGTCCCCATCCGCCGAAAGGTCCGCGAGCTGGTGGGCTTGACTCGCCGGCGCTCGCCGAAGACGCCGGTCGTCGAGCAGTGGATCGGCATCTCGCTTGACGAGGCGATCCGCATGAAGCCCTCGTTCGAGGCTTGGCAGGTCAACCGTTGGCCGCTGATCGAGCAGCGCATGACGCGCAACGACTGCCTGCGTTGGCTGGAGCGGCGCGGCTATCCGGCGCCGCCAAAGAGCAGCTGTACCGGTTGCCCGTTCCATTCGGACACCGCCTGGCGCCGGATTCGCGATGGAGACCCCGACGCCTGGGCGGACGCGGTGATGGTCGATCGGGCGATCCGTACCGGCCTGCCCGGGATGAGGGGCGAGGTCTTTCTGCATCGTTCGGCCGTGCCGCTCGATCAGGCCGACCTTACGACTCCCGAAGACCACGGTCAGCTCGATCTGTGGGCCAACGAATGCGAGGGGATGTGCGGTGTCTAGCCGGGGCTGGAAGTGGGCGCCGGCCGCCGGCCAGTGAATGGGGCGGGCGCCACCAGAGGCAGAGGAAGGCAGGGGATTTCGTGACGGGTTAGGGCCGGGAGAGAGTCTACCGGCGGCCCGTCATGGAGAGCCGATATGGCGCAAGCCGTTCAGAAGATCGTCCTTAGTCCCTCTCGGGACATTCCCTTCAACAAACTGGTGCTGAGCCAGGCGAACGTCCGCCAGGTCAAGGCCGGCGTATCAATCGCGGAGCTAGCGGCGGATATCGCCCACCGCACTCTGCTGCAGAGCTTGAACGTCCGGCCGGTGCTGGATGCGGAGGGCGTCGAGACCGACATGTACGAGGTGCCGGCCGGCGGCCGGCGCTATCGGGCGCTGGAGCTGCTGGTCAAGCAGAAGCGCCTGGACAAGACCGCGCCGGTGCCCTGCGTCGTCCGCCAGGCCAGCGATATCTCGGCGGCCGAAGATTCGCTGGCCGAGAACGTCCAGCGCGCCGGGCTTCACCCGCTCGACCAGTTCCGCGCCTTCCTGACGTTTCGGGAACAGGGGCAGGATGAGGAGGCGATCGCAGCGCGATTCTTCGTTCCCGTCTCGGTTGTCAGGCAACGCCTGCGGCTGGCGTCGGTGTCGCCGAAGCTGCACGAGGTCTACGCCGAGGACGGCATGACCCTCGAACAGCTGATGGCCTTCACCGTCACCAACGACCACGCCAGGCAGCAGCAGGTTTGGGAGGCGGCGTCCCGTACCCATAACGACCAGCCTTATCAGATTCGCCGTCAGCTCACCGAGGGCGCGGTGCGAGCCTCTGACAAACGCGCGCAATTCGTGGGTTTGGAAGCCTACGAGCTGGCCGGCGGAATGGTCCTTCGCGATCTGTTCCAATCGGATGACGGGGGATGGCTGCAAAACCCAGCGCTGGTCGATCAGCTCGTGACCCTTAAGCTCCAAGCCGAGGGCGAGCAGCTCGCCGCCGAGGGGTGGAAGTGGATCGAGGTGGCCCCCGGATTTCCGTATGGCCACACCAACGGCCTGCGCCGGCTCGACGGCGCCGTCACTGACCTGACCGAGGCGGAGTTGGCGACCTATGACGCTCTACACGAGGAGTTCGAGCGGCTCGAGGTCCAGTACGCCGAGGCGGAGGAATTGCCAGAAGACGTGGATCGCAGGCTCGGTGAAATTGAGACCGCGATCCAGGCGTTCGACGGCCGGCCGGCTGTCTTCGATCCGGCGCTGATCGCCCGCGCCGGGGCGTTCGTCAGCATCGACGCCGACGGCGGCCTCTGCATCGAGCGCGGCTATGTCCGGCCCGAGAACGAGGCGCCCGTGGTTGATGAACCGGATGGAGCGTCCGCCGGCATCGAGCCGATTGATGGCCAAGGCCCTCAGGTCGGCGCTCAACGTGCGGTGATCACGCTAGGCGGGGACGCGGTCGCGCCCAGCTCGGCCGAGGAGGAGGACGATACGCTCAGGCCGCTCCCCGACCGACTGATGATGGAGCTGACCGCTCATCGGACCCTCGCCCTGCGCGACGCCCTCGGTAGTGATCCGGCGACGGCGTTCGCGGCGGTGCTGCACAACTTTGTGCTCGCCGTCTTCTACCGCCTGTCGTCTTCGGGCTCCTGCCTTGAGGTCTCGCTGCGCACGCCATCCTTCACCGCCCAGCCGCCGGGGTTGAAGGAGAGCCTTTCGGCCCAATCCATCGACGCCCGCCATGCGGAGTGGAAGGCCCGACTTCCGAAGTCGGATGACGAACTGTGGGAGGCGCTGATCCAGCTCACCGGGGAAGAACAGGCACGGCTATTTGCCCACTGCGCCGCGTTCGGGGTCAACGCCCTCTACGAGAAGGCCGACCGCTACGGCGGTCCGGGCATTTCCGCCTATGGCCTGCGGCAGCGCCTGGTCCACGCGGACGTGTTGGCCCGCGCGACCGGCCTCGACATGGTGGAGGCGGGCTGGAAACCGACGGTCGACACCTATCTCGGCCGGGTGACCAAGCCGCGCATCCTTGAAGCCGTGCGCGAAGCCAAGGGTGAGCGATCCGCCCAGCTCATCGATCACTTGAAGAAGGGCGACATGGCGACTGAAGCCGAACGGCTGCTCGACGGCGCGGGCTGGCTGCCAGAGCCGCTGCGGCTTACCGCGTCCGACCAATCGGCCGCGGAGCCGGGTCAGACGGGCGGCGAGGCCGCTTTGCCGGCATTCCTCGATGGCGAGGTCGCGGCCGAGGAGGGCGACGATCCCGCCGGTGATGAGGAGGACGCATTCGGACCTCATTCCGTCGCGGCGGAATAGTTTCCGTTCAGCGGGGCGGCTTCGGCCGTCCCGCATCCTCTTGCGCAACCCGAGCCCGGCCTTCCGAGCCTGTCGAAGACGGGCCGGGCTTTGCCTTTTATGGAGCCTGTCATGACCGACATCCCACCACTGAACCTCGTCCCAGTCTTTGATCTGCCAGCCTGGGAGCTCCGGCAGGCGCGCGAAGCCGAACTGGCCGCCCAGGTCCTGCCACACAATAAGGCTGCGCTGTTTGACGCACTCGCCACCGCCGGCATCGCCACCGTCATCGTCCAGTTTGAGGGTTATGGCGACAGCGGCCAGATCGAAGACATTCTGTCCAGGAACGGCGACCTGGACATCGCCCTTCCGCCGGACTTGATCGAAATTGCCGTGGTCCAATGGGAGGCCGACGAGCCACAACGGATCACCGTGTCCGTGCACGACGTGATCGAGCGCCTCGTCTTCGACTTTCTCGCCGAAACCCATTGCGGCTGGGAGAACAACGACGGCGCCTATGGCGACTTCACCTTCGACGTCGCCAACCAGACCATCTCGCTCGACTACAACGAGCGCTACACCGCTTCTGAAAACTACACCCACGAATTCTGAGGAGGCGACAATGGGACATTGCTATCACCACGCCCTCTCCTCGGTGAGGAAATGGGGCGGGACGGCGGACGACTATCTGCCGCTTCATCAGTGGTTCGACGAGCCGTCGAAGCTGATCACTGCGGACTTTCGCCACCGGGCGCTCCGACATCATGCCGAGGGCGTGTTCATGCTCGAACGCTTCTTCGGCGCGACGATCACGGTTTCCACGGGCCGGGTCGTTCCAGTGCGCTTCATCGGCGAACAACACCTGGTCGAGGACTTGGGATTCATTCCAAGCTTCGCGGACTGGGTGCGCTGTATCCGCCCCGAACCCTGGATGGGCCGCGCCCAACCCATCCATAAACAGGTCGATCCGTTCGCGGCCGTCGCCTGATCTCTCTCGCTACCCCCAATCACTCTCCGAAAGCCCGGCTGCTGCGCCGGGCTTTCGGCTTTTTAAGGAGGCTGTCATGCCGCTTTTCACCATTGAATCGACCTACCATCTGCCTGTCTTTCGGCAGCGCACCTACGATGCCGAGATGATCGACCAGGCCTGCCGGATGGCCATTGAGGATGGTGATTGGTCTGACGAGCAATCGGACGTGGAGACGTCCGGCGACACCTATGTCACCGGCGTTTGGCAAGGCGCCGACGCCGCCTACAAAGGCCCCGCCGCGCTCGTCCCGTTGCAATTTGGGGAGGCGATCCAGCGCAAGGCCGACCACTTCGAGGCCTTGCTGGGCATCCTGAAGGTGCTGGCGCACGCGCCGGACGTGACCGCGCCGACGCTGCGTTCTGGCGGCCCCGCGCCGAGGCCGCCATCGCCAAGGCCGAGGCCATCCTCGCCGGCGCGCCCGATCCGGTTTGATATTCGGCGCGCTTGTCGCGTCACCAAACCTTCCGCCCACCCGGCCCAGCCATTGGGCTGGGCTTTCGCATTTCTGGAGACTCATCATGGCCGACTATTTCGAACAGACCGTCGTTCAGCAGACCATTCCCGACGCCGACATGACGCCGCTGGAGCGGCTGTTGCTGGCCCATATTTTCCAGTCCGAACGCGATGGCGACGGCTGGTATTTCTTCGCTGAGGAGTACCCGGCCACCATGATCGTGGTCGACCGCGAGAGACTCGTGGCCGCGCTTGCCGAAACGCGCGATGGCGACAGCTCGGCCCACGCGTATGTCACCGAACAGCTCGCAATGGCCGTGGAGGATGACGACGTGATCGACCTCGATCTCAGCGGCACGTCCTGGGAGTTCATGCTTCAGGACGTCGTCAAGCGCTCGGCCACGCTGGACCACGTGACGGTCGTCTCCGCCTTCACCTGCAGTAGAATGCGCGCCGATGGCTTCGGCGGCATGGCCGTGCTCATCACCGCCGACGCCATCCGGGGCAAGAGCACCAATGACATCCTGGGCGAGGCGGAGCACGGCACGCTCGGCGCCGCGCCGGGCTTTGGCGACCACATCCTATTGCGTCTGACCGAGCAAAATGTCCACGCCGCCTTGCCCGAGATTATCGGCGCGGACCCTTCCCTGACGACGATCATCGCCGAGGACATTACCGGTGCCGATGTCCGGGCGGCTTGCCTCGCCGTGGTAGAATATACCGACCTCGCCGAGGAGCGGGACTCGGCCGTGTTCAACGCCGCGATCGGCGCGATCCGTAAGGCTGAACAACGCCGCGGCCCCTCGGACTGAGCGGCGCTCAAACCTCCATCAACCAAGCACGGCGTTGTAGGCAGCCCTCGGGTCCGGCCGCATCGGCGTGCGCCTTCATGAAAGGATGCCCCAATGAGCTGGCTCTACATGCAATCGCTGAACGGTCACTCCGGCCCCAGCGCCTATCTCGATGATCAGTTCACCTATAACCGGGAAGGCCATCGCTCGAAGGTGTTGCGCTCGGCTATGTCCGGGAAGCGGACCTACTATGCGGCCGTCGAGCACACCAGGCCCGATGACACGCGCGTCGTCTTCGCCGCTGTCTGCCTGGTTCGCTACAACCTGAGGGACCGCGAGGGTTATATCTTCGGCTACAAGGACATGGACGAGTCCGTGGGTCCCTGCGAATCCGACTGTCCGCAGGCGATCCTCGACCTCCTGACACCGACCGACAGCGCTTTCGCGCTTGAATGGCGCGCCAGATGTCGGGCCAACGCCGCGCTCAGGAATGCGCAATCGGCCAAGCCCAAGCCGAAACCGGGCCAGATCATCGTGTTCCACACGCCGATTCTGTTCCGCAACGGGCGCACGCTCGACCGGTTCGAGGTTGTCAAGAACCGGCGCGGCGGCCGCACGATGATCTACCGCGATCCAATCGCCGGCGGTCTCTATCGCATCCCCAATATCAAGGTGCTGGACTATCGCCTGGAGGCGGCCAGCTGAACCGACCCCTCATCCCCTTCCTTTCATAGCCGGGCGTATCCGCCCCTAGCTTTTCTTCGTGAGGCCCGCCCACAAGCAACACCGCCGATCCTTGCCTCGCGCGCCAGCCGGCTTGGCGCGTCGCGTCCGCGGGTCAACGGGCGAGCCGTTCCCGTTCCGTGACCCACGGCCCTGAGCCACGCGCCTTTCGGCATCGCGCCGCGAAGGGCGGCGGATCGGAGGGTTCAGGCAGTGTGCAGGGTGCTCAACAAGCGCTGGGCGGCGCGGACGGCGAACGCGATCTACATCGGCAGGGGGAGCAAGTGGGGAAATCCGTTTCGCATCGGCGCCGACGGCGACCGGGCGACCGTGATCGCGAAACATGAGTGCTGGCTGCGCGGCCAGCATCATCTTCTACGGGCGCTGGACGAGCTGCGCGGCCGCGATCTGGTGTGCTTCTGCGCTCCGGCGGCGTGCCACGGCGATCTGCTGCTGCGGCTCGCCAACGCATCGCGCGAGGCGCGCATCGCCTGGTGGCGGGCGCGAGAGGACTGAGCGGTCGGAACGCGGAGGTGGGGCGGCGATTGCCTCCTCGCGGCGCTCCGGGGCAATCATCGACTGAAACGGCGGCGAGGCGGAGGGTCGCCCGACCGCGCCCTGAGGGGCGCCGTCGGGCTGGTCTCGGCGCGGCGGCGCCGAACGGTGCGCCCCTTCGGGGCGCGGGGCGCGCGCGGTCGTCCCATCCTGTCACGCCACCCCGGAAGTCAACGGCCAGGGCCGTTCCCCTTCGCTCCGGGCCAGAGCCCTCCGCTCCGGTGACTGCCGGGGACCCCGCCGTGGCCAAGACGGGGCGATCGCACACGGCGATCCTAGCCAAGGAGCAAGACCATGACCCGTATGGGTGACATCGTGATGACCTGCCGTTCCATCGACGTTCAAGACGAGGCTGCGGCGCTGCCTCTGTTCGATCGCCTGATGAGGGGCGATGAGACCGACGGCCTGCTGGACGCCTATCTGGCGGCCACAAAGCGGGCCTGGCGGGTGGAATCGTCCATTCAGGGCTTGAGCTGCTTTCGGCCGGTCCTTCGGGTCCTCAGCGACTGGGCGGATTTCGAGCACGAGGCGGAGGCCCGGGCCTACATCGCCGACATGGAGGCGCGTCTGGCTCTGGCTCCGATGTCCCTGGGCGATGAGCTGTACGCCTGGGCGGACGAGCTGAAGGTAAGCTTCCGAGAGTGCGGCGACTGGCTGTCGGTCAAGCTTCGGCGGTTCCGGCGTTCGAGCCTCGACGACAGGCTGCCCTGAGTGCGGGGTGCGTCAGCCCCCCTTTTTGCGCGCCGGAACTCGTACTGCGCCGATCGCAACCGCCGGGCTTGGCGCCGGTGCGAAGGCCCAGACCCGGGCCAAGAGTGAGAGTTCGGCCGGGTTGGCTGCGACGGGTGGAGTTCGCGAGAAAGGCTCGCGGCGCCTGTCGCGGAGATCCCGTGATGTCAGTGTTGGCCTTGCGCCCTGCCCCCACTCCCCCCGGCAGGGCCCCTGCCCTGCTCGCTCCCGAAACGGTGCCCGATGTAGGCTCGGTGACCGACCGCAAACTGCTCTTCGCCATCGCCGGGGACGCCACCGAGGCCCTTTTGCAGCGCTTCGGCACCTTGGCCGCCGCGCTCGGCGCCGATCGCTACGAACTGGGCCGGATCGGTGGCGCCGACCTCGCCTGGACCTTTGCGGTCATACAGGAATGCGCCGGCCGCATGGGGCGAGCGAGCCTCACGCGCCGCTGCCTCATGTCAAGCTACGCTCCGGTTCTCGCCTACCTGACCATGACGATGGCCTGGCGCGGCCGCGAGCAATTCCGTGTCCTCTTCCTCGACAAAAAGAACCAGCTGATCGTTGATGGGAGTGCCTCAAGGTTTGTTACACGGACGGCGCTAAGCCGGACAGACCATGAACAGACCGAATGTTCGCTTTACCGGCATCCCGAGGCGGCGAGAAACGGAACCGTTGCGGAGGGCTTCGGATGATCGACTGAGCTCGTCAGTCCTTCCGCACAGAACATTGGTCTGCCGGCAGCGCGATCGGGTCCCAGGCGGATCTCCTGTTCACTACGACCGTAGCGAAGTCGGAATCCCCGAACGACGAAATGTTGTCGAACGACGTCTGTAATCGCACCTTAGCCGTCCGATCGATGAGAGCCGCGCTGTAGCGGTCTGACGTCGGATCTTTGACCTGCACCGACGCGAGACCGTCTGCTGTGAATGCGGAAGCATTTCTGAATTGTGGCTCGATCACAACGGTGCCCGACCGATCAATATAGCCCCAGGTAGGCATATTCGGAGAGACGGGCGCGAGATCTCCGTCGCCGAATTCACCTATAGAGTCGAACCAGGTTGTAGGAACGGCCGGCTTCTCTGGATCGAAGAATCCCCATCGGTGGCTAAACGAATTATCGCCCGGTTTGCGGCCATCAAACACCGAAATCACGCCGTTCGTGTTGACGTGCACGCCGGACATGCCCTTTGGCAAGCGCAATACTACCTGCCCACGCTGGTCGATGTAATTCGTGGTTTCTACGCCATCGGCGTCGACCGATCGAGCCGCCGCGAGATTTAACGGCGCACGGAAGGCGGCGTAGCCGAAATCACTCCGGTACTGCTCGTCTTCGAAGTGGGAAACCGAGCTATAAATGGGTGGGACAACAAATCTGCCCGTGCGATCGATGAACCCCCAATGTCCGCTTTGTCCAGCTAGGGCGAGCGGGTGGACGTCCAAACTCGCGGCGGCCAACCCGTTCTGACCAAAAGGTTCTACGTCCGCAAACTTGAGCGACACAACGATCCGCCCATGAGTGTCGACCGCGCCCGCACGTCCGTTCGATCTCACGATCACCAAGCCGCCGTGCGGCGGCAGCGAGAGCGTGTCGAACTTCGCCGGTATGGCAAGACGTCCCCGTCGGTCGATGGCGCCCCAGAGATTCCCAATTTTAACACCGGCGAGTCCATCGGCATTGAAACCAAGCGCCACATCGAATTGGGGCGGGATCACGAGTTCGCCGTGTCGATCTATGTAGCCGGACTTGCCACCGATCTTAACGAGGGCCAGTTCGTCTTCTTGGGCAGTGGCGAAACTAGAAGCCCAGTCGAAGCGGGGCGGTATTACGAAATCTCCGCGCCGATCAATATAACCGTACTTGCCATCTACCTTGACGACGGCCAGGCCATCCTCGGTGAACCGCCCGGCGATTTCGTAGCGAAACGGGATGACCGCCTGACCCTTAGGATCGACATACCCGTATTTTCCGTGTTGGACGACCGGCTCTGGCCCCAGCGAAAACAAAGGCACATTAAAGAACCCCTGGCCGGACTCGAAAATCAAGCCGGTGGATTGCTTCGTCCTAAGGTTTGCGAAGCCCTGTTTCCCGTCGCGCTCTAGACTGACCCAATCACCGAATCTCGACACCTGACTGCAAGCGGGTGGCACGACGACTTCGCCGGTCTTGTCGATGATGCCGTAGGCTCTTCCCATCGGCACGGGTTCCAGGGCTTTGGCTCCGTGCGGAGATAGGCAGGCGATGGCGAGCGCCGCGCACTTCAGCGTCTTAAAGCGCCTGGATTTCATGTGATCGCCCTCAACCCGTCGCACCTTGCGGAACAGCTTTACTTTAGATCCGGAGGCCACGTCGAACTGGCCGCCTCCTAAGGTCATTCGGTCGGCCCGCCCTGAGATTGAAGAGCTCGATAAAGCGTGGCGTGGTGGCACTTCAGCAGGGCCGCCGCGGCGCGGACGGACGTTCCCTCGTCTACGAGACGATGTCCGAGGGCGACTTGGTCGGCCGTAAGCTTCGGTGGGCGGCCGAAGCGGACGCCTCGTTTCTTGGCGGCTTCCCGCCCGGTGCTGGTCCGCTGATGAATGAGCGACCGCTCGAACTCGGCGATTCCGGCGAACACAGTCAAGATCATCCGGCCCGCAGGCGATGTGGTGTCGGCCCAGGGCTCGGCGAGTGACCGCAGGCCCGCTCCGATCCCGTTGAGGAGTTCGGCCACCTCGAGCAGGTCCTTGGTCGATCGCGCTAGGCGGTCGAGCCGGGTGACGACGATCACGTCCTCGTCGCGGAGCGCGTCCAGCATGCGGACGAGTTCGGGCCGGTTGCGCTTCGCGCCGGAGACCTTTTCTTCGTAGAGCCGGCGGCAGCCCGCGGCCTTCAGCGCCGTGCGCTGCAAGGCGAGATCCTGGTCGTCGGTGGAGACGCGGGCGTAGCCGATCAGCATGTCGCAAAAGTGCATCGATTTGCTGGACTTCTGCAAGCGACTTTCGCGACACGGGAAGCTGAGCCGGATCAAGGGCCGGCGCGGGTGTCGCACAAGTTTCGAGTTCTGCGACTCGCTACCCGCCCCGCACGGGCGTAGGCTTCCAAGCGGGGACCCCGCCGATGGCCCGACGCGAGCTGCTGACTGAAGACGAACGGGTGTCGGTGTTCGGCGTCCCGACCGAGCGCGCCGCCCTGGCGCGCCACTACACGCTCAGGCCCGACGATCTCGACTTTCTGGCGGCTCGGAGAGGCGACGCCAACCGACTGGGCGCAGCAACCTGGATGGCGCTGCTGCGCCACCCGGGCTTCGGGCTCCGGCACGACGAGGCGCCACCGGGGGAACTCATCGCCTACTTGGCCGACCAGCTTGGGCTGTCGGAGGCGTTGTTCGCCGTCTACGGAGGCCGGGCCAAGACGCGCCTTGAGCACGGGTGGGATGTCGCTGCCCATCTCGGCATGCGCGGGTTCGAGGCGGGCGACGTCGCCTTCGCACTGGATCGTGCGGCGCAGGCTGCCTGGGCGACCAACCAGGGCCTTCCGATTGTGCAAGCTGTTGTCGAGGGACTCCGAGAACTGGGCGTGATCCTTCCCGCGTCCGCCCGTATCGAACGGATCGGCCTGGCCGGGCGTGCGCGTGCTCGCAAGCGCGCGCTGGACGCCGTGGCGGGCGCCGTCACAGCCGAACAGGCCACGGCCCTCGACGCCTTGCTGGTTCCCGATCCCAGGACCGGAGTGACGCCGATCGCCTGGCTCCGCGACATCGCCGACTCGCCCTCGGCGCGGAATCTGTCGGGGCTTCTCTCGCGTCTGACCTATGTGCGGCAGATCGGGCTCGACCCCGCCGTCGCCGACACCGTCCACGAGCGCCGGTTCCGACAGCTGGTGCGCGAGGGCGCGGTCGCGCCGGCGTTCCTGCTGTCGGACTACTCCGTCCGGCGGCGCCGCGCGACCCTGGCCGCCCAGCTGATCGACCTGGAGGCGCGGCTCTCGGACGCCGCTGTGCAGATGTTCGACAAGCAGGTGGGCGAGTTGTTCGCCAAGGCTCGCGCCGCCCAAAAGCGCCATAACGTGGCTTCCGCGCGCGACGTCGGGCGTCTCATGCGCCTGTTCGACGCCACGCTCGACGCCCTGGCCACGGCGCGCGAGGACGGCATCGACGCGATCGAAGCCGTCGAGCAGGCCGTCGGATGGGCGCGACTGGAGGAGGCCCGACCGCAGGTGGAGGCGCTTGCCGCCTCGGCCGACCAGGATCCGCTCGTGGGCGCCGCGTCGAAGTACATGACATTGCGTCGCTTCGGCCCGGCGTTCCTGGAAGCCTTCCGCTTTCGGGCGGCGGGAGGGCGCGACGGCGCGCTCGCTGCGGTCAAGCTGGTACAGGACCTGAACCGCTCCGGGCGGCGGGACATACCAGCCGACGCTCCGCTCCCGTTCTCCCGCGGCTGGAAGGCGCTCGTCGGCGAGGGCGAAAACATCGACCGGCGGCTCTACGAGACTGCGGCCTTCGCCACGCTTCGTGACCGCCTCCGCTCTGGCGACATTTGGGTCGACGGCTCGCGCAGCTACCGCCGGTTCGACGCCTATCTCCTGCCTCGCGCCGAGGTCCCGGCCGCGGCCGCGAGCCTCGGTCTGCCAGCGACGGCCGGTGCTTACCTGGCCGATCGGGCGCGGCTCCTCGACTGGCGGCTGCGCCGATTCGCCGGCGCGTTACGGCGCGGCGCGATCGAGGACGTTGAGATCCGCAACGGCAAGCTCAGGGTCGCGCCCCTGTCGGCGGACGTCCCGCCCGAAGCAGCGCGGCTGGACGCCATCGTGGATCGGCTCCTTCCTAAGGTGCGTATCACCCGGCTCCTGTCGGAGGTGGCGCAGCGCACCGGTTTCACCGACCGGTTCACCGAGTTGCGCTCGGGCAAGACCCACCCTAACCCACAGGCCTTGCTGGCCGCCGTGCTGGCCGACGGGACCAACCTCGGCCTGGAGCGCATGGCCGACAGCAGTCAGGGCGTGACCTATGCCCAGCTCGCCTGGACGCAGGCCTGGTATCTCTCAGAGGAGACCTACGCCGCCGCCCTGGCATGCATCGTCGATGCTCAGGCCGCGCTGCCGCTCGCCCAAGTCTGGGGCGACGGAACCACATCCAGTTCCGATGGGCAGTTCTTCCGCAGCGGTCGCCGCGGCGCCGCCGGCGCGATCAACGCCAAGTACGGCGCCGACCCGGGACAGAAGATCTACACGCACGTCTCCGACCAGTACGCGCCCTTCCACAGCCAGCTGATCTCGGCGACGGCGGCCGAGGCGCCGCACGTGCTCGACGGCCTGCTCCACAACGCCAGCAGCCTCGATATCCACGAGCACTACACCGACACCGGCGGGGCGACCGACCATGTGTTCGCCCTCTGCCATCTGCTCGGCTACCGGTTCGTCCCCCGCATCCGCGACCTGGCCGACCGCCGGCTCGGCACATTCGAGGCCGCGGGACGCTACAAAGAGCTGGAGCCTTTGATCGGCCGCCCGATCAACACCGGCATCATCCACGAGTGCTGGGACGAGGTGGTGCGGCTCACGGCCTCGCTGAAGGCCAAGACGGTCCCACCCTCGGTGATGCTGAAGAAACTGTCGGCCTACAAGCGTCAGAACCGTCTCGACTTCGCCCTGCAGGAGATCGGGCGTATCGAGCGGGCGCTGTTCACACTCGACTGGCTGGAGAGCAAGGAACTCCGCCGCCGCTGCCTCGCCGGGTTGAACAAGGGCGAGGCGCGCCACGCGCTGGCGGCGGCAGTGTTCACCCAGAAACAGGGACGTCTGACCGACCGCACGGTCGAGAGCCAACAGTTCCGGGCGTCGGGCCTGAACCTGGTGACGGCCGCGATCGTCTACTGGAACACCCTCTATATTGGCCGCGCCGTCGAACACTTGCGCGCCGTCGGCCATCCCGCTCCCGACCACCTCCTGACCCACACGGCGCCGCTTGGCTGGACACACATCAGCCTCACCGGTGACTACCTGTGGCGCGAGCCCGACGCCGCGGCTGACGACTTCCTGCCCCTGCGACTGAACGAGCGCCTCAGCTCCGTCGCCTGATCGCTTGTTCATGGTTTGTCCGGCTTAGCGCCGTCCGTGTAACAAACCTTGAGGCACCCCC
>Ga0302314_10001396_pt1 | contig 45241 bp, 33 predicted proteins | sample III_Palsa_N2_3_FD_200533 | JGI IMG/M metagenome (GOLD analysis project Ga0302314, IMG submission 200533) | Peat permafrost microbial communities from Stordalen Mire near Abisko, Sweden - III_Palsa_N2_3 | ecosystem: Environmental > Terrestrial > Soil > Palsa > Peat permafrost | place: Sweden...
GGAGCCGATTCGGCTCCTGCCACCCGCCCGCATCCGGCCGCTCTCACTCCAGACGGCGGCGGGACATCACCGAACGCCCTTCCGGCGTGAGAAGACCGGCGCCGGCGCGTCCATGCCCAGGCGGATGAGGTGGCCGAGAAGCCGGCCGGCGAATCGGCCCATCACGAACGCGGGAGTCGCCGCGCCGTACCGGGCGTCGCGGACCGGCGCCGAAGGCGACTTTCCGAGGGGAAGAGGGTTGACGTCTGCGTGCTGTGGTGTCGCCATGGAAAGTCCGCCTTGCGGGCAAAGGGCGGCAGCGGGGCGGGTCTCGAGACCGGCGTGGGGTCTAGACCTGGTCGAAGCACTCGGTCGGGCTGCACGGTAAGTGAGCGTTCTCCGCCCAGTATGCACGAGCCTTGGCACTGGCGATAGGCTCACACCGCTAGGCGATCAGCCTTCGGCCGAACCTCGGGCAACCGGCCTAGACATCGCTGTGGTCACGGTGACCACGCCATCGTGCGACTGCCGATCGAGGGGCAGGCTGCGCAATCTGGTAGACGGCGGTCGCGGGGACTGCCGAGCCGATGCCCTTTCTGGCACCATGCGGACCCCTTCGGCAGATATTCGGGCCGCTTGAGGGCGACACGGCCCCGCAAAGCGCGTTTGAACCTATCGCCCGCATCGGCTCGGGTGCATACTGAGCGTGACGTACTCATTCACGCAGCCCGACTGAGTTCCGATCAGGTCTAGACCACACGCCGGTCTCGAGACCCGCCTCGCTGCCCGCCCCTCCCGCAAGGTGGACACGATGGCAATGCCCTGGCCCGGCACCCCCAGACCGATTCCCGACCACGAGCTTCTCGCCACGCCGCGAACGCAGCGGGCCTTGTTCCACCAGCGCCGGACGGGGGCTCAGTAGTGTTCAGGCTCCGACGAGCCGCCAACCCGCCGCTCACCGCACGCACACCCCCCGTCGAGCCCGACCACGCCGTGCGTGCCGCGGAGGAGATCGTGCACCACGCCTGGACGCGTGAACTGCAGCGGCGGCGCGACCACCGGGACCTCGCTCTCCACGCCGCATTCCAGGCCTGTGATACGGCCGCTGCGCGTCTGGCTGCAGCGCAGCGAGACGGGAGCCCCTGGAAGATCGGCGTCGCGCGCGCCGCCGTCACTCTTGCCGCGCAAGCCACCGACGCAGCCGTTCTCGCCCGCAACCAGGCTCGCCGGGCACTGCGCGAGCAACAACGACCGCCACACCGCAGACGCAGGACACGCTCGGCCGCAGCAACTGCGCGCACTCAACCGCAGTCGGGCCGACCGGTGATGGCCACCTGGTCCCCCACCGCCTCGGGGCCGCCGCAGGGAAGAGACCAGTCCGCCGCGCCGTTCTCCAGCCCGCGGCGCCAGTTGCCCTCGTGGCTGCGCCGCTTCGGCTTGCGACGTGCGACCGGTCCGGGGCCGCAGTGACCGCCGGCGGCCCAGAGACCGGCCGAAGGTCAGGTCGGCGCTGACCTGGCAGCCGAGGGAAGAGTCCCGGACACGCCAGGGCTTGGGACCCTGGCAGCGGGGAGCCGACCGGGAGAGCGTGGGAACACGGGCTTCGGACGAAGTCGGCCGGGGCCAGTCGGCTCCGGGGGATCGGAAGGTGTTCGGCGATGATGTACGGATATGGTGACGGCGCGATCAGCGGCTGGGGCTGGGTACTGATGGCGACCATCATGATCGTGTTCTGGGGTGTGCTGATCACCGTGGGCGTCGCCTTGTACCGCCGTCGGTCCGGCGCCGCGCGAACCCGGCCATCTGCCGGCCACCTGCCCCCGACCCCGGAACAGATCCTTGCCGAGCGCTACGCCCGAGGCGGGATGGACGAGAGTGAATATTCCACCCGGATGGCGACGCTGCGCCAATCCGCGCGCCCGTGACCCTGCTCCACGCTGCTCCACCCTGCCTGCCGTACTCCACGTACAGGCGGGTCCCGAACTCCAAGGGCCGTTCGGCACTGGCCCACCCCGCAGGCCGGGTGTTGTGTGAAGTTCAGCAGGAGGCGACGTCGCCTCCTGGACAGGAGGTCCCCGTGACCCAGATCAACCGCCACACCCAGCCCATGCAGCGCCCCGAGATGACCGATCTGCTCGAGCCGCTGCAGCTGCTCTTCGGTCTGCAGCCGCAGTCCTACGGCATCCGGATGGAGACCCACTTCGAGCCCGACGCCTACATCGTGCGCGGCGAGATGCCCGGCATCGACCCGGACAAGGACGTGGAGATCACCGTCACCGACGGCGTTCTCACCATCCACGCCGAGCGCACCGAGAAGCAGACCGAGAGCCACCACTCGGAGTTCCGCTACGGCTCCTACACCCGCAGCCTGCGCCTGCCCGAGGGCACGAAGCCGGACAAGGTGACCGCGAAGTACACCAGCGGCATCCTGACCGTCAAGGTCGGACTGGACAAGGCCACGAAGGCCGCCAGCCACAAGATCAAGGTAGAGGCCGGCGACTAGACCCGCCAGCCCCTCCCGCCGCACAGCCCACACAGGAGCGCGGCGGTAGACGCAGGCATCAGGCCGTCCCGCGCGTGACTGCGGGACGGCCTGCCCTGACCACGTGCTCGCCCACCGGCTTAGTCGCAGCCTGCTGCGCGAGACCCGGCGCGGCACCGAGCGGATCAGCCTGAACTTCAGTGACGTTGCCCGAGCCCTGCGGGAGTTCGCCCAGACGCTCTCCAGCCGCCGGATCTGGCTGATCCTGGACGAGCTGATCCGCGCGGCCGAGGGCGTCCCGTCGCCTCGGTCACCCCCCTTCAGAGAAGGGGCGGGTGCCGCAGCGCATTGACGTCAGCTGTCAGGGGCGTCACTGCCACGCCGGTCTCACGACCCTGGCCGACGGTCACCGGCCGAATGCCGACTCCATCACTCTCAGAGTCCGAAGCCGCTTCCAATGGCTTGTTCGAGGCATTCGTCCGAGGTAGGAAAAGAACGGTCAGGACAAGTCCGACCAGCGCTATCCCTGCCGAGACCAGCAGCGCCATGTCCATACCGTGCACGAACGCCCGGTGCACCGACGCCAGCAGCGCCGGTGAGTGCACCTCGCGGGCCACCGCCACGCCGCCGAAGACGCTTTGACGTGCCGCCGCCGCGGCGGCAGCCGGCAGACCCACCAGGTCGAGCCTGGCCAGATAGCCGGCGCTCAGCACACTACCCAGCACGGCGATGCCCAGCGGAGCCCCGGTCTTGTTGACCGCCTGCATCACCCCGGACCCGACCCCGCTCCTCTCCTCCGACAACTCCACCAGCGCGGCGGACATGGCCGTGGCCATCGCGATCCCGGTCCCCAACCCGGCCAGCCCCAGCCACACCGCCACGAACAGGCCGCTCGAACCGACGCTCATCGTCGCTCCGAGCAACAGCCCGACCGCGAGCAGGACGAACCCAGCTGCCACCGCGACTTTGGCGCCCACCAGACGCACCACCAGGGCCGCGGGAAGGGCGCCCACCATGAGCCCAACGACCAAAGGCAGTAGGCGCAGGCCCGATCCCATGGCGTTCGTCCCGAGCACGCCTTGGGAGAACTGCGGCATGGTGAACAAGATGCCGAGCATGGCCAGGATCGGGAACATCGCCAGGATCACCCCCCAGGTGAAGGAGGCCGATCCGAACAGCGCCAGATCCAGCAGAGGCTCACCGCCCGGACGGCGGGTCAGCCGGCGTTCCCAGGCGAAGAAGCCCACCAGCACCGCCACGCCGCCCACCATCAAGGTCAGGGCATAAACGTTCCCCCACCCTTCCTGACCGGCCTTGATCAGGCCGTAGGTCAAGACGACCAGTCCGGCGGCCGAGGCTCCCACTCCGACGAAATCCACGCCCGGGCGTTGGGCGGCGCGAGATTCCGGGACCACGGCCAGGACGGCCGCCGCGGCCATCACGACGACAGGCACGTTGATCAAAAACACCCAGCCCCACCAGTAGTTCGTCAGCAACCACCCGCCCAGGATGGGGCCGATCGGGAAGGCCACGAAACTGGCCCCCGCCATGACCCCCACCGCTTTGGGCCGCTCCTCCTTGGCGAAGAGCACCGTGAGAACGGAGAAGCTCATCACGATCAGCCCGGCGCCGGCCAGGCCCACCAGCACCCGGGCAGCCAGGAACTCGGCGACCGAGGTCGAATAGGCACACCCGGCCGATCCGACCCCGAACAGCGCCAAGGAAGCCAGGAGAACCTTCTTGCGGCCGAAGCGGTCGCCCAGAAGACCGGCCGGGAGCATCGCCGCAGCCAGGACCAGGAAGTATCCGGAGGAGAACCATTGGAGGTCGGACTCCGACGCGCGCAGCACTTTGGACAGCGTGGGCAGGGCGACACTGAGCACGGTGCCGTCCACCCCGACCGCCAACCCGGCCACAGCCAGGCCGCCGAGCGCCCACCATCGTCGACTCCCGAGCCCGTCGGGGGGAACCTGGGTGTCGTTGAGGACCGATGTCACGGCGCTCCCGTAGCGTTAGGAGTCGTCGAGACCGTGCGGGGCGACAAGCGCGCAAGCAATCGTCCTGCCCGAACCGGGCGTCTCAGTGGAAAGTCTGCCAAGCCAGCGCTACCAGAGTCCGGAGCAACGCTCCCGGAGGCTGCCAATGGTCTTAAGCAGAGTCCAACACGGCTACGGGACTACCCGTCGTGTCACCTTCAACCGTACCTCAGGCCGAACGCCACTACAATGACAGCCAAGGTGCCTCGCGCCTGGTACCCGACGAGGATCTGTGGGAGCAGTTCGCGCAGTCCGTCCACGAACTGCCCCTCGCCGCGAAGCCAATGGGGGGCCGGGCTCACAACAGGTCGGCCTGTTACGGGGCAAGCACTCGCAACCGCGCTACGCTCACTATCTCGACATACTCGCCATTCGCGCCTGCACCCGTGCGATGGCCTCAAGCAGGTAGACACTGCGTTCCGCGGAGACCTTCGCATTGGCCGAGCCCGGCCCGTGACGGCGCACACTCGCCGCGATCCGCGCGGCCGCCGGCCAGAGCTCGCCGCGTGGCCCCGTCGTCTGATCGGCGTACAACAATGCGTCCGTCACCGCGGAACCCTCATCCGGATACGCGCGCAACGCCTCCGTGAATCCCAGTCCGCCGACGACGTATCGGGCGCCCGAGTGATGGGCGATCAGCGCCGCGACCCGCGGCGGCCATTCCCATCGCTCGGCCAGCCGCGCCCCGTCGAGCGAGTGCAGCCCGGTATCGCGGGCCTGCACCCCATAGCCGATGTCGTGCAGCCAAGCGGCGGCCACCAAAACCTCCCGGTCAGCCGGTTCGACCGTCCCGGACACCGCCTCGGCCTGCGCGGCGACTGCCTTCGTATGCTCCCAGCGATCCGGCAGATCCGCCAGGACGACGGCTGCCAGAGTGCGGGCCTTCTCGACGTCCACACCTGATGAGTCCAAGTAGCGCATGTTCAAAGGCTATGCGCACGATAACCACCAGGTCGCCCACAGCACCGGCATAGTTGGCAATAGCTTGACGGCACCATGCGAGCGGCGTGGGCCTTTCAGCAGGAACTTTCCGGGCCCTTCGGCCCTAAGCCCGACACTGCCTTTCCGTAACGCTGGTGACTATGAATCCCACCAATCGCGTTCGACGACAAGGCAGGTGAGCCCGGTGGCCATCTCCCCGCCCCAGATCGACCCTCAAAACCAGGCTGCGCCCCCGTCCCGCGCCGAGGCCAGGGCCAGGGCGCTCGGTCTGCCATCGGCCACCGCGTTGGTGATCGGCAGCATTATCGGCACCGGCGTGTTCACGATGCCCGGCGTCATGGCCGGGGCCGGTACCAGCTCGATCGTCGTCCTCGGCGTCATCTCAGTCGGCGCGGTACTGCTCGGCGTCTTGTTCGGCCAGCTCACCCGGCGTGTGCCGACGAGCGACGGCGGGCTCTACGCCTATTCGCGGCACGAGTTCGGCGACTTTGCCGGTTATCTGGTGGCCTGGTGCTACTGGATCACCGCTTGGGCCGGCAACGCCGCGATCGTCTCCTCCTGGGTCCTGTACGTCGAGTCCCTGTTCGGCCTCACGAACCCTTCGGCATGGACGAGCTTCGGGATCGCCATGACCGGCCTGTGGATCCCGGCCGCCATCAACCTGGTCGGCGCCAAGCAGATGGCCTGGTTCCAGAACGTCACGGTCGTGCTCAAGTTCCTGCCGCTGCTCGTCGTGGGCGTCGTCGGCTGGTTCTACGTGCGCACCAGCAACTTCGGGCCGTTCAACGCCTCCGGTGGCAGCCTCTACAGCGCGGTCGGCATCGCCGCGGGCGTCGCCCTGTTCTCCTTCATCGGCGTGGAGTGCGCCTCGATCGCAGCGGGACGGGTGAAGAACCCGCGGCGCAACGTCGGCCGGGCCTCGATCCTGGGCACCGCGGCCAGCGCCCTGCTCTACCTCGGGGTCACCGGGGTGGTCATGGGCCTGGTCTCGCACCACGACCTGGTCGGCAACGGCGCACCCTTCGTCGACGCGTTCCAGGCGATGTTCGGCCACGCCACCTGGGTCGGCAAGCTGGTGGCTGCAACGGCCGTCGTCTCCGGCATCGGCGCCCTGAACGGCTGGACCCTGGTGACCGCCGAGATGCCATGGGCCGCGGCCAAGGACGGCTTGTTCATCCCGCAGTTCGCCAAGACCTTCCGCGACGGCGTGCCGTGGTTCGGCATCCTGGTCTCCACCGTCATGGCCTCCGGCCTGATGGCCCTGGCCTACAGCAGCAAGAGCGGGCTGACCGTCTTCACCTACCTGGTCGACCTGTCGGTGGTCACCGTCGCCATCCCCTACCTCTTCTCCGCCTGCGCCCAACTGTCCTACCTCGTCTCGCGTCGGCGGACGGTCAACGGCTGGGCACTGGCGCGCGACCTGTCGATCGCCGGCACCGGTGTCCTGTTCTCCCTCTGGGTCACCTTCGCCTCCGGCTACCAGGCGGTCTACCAGGCCATGGTCCTCGTCCTCGCCGGCATCCCCATCTACGCCTTCCTCAAGGCCCGCCGCGAGCGGCTCGGCCAGGCCGCCGAACCGGTGGAACTGCCCCTGGAAGCGCAGCGCGGCGACGCGGAGGGCGTGCCGTCCGGCACCTGAGCCGGAAATCCCCCGGCCCGTTCACCCACCCTACCCCGAGGGAGCGCACGACCCCCGGGTCATGGCGCGCGCTGGCAGCCATGCACCGCAAGTAAGTTCGGATGCACACCTGTTGGGCCGGTTCGCGCCGCCCATGTCGGCGGCACGGACCGGTTCCAGTCCAGCTCTACAGTCGGGCACCGACGTATTGGGCCAGGTCGGCAAGTCGCGCGGTGTAGCCCCACTCGTTGTCGTACCAGCCGAACACCTTCACCAGATCGGCGTCGGCCTGGGTCAGGGCGGAGTCCAGGACGCAGGAGGCCGGGTCGCCGACGATGTCGCGGGAGACCATCGGCGCGTCGGTCACCCGCAGGATCCCGTGCAAGCGGCCGGCGGCGTCCTGCTCGAACGCGGCGTTGACCTCGGCGGCGGTGGCCGGGCGGCGCAATACGGCGGCCAGGTCCACCAGGGAGCCGGTGGGCACCGGCACCCGCACGGCAGCAATTCCGGTGGCAGGCCGGCGTATCGCGGATCGGCGGCACATCGGAGATCGTCGAGTTCAGGCGGACGTGCGTCGTAGGAGCGCCGCCACCGCTCGACCTGGTGTTCGCCGTATTCGTGCCGGGCTTGCTCTTTATCCATGCCCTGCAATGCGCCGTAGTGGCGGCCGTTGAGCCGCCAGGAGCGGCGCACCGGCGCCCACGATCGCTCCGCGGCGGTCAGGGCGAGGTGCGCCGTGGCGATGGTGCGCCGTAGCAGCGAGGTGTGCGCGACGGTCGGCAGCAGCCCCGCCCGGCTCGGACCCGCGGCCGTGGTCAGTTTCGGCCATTGCGCGTGCTCCTTTGTGCCGGTCGGCGGCGGTCAGACGCCGTAGGGCAAGGTGGCCTGCTCTTCGATCTGCATCAGGCGGTTGTACTTCGCGACACGCTCGCCGCGGGCCGGGGCGCCGGACTTGATCTGGCCGCAGCCGCTGCCGACCGCGAGGTCGGCGATGAAGTCGTCGACAGTCTCCCCGGAACGATGGGAGATCATCTGGGCGTATCCGGCGCGCCGGCACACCGCCATCGCCTCCTGGGTCTCAGTCACCGTACCGATCTGGTTGACCTTGATCAGCGCGGCGTTGCCGATGTGCGCGTCGATCGCCTTGCTGATCACGGCCGGGTTGGTGACGAAGATGTCATCACCGACGACCTGCACCCGCTGGCCGATCCGCGAGGTCAGCGCGATCCAGCCGTTCCAGTCCTCCTCGGCCAGGCCGTCCTCGATACTCCAGATCGGGTAGCGCTCGGTCAGCGACGCGTACCACTCGACCATCTCCGCGCTGCTGAGCTCCTGGCCGCCGACGTGGTAGCGCCCACCCTGGTAGAAGCCGTTGGCAGCCGGATCCAGCGCGATCGCCACCCCGGTGCGCCCGGGGGTGTACCCGGCCGCCTCGATCGACGCGACCAGCACGTCCAGCACGCCCTCGACCCGGTCGATCCCGGGGGCGAACCCGCCCTCGTCACCCAGACCGGTGGCGAAACCCAGATCCGCCAGGTGCCCGCGCAACGCCCGGTAGACCTCCGCGCCCGCGCGCACCGCCTCACGCTCACTGCGCGCACCCAGCGGGGCGATCATGAACTCCTGGAACTCCAGGGAACCGGCCGCGTGCGCACCGCCGTTGACCACGTTGAAGTGCGGCACCGGCATCCGGGCAGTGACCGTGTCCGGTGCCAGGGACCGCCACAGGGGCTCGCCCTGCTCGGCTGCGAACGCGCGGGCCGCGGCCATCGAGACCCCGACGATCGCGTTCGCTCCCAGCCGCGACTTCTCCGCCGTGCCGTCCAGGGCGATCATGGCCCCATCCAGCTCCTCCTGCCCGGTGAAACCCCGCCCCAGCAGCAGATCCCGGATCTCCCCGTTCACGTGCGCCACCGCGCCGAGCACCCCGCGCCCGCCGTAGCGCGCACCGTCCCCGTCACGCAGTTCGAGGGCCTCGCCCGCACCCGTGGACGCACCCGACGGAACCCCCGCCTGCGCCTGCGCTCCGCCGGCCGTGCGAACGGTCACCGCGAGAGTCGGATTGCCCCGCGAGTCCAGGATCTCCGCAGCATGCACATCAGTGAACTCGATCATCATGTCTCCTCGGACATCGACAGGCGGGCACCCGGTACAGCGCCCGTCACCTCCGATCCTGACCCGCCCCCGGCCGACCTGCCAGGGCCGCAAGTCCCGACAACGTCGATCCCGCCGTCGCCGAGCCGGCCGGCCGGCTGCTGGGCCTGGATGGCGGTGATCGCGACCGTGGTGACGATGTCCTTGACCAGGGCGCCCCGGGACAGGTCGTTGACCGGCTTGCCCAGGCCCTGCAGGATCGGGCCGACAGCCACGGCTCCGGCTGAGCGCTGGACGGCCTTGTAGGTGTTGTTCCCGGTGTTCAGATCCGAGAACACCAGCACGGTGGCACGGCCGGCGACCGAAGATCCGGGCAGTTTGGCCGCGGCCACGTCCGGTTCGACCGCGGCGTCGTACTGGGCGATCGCGCAGCGAGGAGGTGGCCGGGTCGATGATCCGCCTCTTGAGTTACTGGGATTGTTGGGTCCAGAAGGCACAGTCGTGGTGGGCGGCGAAGGTCGTCTCTGTCTGGAGCCGGGGTTCTGTCAGGGACTGGATCTGTTGGCTGGAGTCGTTGAAGCGCGGCCACCGGGACTCGGCGGAGTGGCTGTTGGGGTTCCCTTGGCGGGCGAAGGTGGTCCAGTCCTGCTCCATGGTGGCGGCCAGTTGTTGCTGGGCGGTTGTCAGGGCGGCGGGGTAGGCGGTGTTGCTGAGAGTGAACAGGTATTGGAGTTCTGACTCGTGTGCCGCGCCGTAGGGGAAGGTGGTGGGCGGCAGGTAGAGTTCTGGGGCGTTTTCGTCGTTGAACTCGTAGGCGTAGGTGGGGGCGTACCGGGATATGGACTGGTCGATGCTCAAGGCGGGGCAGGCGAAGGATTCGTCGGTCCAGGCTGCGCTCAGTGCTTCGGAGGGGTTCGGGTAGGTGCTGGTCGGGTACTGGGCGGCGATGACGGCGGCGCTCTGGGGTGAGACGCCCAGTTCCGCTGAGATCATGCCCTGGTAGTCGGCCACGGTCACGGGGTAGCCCTCGAGTGCGGCTTCGGCGACGAACAGGCGCCGTTCGTCATGGTTACTGCCGTTGATGACGGGAACCCGGTTGAATTGTCCGTCTGCGAAGGCGCTGGTCAGGGTCTGGGTGAGGGTGTGGCCGTCGATGTCGGGCTGGTAGCCGGCCGGGTTCTCGTCGTCCAGGATGGTGGACACCGGTAGGTTGCGCAGGCAGGATGCGGTCTGGGCGGTGGTGGGCTCGTCGGCGCAGCCGGTCTTGGCGGCGAACTGTTCCCCGGCGCTCTGTGCCGTCGCCAGGGTGGCCGTGTTCAGGTCGTAGCCACCGCTTTCGATGATGGCCTTGGAGAACAAGCCCTTGCCCTGGGGTGAGGCCAGTTGTGACAGGACGCTCAGGCCGCCGGAGGACTCGCCGAAGAGGGTGACGTCACGCCGGTCGCCGCCGAAGCGGCCGATGTTGTTCTGGACCCAGCGCAGCGCGGCCTGCTGGTCCATCAGCCCGTAGTCCCCGGAGGCTCCGGACGGGCCGGACAGGGCGGGGTCGGCCAGGAATCCGAGGGCTCCGAGGCGGTAGTTGATGGTGACGACGATGACGCCGTCGCGCACGAGGGGGGTCGGGTCGTAATCGCCGCTCTCCCCGACGACGTTCGCTCCGCCGTGGATCCAGACCATGACCGGCAGCAGGTGCCCGGCCCCGGAGGCGGGGGTGAACACGTTCAGGTTCAGGCAGTCCTCGGAGGTGCTGGCCACGCCGAAGGGCGAGGCGGGCTGGGCGCAGTGGTCGCCGTATGCGGTGGCGTCCTTGATGCCGGTCCACGGGGCGGCCGGTTGGGGGGCGTGCCAGCGCAGGGCGCCGGTCGGCGCGGCGGCGTACGGGATGCCCAGGAATTCGTCGACGGCCCCGGCCCTCGCGCCGCGCACGGCTCCGCCGGTCGTGCGCACCACCGGTCCCCGTAGCGGTGATGCGGTGCCAGCGGGCGCTGCGTTGGCGGTGCCGGCGGCCAGGGCGAGGCCGGCGGCGACTGCTGTGATGAGCCAGGTTCGGGTTCGTGAACGGGCGTTGCGTCGTGGCATGGGTCTCTCCAACTGGCGGGAAGGTATTCGCGGCGCGCATGCTGCGGGTCCGGGCAGTAGGTGATCGGTTGAGGCAGGCATTGCCGGTCGGGAGCCCCGGATGCGGTCGAAGGCGTCAGGCGGGCGGCACAGCAGGAGGACGGTGGCGACCAGCGGTGTAGGGCGTGGTCGGATGGGTGTGTCCCTCAGCCGAGTCTGGTGATCAGCAGGATGGCCGCCGCGACGCCGGCCCCGGCGGGGAGATCGGCTGACCGACCGTCGGGACCTGCGAACGCACAACGTCCACGCTCGACCTTTTAGGTGCGATGTTCTCCATTTGTCCAGTCTGAGCTCCGGTGAGCGCAGGCACTAGAACCGAAGGTCCCTACTGTGCCCAGGACTGCCCACCCCTCTATCGGTGTGCCTCCGGTTGCCGCGGCCGGCCGACGGCATCGCGCACGCTGTTACTCCCGTAGTCCTCGCTCAGCGGCATCAACGGGCTCCAGCTCTGATCTTGCTGAGGTGGCGGTTCGTGTCACGGATCGAGGACCGCCGCAGGGGCCTTACCTCACCCGCGACCGCCAAGAGTCGATCTTGCGTGCCTTAAATCTCGAGATGAGATCCACTGCCAAAATGCCGCGTGCACTGACAGGTCGGCCATACCGCACCGCCACACCGCGCTCCTCTCGCCACCAGGCCTCGAACGACCGGGCAACCGGCCCCGACAAGCTCTGCCTGCCGTGATCTTCCACGTCAACAGCGCGCGATAGCGCCGGCAGCGCCAGGGGTACTGGGTCCGTGCCGGGGCGTGCGCTCTTGTGGCGCGCGTGCGGACGCATGAGTATGTGCCCTGACGATACGGAGTTTGCAAGCGGTCGCCCCTGGTGGCGGCCGTTTCCGATGACCCCGGAGCCCGGCCTGGGCCGTGGGCGGCGGATATCGGCCGAACCCGCGTGTTGCCCGGCGGCGCTGTGCCCCGCCGGTCCACCGTCGTCGTGACACGACCGTACCGCGACGGTCCGCAGGGGGCTCCCACTGGTTCCCGCCATCACGGTGCGCGGAAACCTTGAAGGGGAGACCTACATGTCTTCGTCTGTTCTTTTCCACCCGCCTCGCGCCCGGTGGCGCCGTCGTGCACTGGCATTGGGGCTGGCCGGTGTGCTGGCCGCGGGCGGTGCGATGTCCGACGCCGTTCCGGCCGCGGCGGATTCGGTGCCGACGCCGGTGGCCACGATCGCGGTCGGCAACACCCCCACCGGGATCGCGCTGACACCGACCACCGCATATGTCGCCAACGCCTTCAGCAGTTCGCTGAGCGAGATCAACCTCGCCACGAACACGGTGACTTCGACCATCGCGCTCGGCGCCGGCCCGCAGGGCGTGGCGGTCACCCCGAACGGGTCGCAGGTGTTCACCGCGAACCCGGGCAGCAACACGGTCAGCGCGATCACCACCGCGACCGGCGCGGTCACCAGCATCCCCGTCGACACCTACCCGTTCGACCTCGCGGTGACCCCGAACGGCCAGTACTTGTACGTGACCAACGTCACCGCCGACGCGGTCGACCTGATCGACATCCCCGACGGCGACACGCCCGAAACCAGCGAAGTGTTCGACACGGAAACCAAGGGCCTGGCGGTCAGCCCCAACGGCAACCTGCTGTTCGTCACCCTGCCCCAGGTCAACGAGGTCGCGGCCTTCAACGCCACCAACTTCGACTTCATCAACGAGTACGCGGTGGGTACGGACCCGGACTCGGTGGCCTTCAGCCCCAACAGCAACTACGCCTACGTCACCAACGAGGGCGCCAACACCGTCAGCGTCCTGAACTCCTCCTCCGGGGCGCTGGTCGCGACCATCCCGGTCGGCAGCAACCCGGCGGACGTGGCGGTCAGCCCCGACGGCGCGCAGGTGTACGTGAACAACTACAGCAGCGGCAACCTCAGCGTGATCTCCACTGCTACCAACACGGTCACCGCGACCGTCGCGATCGGCTCCAGTTCCCAGTACGTGGCCGCCAGCGCGGACGGCACCCGCGTGTACGCCACCAACGCCGGCGGCAACAGCGTCTCGGTACTCGGGGTCACCCCGTCCCCGACCATCACCTCGGTCAGCCCGGCCTTCGGGCCCCCGGCCGGCGGCAACCAGGTCACCATCACCGGCACCTACCTGACCGGGGCCAGCGTGGCCTTCGGCGCCGCCGCGGCCACCGGGGTCTCCTGCAGCGCCACCTCGTGCACCGCCACGGCCCCGGCCGGCACCGCCGGGACGGTGAACGTGCAGGTCACCACCCCGTCCGGCACCAGCGCGACCGGTACCAATGACCGCTACACCTACGGTGTGATCCCGGCCGTCACCGGTGTGAGCCCGAACGGCGGTGGGACCGGCGGCGGCTACCGGGTCACGATCACCGGCACGGGCCTGTCCGGCGCCACCTCCGTCGCCTTCGGCGGCGCCACCGTGTCCAGCCCGTCGTGCACGGCCACCACCTGCACGGTCTCGGCCCCCAACGTCTCGAACACGGGCACGGTCAACGTCACGGTCACCGCGAACGGCGCCGTCAGCCCGACGAGCTCCGCGTCCCAGTTCACCTACGAGGGCGCGCCGACGATCACCGCGATCAGCCCGGTCGGAGGCCCGGCGGCCGGCGGCAACACCGTGACCATCACCGGCACCAACCTGGCCGGCGCCACCCTCATACAGTTCCAGTCCGGGCAGGACGCCACCACCATCTCCTGCACCCCGACCTCCTGCACCCTCACCGCCCCGTCCGGCACCGGCAACACCTCCACAACGGTGACGCTGTTCACCCCGGCCGGCACCACCACCAGCTCGGCCACCTACTTCTACGCGAACCCGGCGACCATCACCAGCGTGTCCCCGTCCTCCGGGCCGCCCGGCGGGGGCAACACCGTGACCGTCACCGGCACCAACCTGGGCGACGGCTACATCGCCTTCGGATCGAACTGGGCGACGTCCGGGAACTGCGGCCCGACCACCTGCACCGTAGTGGTGCCGGCCGGCACCGCGGGGACCGTCAGGGTCTACGCGTACACCATGGCCGGGTTCGCCGCCTACAACACCGCCAGCCAGTACACCTACAACTGATGACGTGGCCCGCCCCCGCCGCCCCCGTTCGCGGCCCGCACACCCGGCATCTGGCAACCACCACGGCCACCGACTCTGAAGGACAACCACTGATGCACTCGACCCGGTTCCACCCCCCGCGCACCGGCCGACGCCGGCTGACCGCCCTGACCGCCGCCACCGCCCTGGCCCTCGGCGGCCTGCTGGCCGCCTCCCAAAGCGCCACCGCCGAAACCGCACCGACCACTGCGGCAACCGTCACCGTCGGAACGGGCCCCAGCGGCGCGATTGTGAGCCCGGACAGCGCCACCGCCTACATCGCCGATACCACCGCCGACACCATCAGCGTCGTCAGCGCCGCCACCGACACCGTCACCACCACCATCCCGGTCCCCGGCGGCCCCCAGACCCTGGCCATCAGCCCCGACGGCACCACGCTCTACGCGGCCGACGCCGACGGCACCATCACCGTGGTCAACACCGCCACCGATGCCGTCACCACGGCGTTCAGCGTCGGCGCCCCGGTCGTCAGCCTGGCGCTGAGCCCCAACGGTTCCACCCTCTACACCACCGACACCAGCGGCGCCCTCTCGTTCGTGGCCACCAGCACGGACACGGTCACCTCCACCGTCACGCTCCAGGCCGGGATCGCGGGCCTGGCCGTGAGCACGAACGGGTCCACCGTGTACGTCGCCGACACACCCGCCGACACGGTTGACGCGATCACCACCGCCACCGCAGCCCTGACTGGTACCTTCACGGTCGGCGCCGCCCCGGTCGCGGTAGCCGTGAGCACGAACGGCGCCACCGTCTACAGCGCCGACTCCGGCGACGACACCGTCGACGCCGTGACCACAGCCACCACCGCCACAACCACCATCGACGTCGGCTCCAGGCCCGTCGCCCTCGCGGTCAGTACCGACGGGTTGCACCTGTACGTCGCCGGCACCTACAGCAACGCCGTGAGCGTCATCGACACCGCCACCGGCGACGTCTCGGCCACCGTCCCAGTCGGCACCTACCCCGGCGCCATCGCCACCAGCCCCAACGGCGACAACGCTTACGTCACCAACTTCGGCGATAACACAACCACCGTCCTGGCCCTGCCTGCTTCCGACCCGGTCCCCGCCATCACCGCCGTCGGACCCCCGTTCGGGCCAGCCACCGGCGGCAACACCATCAACATCACCGGCACCAATCTGGCCGACGCCACCAGCATCACCTTCGGCCCCACCTTGGGCCTTAACCTCACCTGCACGGCGACCGCCTGCACCGCGACCGCCCCGGCGGGAACCGGAACCGTGTACGTGCAGATCACCACCCCCGGCGGCACCAGCCCGACCAGCCCCGCAGACCACTACACCTACAGCACCGCCCCAGTCGTCACCGCGATCAGCCCGACCACCGGCCCACCCGCCGGCGGCACCGTTGTCACCATCACCGGCACCGGCCTGACCGGAGACGGCATCACCTTCGGCGGCACCCCCGCCACCAACGTCACCTGCACCGCGACCTCGTGCACCGCCATCTCCCCGGCCGGTACGGCCGGCACCGTCGACGTCCAAGCCATCGGATTCCAGGGCACCAGCACCACCAGCCTCGCCGACCAGTACACCTACGCCGCCGCCGACCTCGCCGTCACCCTCGCCGCCACCCCCGTACCCGGACTACTGAACGGGCACATCAACTACACGATCACCATCACCAACAACGGGCCCTCCGCCCTGGTCTCGGCGACGATCACCGCGACCCTGCCCACCCCCATGACCGCCACCAGCACAGACTGCACCACCACCAGCGGCACCGTCACCTGCACCCTGGGCGCACTGGCCAACGGCGCGAGCACCACCCGCACCTTCACCGCCCCCATCGGCCTGCTCACCCTAGGCGTCCCCTACACGGTGACCGCCACTCACACCGCCAGTAGCCCGATCGACACCAACCCCGCCAACGACAGCGCCACGCAAACCTGCACCATCATCACCTCACTGATCATCAACTGCGACTAGCATCCGCCGGGCCAGGGCGTTGCCCTGGCCCGGTCTGGTTGCGCCTCGAAGAGATTTCTCAAAAGCAGACCGCCTCCACGGACTTCTCCATGCACCCGCATCCCGACCCTGCGGGACCCTGTGGGACAAGTCGACGAGGCTCGGGCGCGGTTCACCGCCGCGGGTTTGACCGTCGTCTGAGATGTCCGCTCCTGCCTTGGAGCACGTGTCCGGGCTGGTGGCCGGGGCCGACGGCCGGGACGGTCCCGGCAGTCCCAGGAGTGAACGCCGCCAGTCCGTTCGGTGTGCCCCACCCGCTGGGGCCGGCGTAGCCGGGGCCGGCAGTGCACAGGTACGGCGGCAGGCAGGTGCCGTTCGCGCCGGAGGTCACCGAGAACAGGCTGCCGGCGTGCTGGTAGATGTCCCGGGCCGGCACGGCGCCCGGACCGCCCGCGAGTGCGTATGCTGCGGCGATCATCGGCGCGGAGGCGCTGGTGCCGCCGATCTCGTTCCAGCCGCCGTTGCCGTTGGAGGTGTCGTAGACCGCGACGCCGGTGTCGGGATCGGCGTCGGCCGCCACGTCGTTGTCGGTGCGGTTGGGGCAGACGGAGTCGTCCTGCCATGCGGGCTTCGCCTCGTAAGCCGAGCAGCCGGATCCGGTACCGACGCCGCCTGCGGGGTCTCCCCACACGCTTTCCGTCCACCCTCGTGCCGTCGGCTCCGATCGCAGGCTCGTGCCGCCCACCGACACGACGTAGGGCGAGGTCGCCGGATAGCTCACGCCGTAGCCCGCGTCGCCGGCCGATACCGTGATCACGGTGCCGGGATGGTGGAAGTACTCCTCGTCCAGCACGGTGTCCTGAGCGGACTCGGGCCCGCCCCAGGAGTCGGAGATGTAGCCGGCGTGGCGCGCAGCGGTGTTCTGCGCCGAGTACAGGCCGGTGCCGGTGTCGTCGTCGGCCTCGACCAGGACGATCCCGCACCGGGGGCAGATCGCCGAAACCATGTCCAAGTCGAGCGATTCCTCCAGGGTCCAGTCATCGGAGGCCGGCGCTTCCCGGGGCAGCGGCGAGGCGGCACCGTTCTGATCGACCTTGCTGACGACTGCGGGCGCGAGTCCCGCGGCGGCGCGATAGACGGCCAGGTCGCTCACGGCGGTCGGGTCGTCGTAGGCGTCGACGAGTGCGACGGTCCGTCGGCTGCCTTCGACGGCCGACGCGGCGGTCAGGCCGTAGGCGGACTGCAACTGCGCCGGGCCGTAGCCGTAACCACTGGGGAAACGTGTGGCCGGGGTTTGCAGCCAGGGCTTGAGGTCCGTCCGCTTGAGCGCGTGGCAGGCGAGCTTACCGGGAGCCGCCGTCGTCGGGCACGCATGTACCGCTCTGCCGACGGTACCGGCACCTTTCACGTGTCCCGACGCGGGCGCCGACGCCGCACCCGCAAGCAAGGCAGCTGTCATGAGAAGGACAGCACTGGTAGCTGTGGTCGCACGCCCGAGTCGGGCGGCGCCGGGGCTGTTCGTGGGCAATGAGACCCCTCCAGGGGATTGGCTGCGGCGAGGACGGCGCGTGCGGCTACCGGATTCTCAGAATCTAGCCCGACGGTATTGAGTCGAGCGCCGACCCACTGGATCGGAGGGGTTTCTATCAGCCATTCAGGCTGATTCAGATTTCTGTCTCAGGCTTTTCCACCGTTGATTCTCGAGTAATCGCAGGCAGGTTTGCCTTGGAGCAGCAGAAATCGGCCGATCAAGTGCCTCCCGTGCTCATTGCATGAATGGAATACGCCGCTGAACAGACGATCGCGGCCTATTCCGGCGCGCGCCGCCGTAGCGCGGCAGAGTGGTGGAATTGCAGGTGGAAGGCAGATCAGCGAGTTGACCGAACACTGCTTCGGCCATGTCATACGGCGTCGCCCGGCAGACGATTCGGGTGAGGCGTTCGGCCTGTCACTCGCTCACCCGGACGAATTAGTGGAACGGCGGGCCGGGCATTACGCTGGCCACTCGCCAGCCCTGGCGAAGGCGCCTGCGCATTCGCGGCGCCCGGCCGGGAATACCGCACCCCGACCGCGTCGCATTCGCTTTCGGCCGTGCACGGAAGTCGGCCGGAAGGCCGACCCGGACAATCCACAAGGTGACGACGTGACCGTTATTGATCTGCACATCCTGCAGGCGTACCCGACCGGCCTGCTCAACCACGACGAGACCGGGCAGCCGAAGACCATCGTCTTCGGCGGGGCCACCCGGACGCGCGTCTCCGCGCAGTCGTTGCGACGCGCGCAATACATGTACATCGAGCGGCAGGGTCTCGTTCCGGAGGCCGACCTGGGGCGCCGTACCAGGCATCTACCGATGCTGATCGCCCAGCGCCTGACCGACCGGCACGGGATGAACGCGGACGACGGGCTGGCGCTGGCGCTGGCGCTGAACACCGTATGGGGCATGGGACTGCTGGACACTGCGGACAGCGAGCATCGCACGAGGGCGCTGCTGTTCCTCGGCCTCGCGGAGATCGACAGGATCGCCGCCGAGATCGCGGGACGGGCCGGACGATTGCTCGGCGCGGTCGACGCGCCGGGCCGGGCCGACGCGGCCGGCGGGCCGGGCGATGACACCGGCACTGCACGCAGGCACCCGGCGCAGTGCCCGAAGGCCTTCCGTGTGTTCGGGCAGGAACTGTTCGGCGAACTCGGCCGGACCAGTGCCCTGGACGTAGCCTTGTACGGACGGTTCCAGGCCGCGAACCGGCGGATGGACATCGACGGGGCATCCTGCACCGCACACGCCTTCTCGGTCGGCGAACACCGATCCGAACTCGACCAGTGCACGGCGGACGGCGGCCGCGGCGGTCCTGGCCCGCTCACCGCGCCGCTGCTCTACCGTTACTCCAATCTGGACGTCTGCACACTGATGAGGAATCTCGACGGAGACCTGAGACTGGCCCGGCTCGCCGCCGGCGCCTGGCTCACCACCGCGCTGAACGCGGTGCCGGGCGTGCAGCCGGCCTCCACCGCGGCGGCGCGTCCACTCCTCGCGTTCTCGGTCGTGCGCGCCGGCCAGGCGCTCTCCCTGGCCAACGCGTTCCTGCAGCCGGTGCGGCCGTCTCATGACGCCGGGGAAGGGCGGTGCGCAGTCGCCGCGCTGATCCGGCACTGGGCGCATATGGAGGATGCCTATGGACACCATGACGTGCGATCCTGCCATTTCGCACACGCCGACAAGGGTGCTCCGCTCCCCGTGGGCATGCCCGGCCGACAGGTGAACGCCATGGACTTGGCGGCAATGGCGGCGCAGGCCGTCGGCCGAACGGGGGCGACAGTGTGAACAGGACTCTGTTGTTACGGCTCGACGGCCCCCTGCAATCGTGGACCTCCCAGCCGCCCACTGCGCAGACCACCGTCCAGTTTCCCACCGCGACGGACCTGATCGGCATGATCGTCACCGCGTTCGAGACCGGACGCGGCGAGGACGGCGCCGAACTGCGCTTCCTCGAGACAGCGGTGCGCGCCGACGAACCCGGCCGGCACGTGAACGATTTCCAGCAGTCCAGGCACCGCCGGAGACAGCCGCCCACCGCGACCGAGGAAGCCCGGATCAAGGTCCTGCGCCGGGGCTTCGCGGCCGACGCGGTGTTCACCGCGGCGGTGGGCGGCACGGCCGCGACGGTGGAGTCTGCCGCGTCGGCGTTGGCACGGCCGAGCCGGCAGCTGTTCCTGGGACGGCGCTGCTGCCCGCCGGCGGCGCCCATCCTGCTGGGTTTGAGCGACCGCTCGGCCCTGGAGGCTCTCGGCGCCGTGCCCTATCAGGGGCATCGGGACCGACCGCCGGCGTACTTCGACGTCGCGCTCTACTCCCCGGAGCAAGAGGTGCCCGACGACGATGCGGGCGCCGACCCCGGCATCATGCCGGACAGGCGGAGATGGACGCGCACGGACGTGGTGGTTTCATCTTAGAGTCCTTATATCCATAATTTGCCTATCATGGCGGTAAATAAAGTTTGCGCCAATATATTTGGTGCGGATCAGAGCTCGGCGTGGCGTTTTTCGACGGCTCGCGGGGCGTGCGAGCCTTTGCATCGCCCCTGGAGAAATCCCATTGAAAGGAACAAAGGGTGTTTCTGAAACGCCACTTGGTGGTTGTCCCGATGCTTGGCGGCATCGGCACGCTCATGCTCTGCGGAGTCGCGTCCGCGGCGCCGAGCACCAACATCTACTCGTGCGTCAACGGCTTCACGCACATCGCCCGGATCGTGGACTCGACGGCGAACTGCAATTCGGATGAGTACTCCGTCGTCTGGAACCGCAAGGGGATTGCGGGCGCCACCGGTCCGGCGGGACCGACCGGTCCGGTCGGCGCCTCGGGTCCGGTCGGACCCAAGGGACCCATCGGACCCATCGGACCCATCGGACCGATGGGCCCGGTCGGCATCGACGGCGCGGCCGGCCCCATGGGCCCGGTCGGCCCGGCCGGCGCTGACGGAGCCGACGGCGCCGTAGGCCCCATGGGCCCCATCGGACCGATGGGCCCGGTGGGCATTGACGGTGCCGCCGGCCCCATGGGCCCGGTCGGCCCGGCCGGAGCTGACGGCGTCGCGGGCCCGGTCGGCCCCGCCGGCAATGACGGCGCCACTGGTCCCATGGGCCCGGCCGGCGCTGACGGCGCGGTCGGGCCGGCTGGCGCCGATGGTGCCATCGGCCCGGTCGGCCCCGCGGGCGCTGACGGAGCCGTTGGCCCGACCGGCGCTGATGGAGCAGTCGGCCCGGCAGGTGCTGACGGGGCCGTGGGCCCCGCTGGCGCTGACGGCGTCGCGGGCCCGGTCGGCCCAGCGGGCGCTGACGGGGCCGTGGGCCCCGTGGGCCCGGCAGGTGCTGACGGCGTCGCAGGTCCGGTCGGCCCGGCTGGCGCCGACGGAGAAGTCGGCCCCGCCGGCGCAGTGGGCCCCGCAGGCCCGGTGGGCCCGAGCGGCACGAACGGGTACCAGGAGGTCGACGGCCCGGAAACGGCCCTCGCGCCTGGGGACAACATCTTCCTCGCCGCCATCCCGGTCGGCAAGGTGGCTACCGGCGGGGCCGTCTCCGTCACGGCCAACGACGGGACGACTCTGCGCTCCTACGGCCCGGACGGCGCGGGCAACTGGTACGACCGTATCGCGACGCCGGACCCCGGTGGGTCAGGGCACGCGATCGTGTTCGTGGAGGACGCGCCCACCGTCTCCTGACCGGGTGCACCACGAGTCCCCACAGCAGTTCTCCGCCGCGTTTCCACCGCCGCACTCGGCTTCCCGGGACTGCTGTCCGCCCGAGCTGAAGGAGGAACAACCCTGGGCTTCTGACTTCGACTGATCAAATTCTCTCCTCGAACGTCCCGCAGCCCCGTCGTACGTGAAGGACTCACACACCTTCACAGTCTGGCCGCCAACAAGCCGCTACACCCATGCATCAGCGGTCTTCGATATCGGGCGCCAGCCGACGGGGCTGCGGGGCGTTTCCATTCCACCGCCATCCGAATACCACGGTGATCCATCCCTCGAAGAACCAGGAGCAGACTTGCTAGTACGACCTCGCACATCCGCATCCGAATTCCCCCGATCAGGCGTCGCAGCGGCAGGTTCGGCGCTCTGGTCGCAGCGTCGCTGGACGGCCACACTCCTCGCGGTCGCAGCCACGGCGCTGGCAGCGTCCTCATCGCAGCCCGCGTTCGCCGCCTCCGACCAGCACGCCCGGAGCAGCGCCCGGCCGGGGCGCGTCGCGGCGCCGGCCGCCAAGTCGCCGAAAGCGGTAGCCCGCTCGCTCGACTGCACCGGAAGCACGATCTACGCCTACCAGCGCGGCTCCTCGTCGAAGGCTGCCGGCGCATTGCTGGGCCTGGCCACCGGCACGGTGGGCGGCCCGAGTGTGACCGCAAGCGTGGTCAGTCCGGTCCCGGGCGGCGGCTTCGCCAACGCTCTCGGTGTGACCAGGGGCGGCACCGCCGCGTACGCGGTCGATCAGACATCGGTGCAGACCGGCACTGTCAATGTGCGCAGATTCAACTCCGCGACCTCGACGTGGACGACCTACTCCGGGACCGCGGGGACCGCCGGACCCGGCGAGCAGTTCGTCGCCGGAGCCGTCGACCAGGCCGACAACGTCTACTACTACGCCAGTTTCCAAGCCGGCACCTCGACGGCTCCCGGTATTGCGACCGTCTACGGCTTCAACACACTCACGAACACGGCGATCCCCGGTACTATCGCAACGTTCGACCTGCCGGTCGCCGGTTCCGTCGGCGCCAACGGGGACCTGGCGTTCGACATGTCCGGAAACATGTACATCCTCCAGTCCGCAGGTCATAGTGCCGCACTGGGCATCGTGCCCGGACCCGTCCCGACCACCGGGTCGGCTCACGGCGCGACGCTGATCCAGACCACCCTGAGCACCATCCCCGATCCGGCCGGCGACCAATACAACGGGGTGGCGTTCGACAACTCCGGAAACATGTACATCGAGTACTCGACCGAGAACACCACCTACCTTGAGAGGCTCGATCCGAGCACGGGTGCCGTCACCGCCGGTCCGACACCTCTTTCCAACAACAACCAGCTCTCCGTGGATCTCGGAACCTGCTCGGCCAACCCCACGCTGACGCTGCAGAAGAACATCGTCGGGCGCTTCGCCTCGTCCGCCGCCGCGAACGACCAGTTCGGCCTCTCGATCACCGGCGGCGGAGCCACCTCGGGCAACGCCGCCATCACGACGGGCACCGCCGACGGCGTGCAGCCGGCCGTCGCCGGGCCGATCATCGCGGCCACAGGCACGACCTACACACTGGCCGAGACCGCGGACTCCGGCAGCCTCGCCGACTACCACTCCACCTATTCCTGCGTGGATACAGCCAACCGCGACGCACCGGTGCTGTCGGGCAGCGGGACCGACTTCCCCCTGACGTTCCCCGCCACCGCGGCCGATTTCAACAGCCCCGCCGTCCTGTGCACCTTCACCAACGACCCGGTGGCCGCCGTGCCAGGCCTGAAGATCGTGAAGACGGCCTCGCCACCCAAGATCACCGCGGCGGGCCAGTCCGTCGCCTACGGCTTCGTGGTGACCAATACCGGCAACGTCACGTTGACCGGCGTCGGCGTTCGGGAGACCGCCTTCTCCGGAAAGGGCGCGACGCCCACTGTCACATGCCTCGCGCGGACGGCGACACTCGCACCTGCGGCCTCGGAGATCTGCAGTGCGGCCTACACGGTCACTAGTTCCGATCTGACGAGCGGGAAGCTGACCAACACGGCGATCGCGACCGGCACCCCGCCGACCGGCCCCACCGTGTCATCGGCGTCGTCGTCGGCCGTCGTCACCCTGGTCCCCGCAGGTTCGCCCGCGCCGGGCCGCACAGCCGAACCTCCCGTCACGACCATCCCGGGAGGCGTCGAAGCCGGGCATCCGGGCTCACCCGGGCACGGCGACCTGCCGCTGGGATTGTTCGGCGCCGTTCTCTCGTCAGGTGCGCTCACCGCCCTCCTCGCCCGCCGGCGCCGCAGGCGGTGAATGCGGTGAAGCCGGGGCCGGCCCTACGTATCCGAACCCGTCCATGAACGGCAGCCGCGCCGTCACCCTGGCGCTCGGTCTGCTGGCACTCGCCGGGACGGCGTTGACAGTCGTCAACGCCGTCCCGGCGGTTCACGGCGCGATCTTCCCGGACCCGCCCGCCGCGCCGCTGCCTCCGGCGGTGTCGGAGGCATACGGCCCGCGGCCGGCGCTCCGGCCGCCGCCTGCAGGTCCGGCGCCGGCAGAACAGATCCCGGCGTACCAGCCGGGCCTCTACAAGTCGAGCATCCGCATCCCGGCCCTCGGCGTCACGGCTACGATCGTGCAGGCGACCCTGCACGAGGGCGTGCTCACTCCGCCCCAGGTCCCCACCGAGGTCGGCTTGTGGGCCGGATCATCAGCCCTGGACGCGATCTCCGGCGAGGTCACCCTCGTCGGACATGTCGACTGGGCCGGAATGCCGGCCTTCGCGTTCGGACGGCTCGCTTCGCTGCGCGCCGGCGACCTCGTCTACACCGCCGACGGCCACGGCCAGCAGTCCGCCTGGCGGGTCATCGGCGTCACCGCGCGGCTGAAAGCCGACGGTGTCGACCCCGGCGCCTTCTCCGGTCGAAGAGGGCGCCGGTCGCTTGTCCTGATCACCTGCGGCGGGGCGTTCGATGCTTCGTCCTCGTCCTACAAGGACAACGTCTACGCATATGCGATCCCTGCCCGCTGACCGCTCCGGGTCACAGCGCCATGGCCATGTACTCGACACTCCCTGAGTAGGCGCCGGACACCACGTTCGGGATGAGGACTTCGTAGTCCGTGCCGATGGTGTCGCCACGCAGCGCAGAGGGATGGTTCTGGCTGTGGACGGCAAGCGGGGTGCCGACGGACAAGGGCGCGAAAGTCGTCGCCCCGTGCTCGCGGGCTTCAAGGTCCGCGATCGGGATCGACTCACCGTTGCCGACCACCGAGGTCAATGCCGGGTCCACTGCCTGCGCGGTGACGCTGTAACCGTTCGGGCTGTTGGTCGTGACGGTCATCGTGACCGCGTCGTCGAGTTCGGCCGTCGTGCCGGGAAGGCCTCCGAGGCTGAAGCCGGGAGTCAGTGACGACAGGGTCATGGTCGGCACCGTGGCGACGATCGCGAGTCCGCAACCATTTCCCGAAAGGCAGTTGCTGCCGGAGGTCGACGAGGTGAGAACGTCCGTGAGGGTGCCGTCGCCGGTGTCCGGGTAGTCGACCGTCACCGAGTAGGTGATGGTGGCGCTCGCTCCCAGCGCCAAGGCGCCGGACCAGGTCACGTTCGGCGAACTGAACACCGCCGTACCACTGGTCGCCGACACGTCACCGTTGTACACCGCGTCGTCCAACACGCCCGCCAGCGAGTCCGCGAACGCAGCCCCCGCATACGGGATCTGCCCGCTGTTGGTGACGGTGATCGTGTAATGAACCACCCCGCCCTGCACCACCGACGACACGTCGGACGACTCCGCCAGCGTCAGCACCGGCGTGAGCACGACCACGTTCGAAGTGCAGCGCGCGTCCCCGCTCGCGACCGGACAATTGTTGCCCACCGTGGTCGACGAAACCACTGCGTTGAGCAACTTGCCCCCGTTATCGGGATTGATCGCCGTCACCGAAAACGTGACCGTCGCACTCGCCCCCACTGCCAGATCACCCGACCAGGTGACATTCGGCGAGCTGAACACGGCTGTACCGCTGGTCGCCGACACGTCACCGTTGTACGTGGACTCGTCCAGCACGCCGACCAATGAGTCGGTGAACGCCGCCCCCACATACGGAGTCTGCCCGCTGTTCGTGACCGTCACCGTGTAGTGCGCCACCCCGCCCGGTACCACAGCCGACGCGCTCGCACTGTTCACGATCGTCAAGCCTGGAATCAACACCGGCACATTGATGCTGCACCTCGGATCGACCGTCCCGGTCGGGCAGTTGCTCCCCGGCGCCAACGTGGTCACCGTGGTCGCCACCGGTAAGTCCCCGGGGTCAGGGTTGATCACCGTCACCGTGCCGGTAACCGTCAGCGTCGCACCCACCGGGATGTCCCCGGTCCACGTCACCCCGGACGCCGAGACCGACAACGTCCCGAAACTCGCCGTCTCGTCCCCGTTCGGCGTGGCGACTTCGGTCGAACTGGGAGACGTGAACACACTGATCCCCTGATAAGGTGTCTGGCCCAGATTCGCCGCCGTGAAAGTGAACCGCAACACCGCGCCGGGCACCGTCGACGAGGCAGTCGCCGTGTGGTTGATCACCAACTGAGACACAGTCACCGTACTCGCACACCGCAGATCGCTCCCATTCACCGGACAGTTGTTGCCGGCGGTACTCGACGTGACTGCGCTCTTGAGGATCATGTCTCCGGTATCCGGGTTGTCGACGGTCACGGAGTAAGTAATGACGGCGCTCGATCCCGCCGTCAGGCTGCCGGACCAACTGATGTTCGGTGAACTGAACACCGCTGTTCCTTTGTTCGCCGATACATCGCCGTTGTACACCGCGTCGTCCAGCACGCCTGACAGCGAGTCGGCGAACGCAGCCGCCAAAGCCGTGGCCCCGCTGTTGGTGACCGTCACCGTGTAGTGCACCGCGCCTCCGGCCACGACCGACGACACGTCGGTCGTGGTGGAAATCGTCAACGGGCTGGAGAGATCGACGGCGACGGTGCCGTTGCAGCGATTGTCGGAGTTCCCGGCCGGGCAGTTGTTGCCGCCGGTCGACGATGTCACGGTATTGATCATCGTCTTGTCTCCGGTGTCCGGATTGGCGACGGTCACCGAATATGTCACCGTCGCGCTCGCCCCCACCGCCAGGTTCCCGGACCAGGTCAGGTTCGGCGAACTGAACACAGCCGTTCCGCTGCTCGCCGACACGTCACCGTTGTACGACGCGTCATCGAGCACTCCGGACATCGAATCGGTGAAGGCGGCTCCCGTGTACGGGATCTGCCCGCTGTTGGTGACGATGATCGTGTAGTGGACCAACCCGCCCTGCAAGACACTTGACACGTCAGAGCTCTTGACGATCGTCAACGCCGGTGTCAAGACCACCACGTTCACACCACACCGCGCGTCTCCGCTGGCAGCCGGACAGTTGCTTCCCACCGTCGAGGACGTCACCATGGCGGTCAGCAGCTTGCCCCCGTTGTCCGGGTTGATCGTCGTCACCGAAAACGTGACCGTCGCACTCGCCCCCACCGCCAGGTTCCCGGACCACGTGACATTCGGCGAACTGAACACCGCCGTCCCGCTTGTCGCCGACACATCACCGTTATACGTGGACTCGTCGAGCGTCCCTGACAACGAGTCCGTGAACGCCGCCCCCACATACGGAGTCTGCCCGCTGTTCGTCACCGTCACCGTGAACTGCGCCACCCCGCCCGGCACCACGGCCGGCACATTGGAACTGGTCACGATCGTCAGCCCGGGGAGCAACACCGGCACATTGATGCTACATCTCGGATCGGTCGTCCCGGTCGGACAGTTGCTCCCAGGCGCCGATGTCGTCACCGTACTCGCCAACACCATGTCACCGGTGTCAGGGTTCTTCACCGTCACTGTGCCGGTGATCGTCAGCGCCGCGCCCACCGCGATGCTCCCGGTCCAGGTCACCCCGGTCGGCGTGACGGACAACGAGCCGAAATTCGCCACCTGGTCCCCGTTCACATTGGCATCGTCGAAGACGCCGGCAGCCGAGGTGAACATGCTGATGCCCTGATACGGCGTCTGCCCGACATTCGTCGCCGTCAACGTGAACCGCACCACCCCGCCGGGCACCGTCGACGGCACACTCGCCACGTTGTTGATCACCAGTTGTGATACCGTCACCGAACTCGCGCACCGCGGATCGGTCCCTCCCACCGCGCAGTTCGTCCCCAGGGTCGAGGAGGTCACAGCACTGGCGAGGATCTTGTCGCCGGTATCCGGAGAGGAGACGACGACGGAGAAGGTGACCGTCGCCGCCGCGTTGGCCGCGAGAGTTCCGGTCCAGGTCACGACGCCGCCGCTGAAGCCGGCTGTGCCGGTCGAGGCGGTGACGTCGGCGCCATAGGCCGCGTCGTCGAGAACCCCCGCGAGGGAGTCGGAGACGGTGACCCCGCTGAAAGTCGCGGAGCTGGCGTTGGTGATGCTGATCGTGTAGTGCACACGGCCTCCAGGCGCCGTCGACGACACGTCCGCGCTGTTGACGATCGTCATCGGCCCGGCACCGACGGTGAAGACCACGGGCGCACTGGCGGCGACCGCGTTGGCGTCGGCGGCCGTGACAGTGAACGAATAGCTGCCCATCGACGTGGGCGTGCCCGACAGCAGGCCCGTTCCGGCGCCCAGGCTCAGGCCCGGGGGCAGCGTCCCGGAGCTGACGGACCACAGCAGCGGCGGCGCTCCACCGGTGGCGCTGAGCTGATTGCCATAGGGCAGGCCGAGCTGGCCGGAGAGCCCCGCCGGGACGGAGAGCGCCGGGCGGGCCACGACCGTGACGGTCAAGGTCCCGGTGGCTCTCTGAGCCAGTGCGTCCAGCACTTGGACCGTGGCCGTGAAAGTGCCCGCCGTGGTCGGAGTCCCGGACACCATTCCCGTGCTCGCATTCAGCGTGATCCCGCCCGGCAGGCCGCCGGCGGACACCGACCAGGTGTAAGGCACGACGCCGCCGGTTCCCGATAGCGCATAGGTATATGCGACCCCGATCTCGCCGGCCGGCGCTGCCGGCGCCGTCAGTGCCAGCGGCGCCGCAACCAGCAGCGTGACGGGCGTACTGGCGGTCTTTCCACTGCTGTCGGTGACCAGCACGGTGAACGTGTAGCTGCCGGCGGCGGTCGGAGTCCCCGACAGCAGACCGCTGGACGCGTTGAGGGTCAGGCCCGGCGGCGCAGTTCCGGTGCTCACCGACCAGGTGTAGGGCGCGGTCCCGCCGCCCACGGTCAGCGCGTCGCTGTAAGCCGCGCCGACTTCACCGCCCGGCGGCGCCGCGAACGTCAGGCTCGGCGGCACGTTCACGGTCACGGCGGAGGACGCCGCGGACGCCGGGCCGGTCCCGGCCGCGTTCTGCGCGGCCACCGTGAACGTATACGCCGTCCCGCCTGTCAGGCCTGTCAACGTCTGAGTCGTGGCAGAGCCGGTGAACGTGCGAGGGCTCTGCGCGACGCCCGCCACGTACGGGGTGACGACGTACCCTGTGATCGCGCTGCCGTTCGCCGCCGGTGCGGACCAGGTCAGCGTCGCGGCCGAGGTTCCGGCGGTCACCGTCGTGATGGTCGGGGCCGCCGGTAGCGCGTAGGGGGTCACCGCGGCCGATGCCGGGCTCGCCGCACCGGTGCCGAGCGCGTTCACCGCGGCTACCGTGAAGGTGTAGGAAGAGCCCGCGGTCAGGCCTGTAAGCGTCTGCGTAGTGGCGGTCGTGTTGAACGTCACCGGAGTCTGCGCCACCCCCGCCTTGTACGGAGTGACCGTATATCCGGTGATGGCGCTGCCGTTGCTGGCCGGCGCGGTCCAGGCCACGGTCGCGCTCGTGATCCCCGCCGTCGCAGCGGGCGCGGCGGGCGCGGCCGGCGCCGAGGTGTACACATAGCTCGCCGCGGCGGCCACGCCCTGGGTCACCACCGTCACCGACATCGTCGCGGCGCTGGTCACGGTGGGCATCGACGCGATGGCGAGAGTGCCGTTGGCGTTCACACTGAAACAGCCCACTGTCACACCCGTCGCGCACGGCAACAGGGTGATCGGTGTCCCGGCCAGCTGTTGGGCGGTGGTGCCGATCTCGATCGCGCTCGCCCCGGCGATGTTCGAGCCGCCGATCGTCACCGCCCCGCCGCCCGCGATCGGGCCCGATGCCGGAGTGACGGTGATCCCCGACGGCGCGGTCGGCAACGTGCCGGCGGTCGTCGCCGTGGCGGTTCCCGGACTGCCGTCCGCGGAGGACGCCGTGCTCGTGGTGCCGTTCTGAATCGTCGTCGTCGTGACGGCCGAGGACGTGACGATGCCCACCACCGTGATCGGGCTCAGAGAGCTGCCACTGGTGAACGGGGCGTTGCTGTTCGTGCAGGTGATCTGCTGCCCCGACGGCGCCTGGCAGACCCACCCGGTGCCGAAGGCGCCTTGCGGAACCACGCCGGCCGGCAAGGTCTCCGTCACCGATACCGGTGAGGCTTCGTTCGCCCCCGCCGCGACGGACGGAGTGACCGTGTAAGTCACCGGGCCGCCGGGGACCGGCGTCGACCCGTTGTAACTGACTGCGGAGACCGCGAGTTGCGGGACCGCGTTGAACGTCACCACGTTGGCGGCGTCGATCTCGTGGAAGTCGGTGCTTCCCCCGGTCGAGGCCACCCAGCCGAAGGTGAGCTGCTTGGGGATGCCCGCGCCGGTGGTCCAGCTCGAAGACGGATACAACCCGGTGGGGACGACCGGCAGGGCTCCGCTGAGCGTACGCGGCGAGCCGCCGATCGGCGTGAAGACCGCCTGGTAGGTTCCGGCGGCGACGACGAGTCCGGACGTGGTCGTGAACGACGCCGCGGTCGGATTGATCACGACCTCGACCGGGACCTTGGACCCGGTCCGAGAGGCGTAATGCAGAGCAACCACCGGTGACGTGGTACTCGTCGCTGTGCTGGCCAGGGCGCAGTAGCCCACGGTCCCCTGGCCCGGCCCGCGCACGAGCACCTGCCCGGGGACGGTCGTCCCCTTCGCGATGTACGCCGGGTCAGTGCAGCCCGACCCTTCATACACGTTGTTGCTGAAGTTGCCGAAGACGTCGAAGCCGATCCCGAGATAGGCGTCGGCCACACCGTTCTGCCCGCCGTACGCGGAGTACCCCAGCGAGCCGCCGGCCGGCCCGATCGTCGCGGGCGGCGAGGGGTTGGCCGGGTTGGTGGCCGCGGCGACGAACGCGATCCCGTCGGCCAGGCTGCCACCGTACTGATACGCGTTGAACGTCACGTCCAGGCCCTGTGACGTCGGCACGCTCGTCGAGCCGAACACTCCGCCGGTCAGGTAGTTCGCCGCGCTGGTGAGGCGGAGCTTGCCGGATCCCTGGGCGTCGGTCGACGTGGGGCAACTGGTCAGGACGCCGGTGGAGGAGTTGCCGGAGGCGGACAGGCAGGCGGCGTTGACTGTGCCTGTGGCCGACAACGCCGGAAGGACGACCGCTCCCGTCCCGTCCACGGTGTTGTCATGGAAGGGCTCGTTGAACAACGTGGTGCCCGCAGCGGAGGCGGACTGCTGACCGAAGGTCAGGGAACACAGCACCAACATCAGCGCGAGGATGCGCCGCACTGGGAATGCGCTGTCGAATCGAGGCATGATCCGCAATATATAAACGACGGCGACAAATAGCCGACATTGTCGCCGGGAAACGCCGATTTCCGCTTTTAAGAGGTCCATTCACGAGTACTGCGGTCCACTCGTTCCGGCCTGTTTCAATGGCGTGATAAAGTTGATAACATGCTGTTCAAGAGGCACTTCCCGCCTCTCCAGGGCGAGATATGCAATAAAAAAATAAATACCTGCGCCACTATTCTTGACGCACGACTCGGACGGCGTATCAGAGCTTGCCTGCCGAAACTCCGGACGGTGAGGATGGCGCCATGAATGATAACTTGCGCACTATTCAGCGCCCTCGGAATTCCGCCACGGACCTCCTGCACCGGTCCGTTCCGCCGGTCGCCTCATTGCTGGCCGTCGCCGGTCTCGCCCTCGCGTCGGTCGTCGTCACGACCGCCGGCGCCCAGGCCGACACCTCGTCGGGCAGCACGACCGCCAATGTCGTGGTGGGATCGACGATCGTCCTGTCCAACCTGACCCCGTCCTTCACGTTGACCGGCAACCCGGGCGACACTCCGACGGCGACGGTCTCCATGACCGTCACGACGAACAACTTCGCGGGCTACGCCGTGACCGTGCAGGCCGCGTCCCCCGAACTCGCACCGACGATCCCGGGCAGCACGACGTCGATTCCGATCACCGATCTGGACGTGAGGGAAGCCAACGTCGGCTCCTTCACCCCGATGAGCTCGACCACACCCACCCAGGTGCACAGCCAGCCGACCGCTTCCGCTGCCGGTGGCGACACGGTGACCAACAACTACGAGATGACCATCCCGTTCGTCCGGTCGGACACGTACACCGCCACACTCAACTACATCGCCTCCACCCTGTAGGGACAGTCACCGTCAGATGCCGTTGTCACAAAACCTCTCTCAGTTCATCTGCCGGGTCGGTGCCGTCGCGGTCGCCGCAAGCATGACGTGGATCTCCATCCCGTCTGCCCAAGCCTCCACGCCGGTGCCCGGGTTCTCCTTGGCGGTCAGCCCCACCCGCCTGCTGGTCTCCGCCCAGGATCTGCTCAAGCCGCAGACCCTGACGGTGACCGACAAGGGCAGCGAACCCCTCGACGTCGTCATGAGCAAGATCGGTTTCACCGAGTTGCCGGACGGCAGCCCCAGATTCGAAAAGGACGCGCCCTACTCGGCAGCCAACTGGGTCACCGCGGATCCCGCCGACTTCCACCTGGAGCCCGGAGAGCACAGGCAGGTCACCGTGACCATCATCCCGCCCGCGAACGCGGAGCCCGGCGAACACCAGGTCGCGCTGGTTTCGAGCGTGCTCGCCCCGAAGGGCGGCTCCAACATCCGGATCAACCGGGGAATCGGCGTGGCGATGTACATCACCGTCCCCGGTGCGATCAGCGAATCCACGACCGTCAGCAGCCTCCGGGCACCCGGCTTCGCCCTGGGCGGTCCCATCACCCTGACTGCGACGTTTCGCGAAACGGGCACCGTGCACCGCGACTTCACCGGCGACGGCCGGCTGAACATCCGCGTCCACGGCGGAAAAGTCGCGTTGCCGGACTTCACAGTGCTGCGCGGTACGACACGTGTCATCTCGGCGCAGTGGACTGACCCGCCGTTCATGTGTATCTGCCACGCCACCGTCCTGCTTCCGAACCCCGCCGGCAAAGCCATCCCGGTGTCCGCGACCATCGTGATCTTCCCGATCCATCTCGTCGCGCTCTTCAGCGTCGCGATCGGAGTGATGTTCCTCGTATGGCGGCTGACCCGGCGCAGATTCCACGCGCTGGTCGCGGCCGCGGCGAACCGGCGCGGCGGAGACCACACGTCCTGGTGAGTGGGAGACTGATGCCCGGCCCGGGTTCGGGCCGGGCATCAGTCTATTGTTTTCTTGTGGACCACCTGGGCCGCCCGCAGTGCCGGCAGTGCCGGGCCACACCGTCCCCGGAGAGCCGGGCGCGCCAGATCCGGCGCAGCCGATAGTTGGGGGCGAGACCGGCTGAACGCGAAAACGCCGCCGGTCACGGGGAATCGGACGCCCGACGGCACGCCTCAAACCACTATACGAATATTCGGCCATTTCGTGGCATGCCATGCGACCCGGGGTGCACGACGGTGTTTTGCTGGCACAGCGGGACATTCCGGCCCCGCCTCTGAGCACTCGCTTTGAAAGAGGTCTTACATGTACGAAGTAGCCAGGCGCAGCGCGGCCTTCGCCGCCGCCACGGGCGGGCTCCTGCTGGTCGGCGTCGGATGCGCGTCGGCGGACTCGATCGTGCAGGTTGCCACCGCCGGTGGGGCGCCGTCGGCGTCGGTCTCCTCATCCGGTCCCGACGCCGCCGCGGCCGGGGCCGGCGGCGTGCTGTCCGGCAACGCCCTCGCCGTGCCGCTGAGCATCCCGATCGGCCTGTGCGACATCGCCGTCCTGGGCACCAGCGGAGGTGGCGCGGCCTGCACGGCGGACGAGGGCGCCTCGGCGACCCTGACCGGCGGCGGGGCCGCGGCGGGCGGCGTACTGTCCGGCAACTCCGTCGCGCTGCCGCTGAGCATCCCGCTCGGCCTGTGCGACATCGCCGTCCTGGGCACCAGCGGCGCCGAGTCCTGCTCGGCCGCCGACACGCCGGACGCCGCCGCAGCCTCCTCCTCGGCCTCGGCCTCGGCCGCGACCGGTGTGCTGTCCGGGAACGTCGTCCAGGCACCGGCGAGTGTGCCGCTCAGCATCAGCGGTCTCAGTGTCCTCGGCAACAGCGCGGGTCTCGACTCCTTCTACGCCGACGACGACGTCGCCGCCGCTGACGACGGCTGCTCCTGCGCCGCCGACGGCGTCCTCACCGGAAACACCGCCCAGGAGAGCGCCGACGAGACCTCGGAGATGTCCGACGCGTTGTGGGCCGACGAACTGCAGATGCAGAGCTCGCCGGAGCCCTCCGGCGGCGCCCGGTCCGACGACCTTCGGACCTCGCCGGTTCTCAGCGGGGCGCCGAAGGACGTGCGGCACTCGGACGTCGCCGACACCGCGCCTGCTGCCCAGAGGGCGATCGCCCAGGCCGCCGCCCCGACGGAGACACCGGTCACCCGGAATACGACCATTCAGGCCGCCACCCCGGCGGCGGCCACGTCGTCGATCACGCTGAACCCGACACCGAGCGTGCCTCGGCAGCGCCCCGCGGCCTCGTCCAAGGGCGCCGCGGTCGCGAAGCGGATCCTCAAGCCGGCCCGCGAGAGCAGCGGCCGACTGGCCGAGACGGGGAGCAGCGCGACTCTGCCGCTGTGCGCGGGCGGCGCCGCGGCCCTGGTGTCCGGCGCGAGCCTGAGCGCCCACGCCGCCAAGGCCAAGGCCGTATCCGGGTCCTGACCGACGGGGTGACGGCGGGCCCGCCCCGGGCCGCCGGAACCCGTCCCGACGGTACGTCGCCGCGACGGCGGCCCGTATCTGCCATGGCTGGAGCGGCACACCCGCACGCTCCAGCCATGGCGCACGAATGGAGTGATCTCATGGACAGCGCGGTAAACAGCGAGCAGCACCGCTGGGGTGCCACATCGACGGCCGGCCCGGCTGCCGCCGACGCCGCGGGGACTCCTCCCGCGCCCGGCTTCCACGACCTCGTCGAGACCGGCCCCGCCGAGCCCGGCCATCCGGTCCTCGCGGCGTGGTCCGATTCCCAGCCCCAGCCGACCGTTCCGGCTCAGGCCACCGGCCCGGGACCGGCCACCGGCGCGCAGAACATCTCCCGCGATCAGCGCGAACGCGCCGCACAGGGCACGGTCGCCGCACGCGCCGCGGACGACTCCATGCCGCCGTCCCAGGCCGTGAGCGGCCTCGCCAGACGCGGCGGCGCGGTGGCGCGCCGCGGCATCGGCAACAACCTGCTCACCGCGCTGTCCATCGCCCTGCTCCCCTCCCGGCAGCGCCACGGCTGGTCGGCGGCCACGGTGAAGATCCACGAGCAGATCATCCGGCAGTACCGCGCCCAGACCGAATCGAGCGTCGAGGAGGAGTTTCTCGTCCCCGGAGTCAAGGTGGTGGCCAAGGCTTTCGCCGACTCGCTCATCGCCTATGCGGAAACCTGCGACCCGCACGCGGATGCCGCCGAGGCCGTGGTGCTGCTCGAGGAGGCCGTCTCCACCCTCGGCCGCCTGGCCTGCGCCCAGCCCGGAGCCTATGACGCGGACCTCGCCGCCGGGTTGACGGCGCTGGCCGGCCGGTACGAGGCCGCGGCCCGCCCGGCCGACGCGACCCGCAGCACCGAGGAGGCCGTCAATATCCTGAGCCGGCTCGCCATCAACCGGCCGAGGGAGTTCGACGCCGATCTGGCCTCGGCGCTGACGGCGCTGGCCGGCCGGTACGAAGCCGCGGCCCGTCCGGGCGACGCGACCCGCTGCACCGAGGAGGCCGTCAGCATCCTGCGCGAGCTGGCGGCCACCCGGCCGGCCGTGTTCACCGCGGACCTCGCCGAAGCGCTGCACGGCCTCGCGATGCGCCGAGCCCGCCAGGAACTCCACGACGCCGCGCTCCCGGCGATCGAGGAGGCCGTGGCTCTGCGCCTGCGGCTGGCAGAGACGGACCCGCAGCTGCACCTGCCCGGCCTCGCCGCCTCGTTGTCGCTGCTCGCGCAGCAGCACGATTTCGGCGGCGATCCGGGGCGGGCACTGGGCGCGGCGCGCCAGGCCGCCTCGGCGTACCGGCGGCTGGCCGAGATCCATCCGCACGCTTTCAAGCCGGACCTCGCGGCGATGTTGAAAGACCTCTGCCTCCGGCTCGACCCCCTCGACCAGGCCCTGGACTCCCTCGCCGCGGCCGAGGAGGCCGTCGCCGTGGTCAGATCGCTGACGGCTGACGAGGACACCCCGCACCACCGCTGCGAGCTCGCCGGATGCCTGCTGCTGGCGGGCAGCCGGCTGGAGGCGGCCGGCCGCCAGGCCGACGCCCTGGACACCACCGAGGAAGCCGCCGCCCACTACCGCCACCTCGCCCAAACCGACCCCGCCAACCACCTCGCCGGCCTGGCCACCTGCCTGGCCCTGCTCGGCGTACGACTCGAAGCGGCCGGCCGCCAGGCCGACGCCCTCGAAGCCACCGAGGAAGCCGCCGCCCACTACCGCCACCTCGCCCAAACCGACCCCGCCAACCACCTCGCCGGCCTGGCCACCTGCCTGGCCCTGCTCGGCGTACGACTCGAAGCGGCCGGCCGCCAGGCCGACGCCCTCGAAGCCACCGAGGAAGCCGCCGCCCACTACCGCCACCTCGCCCAAACCGACCCGGCTCTGCACCGCCCCGATCTCGCCGCCTGCCTGTACACGCTCGCCATCCGCCTGGGCGAACGCGGCCGCTTCGAAGGGCTCGCGATGCTGGAGGAGGCGGTGAGCCATCTCAAGCACCTCGCGGCCTGCTCACCCGACTTCAGGCATCCGCTCGCCTCCGGTCTGACGCTTCTGGGAATCTGGCGCAGCGCGCTCGGCCGGCACGACGAGGCGGCCGCGGTCCACCACGACGCCGAGGTCGTCTACCGCCAGCTCGTGCGGGACGATCCGGAGGCATACCTCCCGGACCTGGCCGGCCACCTGCGGGCCCGCGCGGGCCAGCTTCCCGCGCAGCGGCTGGCCGAGCGCCTCTCAGTCCTCGACGAGGCTGCCGCCCTCTACCGGCGGCTGGCCCGCGCCCGCCCCGCCGAACACGTCGCCGATCTCGGCTCCTGCCTCGCGAACCTGGTCAAGTGCCTCGACGCGCTCGGCCGCAGGAGTGAGGCGTTCGTCGCGGCCGAGGAGTCCGTCGCGGTCCACCGGCAGCTCGCGGCCGGCGACTCGTACGCCCATCTCGGCGCTCTGGCGGCCGGCCTGTCCGACCTGGCCGCCCGGCTGGGGCCGCACACCCGGCTCATCCCGCTGCGCGAAGCCGTCTCCATCCACCGCCGGCTCGCCGGTGCGGATCCGGACGGCCGGCTGCCCCATCTCGCCGCCGCCCTGCACACCCTGGCGGCCGCGCTGGAGGAGATCGGCGAGCGCGACGAGGCCTGGTCCGTCCGGTCGGAGGCGGGCGCCGTCGCGGACCGGCTCAAGCAGCCCTGCCAACCGCCGCGTCCCGGATGACGCGGCCGGCCGCCGGGTCCGCGTCAAGAAAGCGGCACAGGATCTCCGGCTCGTTTCTTGTGGATCGGGTACGGTTGCGGGCCTCGGACGACAGGGCGCGATGTCCATGCGCCGAGCCCGCTCAGGACAGGTTCGGATGCCGGCTTTTGCGGCGGCGGTTTCCGGCGACCAGGTACGCCGTCGCCCCGAGCGGGACCGCGACGGCCAGGCCGCCGCCCGCGATCAGCGCGAGGTGTCCGCCTGCGGCCTTCGGATGCGCCGCGACCGGCCCGAGGCTGCCGGGATCGTGCGGGAACGTGATCCGGGCTTGGTAGCTCTTGTCGAGCAGCCCGCTCTTGAGCTCGATCGTGGCGTCCCAGGGCCCGTCTGCCAACTGGTCTGTCACCAGGGTCGTCACGGGTTCGGACTGGCCGGGTGCCAGAGTGGTGCCCAAGCCGGCATTGTAGGGTCCCGCGATGGAGTGGAGGCCGCCGGTCACCGCCGACAGTGTCAGGGTGCCGGACATGTCCAGCGCACGCCCACCGGTGTTGTGCACCATCGCCGCGACCACCGGGCGGTCCTTCGCGTCGCGCCGGGCGGTGAGCGTGTCCACGGTGAAGTCCGACTCGGGCGGGTTGCCTGTGCTGACCGAGAGATAGATCCGGATGCCGACGCGGTTGACCCTGGTGATGTTCCCGCCGCCGGATCCGGTGACGGCGGCCCAGATCGCCTCGTACCGCTCGCCGGGAGCGGCGTCCGCCGGAACCGCGACCGTCACGGTGTCGAAGGCGGTGCCGCCGGGAGGGATGTCGATGCCGCTGTCACTCAGTGTCGTCCAGGACGCCAGCTCGCTCTGCACCAGTCCGGTCGCGCCGACGAAAGAACCGTTCGCAATGGTGGCGGGATCCGGGTACATGGCGACATGCAAGGGGGAATCTGTGTTGTTCGCCGCGATGACGCGGCGCTTGAGGACCGCGCCCGGCCTGACGTCGTCGACGATGGACACCTGGGCACGAGGATCCTTTGCCAAGTCGACCGGCACTTCGTACAGCCGCATGCTGAAGGAGCCTGGAGGGCCGCCGCCGTGTGCCGGACGGGTTCGGACCGAAGCGTCGGCCATCGGCGAGGCAATGCCGGCGGCCACCCCGGTCGCGGCGGCCGCCAGCATTGATACAGCGAGGAATCTACGCACGGAAAAGGCCTCTAAAGATCTCGGCGCAGGACGATCAGATGACGGACTGAGTCAGCGTGCTGGTGTACGTGCCCGGCACGGCGGTTCCCGGAACCGTGAGCGAGATCGTCGGATTCCAGGTGGCGGTGTTGTCCCCGGCGACGGCCGTGGCGGTCTGCACAGCGGTCGCGGTGGTGTCCAAAGCGGGCAGGGTCGTGGGGGTCACGGTGGCGGTGCCGATGACGGCGGCCGTCGTGGGCGTGTAGGAGGCGTCGGCGATCGGGATGGTGTGCCCGGCTCCGTCGATGAAGTCCGTCGCGCTCGCCGACGCGGTCCAACCGGCGTCGTTTCCCTGGTCGTCGGTCACCACGACGTCACCGATCGCGGCGCTGACCGTCTGGTCGACGCCGGTGTGCACCAAGGCCGGCAGCAGGGTCGCCGTGGTGGGCGCCGTGATCGAGATGGCACCGGCGGACTCGGTGAAGGTCAGCGTGGTGTTCGCGGAGGTCGCCGCGGAGGCCGGGCCGGCGACGCCCAACACCCCCACCACACCGGCGATCAGCGGAATGATGATGAAGCTCTTGCGCATTGTGGTCATCCCTTGCAAATACCTTGAGAGGAAGCAGCGGCAGTCACCGTTGCCACGCAAAGGCTACGACCCGATGGGCTGACGGCCTGCGGCGACACGCACAATCAATCAATGCAAGATTATTCGTATGCTGCGTCAAAGTTGTGGCGCAGTCGTTTCTCCGCACCGGCCCGGCGGTTGCGCCGCGGCGACCGCCGGCTTCGGCCGGCGCGCAGAGCGCGCCAGCGTCGCGTTGACGTATTCGAGCATGGCGAAAAGGTCCGCGCACTGCCCGCACCCGGACAGGTGGCGGCTGACGCGCTGCCGGTGCGCCTCGCCCATCCGACCGCGGGTATACGCGCCGAGACGCTCGGCGAACGGGCGGCACCCGTCTTCTGCGACGTACCGGATATGCAGTTGGAGATAGGCCTCCCGCAACCGCTCACGGGCCCGATAGGCGAGCGAGGCGACGGCGGGAACGCTGATTCCGAGGAGCGGGCGTACCGATTCCAGACTCTTGGCGTCATCGATGACTGTGTAAGCGATCACTGCGCGCCAGCGATCCGGCAGCCCGGCGTACGCCTTCGCTGCCATCACCAGCTCCGCATGCTGTTGCACCGGGTCGGAGTCCGTATGGCTGGCGTCGAAAACCGAGGAGTCGCCGGTCGGAATGACCATCGCTTCACGGCGCCACCTGGCGTAGGCGGTGTTGCGGATCGTCCGCCGCAGGTAAGGCAGCACCGGGCCGCGCGGACCGCGGCCGGCCCGTATCGCCTCCAGCATCCGCGTGAAGGCCTCGGCGCGCAGGTCGTCCGCGTCGGTGCGGCAGTACCCGTAGGCGCACTTGAGCGCCGCCGCTTCATGAAGCTGGTAAAGCTGCGCATAGGCCTGGAGATCTCCCGCGCGCACAGCCGCGACCATCTCGGCCTCGCCGTGCGAAGGACGAGGTTCGGGTGCCGTTCGATCGGCTGCGACGGCAGGCGGAGGCGAATATTTCTTCACGGTTTGCGGCATGGTTTTCGGCGCCTTCGCTTTTCTCGACTGCCCGCAGTCGGATAAAACGGGGGTATGCCACCCGGCCCTGTGATCCGGGCACGACGGCACTGGCCGCGATGCGTATGGGGTTGACAGTTGTCACCCGTTCCGGCGCGGTGGTATTAGCAAGCAGTGTGGCACGCATTCCCGCGCATGTATCGGCATAGGGCATCGCCCGAACGTGCTGAATCAGTCCGCTGGCGCGCCATTTATTGGGGCGGCGGCAATCCGCGCACAATCCGCTCTCATTCCCCGGATACCGCCGCGCGCCCTTTCACGCCGTACCACAGAGTACTCACTCTGTCGCCCGAACCCGCCCCGGCCGACCGGGTAGTTGACGCACCGGCTCACGCCAAGGGCGGCCAGTGTCACTCAGAGTGACGTACGCTGGCGTATTGTCCAGGCGGTATGAGCAAATCGGATAGCGGGGCAACCGTATGGTGGCAGGCGCCTAGACCCAGCGCTTCGGTCACTTGAAACGCGTCAGCGGCACGCAGTCGTCCGCTGTGCGCACGAAGCAGAGTGGGGTCGTCACAGGGCACCGCTCGACCGAGGAGCGGAAATGAACGATGCCCAGGCCACAGCACCTACCGCGGAGCAGAAGCTCCGAACGGTGCTGTCCGTCCTGTCCAACCGGACCACGTGCGCGCAGGAGGCATTGCGGCGCGGTGTCACAGAAGCCGACGTGGAGCACTGGAGGCGGCTTTTCATCGACTCGGGCTGTCTGGGACTGCTCAAGTCCGGGCGGCTGAAGCCGCAGCCGGCGACCACCGGCCTGGAGGTGCAGAACACGGCTCTGAAGTCCGCGCTGTACAAGAAGCTCGCCGAGTTGCGGTGCCAGCAGCAGATGGCCCACGGGCTCCTCGGCCCGTTCGCCGGGGTCGAGGAGATCCGCCGGGAGTCCGAGATCAGCATCTCACGGTTCTGCGTCCTGATCGGCGTCTCGCGCCGCACCTACTTCCGCCGCCTGGTGCTGCTGAAATCCGCCCGCGCGCCGCAGAACGCGCACGACTTCACGAGCATCACGTCGACGTGCGCGCGACTGGTGGAAGATTACCTGGTGGAGCATCCGGGCTACGGTTATCGCCGGATCCACGAGCTGATGATCGCCGACGGGCACATGGTTTCCGCATCTACCGTGCTTCGCGCGATACGTGTTTCCCAGCGGCAGGAGCGCGGAGACCCGCAGGCGGGCGGCTTGCCTCAAGGCCACTTTGGGTACTGCTCCTGTCATGGTCGCGAGGTCGGCGGCGGACAGCCCGGCATCGCGAGACTGACCTGCCCGACGGCCGCGATGGAGGGCGCGTTCGAGGACACGCGGGTGGGCGCGGCGTCGGCGCACGGCGCTCAGGTGCCCGGCGCGGGTGATGCCCGGTGCTGACGCAGCTGAGACCCGAAGCCGTCCCGGTCGCAGATCACGGTCTGCCTTCGCCGCCCCGGGAGGCGAGGATCGCGTAGGCGTAGACGTTGTACTGGTCGGCGGACGTCGAGTCGTCGACCAGGTTGCCGCAGGTGACCAGGACCAGACTTCGCTGCCCTCGGGATGCGGTGAATGCGCCGGGGTCGACGCCGTCGGTCTCCGGCCGTGCCGTGACACCGGTGATCTCCCAGACGGACTGCGCGTCGTGGCGGTCGGTGGTGTAGACGAGGTCGCCCGGGCGCAGCGACGAGATCCGCTCGAACGCGAAGTCCGGCTTTCCGGCCCAGTCGACGTGGCCGACGACGGTCGTCTCCCCGCCCGCCGCCTCCAGGGACGACGATCCGGGCCACAGTCCGACCTCGGCGGGGTCGGAGGGCGGCGAGAGCAGGCCGTCGTGCAGCGTCGTACGCCCGATCGCGGCGGTGACGCCGAGGACCGGGATGCGGATGCTCGATGCGCGCAGGCCCGGCTGGTGGACCGCGGTCGCCTGTACCGGCGCGCTATGGGTCGGTGGCGGTCCCGGCGCCGGCTGCGGAACCTGCGCTCTCGCCACCGCCGGGGGCAGCGGTGTGGCGAGCGGCTCGGCGAAGATCACGCCGTGGACAGTCGGCACGCTGCCGGAGAGCATCAGCACCGTTCCGGCGAGCGCCGCCACGATGACTGTCAGGGTCATGATGCGGCTGGCGCCGGCCGCCGCGCTCCGGCGCCGCGGGCCGGGGGCGAGGGTCTCGGCCGCGCCGGGACGCCGGGGGGTGACGGCCGCACCGTGCACCGGGGGCCAGCGCGGTCGCGGCGGTCGCGGCGGTCGCCGCTTCGCGCGGTGTTCGCGAGCATGCCTGCGACCGCTCGGCGGGGTCGTCGCACGCCGGACCGGACCGGGTGGCGGATTCATCGCGCCGCTGCCGGGATGGTCCTCGTCCGACGGCGGCGCCCCTGGAACCACGAGTGCGCCGCCGCGGCGCCCGGCCGTTGGGGTTCGAGGACGAATGTTCTCGGTCGTACTAGCAAAAAAGCTCAGCTCCTGGTTCTTCGACGGTTGGATGAGCGCCATTCGAGTGGCGAAGGTCCGGTCGGCCGAACCTGGACACGGCGAACGGGGAGGTGCGCGCGGCCCCGGCGGGAACACTGCTCGCGCATCAGGAAATCGGCGCAGCGTTCATTTGCCGCTCCGGGCAATCAAACGCTGCGCTGCTCGCATCAGACCGGTGCGCCGCTGCGGTCGTCGTCAAGGCGGCGAATCCCTCTGAGGACCGTCGAGGGCGACGTGACATGCCCGTCCGCAAGTATCAGTGCATGGATCTTGCGGTGGCCGAGGTGCCCGTACTGCCTCAGGTAATCCTCCAGAACGTCCGCCACCGCGTCCAAGGACGTCGACGGCCAAGGGCCCTTGGTCGTCGGCACACCCGATTTCAGCAACCACTGCATGCGGCAATAGGTACGGCGGGGGACGCCCACCAGGACACAGAACCTCGAGACGGGCATCCCCGCGCTGCCGCGAATCATCTCGAGGTCCGGGAAGGGCCCAGGCGGCTCTCAGCGGACATTCTCCAGACTCTCACCAGCACCGTCGCCTCGCTCAGCGCCAACTCGAGCTTCTTGTTCTCGGCCTCCAGCTCCGCTTCCCGCCCGACCGAGCGACCGGGTGCCCGCCCGAGCACCAGACCGGCGCGGCCGGCTTCCAGGAACTGGCGCTTCCAGTTCCCGATGGAGGTCTCACTCACCTGGTAGTCGCGAGCCGCCTGCACGATCGTCATCCTGGCTTCGAGCACAGCCAGGATGATGACCAGCTTCTCCTCGACCGGGAGCACCGGAGGCCGTCCCACGGGCACATCACCTGCTCCCATCGCGTGATCGAACCGGACGGCCCGGCTGCGGTGGCACCTCGGCGCGCTCGCTGCGAACGGCGGCGGCCATTGAGGCGGCGGGCCGATTCGCTGACAGGCGTATTGACGGCGAGTGGGGTTTGGATGTCATTCGATTGGATGCAACTGCAGGAGCAACGGAATATGCTTTGGCGCGCTGCGGCATAATGTTCGGTGTCCTCGCTTTCATCGGACTGTCCGGAGCCGAATGACACGCGGGATTTCAGACCCCGTGCCTGCGATTCGGACATGACAGTACTGGCCACGGCGCATGTGAGGGTGTAGACCCGCATCCGCTCCAGGCTCGGCGTTATCAGCAAGCAGTTTGCCACGAATTCCGGCGGATGTACCGGTCGAAGGCATCGCCCGAACGTGCTGAATCAGTTTATTGGCGCATTGATTATTTGCGCCGGCCTCGTCCGGGGTGGCACGCCGCTCCTGCCCGAATCCCACCGGGCGGCGGCCTTCGATCTACGGACGCTGTCACCCGCGCCTGCAGGATATACCACAGTCGGCGCCGCACCGTTCGGCGCACGCCGGCACCCGCATCCGATCGGACTACCGGATGTTTCCTGCCTCCCCCGACGCGGAACGTGTACATCGAGAGAACTTGATCAGTGCCGACGGCTCCCAGGAGCCGCCCGGGCCGGACGCAATCACCGGTATCACCGGCGTCATCGTCATCGACTGACAGGGTTCTACGATCGTGCTCTCCTCCACCGCCGGCTTGCGTCTCCCCGACGCCGACTCCGGCGGCAGACCCGCCTTGCCCGTTCTCACCGGCGCCATGATCGCCGCCGCGGCCTGCGCCGCGCAGGCGATCATCGTGCACGTCGGCGCTTCGGCGGGCACAGTGGACCACCGGGCACCCACGGGCGTGTACGGCCCGAAGGGATCGCCGGGCAAGGACCTGGCCGGTGCGCCCGGCGAGCGGGGAGCCGCCTTCCACTACGTGGACGGCTCGGTTGCCGCCGTCGCCGACGGGGCATCGGTGCGGATCAACCAGGCCCAGCCGGTGATCGGACCGGCGTACCACTCCCTGGTCGAACTCGCCGTCGAATCACCCGACTCCCGCCAGATCGTCGAGGTGGGCTGGACCGTCGACAGGGCGCTCGACGGAGACGACCTGCCGCACCTGTTCGTCTTCCACTGGGTCGACGGCGCGCCCACCTGTTACAACGGGTGCGGCTTCGTCCAGCTCTCGGCCACCGTCCACCCCGGCGAGAAGGTGACAGCCGGAACCTCCCAGGCCTATGAGATCCGGCAGTCCGGCGGCGACTGGTGGGTGGGTTACGGGGGGACCTTGTTCGGCTACTTCCCCGACACCTTGTGGAACGGCACGTACACCGAGGCGGGTCTGAGCCAGGTCTTCGGAGAGGTCGCCACCGACGGCCCCCGTTCCTGCACCATGATGGGCGACGGAGTTTTCGGCGCGAAGCCGGGTTCCACTGCGGTGTCCCAGTTCGCACTCATCAATCCCAGAGTACCTGTGCCCGCACTCGTACCCCTGGTCACCGACCCGCTCTTCTACAACCAGGGCAAGCTGTCGGACACCTCGTTCCAACTCGGCGGACCCGGAACCTGCTGACGCCTGCGCGCTTCCATCGAGTCCCACGACGATCGGAGCGGGCGGGGTCTGCGGCATTGCGCTCACTCCTCCCATTGCGGGTGCTCGTCCGCGGAGGCGTCCGCGGCGGCGCGGGCGATGTCGCGGGTGGTGACCAGGCCGAGGGTCCGGCGGTCGGCGTCGAGGACGGGGATCCCCTGGGCCAGCCGCTTGGCCACGGCCGGCTTCTCGGTGATCTTATAAGCGCCTTCCAATGACATCGACAAGGCGAACAGCCGCTGGATGGCCAGGTCGTGCAGATCCCGGGCGATCCGGTCCCGATCGGCGTACAGGGAGAGCTGTTCGCTGTCCTTGCGGCGCTGGGCCAGTTCCAACACGACGGCGGCCTGGGTCGCGATCTCGGTGGTCAACTGCGCCACCTCCGGGTCGAACGGGTCGGCGGATGGCCGC
>Ga0302314_10001398_pt1 | contig 45201 bp, 33 predicted proteins | sample III_Palsa_N2_3_FD_200533 | JGI IMG/M metagenome (GOLD analysis project Ga0302314, IMG submission 200533) | Peat permafrost microbial communities from Stordalen Mire near Abisko, Sweden - III_Palsa_N2_3 | ecosystem: Environmental > Terrestrial > Soil > Palsa > Peat permafrost | place: Sweden...
GTAGGGCCTGCCGTCGGGCTGGTGGTGAACGTAGTGAAACTCGCCTACGGTGCCGTAGCCGGCGTTCACCATCTCCGTATACACGGCCAGCGCGACCGCGCGCATCGAGTCGGGATCGAGCCCGGCGACCGTGTCGAACATCGCCCTGCGCCAGCTCCAGAAGTCGTCGCCCGCGGCCGAGGCGCTGATCCGCTCCGCGGCGCCGCGCATGTCGCGCTGGAAGGCGTGCGAGTGCACGTTGACCATCGCGGAGATCTGGGGCCGTCCCGCGGCAGCGAGGTCGCAAATACATCCAGGAGATGTATTTGTGACCTCGCTCACGGCTTGACCGCCTCAAACCGCCATCTGTGATCCTCGCGCACCCAGACCGGCCGCCCGCCGATGATCACCGCCGCCACAGGGTTGTGACCGAAGCGGTATGGGATGTGGCTCACCGGCGCGTCGAGCAGCAGCACGTCGGCACGGCGGCCGGGGCTGAGCGCGCCAACCGAGCCCGAGAGCCCGAGCACCCACGCGGCGTTCAGAGTCATCGCCAGCAGCGCCTCCTTGACCGACCAGTTGTAACGGCGCACCGCGAGTCCCGCGATCAGCGGCATCGACACAACCGGCGAGGTGCCCGGGTTCAGGTCGGTCGCCAGCACGCAGACGGCGCCACTGTCAGCCAGCTCCCGGCCCGGCGCAACATGCTCGTTGCCGATGAACTCCGCTCCCGGCAACAGCACGGCCGCACATTCAGAGGCGGCAAGCGCCGGGATGTCGCTCAAGGGCATGCACGAGAGGTGGTCGACGGAGCGCGCTCCGGCTGCGATCGCGACGGGCACCGAGCCGTGCGAGCTCAGCTGCTCGACGTGCGCGCGCAAGGCCAGTCCGCGCTCGTGCGCCAGCCGCCCCATGCGCAATAGATCGTCGTTTGAAAAGGCGATCGACTCGACGAAGATGTCGAGCGCGCTCGCGCGCGTCTCGGAGACGACGGCGTCGAGCATCCCCTCAACTTCGTCCATCCAACTCGCCGCCGTGTATCCGTCCGGGACGGCATGCGCCAACAAAGCCGTGACCGTCCCCGCCTGCGGCACCTGATCGAGCAGCGCGTCGGCCAGCAGCAGCGCTCGCAGCTCGCCCTCGACAGACAGGCCGTAGCCACTCTTGCACTCGAGCGTCGTTGTGCCATGGCGCAGCGCCTCCGCGGCAAGCGCGCGCGACTGCGCCAACACCTGATCGTTTGAGCCCATCACGAGCGCCTGCGCACTCGCGCGGATTCCGCCACCCCGGCGCGAGATCTCCTCGTAGGGCGTGCCCGCGATCTTGAGCGCGTACTCCTGTGCTCGCCAGCCCGCGAATGGCAGGTGCGTGTGGCAGTCGACGAGGCCGGGCACGATCGCACAGCCGCTCGCATCAACCTGCAGACAGCTCGCGTCAGCCTCGAAGCCCGCGACAAGCGAGCCGTCGATCACCAGATCGCCCGGCTCCAGTGTCAGCTCCTCGGCGCGGGACTGTGGCAGCCGCTCGAGATTGTCGTCGGGCAGCCGCAGCACCTCGCTCGCGCCGGCAAGCGCAATGCATGAGCCCATGCCAACGCTCGAGCTCATTCGAGCGCGCCGATTGCCGTCTCGGCCGCCTGCAGGATCGCGCCCGAATCGACGAGCCCGGCGACTGCCGCCAACTCCGGCGCGGGGCTGCGGTCGGGCCCCGGGCGCGGGTCGATCAGCGCCGTCACCGCGGCCGTCGCCGGGGCCGGCTGCAAAGGCGCCCGCAGCACCAGCGCGCGCGCCGAACACAAAAGCTCGACGGACAAGATCCGCGTCAGGTTCTCGAGCGTGCGGCGCAGCTTGCGGGTCGCGCTCCAGCCCATCGAGACGTGGTCCTCCTGCATGCCCGAGGTCGGGATCGAGTCGACGCTCGCGGGCGCCGCCAGCCGGCGGTTCTCGGCCACCAGCGCAGCCGCGGTGTACTGGGCGATCATCAGGCCCGAATCCAGGCCCGGGCTCTCGCCGAGGAACGCCGGCAGCCCCATCGAACGCGTGACATCGAGCAGGCGGTCGACGCGCCGCTCGGCGATTGCGCCGACCTCGGCCGCCGCGATCGCCATGAAGTCGGCGGCGAAGCCGAGCGGGATCCCGTGGAAGTTGCCGTTGGAGACCAGGCGGCCATCGTCGAGCACGCTCGGATTGTCGACGGCCGAGCCGAGTTCGATCTGCGCGACCCCGCGCGCGTACTCGAGAACGTCGCGTGCGGCACCGACGACCTGCGGTGCGCAGCGCATCGAGTAGGCGTCCTGGACGCGGTCGTCGTGCTCACGGTGCGAGGCGACGATCGCCGAGCCCGCCATCAGCCGCGCAAGGTTGGCAGCGCTGACACGCTGGCCAACATGCGGTCGCAATGCCTGCACCGCGGCGTCAAACGCGGTGTCGGTACCGAGCAGTGCCTCGACGCTCATCGCCGCGGCGATGTCCGCCGTGCGGCACAGCTTCAAAAAATCCAGGCAGGCCAGCGACAGCATCCCGAGCATCCCGTCGGTGCCGTTGATCAGCGACAGGCCCTCCTTGGGACCGAGGGTGATCGGCGTGAGGCCGGCGCGCTGCAGCGCCTCGGCCGCTGGTTTCAGTTGGCCATCGGCGTCACAGACGTCTCCCTGGCCAAGCAGGGCCAGGGAGAAGTGAGCGAGCGGCGCCAAGTCCCCGCTCGCGCCAAGTGAGCCGTACTCGTGCACGACTGGGGTGATGCCGGCGTTCAGCAGCCCGAGGATCGCTTCGATCGTGCGCGCGTGCACGCCGGAGTAGCCCAGCGCCAGTGTGCGGGCGCGCAGCAGCATCATCGCGCGTACGACCTCACGCTCGACCGGGGGGCCCATGCCGGCCGCGTGTGACAGCACGAGCGAGTGCTGCAGCGTGGTCCAGCGGTCCCGGGCGATGCGGGTCGTCGACAGCGCGCCGAAGCCGGTTGAGACTCCGTAGACCGCGCCGCCCGATTCGGAGAGGCTCTGGATCTGCTGCCAACTGCGCTCGATCCGCACGTACGCGTCGGGGCTGAGCTCCACCCGCGCGTCCTCGCGCGCGACCAGCGCGACGTCCTCTGCCCGCAGCGTCGCGCCGCCGAGCAGCACAGTGTTCTCAGCCATCGTCATCCACCTTCGCAGTGTCGTTTGCGAGCGCCGCGAGTACCTCCGCCAGCGCACCGATTCCAAATATGCAGTCCTCGACGCTCGCCAGTTCGCGCGCCGAGTGGCTCGCGCCGGTAGCGCTGCGGACGAACAGCATCGCCGTCGGCACGGCGTTTGCGAGTGCGCCCGAGTCGTGGCCGGCGCCGGTCGCCATCGGCACATCCTCGATTCCTTGAGTTGCCAGGATCGCCGCCACCCGCTCGCGCAGCTGCGACGAGAAATGCACCGCGCCGACGAACGACTCGCGGGCGCACTCGAGCTCGACGCCGTTCGCATCGGCATCGGCCTGCGCTGCGGCGAGGATCCGCGCCACCGTCTGCTCCACGAGCTCGTCGCTCTCGCCGCGGACGTCGAGCCACAGCGAGACACGTCCGGCGATCGCGTTGGTCGCGTTCGGCGAGAGCTCGAGCTTGCCGATCGTCGCCAGGGTCTGCTCCTCGGCGGCGACGCGGCGGGCGGCGCTCACCGCGGCGGCCAGCGTCAGCATCGGGTCACGGCGGACCGCCAGCGGCGTCGTGCCGGCGTGGTTGGCCTCACCGCGCAGGTCGATGCGCCAGCGCCCGTGGGGCAGGATCTTGGTGCCGAGCGCGAGCCGACGGTCGCGCTCGCGCAGCAGCGTGTCCTGCTCGATGTGCAGCTCGACGAACGCGCCGATCTGCTGCAGCCGCTCAGGATCCGGCCCGAGCCCGGAAGGCTGCAATCCGGCGCCGGCCAATGCGCCCCGCAGGGTGACGCCGTCGCGGTCGCGGCGCTCGAGGATCGCCTGCACATCGAGCGAGCCGAGCATCGCGCGGCTGCCGAAGGTCGGGGTGTCGAAGCGCCCGCCCTCCTCGTCGGCGAACGACACGACCGCCATCGGGGTTTCAGACTGCTCGCCCCGCTGGGCGAGCAGATGCACCGCGATCAGCCCGCTGACGACACCAAGTGCGCCATCGAAGCGCCCACCCTCGCGCACCGAGTCCAGGTGGCTGCCGGTGACGATCGCCCCGGCTACAGGGTCGCCTGACCAGGCCCAGCGGTTGCCGTTGCGGTCGACCTCGGGAGCGAGGCCGAGCCGTCGCGCGCTGTTGTCAAACCAGCAGGCCGCCGCTGCGGCCTGCTCGGTCCATGCCAGGCGCGTGGTCGCGCCCGCGCTGTCGAGGCCGATCGCGCTGATCTCGTTGAACAGCTCCGCGAAGAGCTCGCGGGCGTATTGGGATTCGACAGCGTTCATTTCCCGACGAAGTACCTCTGCTCGGTAGCGAGCGTCTCGAAGCGCTCCAGCCGCTCGCGGCTGCGCGACGGGGTCGCGTCGGCGAGCGCCTCGAGCAGCACGGTGAGCAGCAGCATGGGCGCGACGCCCGAGTCGAACACGAGGTCGGAGCTGACCGGTGCCGGCAGCACGGCGGTCGCGAACTCGGCGGCTGCGCACAGCGGCGTGTCAGTCACGAGCACCACCGATAGCCCGCTGCGCTCGGCTGCGCGCAGCAACTCCATCAGCTCCTGCGGATAGCGCGGCAGCGCGATCGCCAACATCGCGCTTGCGCCGAGTTCGCGGGCGTGGCTGAGCTGATCGAGCAGCTCGCTGCGGGAACCGCTCAGCAGTCGCACGTTGGGGTGGATCTTGCTGGCGAAGAACTCGAACTGGCGCGCGAGCGGCGCCGCGGTTCGGCTCCCGTAGACCAGTAGCACAGGGCTCTCGGCGAGCGCGCCCGCCGCCCGCTCGACCGTGCTGAGGTCGACCAGCTCGAGCTGCAGCCGCTGCAGGCCGTCAATCGCGTGCTGCACGGCGCGCTGCATCTTGTTCTGTTCGGGTGCCTGAGCCGGACCCGGCGCGTGTCGCTCGATCACGACCGTCTGGATCGCCTGCTGCAGCTCGCCGAAGCCGTTGTACCCGAGTGCGGTCGCCAGGCGCGTCACCGACGGTTGGCTGACGCCGACCCGTTCGGCCAGCTCGACGCTCGAGATGAACGCCGCCCGTGGGCCCTGCCCGACGATGTGCGCGGCGATCCGCCGCTGCACGGGTGTGAGGCGCAGACCCTCGAACAGATCCGACAGCTGACGCGGGGCGGCCTGCATGGCTCCATGCAGCCTAACCCAAATACGTATGGCCCGCTACATCGTTTGACCCGGGGGTCCGTTATGCAACGACGGCAGGCACCGCGGCGCGGTCGCGCGACTCGAGGTATGGCGAGAGGTACTTTGCGGCGATCTTGGTTCCAGGGTGCCAGTCCGGTTCGTCGCTGACGATCGAGCTGGAACCGTGTGTTCCGGTCGCGTGGGCCGTGATGTACAGCGGTTTGGCGCCGCCCAGGAGCACTGCATGTATCTCAGGGCTGAAGCTGACGGCGTCCACTGGAGCGCCCGCGAGCCGAGCGATCGCCACGGCCGCTACGTCGGCCTGCTGTGCAGCGACGCTACCGAGCTTGATGTTGAAGTCCGTGGCATCGCCGGCGGCGAACACGCGCTCGAGCTCACGCACGCGACATTGCCCATCGATCGATATGAAGCCGTGCCCGTCGGTCTTGGGCATCCCCGGGAGCGAGGGTCCGAACAGCTCCGGCAGCGCGATGATCCGGTCAACGTGCAGGCTGCGGCCGGCCGGGTAGAGCGTGACCTCGCCCTCTGCCGGGGTCTCCGCTTGGGTCGAGGCGATCACCTCGATGCCGGCATCCTCCAGGACCCGCGCGACCGCCTGGCTGGCGCCGTCGCCGAAGAGTGCCAGGGGCGCATCCTCGGGGGTCACGATTGTGATCGAAATCTCCTCGTTCATCTCGTAGGCGCGGCGTGCGGTCATCAGGGCCAACTCATAGAGCGGCAGCGGCCACGGCATCGGGCTCGGCGCGATGAACGCGAGCTTGTGCACGTAGCCGGACTCGATGTCCTGGATCAGCCCGTGCAGCTGCTCGTCGAGCGTTCGGTCGTCGAGCGTGAGCGCATGCCTGAAGCGCGGCTTCAGGCGCGCACCCAGCGCCACCAGCAGAGCGTCATAGTGCAACTCGTCGCCCGCCTCGGTGTGGACGATGCGCTGCGCCGGATCAAGCCAGGCCAGCGCATCGCGCTTGAGCTCAACACCGATGTCTCTGGCGATCTCGTCGAGCGGATAGTGCTTGGTGCTCGGCCCGGCGAACGGTTCACGTACCCGCAGCGGCCTGTAGAAGAACTCGGTTTGCGGAGACAGCAGCATCGTCGCGACCCGGTCGCCGGCGAGCTCACGCAGGGCGAGCGCGGCCTCGAGTCCGGCGACGCCGCCGCCGGCAATCAGCACATTCAGTTGGCTTCCATCGACGATTCGCATCTCTTCAACCTACCCCCACGATGCCCTCGCGCCAGCCGCATCGATCTGCAACTTCGCTGCGGGTAATTACTGATCTGGTGGCCGGCCCCGGCGCCTCGCCGAGGTTTGTCACGCGCCGCTTCGGGTACGCCGGGTCCTGGGGTTCTGGTTTCAGACTCTGGGTTTGGTCAGAGAGAGCGAGGCAAAGATGCGCCGGATCGTCAGCAGGATCGCCCTGTCCGCGAGCGTGGTAGCGATGGGCTGGGTGATGACCGGCGGCGGCGCTGCCGCCATGGCCGCAGGCACCAAGGCGACCGCAAACGCTCCGGCGACGAGCACGACCACGCCCGCGCCCGGATCACCCGGGAGCGCGAGCTACTTCGACCTCGCGCGCAAGGACTGCGTCGGCACGGCGATGAACACGACCTCGAAGGTCTGGTTCACGGTCGCCGACGGTGTGCTCTCCGACACCTACTGGCCGACGATCGACGCGACCAACGTCAACACCCTGCAGTACGTCGTCACCGACGGACACAGCTTCACCGATCTCCAGACCCGCGACATGACCTACACGGTCGAGTCCGATCCGACGGGCATGGCCTGCACGATCGTTGCCTCCAGCAGCGCCCACCACTACCGGATCGTGACCACCTACCTCGCCGATCCGGCGCGCGATGCGGTGCTCATGCACGTCCGCTTCGAGGGACCGAGCAGTGACCACGTCTACGTCCGGCTCGACCCACTCGCCGGCGGCACCGGTGGCGGCGGCTCCCAGAACGCAGGCGGCAACTCCGCCTCGCTTGTGAGCTCGGGCCACCAGACCGTGCCCGTCGACTCCAACACCAACACCACGACCGATGCGGTCAACCGCAGCTACGCGGTCCCGAGCTTCATGGCGCTCGAGACCTCGGGCGGCTTCGATAGCGAGAGCGTCGGCTATGCGGGCACCGCCAGCGACGGGCTGACGATGCTCGACAGCGCGCACGCACTGACCCCCTATAACTCGGCGCTCGACGGGCATGTGACGCTCACCGCCGAGCTGCCCTCACAGGTGGGCGCCCTGCAGGGCACGAACATCGCGCTCGGCTTTGGCACCACTGAAGGCGCCGCCCTGTCGGTCGCCGGCGCATCCGTCAACGGCTCCTTCCCGCGTGTCTACGACAACTACGAGCGCGGCTGGGAGCGCTACGACGCGGGCCTCAAGCGACCCTCTTTCAAGCTTGGCGCGGCGGCCGTGCACGAGTACTACGAGTCGGTCAATGTCGTCAGGGCGAGCGTCGACAAGACCTTCCCCGGCGCGCTGGTCGCCGGGCTCGGCTCGCCCTGGGGTCAGTCGGTGCCCGCCGGCAACCTGACCGACGGTGAGCCGACATATTTCGGCTCCTACCGTGAGGTCTTCTCTCGCGATCTGTATGAGGGCTTCACGGCCCTGCTGCTCGCCGGTGACGTCAGCACCGCTCGGGCAGCGACCCGCTTCCTGTTCGACCGCCAGCAGCAGGCCGACGGTTCGATGCCGCGCAACTCGCTGCTCAACGGCGAAGCGGCCCCGGATACGGGTGGGCTGCAACTCGACGAGACCTCCTACCCGATCCTGATGGATTGGCAGTCCGGGCTGGCGCGCGACCACAGCCTCTACACCCAGCACGTGATTCCGGCGGCGGACTTCCTCGTCGCCCACGGGCCCTCGGACGGTGTCGAGCGCTGGGAGGAGCAATCCGGCTACTCGCCGTCGACGATCGCTGCTGAGATCGCCGGGCTCACGGCCGCCGCGCACATTGCGCGCGTGAACCACGACCCGACCCGCGCCGCCGTCTACCAGGCGACGGCCGATGATTTCGCCCGCAACATCAAGGCCTGGACCGTGACGACGAACGGACCGTTCATCAGCCCCACGGTGCCGAGCTACTTCATCCGCATCTCCAAGAACGCCGATCCGAACTCAGGGGATCAGGTCGACCTTGGCAACGGCAGCATCACGGTCGACCAGCGCTCGCTGATCGACGCCGGCTTCCTCGATCTGGTTCGGCTTGGAATCCTGCCCGCGAACGACCCGACGGTCGAGTCGTCGCTGACGGTCGTCGACGACACGATCGAGCGCCAGACGCCGAACGGGCCGGGCTTCTACCGCTACGGGACGAGCTCAACCGAGTCCGTCGACGGCTACGGCGACTGCTACCAGCCGAGCGGCAGCAGCTGCTCGACGATCGGTGCGCCGTGGGCGCCCACCGGCATCGGCACCGGCCACCTCTGGCCCGTGCTCTCCGGCGAGCGTGGCGAGTACGACGTCGACGCCGGCCAGCCGAGCTCGGCAGTCACGCTGCTGACAGCGATGCGCAACATGACCTCGGGTCAGGGCCTCGAGCCCGAGCAGGTCTGGGAGGACCCGGCGGTACCGGCCTCCCCCTACGGCACCGACCCGGCAACGGCCTCGATCGGCTTCGAGCCGGGGCAGCCCGCCGGCTCGGCCAGCCCGCTCACCTGGGCCCAGGCTCAGTACGCACGGCTGGCGCTCGACCTGAGCGCGGGCCGCACACTCGAGACGCCGCGGATCGTCACGGATCGCTACGTGACCAAGGGAATGCCGGGCTCGCTGCCGCTGACGATCACCTCGCCGGCCAGCGGCACGAGCGCCGACAGCTCGACCGTCACAGTCACCGGCACGACCTCGCCCGGCGCGGCAGTCGACGCCGAGGGCGTGGGAGCGACCGGCGGCGCCGCGGCGACAGCTTCGAGCACGGCCGACAGTTCGGGTAACTGGTCGTTGCAGCTACCGGTCGGCTTCGGCTCAACGACGGTCACGGTCACGGCGACACTGGGTCGCAGCACCGGCTACGCCCAGACCACGGTGACGAACGTCGCGCTACCGGGCACGCAGGTACTGAACGTGTCGGATCCGACCGGCGATGACAACGGTCCCGGCACCTACCAGTATCCGACCGCCTCGGACTTCGCTCCCGGGGGCTTCGATCTCACCGGGCTGAAGGTCTCAGAGACCGGCACCGACGTCTACATCCAGACATCGATCAAGAACCTCGTGTCGACCTTCGGCAACTCGTTCGGAGCCCAGCTGCTGGACCTCTACGTCCGCGATCCGTCGGCCACGAGCACGTCGACCGCGGCGGCCTACCCGCAGCTCAATTACTCGATCACCTCCGCCGATGCCTGGAGCGAGCGCCTCGAGGCGCAGGGCTTTGCGCCGACGATCTGGGTCAACGCCGCCGGCACGTCGCTGGGCAGCGTGCAGCAGGTGGTCGACGACGCCAGCGGCACCGTCACGCTGATAGTGCCGCAGTCGGCGTTCGGCACGGTCGGCAGCGGCTGGGTGTTCACGGTCGCCCTGGCCGGCCAGAACGGTTACAACTCCTACCAGGCGCGCGACTTCACCGCGACCGCGGGCGCCTACACGTTCGGAGTCTGTGCGGCCGGCGGTACGAGCGCGATCTGCTCGGTCAACCCGAGCAGCGTTCCCTACGTGATCGACACGATCACGCCGCCTGGTGTCTCGCAGGACACCGAGCTCAACCCGACACTCGGCCCCGTCGAGCTGTCGGGCGTCACCGCCCCATAGACCTGCGGCACACTCGCGGAGCGCGCTCCGCGAGTGTCTCGCGATCAGGCACCCGCCCGCAGAGCCTGCAAGCTGCCCGGGAGGGGAAACCGTCCCCCAGGGACGGTTTCCCCTCCCGCATCGCGTGCCGGGGCCGTGCCTCCCATTGGTAGTCGGCCGCCACATGCCGTCGGCGTTGTGATCCGCCGGCGTGGCCGTTGCGTAGTACTTCGCAACACACTCGCAACGCACTCCCAACGAGCGGACCAGCAACTCCCGACCAGCCCATGGGTTTTTTCTACGATGCACTCGAAGACTCGCCTAAACAACGAAAGCACAGCTCAGCCGGCGCCGGCACCGGTTCTGATACCTGTCGAGAGCCCCACCTGGATGCGTGAACTCGACGGCCGCTTGGTCAACGGGCTGCAGGTCCAGCTGTGGTGGGATTCAGACACTGGCTGCGTCTGGGTCTCGGTCCGTGATGCGCGGATGGGGAACCAGTTCCTGATCGAGGTCAGAGATGGCGAGCGGCCGCTGGACGTGTTCAATCACCCGTTCGCCTACGCCCCCCGTCAGCAGCTCGAGGCAATCCTCGCCGGCCCCGCCTCCATGGTTGATCGGCGCGGCGAGTGACTCGCCCGTAGGCAGCCGCGCGGGGGCCACTGGCCAGAGCCCCGTCCCGGGGCAGGTCGGCCCGCTGGCCGCCTGCCCCGCCCGAGCTCGGTCCTCCGACCTCAGGACTTCGGCTGCGTCAGGTCGTAGACCGTCTCGCCGCCGATCGTCACCGCCTTGTAGTGGGCCTTGACCCAGGAGGCGATCTCCTGCGTGCTGCCCGAGCGGCCACCGGGACCGCCAATTCCACCCGCCCGGCCAGTTCCGCCGGCTTCGCCGCGGAAGCCGCCGCTCGGCGCGCCGGTCTTAGCCCCGCTTGGGGCGCCGGTCTGGGAGGAGCTCGAGCCCGACGATGAGCTCGCGCTCGAACCGGAGCCGCCGAACAGCTCGCTGATGCTGGTCTCGCCCGAGCCTGTAGATACGGCCGATCTAGTCGAGCCAGTCGAGCCGCCGGCGAATCCGCCAGCCCCGCCGGCACCGCCACCGACGATGTAGTAGTGGATCTCACCGGCCTTGACGTACTTCTCGAACTGGGCCAGTGAGAGGTTGCCGCCCTCGCCACTGAAGCCGCCGATCGCCATCACCGGCTCGCCGCCCGAGGCGAGCTCGAGTGACGCGGCGCTCTGCGAGCCGGACGTTGCCGCGACCCAGCGGTAGTTGGAGGCGTCGGCCTTCAGTGCCGACACCAGTGCGGTGCTGACGCTGCTGCCACCGGCTCCGCCGGCGCCCGCGCCGACCGCAGCAGCTCCAGCCGCGCCGCTCGGAGCCGTGCCACCGGCTGCGCTCCCAGCGCCCGCTGCACCGGCGCGCGCCGACGAGGAGCTGGTGCCACCGCTGAAGCCGCCGCCACCCGGAAAGCCGCCGCGGCCCGAGCCGCCACTGACGCCACTGACGCCACTGACGCCACTGACGCCACTGCCGCCACTGCCGCCCGGCGCGCCGCCGCCACCGAACGCGCTTGCGCCATTCACCGTCGGCCCCGCCGACGGAATCGAGCCGGTATGCGGGGTCGAGATCGTCTCGATGCTGTAGGCCAGCGGCGCCAGCAGGCAGGCGGTCACAGCGGCGGCAGCGGTTGCCGCCGCGAGCCGTCGCCGCAGCAGCGAGGGAGGTATCGCAAGGCCGCCGATCGCGACCAGCGCGGCGATGATGACGAGCGGTGTCAGCCACGGCTCCCATGAAGCGCTGCGCTGCAGCATCACGATCGCCCAGGCGGCCGTGGCCACGATCATCAGCGCCATTCCGGCGCGGGCAAACGCCAGCTCGCGCCGCTGCCACAGCACTGCGGCGCCGATACCGGCGATCGCGGCGATCGCGGGGGCGAGCTCGACCGTGTAGTAGGTGTGGATCACGCCGCTGCTGAAGCTGAACACGACGCCGCTGACGAGCAGCCAGCTGCCCCAGAGCATCAGCGCCGCGCGCAACCTGTCGGTGCGTGGGGCGCGCATGCGCCACGCGAGTCCACCGACGAGCACGATAAGCGCCGCCGGCAGCAGCCACGAGGCCTGGCCGCCCATCAGGTCGTTGAACAGCCTGAAGACGCCGGTCGCGCCGCTGAAGTTGCCACCGCCGGTGCCGCCGCTGAGCCGCCCGAAGCCGTTGTAGCCGAAGATCAGGTTGAGGATGCTGTTGTCGGGTGAGCCGTCGATCATCGGCCGCGAAGCTGCCGGCCAGAGCTCGACGATCGCCACCCACCAGCCGCACGCGACGAGCAGCGCGATGCCGCCCAGCACCAGGTCGGTCACCCGTCGGCGCACACCGATCGGTGCGGCCACCAGATACACGAGCGCGAAGCCCGGCACCACCAGGAACGCCTCCATCATCTTCGCCAGGAAGGCGAAGCCGAGCAGGGCTCCGACACCGAGCATCCACCGGCGGCTCGCACCCGATTCCAGGGCACGGATCAGGCAGTACGCCGAGGCGACCATCAGGCAGACCATCAGCGCGTCCGGGTTGTTGAAGCGGAACATCAGTGCCGCGACCGGTGTGACCGCCAGTGCGGCACCGGCGAGCAGCCCGGCGCCCGCGCCGAACCAGCGCTTGACGGCGGCCGCGAGCAGACCCACGGAGAGCACGCCCTCGAGCACCTGGGGCACGAGCATGCTCCCGCTCGAGAACCCGAACACGCGGCTGAACAGCTCCATCACCCAGAGCGCCGCCGGAGGCTTGTCGACGGTTATGAAGTTCGACGAGTCGATCGAGCCGAAGAAGAACGCCTTCCAGCTCTTGGTGCCCGCCTGCACGGCCGCGGCGTAGAAGCTGTTCGCGTAGCCCGACGACGTGAGGTCGATCAGGTACGCGATCAGCGTGAAGCCCAGCAGCGCGATCAGCAGCGGACGTGCCCACGCGGGGTCATCGACCTGCCCGCGTACAAGCGAGCGCAATCGGCCTGGTCTGGTATCGAACGCGGCCGCCGCCGGCTGCCGCGGAATCGTGGTGGTTGCCATTTAGTTTCCTTGAGTTGAGAGAGGGCGGATTGACGGCTCGTACCGGCGCCGCGGATCGCGAGCACCGGCGAACAGCCAGGTGGACATGCCGACGTAGCGGGCGACCGTTGCGCCGAGGCTCGCGAGCACCAGCACGCTCACCTCGATCAGCCTCGGCGGCCGCGGATCGATTCGATGCAGCAGCACCAGCGAGACGTCGGTCAGCGCCAGCGCGATCACGTAGACCAGTAGGCCGCCGAGCTGGTCACGCACGATGCGGCGCCGTCCGCGCACGCCGAAGGTGAAGCGCCGGTTGGCGGCGGTGTTGGCGACGGCCGTCAGCGTCAGCGCCGCAGCGTTCGCGCCGCGCGAGCCAAGCGTCCCCGCCAGGGCCACGAACAGCAGCGCGTAGGCGAGGGTCGAGCCCGCGCCGATCGCCATGAACCGCGCCGGTCGCGTCTGCCAGATCAGCCTCGCCACGCCGCGCAGGTCGGCGAGCACCGTCGCGAGGATGTCGACGCGTGAGTCGGGATCGTCGATCCAGTCGACGGCCACCTCGTGGATGCGCATGCCGCGCCGCTGCGCCGCGATCAGCAGCTCGGTGTCGAAGAACCAGTCCTGGTCCTCGACCGCGGCGAGCAGCTCGGGGAGTACATCCGAGCGCACGGCCTTGAAGCCGCACTGGGCGTCGCTGAAGCGAGCGCGCAGTGAGGCCCGCAGCAGATGGTTGTAGGCGCGTGAGATGAACTCGCGCTTGGGGCCGCGGGTGACCCGCGAGCCGGGCGCCAGCCGCGTGCCGATCGCGACCTCGCTGTGGCCGCTGAGAAGCGGTGACACCAACGGCAGCAGCGCGCGCAGATCGGTCGAGAGGTCGACGTCCATATAGGCGACGATGCGCGCGGTGCTGCTTGACCAGCCCGCCCGCAACGCTCGGCCGCGACCCTTCTGTTCGAGTCGCAGGACGTTGACGCCGCTCAGCGCCACCGCCAGCGACCGCGCGATCTCAGGGGTCGCGTCGGTGCTGGCGTTGTCCGCGATCAGGATCCGCCAGCGCAGCGGCGTCGAGCTCGACAGGTAGCCGTGCAGGCGCCGGATCGAGAGCGCCAGCGTCTGCTCCTCGTTGTAGACCGGGATAACGACCTCGAGGTCGACCGGGCGCGGCTCGAGTTGGTGCGCGGGCGCGGGCACGAGCGCCGCCCGTCGCCGTGCAGGCCTCGACCGCTGCTGGGGTCTCGAGGGCCGTTCCGGCCTCCAGGGCCGTTCTCTGATGTCTGCGTGCATGCCTTTGGCCTTCCGGTGTCGGGGAGTGCATGCACAGACTCCCGAGCAGCTGTAGGAAAGCCGTTAGATCAAGCCAAGGGTTCGGCAAGAGTTCAGTAAGCCAGTTGTTACCGGCCCAGCGGTGCACCAGATCCGGGAAGCAAAACCGTCCCTGAGGGACGCTTTTGCTTCCCTGATCGCTTCCAGCCGGTGTCCAGGCGCCGGCTCGGGGGCTAGGCCGCGGGCGGCAGCGAGCGCAGCGGCAGCTGGAACGCGTCAGCGTTCAGGTCGAGCTCGTCGGCCGGCCGCGGGCGGCTGATCAGGTAGCCCTGGGCGAGGTCGGTGCCGAGCTCGGCGAGCAGCTCGAAGCTCTCCTCGTCCTCGATCCCCTCGGCCACGACGCGCAGACCGAGAGCGTGAGCGAGCTCGATCGTCGAGCGCACGAGCGCCTGGTTGCGCGCATCTGGTGAGCTGATCAGGCCGTGGATGAAGCTGCGGTCCAGCTTCAGCTCGTCGACCGCGAGGCTCGAGAGATAGGCCAGTGAGGTGAAACCGGCGCCGAAGTCGTCGACCGATACCACCAGTCCCAGGTCACGCAGCCGCTTGATCGTCTGCTGCGAGCGGTTGAAGTCGGTGATCGCCGTGGTCTCGGTGACCTCGAGCACCAATGCCGACGCCGCCAGTCCGTGGCGCGCGAGCGTCGAGCTGACCAACTCCGGCAGCTGCGGGTTGTGCAGGTTCGTGCTCGACAGGTTCACGCAGACCGCGACGTCGGAGCCTTCGGCATGCCACCGCGCGCACTGCGCAAGCGCCATGTCGAGGACGAGCTCGGTCAGTGGGTCCATCAGCTCGGCGTCCTCGGCCAGCGGCAGGAACTCGAGCGGCGGCAGATAGCCGAGCCGTGGGTGGTTCCAACGCACGAGCGCCTCGAGCGCGACGATCGTGCCGGTCGCGCACTCGATCTGTGGCTGGTAATGGAGCTCGAGCGTACGGCCGGCGATCGCCATGCGCAGATCCTCGACCAGGCCCATGCGGTTGCCGCGCCCGTCGAGCTCCTCGTTGTAGATCGCGAACGTCGCCCCGGCAACCTTCGCCCGGTACATCGCCAGGTCCGCGCAGCGCAGCAGATCCGATCCGTCGGTCGCGTCGGCCGGGGCGACGGCGATCCCGATGCTGGCACCGATCTGGGCGCGCACCGCGCCGAGCTGGAAAGGCTCGTGCAGCCGCGCGGCGATGCGCTGGGCCATCATCGCGCCGAGCTCGCTGTCGGCGCCGAGCAGCGCGACCACGAACTCATCTCCTCCCAGCCGGGCGAGCATGTCGCCGTCACGCAGAATCCCCTTGAGTCGCTCGCCCAGCTGGCGCAGGAGCTCATCGCCGACCGAGTGGCCAAAGGAGTCGTTGACCTCCTTGAAGCGGTTGAGGTCGACGAACAGGCACGCCAGCGGGCGGCGCTTGCCGGAGGTTCGGGCCTCCTGATCGAGTGCGCCGAGAAGATCGAACAGCGCCCGGCGGTTGGCCAGCGTCGTCAGCTGGTCGGTGACAGCCTGGCGGTGCTTGTCGAGCGTCAGCCGCTGCAGGCTTCTGACCGAGAGTCCGGCACGCACGCCTGCCGCCGCCAGCGTCGCCAGCGCCAGTGCCAGGGCGGCGACGCTGATGTGCTCGAGCGAGCCCACGAACAGCATCACCATGCTGGTGATGCAGGCCAGAATCGGCAGCGTGAAGCTGGGACTCGGTTCACCCACGAGCGGCGTGGAGCCGCGCGGGCTGAGCCAGACCGAGAGCGAGACGAGCAGGATCGACGTCGGCCACGCGACCGCGTCGGCGACGACACCGGCATGGGTTCCGCCGAGGCCCGAGACGAACAGGTTGGCGGTGTCCCCGAGCGTGTTCACGGCGAGCCCGAACGCCAGCAGCATCCAGGGCAGGCGCCGGCGTCCCGGGAGCACGGCGGTGCTGCCGATCACCAGCGCCAGCAACAGCAGGTCACCGATCGGGAAGGCGAGGTTGGTGGTGACCACGCCGGCGCCCCCGCCCGCTGCCTTGAGGATCGTGTTGAACAGGAACGCGGAAACCACGGCGGCGGCGCCGAGGCCGGCGATGATGCCATCGAGCCAGCTCTCAGTGGTGAGGCGCCGTGCGGCCATGTTGACGCGCAGCATCACGCCGACATAGGTCAGCGGGTAAAAGAACAGATACAGGACGTTGGACAGCAGGGGCGGGTCGGAGTCACCCGAGATCGCCAGCACGAGGTCACCCAGCGACCAGGCCGCCAGCGCCGAGCCCAGCAGGATCGGCACGAGCCGTGCCACCGGCGCACGGCCGCGACGGGTAAGGCCGCGGGATATGCAGAACACGCTTCCGATCAGCTCGAAGCCGGCCACGCCCCAGTTGTCCACGGCTGGCCAACTGTCGACGTTGCGGCGGACCAGCGCGGAGACGATGTAGGCGACCAGCAGGATCGCCATCACCGCATATGCGCCCCTCAGCGCAGGGCTGGCTTCCGACACGAAGAGCCGACCCCGCCGGTCCCGGTCGGCGAGTCGCCGGTCGAGTTCTTGGCGGGCAAGCTCAGTCTCGGCGCCATCTGCGAGGCGCCCGTCAAGTCGAAAGGTGCCGCTGTCCATAACTACGCTGATAATCGGCCGCAGCCGAGCAACGCTGAAGCCGATTCGCCCCGGCCGGACGGGTGTTGCGGTGAACTACTGAGAGGCCGTCAACCCTGCGCTACTCGCCCGCGGCGTCCAGGCGCCGCACTGCCTCGTCGTAGACGTCGTCCGGTAACGGCCCACGTGCGGCCATTTCGACGTTGCGCTGCAGATGCGCGACCTTGCTGGTGCCGACGATCGTGCTCGACAGGGCGGGGTGGCACAGCGTGAAACGCAGTACGAACTCGTGGCGGTCGAGCCCCTCGAGCAGCTCGTCAAGACGCGCCCGCTGCCAGATGTCCTGGGCAGCGCCGTCGGCGCCGCTCAGCGGCTCGACCGTCCAACCCTTGTCCTCGGAGGCGGTGCCGCGGCCGACCCCGCCGCGCACGAGCACACCGGCGCCGGTCTCACCGGCGCGCGTGACCCACCTCTCGTAACGGCGCTGGAACAGCGAGTACGGGATCTGGAACACGTCGAAGACGCCCATGTCGATGTGATCGGGCAGCTCGGGCAGCGTCCCGGACATGCCGATGAAGCGGATCTTGCCCTCATCGCGAAGCGTGACGAGCTCCTCGATCGTGCCGCCGTCGCGCAGTTCCTCGAGCGTCGGCGACATGTGCACCTGCACCAGATCGAGGCGGTCGGTCTGCAGCCGTCGCAGGCTCTGCTCGACGTCGGCGCGCACGTTCTCGGCTGTGTAGTCGTGGGGGTAGGGTGCCGGCGTGTCAGGCGGCACGGACAGCGGGCAGCCGCACTTGGAGCAGAGGAAGAACTCGTCACGCCGCGCGCTCAGGAAGCGTCCGATCAGCTCCTCGCTGCGCCCGTAATCCACCGACGTGTCGATCAGGTTGATGCCCGAGTCGAGCACCGCATTGAGCACCCGTCCGGCATCCTCGTCGCTGATCTCGGGGCCGCGTGGCACCCCGCGCAACTCCATCGCGCCGTATCCCAGAACCGTGACCTCAAAACCCGTCCGTCCCAGCACTCGCGTCGGAATCGCCATCACGCCTCCCTCTAACTTGACCGTTCTAAAGCGTCTGCGTCACCTTAGAGAGTCCGCGCGGGCGATCGGGGTCGACACCACGATCCAACGCCAGCCGCCACGCGAGCCGCTGCAGCGGCAGGATCTCGAGCACCGGCAGCAGCTCCTCGGGGATGCCCTCGTGCGCGATCGGCATGCCGTCCGCGGATCCCACCTGCAGCACGTCTGCGCCCAGCTCGGCGAGCCGCTCGAGCACCGGCGCCATCGCCTCGCCGCCGCGCCCCGGTGAGGTGACCGCGATCACCGGCACCGATCGGTCGATCATCGCCAGCGGCCCGTGCAACAGGTCCGCCCCGGAGAACGCCATCGCGCTCAGGTAGCTCGTCTCCATCAGCTTCAGCGCCGCCTCGCGCGCGGTCGCGTAGGAGTATCCGCGCGCCGTGACGACCAGCCGCTCGGCGTACTGCAGCGGCGCGGCGACGGCCGCGAGCCGGTCATCGGGCGTCAGCGCCAGGGTTCGAGCCGCTGCCTCGGGCAGCCTCGCCGCTGCTTCGGCTGCCCGGACACCAGCGATCAGCAGGTACAGCGACAGCAGCTCGGCGGTGTAGGACTTGGTGGCCGCGACGGCGCGCTCGGCGCCGGCGCGCACGTCGACGGCGATCTCGGCGGCGCCGGCCAGCGGCGAGTCGATCGCGTTGGTCACGGCGACCGTCAGCGCGCCGCGCGAGCGGGCGGCGGTCAGTGAGTCGACCAGGTCAGGCGAGCGGCCCGACTGGCTGACGGCGATGAACAGCACGTCGTGCATGTCCGGCCGGGCGCCGTAGACGGTCAGCGCCGACGGTGAGACGAGTCCGGAGGGCAGCTGCAGCAGCACCTCGGCGAGGTACTTGGCGTAGAGTCCGGCGTGGTCGCTGGTGCCGCGCGCGGCGATCAGCACGAAGCGTGGCTTGGATGCGGCGATCCGCTCGGCGGCCGCTGCGAACTCGTCCTGGGCGTCGAGGATCTGGGCAAGTACCGCGGGCTGTTCGCCGACCTCGGCCGCCATCAGGGCACCGGGCACAATCGACTGGCTGGTCACGGATTGGACTATACCAATCGCTGTGCCAGCACTGCCGCTCCGAGCAGGCCGGCGCGTGCGCCAAGGGCAGAGAGCTTGACGGCCGGGACCGGCCGCCACACGACCAGCTTGGCGAGCTCCTCCTTTACAGGTGTGAGCAGCTCTTCACCAGCGGCGCTCAGGCCTCCGCCAATGACTATCAGCTCAGGATCGAGCAGATATGTGCAGGTCGTGAAGGCCAGTGCCAGTGCCTTGATGGCCTCGGCCCAAACGCGCGTCGCGTCAGCGTCGTCGGCGCGGCGCGCGAGCACCTCGCCCGCGGAGAGACCAGGCTCGCCGCCGGCCTCGGCGTAACGGCGCGTGATCGCGGCGGCCGAGGAGTAGCGCTCGAGGCAACCGCGCTGGCCGCAGCTGCAGAGCTCGCCGCCCGGCCACACGGGGATGTGGCCGAGCTCGCCCGGGAGGCTGATCGCGCCGGCGACCGCCTTGCCGCCGGTCTTCAGGACCGCGGCGATGCCGGTACCGATAACCGCCAGCACGTAGTCGTCGACGCCCGCCGTTGCGCCAAGCTCGTCCTCGGCCACACCGGCGGCGCGTACGTCGTGCTCGAGCAGCGCCGGCAATCCGGTCGCCTCGGCGACGATCGCACGCAGCGGCACGTCGCGGAAGCCGACGTTGGCGGCGAACACGGCACGGCCGGCGGCGGCGTCGACGTGGCCGGGGACGACGACGCCCACCGCATCGACCTCACCATCGGCGCGCAGCTCCGCGATCAGCTCGAGCAGCGCAGCGATCACCGCATCGGGTCCGTCGGCGGCCGGGGTCGGCCGCGAGCGCTCACGCAGAAAGGTGCCCGCGCGGTCGACGACCGCGCCCTTGATCGTCGTGCCGCCGAGGTCGACTGCGGCAACCGCCGGCGTGCTCATCTCACTACTTGATCGAGCCGGCCGTGAGTCCGCTTACGGCCGGTCCCTCGAATGCGGCCAGCCCCGGCTCGCACCACAAACCGTTGCCCATGACACCTGTTATGAGTAAGTCGTCATCGAGCACAACCAGATCCGCGGACATCCCAGGTGCGATCGAGCCGAGTTCGTGCTCGAGCCCGAGCGCGCGTGCCGGGACCGCCGAGGCGGCGGCGGAGGCGCGCTCGACGCTCAGACCGCTCGCCTTGACGGCGTTGCGCAGCGCCTGATCCATCGTCAGCGTGCTACCCGAAAGTGAGCCGGTTGCCGCGAGGCGGGCTTCGCCCGCCTCGACCACCACCTCCAGGCCGCCGAGCTCGAAGCGGCCATCGCCGACGCCGGCGGCGTCAATCGCGTCGGTCACCAGTGCCGGGTGGTCGATCAGGTCGAAGACGAGCCTGACGACCGCGGGGTGCACGTGCCGACCGTCATTGATCAGCTCGCAGGTGATGCCGCTCGCGAGCGCCGCGCCGACCAGTCCGGGGTCGCGATGAAGCAGCGGCGGCATCGCGTTGAAGAGGTGGGTTGCGTGGCTGGCGCCGGCGCGGATGCCCTCGAGCGCCTGCTCATAGGTGGCGTCGGAGTGGCCCATCGCGGCGATCACGCCGGCCTTGCTGAGCGCCTCGATCAGCTCAAGCGCCCCGGGTAGCTCGGGCGCGATCGTGACCATCCGCAGCGTGTCGCCGGCCGCCGCCTGCAGGCGCTCGAGCAGCGCCGCGTCGGGCGCAAGCATGTGCGCCTCGTTCTGGGCCCCGCAGCGGCGCGCCGACAGAAACGGCCCTTCGAGGTGGGAGCCGAGCACGTGTCCGCGGGGGTTCGGGCCGCGGCGAACGAGCTCGGCGGCCCAGCCGAGCTGCTCGCTCAGCGCCTGCTCGGGAGCCGTGACCAGCGAGACGAGCGTCGCGGTGGTGCCGTGTGTTCGATGGAAGGCCACCGCGTCCTCCATCGCCTGCAGCGAATCTGAGACGTTGTGGCCGCCGCCTCCGTGCACGTGCAGGTCGATGTAGCCGGGCAGCAGCCAGGCACCCTGTAGGTCGACGATCGGCGTGTCGCTGTCGGGGCGGGCACTCGAGATCTCGGTGATGCGGCCCTCGCTGACGCTCACCCACGCGTCGCTGAGCACGCCCTCGGGCGTGACCACGCGGCCGCCGCCGAGCAGCTGCACGGGGGCATCGATGCGGTCGGCGACCGTCATCGTGGCTCTGAGGCGAGGTGAGTCACGAGCGTGACGCGATCGCCGCGGAACCACGTGCGCCCGAACTCGACCGGGGTCCCCGCGGAGTCAAAGTTCTGGCGGCTGACCACCAGCATCGGGCTGCCGATGTCGACCCGCAGCGGACCGGCCTCACGCGGCGTCGCGGGCGCCGTCTCGATCGTCTCCTCGGCGGTGTGCAGCGTGGTGTCGTAGCGCTCGGCGAGCAGTGCGTACAACGAACCCTGTTGACGGATCCCCCGCGACAGGCCAGCGAAGCGCTCGGCCGGAAGCCACGACGTCTCGACGGCGATCGGCCAGGCGTCGGCGAGGCGCAGGCGCTCGATCTTGTAGACGGGAGCGCGAACGGGCAGTCCGAGCTGTGTGGCCAGCTCGGGGCCGGCGCCGACCCGCGACGTGGCCAGCACCTCGGCGGAGGGCTTGAAACCACTCGCCTCGACCTGCTCGGTGAAGCTGCCCAGGTACAGCGGCCAGGTGATCTTCGGCTCGGCCACGTAGGTGCCCGAACCCTGGCGCCGGACCAGGCGCCCCTCGACCACGAGCTCGCTCAGCGCCTGGCGCACGGTCGTGCGCGAGGTCAGCATGTCCGTGGCGAGCTCACGCTCGGTGGGGACCGCTGAGCCGGGCTCGAGCGAGCCGATGAACTCGAGCAGGTGCCGCTTTACCGCGTAGTACTTCGGCTCTGACGTATCCGGGGGCCCAACGATCGTCATCCGAAGGCTCCTAGCCGAGCCGGGTCCCGGTGGCGGGGTTGAAGACGTGCGCGGTGGCCGCGTCGACGGTGACGCGCACCTGCTGGCCGATCGTCGGGACCGCGTGGCTGTCGCAGCGCAGCACCCAGGGCTTGTCCGCCGCGGTGTCGCCGTCGAGCGTGCCGTACACATATGCGTCGGCACCGAGCTCTTCAACGAGCGTGACGGTCAACGGCACCGTGCCGCTCTGCCCAGCGCTGGCGAGCGTCGTCGCCTCTGGTCGCAGGCCGACGACGAGATCGAGCAGAGCAGCCGCGCGCGCGGCTGCGAGTGTCGCGGGGGGCAGGCCGACGACGGCACCTGAGAGCGTCGCTCCGCTGTCGGTGAGCGCCGCGGTACGCAGGTTCATCGCCGGTGAGCCGATGAACCCGGCGACGAACACGTTCGCGGGGCGGTCATAAAGGTTGCGCGGCGTGTCGACCTGCTGCAGCTGCCCGTCGCGAAGCACGGCGACGCGGTGGCCCATCGTCATCGCCTCGACCTGGTCGTGGGTGACGTAGATCGTGGTCGTGCCGAGTCGTGCCTGCAGGCCGGCGATGTTCGCGCGGGTCTCGACGCGCAGCTTGGCGTCGAGGTTGGAGAGCGGTTCGTCCATCAGGAACACGGCCGGCTCGCGCACGATCGCGCGGCCCATCGCCACGCGCTGGCGCTGGCCGCCCGAGAGTGCCTTGGGCTTGCGGTCGAGGTAGGGCTCGAGGTCGAGCAGCCTGGCGGCCTCCTTGATCTTGGCCTCGCGCTCGGGCTTCGAGACGTGACTCAGCTTCAGCGCAAAGCCCATGTTGTCGGCGACATTCATGTGCGGGTAGAGCGCGTAGTTCTGAAACACCATCGCGATATTGCGGTCCTTGGGCGCACGATGCGAGACGTCCGTACCGTCGATCCGGATCTCGCCGGTGCTCACCTGCTCGAGTCCGGCGAGCATGCGCAGCGCTGTCGACTTGCCCGAGCCCGAAGGGCCGACGAGCACCATGAACTCGCCGTCCTGCACCTCCAGACTGAGGTTGTCGACCGACGGCGCGCTCGCGCCCGGATAGACGCAGGTTGCATTGATGTAGCTGATCGTTGCCATCGCTTAGTCTCTGCTGTCTCTCGCCTCTGAAGTGGTGGTCACACTATCCGCCGCCGGGAAGTGGTCTAGACCAGTGCGTGGCTACCGTACACCACGGCGCGAACGGACGTCAAGCCTGCGCGCGCGGATCCGCCCGCCGAAGCACCGGCGAGGCGGGCGAGGCCAAACCCGTATCTCTGTCCAGTCCCATCTTGCAACGGCTCTCGCGAAGGTGTAAACCCGTTGGAGCCGGGGAGATAGCGCAGGAGATCCAGGTAAAACGTATAAAGAGGGACCGACCAACTCGTCACGGAGGACGCGTTCTGAGGCCTATGGAGATGGCGGGCACGATCCCGGCTGCTGATCCGAGAAGCCCCTTCCGGCAGGGAGACATGTTCGATGCCCTGACGGGCCTCGGCAGTCGCGCTGTGCTCGGCAGTCAGGCCTACGCGCCTGCTGCGATGCGGCGTTCGGTGATCCTTATCGATCTCGATCAGTTCAAGGCGATCAACGACACCTACGGCCACACCAATGGCGACCGCGTGCTGCACGAGGTGGGCCGCCGGCTGCGGGCCGCGTCGTCGCCGCACCTGCCTCTGCGCCTGAGCGGCGACGAGTTCGCGATCGTCGTCGCATCGGCTGAGCGCGCCGTCTGCGAGGCGCTTGCAGCCAGCGTCTACGACGCGATCCGCGAGCCGATCGAGCTCGACGGCAGCACGCTGTTCCTCGATGCCGGGGTCGGTATTGCGCTGGCTCACGGCGAGCTGACGCTGTGGGAGCTCGTCAGTCGCGCCGGTGCCTCGATCCTGCGGCTCAAGCGCAGAGGCCAGCTGCCGCGAATCGTCGTCTATGAGGACGCCCAGCACGGCGAGATCCTCGACACGCTCGCGCTGTCGCTCGACCTCAGGGCGGCGCTGGCGCGCGAACAGCTCGTTCTGCACTACCAGCCGCTGGTCGACATGGCGACGCGCAAGGCGCTCGGCTTTGAGGCGCTTGTCCGCTGGGTCCATCCAATTCGCGGCATGATCCCGCCGCTGCGCTTCGTGCCGCTGGCCGAGGACACCGGGCTGATGTCCGAGCTCGGCGAGTGGGTGCTCACGCAGGCCTGCACGCAGGCGCGCGCGTGGGAGGGCCGGGAGGGCGGGGCGGGTGGGGCGGGTGGGATCCCATACGTCAGCGTCAACATCTCGATCAGGCAGCTCGAGGACCCCGACTTCATCGTGCGCTTCGAGCGCGCTCTGGGGACCTCCGGCCTCGATCCGACGCGGCTGAAGATCGAGATCACCGAGAGCGTGCTCGCCAACGGCGTCGCCGCGGTCAAGCCGCAGCTGGAGGCGATCCGGGCGATGGGCGTCAGCGTGCTGCTCGATGACTTCGGGACCGGCTACTCGTCGCTCGGCTACATCCGTGAGCTCCCGCTCGACGGCGTCAAGCTCGATCGCGTCTTCACGCGCGACCTCACGGTTTCCGCCGGCGCCTGGGCGTTGGCACGCTCGGTCGTCACGCTGATCGGCCAGCTCGAGCTGGAGATGATCGCCGAAGGGCTCGAGACCGCAGCGCACCTCGCCCAGTTGCGCTCGCTCGGTTGCCATATCGGTCAGGGTTTCTACTTCGCCAAGCCGGCAAGCGCGGACCGTCTGCGGTTCGAACAGCTAGGGAGGACATCGACATGAACGAGGTCGAGACGGCGCCTATCCTGTTGCTCGAGGACGAGCGTGCGACGGCAGCTCTGATCTCGCAGCTGCTGGCGGCCGAGCGCATAACCAACCCGATCGAGGCTGTGGAGACCGGTGCCGGGGCGCTTGACTACCTGGGCCGGGTCGTCAGCGGAGACGCGAGCATGCCGGTGGTGTGCGTGCTCGACCTCTCATTGCCTGACATGTCCGGCCTCGAGGTACTCAGGCACATCCGCTCGACCCCGGCGCTTTCGCGGCTTACCGTGATCATGCTGACGGGATCGGGTAACGACACGGACATAGATACTGCCTATGACCTCGGCATCGATGCCTACCTGATCAAGCCCGCGGGGGTGCACGGGCTCCCGGATGTGGTGCGCGAGCTGCACCTGCCGTATGAGCTGATCCTCGACCGCGAGCGCCGCGATGCCTGAACGATCGGGTGGCGGGCAACGACGGCGGCGCTATATCCGCGCGCTTGTCGCGATGACGGCGGTGGTTGTGGCGGTCGACATCGCCGCCGCAGTGCTGCAGGTCCGCAGCAACAGCCGTAGCGACTCGGCCCGCTCCGAGGTCACCGCCGGCCTCAACTACGAGGACAACATGGGCTCGATCATGCAGGACACGCTGTCCGCCGAGACCGGCGCGCGCGGCTACCTGCTGACGGGCGAATCCAGCTACCTGGGGCCCGCAAAGGCAGCCGTGGCCGCTGCCCCCGCCGTGCTGAAGCAGATCAAGGCCGGCAGCCGCGGGGACCCGGTGCTCAAGCGCGATTACCCGAAGCTGCTGACGCTGCTCGAGGCGCGCCTGCGCGACCTCGTCACGAGCGTCGACCTCTACCAGCGCGGCGACATGGCCGCTGCGCTCAAGCTCGTCAAGACCAACCACGGCAACAAGCTCACCGCCCAGGTGAGGGCGCTGGTTGCGACGATGAGCGCACGCTCGGCAGGGCGCGTCGATAGCGCCCGTAAGTCATCGCGCGACGCCCAGCTGTGGGCCGAGCGGGCGGCGATCGCCGCATACCTCTCCTCGGCGCTGCTGCTGCTGGCGATGGTGACGCTCTTCCGCACCTACCGGATGACGGAGGCAGCTCGACGCGAGTCACGACTCGCACAGCTCGAGGCCGAGCGTCTCAACCTGGCCAAGTCGGGGTTCCTCTCGCGCGTCAGTCATGAGCTGCGCACGCCGCTCAATGCGATTCTGGGCTTCGGCCAGTTGCTCGAGCGCGACCTGGTCGAGCAGGGTGAGCGCGAGACGCTCGACCAGATGCTCGGAGCCGGCCGGCACCTGCTCGCGATCGTCGATGACCTGCTCGATCTCTCGCGCATGGAGAGCGGAGATCTCAGGCTCTCGCTCGAGCCCGTCCAGCTCTCCGATGCGATCGCGGAGGCCAAGTCGCTGATCTCACCGGCGGCCACGGCCGCCGCCGTCGGCGTCAGGCAGCGCCCGGTCAACGTCGATCTCTATGTGCGCGCCGATCGTCAGCGCCTGATTCAGGTGCTCCTCAACCTCGTCTCCAACGCGGTCAAGTACAACCGCCGCGGTGGCAACGTCGTGATCAGCGCCGGCCGGACCGATGGGTCGACGGTGCGAGTCGAGGTCTCCGATACCGGCAGCGGCATCTCAGAGGAGGCAATCACGCGCCTGTTCACTCCGTTCGAGCGGCTCGACGCGGCCAGTCGTGGGATCGAGGGCACCGGCCTCGGGCTGGCGCTCGCACGGGGCCTGGTGGAGTCAATGGGCGGCAAGCTCGAGCTCGCCTCCGAGGAGGGGGTCGGCACCACGGTGTCCTTTGAGCTGCCGGTCGCGAGCGCCGCTGAGATCGCGACACCGCGTCCACGGCGCCAAGACCCCGTGGCAGTCGGCAATTCCGAGCCTGCGGAATCCGGCCAGCGCCTGCGCGCCGCGATCTCCGTGCTCTATATCGAAGACAACCCGTCCAACGTGCGCCTGGTCGAGAAGATCTTCGGTCTCTCCAGCGACCTCGGTCTGCACGTCGCGCGCGAGGGCTCGAGTGGCGTCGCGCTTGCGCGCGAGCTGCGCCCTGACCTGGTACTGCTCGACCTGCACCTTCCCGACATTCCTGGTGAGCAGGTGCTGGCCGCGCTGCGTGGCGATCACGAGCTGGCTGAAACGCCGGTGATCATCGTCTCCGCCGACGCCTCGCCGGTACAGGCCAAGCGGCTGCTCGCCGCCGGCGCGAACGGATACCTGACCAAGCCCTTCGACATCGATCAGCTGCTGGCAGCGGTTCGCACCCGCGGCACCCCGCCGCTGGCCAGTGAGGACGCCGAGATCACCAACAGGCTGCTCGACCCGCCGATGGTCGGCTCGCTGCACGTGCTCGCCAACAACCCCGCGGTCGGCCCCGGGCAGATCGGGCAGATGCTCGAGACGTTCCGCGCCGACGCGCAGGGGATGCTGAGCAGCCTGCACGAGGCGGTCGCCGAGCAGAACCTGGCCGCGACCGAGCGTGAAGCTCACCGCCTGGCCGGAGGCGCCGGCGCGGTCGCGGCCGGCCGCTTCCGGGCACTCTGCAAGGAACTCGAGACGCAGGCAAGGGCGGGAGAGCTGGAGCGCTGTCAGGAGCTCGACGGGCGGCTCGACGAGGCTTTCGAGATGACCTGGAACGCGCTTGAGCGCGAGTTCGCCACCGAGCTGGGCCGCCAGCCGGTGCGCGTCGAACACCCGCAGTCGGGATGACCGTCGTGTCACCGCTTGTGCTCACCGGCGTGCTGTGACGCTCGTCTCTCGCCGCCGTGTAACAAATGCGCGTATGCACCGCATAAGCCCCTCAAACCGTCGGTAAAGTCGTCTGTAGGTAGTCATAGACGAGCAGAACTGGAGGCATCCGATGGCCCCACAGCTGGGCACGTTCGCGCAGGGCTCAACGCTTCTGCACTTCGCGCGCAACGGAAACTTTGGCCCCGACGGCCAAGACCTGATGGTTGTCGAGCGTGGCGAGGGTGCGTACATCTTCGACACTCACGGAAACCGTTACGTCGACGGTCTCTCGAGCCTGTTCTGCGCGCAGATCGGCTACTCCTACGGCGAGGAGATGGGCGCCGTCGCAGCCAACCAGCTGCAGCAGCTCGCATTCAGCACGCTCTGGGGTACGGCCCACCCGCCGGCACTCGAGCTCGCCGACAGGCTCGCCGGGCTTGCGCCCGAGGGCATCGACCGCGTGTTCTTCACCTCGGGTGGCTCGGAGGCCGTCGAGGCCGCCTGGAAGCTCGCCCGCATGTACCACGTCGCCAACGGCGAACCGCAGCGGCTCAAGGCGATCGCGCGCAAGAACGCCTACCACGGGGTGACGATCGGCGCCCTCTCCTTCACCGGTGTTCCCGGTTACAAGGAGCAGTTCGGCCCGCCCGCGATCTACACGCGTCACGTCTCCAACACCAACGCCTTCCGCTCGGAACTACAGGGCGAGGACCTGACCGCGCAGCTGTTGCGCGAGATCGAGGACGTGATCCTCGAGGAGGGTCCCGACACGATCGGCGTGATCATCGCCGAACCCGTGCAGAACGCCGGCGGTTGCCTGACGCCGCCGCCCGGGTACTGGCAGGGTCTGCGCCGGCTCGCCGACAAGTACGGGATCCTGCTGCACGCCGACGAGGTCATCACCGGCTTCGGGCGCCTCGGCGAGATCTTCGGCGTCACCCGCTTCGACACCACCCCCGACCTGATCACGGTCGCCAAGGGCCTCACCTCGGCCTACGCGCCGATGGGTGCGGTGATGGTGGCCGACAAGGTCGCGGCACCGCTGTACGAGGACAAGCGCACGCTGCTTCACGGCATCACCTTCGGCGGTCACCCGCTGTGCGCGGCGATCGCGCTCAAGAACCTCGAGATCTTCGAGCGCGAGGGCGTGCTCGAGAACGTCCGCGCGCAGGAGGATGGACTGCGCGGCCGGCTCGAGCAGCTTCAGGAGGACCTGCCGATCGTCGGCGACGTCCGCGGCATGGGTTTCTTCTACGCCGTCGAGCTCGTCAAGGACAGCGACAACACCCGCTTCGACGCCGACGAGCGCGAGCGGCTGCTGCGCGCGTACATGGGTCCGGCGCTGCTGCGCGAGGGCCTGATCGCGCGTCCCGACGACCGTGGCGATTCGGTCCTGCAGATCGCGCCGCCGCTGATCTCCGACGACGACATCCTCGACGAGATCGTCGACAAGATGCGCACCGTGCTCGTTGGCGCCCAGCAGGAGCTAATGCTGGTATGAGTTCAGGGGTGGGGGTCCCGCTGGACCCCCACCGTGAGGAGCTGCTCCATCGCGCACTGCGGTTGTCATGGGCGTCGATCGGCTTCGGCGTGGTGGCGGGCTCGGTGTCGGTCGGGTCGGGGATCGCCGAGCACAGCCTCGGGGTGCTGGCGGCAGGCCTGTCCGTGCTGGCGGATGTGACCGGGTCGATCGTGCTCGTCTGGCGCTTCCGGACCGAGCGCTCGGACCCGGCCCGCGCCGAGCGGGTCGAGCGGCTCGCCGCGAATGTCGTCGCCACCGCGCTCGGTGTGATCGCGGTGGCGCTGGCGTTCGAATCGATCAGCGCGCTGATCGCGGGCAGCCACCCAGGCTCGAGCGCGCTGACGGTGATCATCGCGTCGGTCTCCGGCGTGGTGCTGATGCCGCTCGCCTACCTCAAGCGGCACACGGCCACGCGGCTCGAGAGCCACGCGCTGCGGGGCGACAGCACGCTCAGCGCGATCGGCGCGACCACGGCCCTGCTCGCGCTCGTCGGCCTGGCGCTGTTTCACGCGTTCGGCTGGTGGTGGGCCGATCGCACGGTGGCGCTCGCGATTGCGGTTGTGGCGGTGTTCGAGGCGCGCACACTGCTCACCGCAGAGCACGCGGGTGACTGAAGTTTGTAACTCTCTGTATGAGCCACAGCAATCGGACGTGAAGGAGGCCGGTAACCGATGTCACGCGCGGTCAGATTCGAGCGGTACGGAGGAGTCGAGGTACTCGAGGTCGTTGATGTCGATCCGCCGCAGCCCGGCGACGGCCAGCTGCTCCTGCGCGTCCGCGCGGCGGGGATCAACCCGTTCGAGTCGAAGCTGCGCAGTGGCCTGTTCAAGGACGCCATCCCGCTGAGCTTTCCGGCGGCCCAGGGCAACGACGTTGCCGGTGTGGTCGAGGCGGTCGGTCCCGGCGTCGATCGCTTCGCCGTCGGCGATGAGCTGGTCGCCACGACCGCCAAGCGCGGCAGCCAGGCGCAGCTCGCGCTGGTCGCGCAGGATCGTGCTGTGGCGCGCCCGGCGGCCGTGCCGTGGGAGGTCGCCGGCGGTCTGTGGACCGTTGGCACAGCCGCATACGCGACCGTGGCTGCGGTGTCGGTTGCGGATGGCGACGTGTTGATCGTCGCGGGCGCCTCGGGCGGGGTCGGCGGGCTGGCCGCCCAGCTGGCACGGCAGCGCGGCGCGACCGTGATCGGCATTGCGGGCGCAGACGGTCACGCGTGGCTGCGCTCCCGGGGAATCATCCCGGTCGTCTACGGCGACGGCTTGGCGCAGCGCGTGGCCCTGGCCGTGGCGGCCAGCGGGCCGCCGACGGCACTGATCGACACCGTTGGCCGGGGTTACGTCGACCTCGGCATCGAGCTCGGAATCGCACCGCAGCGGATCGACACGATCGTCGACGACGGTGCCGCGGCCAGGCACGGCGCCAAGACCGACGGCGCACAGGCGGTCACGGACCCTCTTGCGGCTATTACCGAGATCGTGGCGCTGATCGCCGCCGGCGAGGTCGAACTTCCGATCGCCGCGAGCTTCCCGCTCGATCAGGTTCGCGATGCCTACACGTTGCTCGAGACCGGCCACCCGCCGGGGAAGATCGTGCTGATCCCATGAGCGGCGCCACAGCGGCGGCGCTCGTGCGCCCGATGGCCGAGGACGACATCCACCAGGTCGCGAACGTCACCGCGGAGGCGTTCAGCACCGAAATCAGCACCGGTCTCGCGCGGCGCGCCTGGGAGCAGCGGCTGCTCCACTCGCTGCGCAGCGATCCCGATGGGTCGTTCGTCAGTGAGCGCGATGGCGTGGTCACCGGCGCGGCACAGGCTGTGATCCGTGAGCAGCTCTGGATCCTCTCGCTGATGGCGGTGAGCCCGACGCTCGGCGAAGGCGGCGAGGGCCGCGCGCTGATGCACTCGACGCTCGCCTACGACCGCGGCTGTGCCGGCGGGCTGATCATCGCCTCCGACGATCCCCGTGCCCTGCGCCTCTATGCATCCTCCGGATTCGCGCTCGAGGCCACCTTCAAGGCCACCGGCACGATCGAGCGGGCCCTGATCCCGGACGCCCATCCGGCGATAACGGCGGTCGGCAGAGCCGAGCTCGACAGCCTCGGGTCGATCTCCCGCACCGCGCGCGGTGCCGCCCACACTCCGGACCTCGAGGTCGCGCTGTTCCGGGGCTCGTCGATCTCCCGACTCGAGGACCGCGGCTTCATCGTGACGATGCCGGGGCGCGGCCTCTGGGCACTGGCGGCGCGCGACGAGCAGGCCGCCACGGCGCTGCTGTGGTACGGGCTCAACCAGGTGCGGGACGAGCCGAACATCGACATCGGCTGGATCAGCGGGCGACAGCAGTGGGCGATCGATGTGCTGCTGGCGGCGCGACTCTCGATCACGAGTTACGGCGCCGTCTGTACACGCGGCGCGGTCGGCCCGCTGCGTCCGTACATCCCGAGCCCGTCGTTTGCGTGACCGACACCGCCGGTCCGCACAGCGCAACCGCCAGGTCGCTCGCTGTCGGCCAGGCCTTCCGCAAGGCCGGCCAGTTCGATCGCGCCAAGATCTCGGCCCGCGCCGGCGTGGTGGCGGCGATTCCGGTGGCGGCGATGCTGGCGCTCGGCACCGCCGCCGGATCACCCCCGGCAGCGGTCACGATGGGCGTCGGCGCGATGCTCGCGGGTGTCGCCTGGCGCGCCGGCGACGGACCGGTTGTGCCGCCGCTCGGCACGATGATGGGCGCCTCGCTCGCGCTCGGGACCACCGCCTTCGCCGGCATGCTGAGCGGACGTTGGCCCTGGCTGCATCTGCTGCTGCTGGTGATCTTCTGCCTGATCGCCGGCCTCGCCGCCTGCCTCGGGCGGCGCGGGATCGTCGTCGGGACGCAGTCGCTGATCGGCTTCATCGTCTTCGGCCGCTTCCCCGAGAACCTGCCCCACGCCGCCGCGCTCACCGGCCTGGTGCTGGCGGGCGGCGGCGCACAGACGTTGTTCGCCGCTGCGGTGGCGGTGCCGCTGGCCTGGCGCCGTCAGCGCGACGCGCTGGCCGAGGCCTACCGGACGCTGGCCGCGTTCACCGACGAGGTCACCGCGTCCGCGATGCCGCTCGCGACCGCGCTCGACGCCGCCGACCAGGTGCTCGCTGCTCCGGCGCTGTTCGCTGATCCCGACCGCCACGCCCTCGCCGATCTCGTCAGCGAGGGACGCCGCATCCGCCTCGAGCTGATCGGCTTCAGCACCCTGCTCGAGCACCTCAGGCGCTCGGAGCCCGAGCTCGCCGAGGCATCGCAGGCGAGCGTCGCCGATGCACTCGCGCGCCTGCGCCAGCTGCTCGACCTGACCGTCGCGGCGATCCGCGGCGACGCGGCCACGCTGGCGGCACTGCCATCGGAGGCGGCCGAGGTCAGCGAATGGGGTGCAGCGCGCGAGCCACTCCCGGCGATCGCGCTCGATCAGAGACTCGCGGCGCTGATCGGCCAGGTCGCAGCGGCGGCCCGCTTGGCCGCCGCTCTGCATGCCCCGGGTCGAGGACGGCTGCCGCTCCCGATTGGGCGCCCGACGCGAGGGACGGTCCGGATCGGGCGCCGGATCGCCGAGGACGTCAGGCGCATGCGTGCCAGCGCGAACCTCCAGACGGCCGCTGGGCGCCATGCGTTGCGGCTGGCAGTTGTGGTCTCGCTCACCGAGCTACTGGTCCAGCGCATCGCGCTGCCGCGTGCCTACTGGGCCGTGGTTGCGGCATCGACAGTGCTGCGGCCGGGCTTCGGGCAGACGTTCACGCGCGGCGCCGAGCGCGTGCTCGGCACGCTGCTGGGCGTCGTCATCGCGACCCTGGTTGCCGTTGCCCTCAACCCCACGGGCTGGGGCGTGGTGGCCGTCGTCGCGCTGCTCGCCTGCTGTACCTACGCGGTCTTCCCCGCCAGCTTCGCGGTCGGCGTCGCGATGCTCACGGGCGTCGTCGTGTTTCTGCTGCACGCGATCGCGCCCGGGACCGTGCAGACCGCGCTCGATCGCGGCATCGATACCGCGATCGGCGGTTCGATCGGGCTGATCGCCTATGCGCTGTGGCCGACCTGGTCGGCGCTCTCGGCCGGCCCGCTGCTCGCGACCCTGGTCGAGACTCAACATGAATACCTGGATGCCGTGCTGAGCGGGCTCACCACCGGCAGGCGGCTGCCGGAGACGCAGCTGCGCACGCTCGCGCGCCGGGCGCGCTTCGCCTTCGCCGACGTCGACGCCGCGGTCGGCATGGCGCGCAGCGAGCCGCACCGAGGCGCATCGGGGGTGGGCGGGATCGAATCAGTCTCGGCCACCCTCAGCGCTCTGCGTCGCCTGGTCTGGGGAGTCCACGTTGTGCGACTCGATGCTTCGACGATGCCCGCTGGGCACCCGCTGCCGGAGCTGGCCGAGCTGCAGGCTGGGCTCGACGATGCGCTCGGCGTACTCGCCGCGGAGCTGCGCGAGGGCGATCACGGTTCCTTCCCGCGGCTGCGCCGCCTGCACCGCGAGCTTGCGCGCCAGCAACCGCAGCTGCTCAGCCAGGCGCTGTGGGCCGCGCTCGACGAACTGGTCGACGCCACCGACACGGCCGCCGCCACGGTCGGGCTGGCCGCCGCCTGAGCCCTCAAATCCACATATGCACATATGTACATATGCATTTGTGGGATGCGACAGCGCAACCTTCGGCGCTCTGGCGGGTTTTGCTTCACAGTTGCCCCACCCACGGGGCGGCTTGACTTTTTGCATGCTTTGCTGCCGAATCCTTGAATTCGGCTGCTAGAACTACGCACCTCTTGCCGTTGAATCGCTCAAGATCAATCCGCCCGCGCAGGGCTCTGACAGTGGTCGCCGTGCTGGCCGCCTTCCTGGCGCTTCCAGCGGTCTCGGGCGCTGCCACCTACTCGCTCAAGTGGGCAAAGTCGGTGGCGCTGCTCAACCCCGCTGACGGCGGTGGCTTTGACTCGGTTGCCTGCGCCCCGACGGCCGCCAGCAGCGCCCTCTTCTGCATCGCCGGTGACGTTCGCGGTGACGTCTTCGTCACGGTGCATCCGGCGCAGGCGGCATCCCAGTGGCATCGCCGCTACATCGATGCGAAGACTCCGATCACCGGTCTCTCCTGCCCGTCGGCGCAGCTCTGTGTCGCAGTCGACGCCGCCGGTCGGGTGCTGCACAGCACCGACCCGAGCGGCGGCACCGCCGACTGGAGTAAGCCGGTGAGCGTCGATAAGGCGACCCTGGCCGGCGGCGGCGCCGCGGGCTTCTCGGCGATCGACTGCCCCACCACCACCTTCTGCCTCGCCGTCGACAACGCCGCCAACGGGCAGGTCGCCTACACGACCAACCCGACCGGGCCCGCCAGTGCCTGGACGCTGACGACGGTCGGCAGCGGCGTGCTGCTCGACTCGGTCTCCTGCGCCAACATCACGTTGTGCGTGATCGGCGGCACCAACGCTTACTTCTCCACGGACCCGACGGGCGGCGCGACAGGCTGGAAGGCCACCGCCGCTCTCAGCTCGGGTGACTCTGTGCTCGCTTCACTTGCCTGCAACACGGTCAAGCTCTGCGTGGGGGTCGGCTACGGCGACTCCGGCGTCGGCCTGTCCGTGGGCTCCGCGGCGCCCACCACCACGACCTGGTCACAGGCGCTGATCGGCTCCGACCCGCCGGCTCAGTACGCGCAGGTCGTGGACAGCGTCGCCTGTCCGGAGCGCAACTTCTGCGTCGCCGTCGACGGCGCCTCGAACGCGTACACGAGCTCCGCCCCGGTACGTGGCGAGTGGAGCCTCGCCAGGCCACTGAAGAAGAAGTCGCAGTCGACCGTCAGCCAGGTTGCGTGCAACACGGCGGTCTGTGTCGAAGTTGACAACCGCGGCACCGTCACCTACGGCGCGGTTCACGGAGCGACGTCGACCACCACGACGCCCACCAAGACGACGACGTCGACCACCACCACGCCGACGAAGACGACGACCACGACGTCGACGACGCCCTCGAAGACGACGACGACCAGCGCCACGACCAACTAACGAGCCCGGCGTCGATAATTGGTCGTATGAAGTCCATCCCGCCCAGCGGTGAGTGGCTCGAGCGGGCCGGAAAGCTCGCCGATCGCCTTGGCAACGAGGCTTATTACCTCGGCTACTGCTTCCGCAGCGGCATGTTCGGAATCGAGTCGCCGCAACGCGTAGCGCAGGCGGGCCGCGCGCTCGCCGACTACAGCATGCTCGGCGGCTGTGTTGCGGTTGCCGCGATCCGCCACCCAGACCGCACGGCGGTGATCGACGAGCGTGGTCAGATCACGTATCGCGAACTCGACAAACGAGTCAACGCGCTGGCCAACGCCTGGATCGCAGCCGGCCTGAAGCCGAAGGACGGGGTCGCAATCCTGACGCGCAACCACCGCGGCTTCCTCGAGGCGCTGTTCGCCGCCGCCAAGTGCGGTGCGCGGATCGTGCTGATGAACACCGGCTTCTCGGAGCCCCAGGTGACCGAGGTTGCGACCCGTGAGGGCGTCGACCTGTTCGTCTACGACGAGGAGTTCGAGCCGCTGGTGACCGGGCTCGAGCTGCGCTTCGGCCGCTTCCGCGCCTGGACCGACACGCGCGAGCAGGACAGCGACACGCTTGACGCACTGATCGCCGGCTCGCATCCGGCCGCGCCGCCCAAGCCGGCGCATCAGCCGCGCCTGGTGATCCTCACCAGCGGCACGACGGGCACGCCCAAGGGCGCCGGACGCGACGTCCCGCTCTCACTCTCGCCGGTCGGCGGGCCGCTCAGCAAGGTGCCGTTCCGCTCCGGCGACGTCGCCCTGATCTCGGCGCCGCTGTTCCACGCACTCGGTTTCACGCAGGGGCTGCTGCAGGTCGGGCTCGGCGCCACGCTGGTGCTCGAGCGGCGCTTCTCCCCAGTCGAGACACTCACCAGCCTCTCGCGCCACCGCGTCACCACCTGGGTGATCGTGCCCGTGATGCTGCAGCGCGTGCTGGCGCTCGACCCCGAGCAGTGGGCGGGACTCGATTTCTCGGCGCTGCGGATCATCTATCTGAGCGGCTCGCAGCTCGGTCCGCAGCTGGCGCGAGCCGCGCTCGATCGCTTCGGTCCGGTGCTCTACAACCTCTATGGCTCGACCGAGATCGCCTTCGCGACGATCGCGACACCCGCGGATCTGCAGGCCGCACCAGGCAGCGTGGGGCGGGTGGTGCGCGGAGCGGTGGTCAAGATCCTCGGACCGGACGGTCAGGAGCTGCCCCAGGGCGAGACCGGGCGCATCTTCGTCGGTCACATGATCCACTTCGAGGGCTACACCGGCGGTGGCGACAAGGAGCGAATCCACGGCATGGTCTCGTCCGGTGACGTTGGTCATTTCGACGTTGCCAGGCGGCTGTTCATCGATGGTCGCGACGACGAGATGATCATCTCCGGCGGTGAGAACGTGTTCCCGCGCGAGATCGAGGATCTGCTGCATCACCATCCCGCCGTGCTCGAAGCGGCGGCCGTCGGTGTGGCGGATGAGCAGTTCGGGCAGAGACTCAGCGTGTTTCTGGTGGTGCGCGACGGCGCCGAGCTGACCGAGGAGGACGTCAAGGAGTACGTCCGCGCGAATCTCGCGCGCTACAAGGTGCCGCGCACCGTCAGCTTCCTCGACGAGCTCCCGCGCAACCCCACCGGTAAGGTCCTCAAGCGTGACCTCGTCAAGCTCTGAGGACCTGCTGCCTTGGATCTGACGATCGTCAACCGGACGCGCGGAGACAGCGTCGTGTGTGCGCACACCGAGGTCGCCGACAACCTCTGGAAGCGTCTGCGCGGCCTGCTCGGCCGTGACTCCCTGGCTGAGGGGGAAGGCATGCTATTCCGCGGTGAGTCATCAATTCACAGTGCCTTTATGCGCTTCCGCTTCGATGCTGTCTTCATGGACCGCGAGCTCCGTGTCGTGGGCCTGGCTGAAGACATCCCGCCATGGAGGGCGCGCGCCGCCAAGGGCGCACGCAATATCCTGGAGCTCGGGGCTGGCGAAATTTCACGTACAGGACTTGCGATCGGCGATCAGCTTGCCGAAATTGAGGAACGCGATGTCGACCCGGTCCGCGGCACGCCAACAGCTTGAGAGTCGTTCGGCTCCGTCGCTGGAGATCGCTACTCCGCGGCTCGAGCTCGCGCGCGATGGTGAGGGTGTCGCGCTGGGCAGCGGCCCCGGCTTTGGACTGCGCGTCGGTCTGATCGCACTGCTTGGCGCGGTCGTGATCGCGGCTGCCGTGTTCCTGCTCACCCATCGCACGCACCACTCAAGCGCTGCCGCGGCCTCGGCGCTGACCACGCGCGAGCGCCAACAGGCCGACGCCCGTCTGGCGCTGGCCGGTGTACATGCGGCGTCGAGCTCGATGCTGAGCGCCGCGGCCGCGCAGAGTGGTCGCGCACTCGTGGCCTCGCAATCGACGCCGGTGCCGCACTCCCTGAGCTCGTCGGATCTGACGACCCTGGCGGCCGGCACCAGCCTCTACCAGCCCGCCCACTATCTCGAGCATGCCTACCAGACGGTTGCCGCCCGCTTCCACATCCCGTGGCGCGTGCTGGCCTCCGTCGAGTACCTCAACGGCGGCTACGTCAACGCGATCGCCGGCGCGGACGCCGGCGCCGAGCGCTCGGTCTCGGCCCAGGTGCAGTCAAACGGCCGTGACGTAGTCGACGCGCATGTGCTGGCGCAGGCGACCGCGGCTGCCGTGCAGCCCAGCTCGAGCCTGATCAGCGACGCCAGGCATCTGGCCGCCGACGGAACGCGTCAGAGTCCGGCGGCCGGGTTGGCCATCTACCTGAAGCCGGTCGCCACGACCCCGCAGGCCGTGATGACCCTGGCGCAGTCGATCGCACCGGCTGCGACGTCGAGCTCATCGGCGCCGATGGCCAAGGTCAGCGCGATGCTCAACGAGGCGCGCCTGCTCAACGGGCTTCCCTACGCATGGGGCGGCGGTCACACCAATCCGGCCTGGGTCGTGAGCTCCGGCTACGACTGCTCGGGCTTCGTTTCCGACGTTTTGCACTCCGCCGGATACCTGAGCTCCCCGGACACGACGCAGACGCTGCCGGGCTCGGCCGGGATCGTCAAGGGGCCGGGCAAGCTCGTCACTATCTACGACCGCACGATCGCGACGCTCAAGGTCTGGAAGCTGCACAGGAAGATCGTCACCGAGAAGAAGATCGTCAACCAGGCGAGCGCCGGCGTGCACGTCTCCAAGGGCCGCCATGCGAACTCACTCAACTCGGTCTCGATCAAGCTGCCGAAGTGGGTCGGCGAGTGGGAGACGATCAAGATCAAGAAGCTCGTCCGTAGCCAGGACACCTCCAACAACGATGAGCACGTGATCGTCGACATCGACGGCCAGTGGTGGGAGAGCGGCGGCAGCACCGCCGACGGCGGCGCGGCGATGGTGCACGAGATCGTCGACCCGAGCAAGGCCTACCTCAAGAGCTTCAACCGGATCCTGCACCCGCAGGGGCTCTAGCTCCTGCTGCGCCGGGCCGGCGCGACGATCAGTTAGCCTCGCCAGCGTGAGCACCTCCCAGCTGGAAGCCGAAGCGATCGTGGTCGGCGGTGGTCTTGCGGGCCTCGTAGCCACGGCGGAGCTGGTCGCTGCCGGCAAGCGCGTGCTGCTGCTCGACCAGGAACCCGAGGCATCGCTCGGAGGGCAGGCATTCTGGTCGCTTGGCGGCCTGTTCTTCGTCAACTCGCCCGAACAGCGCCGCGCCCGCATCCACGACTCGTTTGAGCTCGCCTGGTCTGACTGGCTCGGCAGCGCCCAGTTCGACCGCCCCGAGGATGAGCATCCCCGGCGCTTCGCCCGCGCCTACGTCGAGTTCGCCACGGTCGAGAAGCGCGACTGGCTGCGCTCGCTCGGGGTCCGTCTGCTGCCGAGCCCCGGCTGGGCCGAGCGCGGCGCCGGCGATGCGCTCGGCCACGGCAACTCGGTACCGCGCTTTCACCTGACCTGGGGCACCGGCCCCGCAGTCGTCGAGCCCTTCGAGCACAGGGTGCGCGCGGCCGCCGAGCACGGGCTCGTGCAGTTCGGCTTCCGCCACCGTGTCGACGAATTGATCGTCGAGCGCGGGCGGGTGCTCGGCGTCCGCGGCTCGGTCCTGGCGCGCTCGCTGGTCAGCCGCGGTCAGGAGAGCTCGCGTGAGATGGTCGGGCAGTTCGAGGCGCGCGCCGGCGCCGTGCTGGTCGCAAGCGGCGGCATCGGCGGCAACTTCGAGCTTGTGCGGCGCTATTGGCCGGAGCGACTCGGGCCGCCGCCAACCGAGATGGTTGCCGGTGTGCCGGCCAGCACCGATGGGCGCATGCTCGAGATCGCCGAGCGTTCCGGCGCGAGCTGGATCGGCCGTGACCGCATGTGGCACTACACCGAGGGTGTTCGCAACTGGGACCCGGTCTGGCAGAACCACGGCATCCGGATCCTGCCGGCGCCCTCGTCGATGTGGTTCGACGCGACCGGCAAACGCCTGCCCGCGCCGCTGTTCCCGGGCTTCGACACCGTTGGAACGCTCGCCCACATCGGCCGGACCGGACACCAGTACACGTGGTTCGTGCTCAACCGGCGCATCATCGCCAGGGAGTTCGCGCTCTCGGGCTCCGAGCAGAATCCCGACATCACCGGCAAGGACGTCGAGGCGACGGTGCGCTCGCGCCTGCTGCCTGAGGTGCCGGCACCGATCCAGGCGTTCCTCGACCACGGTGAGGACTTCGTCGTCGCCGACAACCTGCACGAGCTCGTCGCCGGCATGAACGGGCTCACCGACGAGCCGCTGCTCGACTACGAGCAGATCGAGCGCCAGCTGCTCGCGCGCGACCGCGAGGTCGCCAACCCCTACGGCAAGGACCTGCAGCTGATGGCGATCCGTGCGGCGCGTCGCTACCTGCCCGACCGCGTCAGCCGCGTGGTCGCGCCGCATCGGATCCTCGATCCGGCCGCAGGTCCACTGATCGCCGTGAAGCTGCACATCCTCACGCGCAAGACGCTCGGTGGCCTCGCCACCGACCTCGAGGCGCGTGTGCTGGGGCCCGACGGCCAGCCGCTCAGCGGGCTCTGGGCTGCTGGCGAGGCCGCCGGCTTCGGTGGCGGCGGCATGCACGGCTACAGCGCGCTCGAGGGCACGTTCCTGGGCGGCTGCCTGTTCGGCGGCCGGCAGGCCGGGCGCAGCATCGCCAACCGTCTCTAGAACCGCCGCCAACCGGCTGCGCAGCGGCCCCCTCGCCCGGCAGGTGCAAAGATAGAAATATGAGCCCCGTGATTCCCGCCGGCCGCATCCAGCTGGCCGAACAAGCCCCTGACACGTACAACGCGATGTTCAAGTTCTCGCGCTCGATCACGCTCGACCACACCCTGCGCCACCTGATCGAGCTCCGCGCGTCGCAGCTCAACGGCTGCGCCTTCTGTCTCGACATGCACTGGAAGGACGCGCGCGCCGCCGGCGAGACCGAGGAGCGGCTGGCGATGATCGCCGTCTGGCATGACAGCCCGCTGTTTGACGACCGCGAGCGCGCAGCGCTCGCCCTGACCGAGGAGATCACCGTGATCGGTGACGGTCATGTCTCCGACGAGACCTGGGATGAGGCCGGCGAGCACTTCGACCAGGCCGAGCTTGCGCAGCTCGTGTTCGCGGCTACGGTCATCAACGCCTGGAACCGCCTGATGATCACCGCAAAGGCCGAGCCCGGGCACTACCAGCCGGGCATGTTCGGCTGAACTTTCGACGTACAGGGCGCAGAACGCTCATCGTACGTCGAAAGTTCGCGAATTCAGCGGCCCAGGAACTTGATCATGCCCGCGGCGATCGCGGCGGCGGCGCGTTTCTGGAACGCACTCGACACCAACAGCTTCGCGTCCACAGCGTTGCGCATGTTCCCGCACTCGATCAGAACCTTCGGCACGGTCGTCAGGTTCAAGCCGGCCAGATCGTCGCGCGGTTGCAAAGCGTCGACCCCGTCATAGGTCGACAGCGGCATGCCCGTCCCGGACGCAAAAGTCGAGCGCAGGTCACGGGCAAAGCGAGCAGACGAATCGATCACCTTGTCATTGACCCCGTCGGCGACCGGCTCGAGGATCGCGAACCCCCGCCCGGAGGCCGGCCCACCATCGGCGTGGATGTCGATCGCGACGTTCACGTGCGCCCGGTCGAGGATCCGCGCACGCGTGTTCACGCAGGGGCCGATCCCGTCGTTGCTGTCGCGAGTCAGGACCACCTTGGCCCCGTCGGCGACAAGATCCGCCCTCAGGAACGACGCGACGTTCCAGTTGTACTGCGCCTCGGTGTAGCCACCGTCGGTCTCCGTGCCGGTGGTGTCGCAGGTCTCCATCTCGCGCCCGTTCCACACGAGGTGGTTGATGAAGCTCGGATCGCTGTAGTTCTTGCCGTTGTGCCCGGGATCGATCCCGATGACCGTGCCCGACAGCGGGAGGGCACGGGAAGGATGAGCGATTGGCAGCGCCGCCAGCACACATCGAGCTTACCCAGAGATAGCTTCGAGAACCTCCCAAAATGATCGCGGGCCGGATACGTCCCAGTGCCTACGGTGGACCGCCACCCGCGGTCTTGCCGGTAGCTCGCTACCGGCTGCGACCCCGTGCGTCGACCACCTTGGCCCTGGGTCGCCCCGGCATCGCGACATTTCGCTCGGGTCTCTAACGTGAACGTCCAAATGAAGATCATTTACACCTACACCGACGAGGCGCCCGCGCTCGCCACCGGCTCGCTGCTGCCGATCATCAGCGCCTTCGCGGCCGCCGCCGACGTCGAGATTGAAACCCGTGACATCTCCCTTGCCGGGCGCATCCTCGCCCAGTTCCCCGACCGCCTGCCGGCCGAGCAGTTCACCGCCGACGCGCTCGCGGAGCTCGGCGATCTCGCCAAGACGCCCGAGGCGAACATCATCAAGCTGCCGAACATCAGCGCCTCCGTGCCGCAGCTCAAGGCCGCGATCAAGGAGCTGCAGGATCACGGTTACGCGCTGCCCGACTATCCCGACTCACCGAGCAACGATGAGGAGCGCGACACACGCGCCCGCTACGACAGCGTCAAGGGCAGTGCCGTCAACCCGGTGCTGCGCGAGGGCAACTCGGACCGCCGCGCGCCCGCCTCGGTCAAGGCCTACGCGATGAAGCACCCGCACTCGATGGGTGCGTGGTCCGACGCCTCGAAGTCAGAAGTGACAACGATGAGCGACGGTGACTTCCGCTCCACCGAGCTGTCGGTGACGATCCCACAGGCCACCAAGATCCGCATCGAGCACGTTGCGCAGGACGGCACGACAACCGTCCTCAAGCCCGACTTCCCGGTGCTCACAGGTGAGGTCGTGGACGGCTCGGTGATGCGCGCCGCCGCGCTCAACCAGTTCTTCGCCGAGCAGGTGCAGGACGCCCAGGCCAAGGGCCTGCTCTACTCGGTGCACCTCAAGGCGACGATGATGAAGGTTTCGGACCCGATCATCTTCGGCCACGCCGTCACCACCTTCTTCCCGGAGCTCAAGGGCACCGCAGGCTGGGACCCCAACGACGGGCTCGGCACGCTTCCGCCGACGACGGAGCTCGACTTCGACGGCAAGCCGTGGCTGGCGATGGTCGACTCCGACCGCGGCATCACCAATCTGCACGTGCCCAGCGACGTGATCATCGACGCCTCGATGCCGGCCGCGATCCGCGCCTCGGGTCAGATGTGGAACGCGCAGGGTGAGCAGCAGGACACCAAGTTCGTGATCCCCGATCACTCCTACGCCGCCCTCTACGCCGAGACGGTCGAGGACTGCCAGCGCAACGGCGCCTTCGATCCGGCGACGATGGGCACCACGCCCAACGTCGGGCTGATGGCGCAAGCGGCCGAGGAGTACGGCTCGCACGACAAGACCTTCGAGGTCGAGACCGCCGGCCATGTCCGCATCGTCGACGCAACCACCGGCACAACTCTGATCGAGCACGCGGTCGCCGCCGGTGACATCTGGCGCGCATGCCAGACCAAGGACGCGGCGATCCAGGATTGGGTCAAGCTCGCGGTGACCCGGGCGAAGGCGACCGGTACGCCGGCCGTCTTCTGGCTCGACGAGACCCGTGCCCATGACGCGCAGCTGCTTGAGAAGGTCAAGCCGGCGCTCGAGCAACTCGACACCGCCGGTCTGCAGATCGAGATCCTGCCGGTCGCGGAGGCGACCCGCTTCACGCTCGCCCGCGCTCGCAAGGGCGAGGACACGATCTCGGTCACCGGCAACGTGCTGCGCGATTACCTCACCGACCTGTTCCCGATCCTCGAGCTCGGCACCAGCGCCAAGATGCTCTCGATCGTGCCGCTGATGGATGGCGGCGGCATGTTCGAGACCGGCGCCGGCGGTTCGGCCCCCAAGCACGTGCAGCAGTTCGTGCGCGAGGGCCATCTGCGCTGGGATTCGCTCGGTGAGTTCCTGGCGCTCGCGGTCTCGTTCGAGCTGCTCGCGGAGAAGAACGAGAACCCGCGTGCGCAGACCCTGGCCGACACGCTCGATCGTGCGACCGGCCGGCTGCTCGAGGAGCGCCGCTCACCGCTGCGGCGGGTCGGCGAGCTCGACAACCGCGGCAGCCACTTCTACCTGGCGCTCTACTGGGCCCAGGAGCTGGCGACGCGGAGCGAGGACGCCGAGCTGGCTGAGCGCTTCAAGCCGCTGGCCGAGCGGCTCGCTGCCGAGCAGCAGCAGATCCTCGACGAGCTGGCCGCCGCTCAGGGGCAGCCGGTCGAGATCGGTGGCTACTACCACCCCGATCTCGAGCTGGTCGCGGCCGCGATGCGCCCCTCGCAGACGCTGAACGACGCGCTCGACGCTTTCAGCTCAGCAGCCGGTTGATCTCGGCCATGACCGCCGCGCTGGACGGCAGCCGCTCGTTGTGGAACTGCATCTGCTTGCGGGCGGCTCGCGCAAAGGCGCAGTCGATGACCAGCAGCGCGATCGCGTTGACGTCAGCGTCGGCGCGTACGCGACCCGCCTTCTGCTGAGCGCGCAGATAGCTCCCCAGCAGCTTCACGCCCTTGTGCGGTCCGAGTTCCTTGGCCTCGACGAAGGCGGCGAGCGCCGCCCGCAGGTCGGGGTCGGCCTGCGCCCCGTGCACGATCGGCAGCACATCGCCGAAGAACGTCTCGAGCGCCGCCAGCGCGGCGCTGAGCACGGCCGACGGTTCGAGCTCCTTGAGATCGAGCCCGACCATGAACTTCAGCGGCTTCATGCCCTGCTCGAACACAGCCTGCAACAGTCCGGCGCGGTCGCCGAAGTGGTAGTAGACGCTGGCGTCCGAGACGCCGGCACGCGCCGCGACCTCGCGGCTCGTGAGGTTGGCGATGCCCTCGTTGCGCAGCACCTCGAGCGCTGCCTCGACGATCGCCTCCCGTCCACCCGACGGTGGTCGTCCTCGACGTCTGGGTGGTTCTTCTGTGGCGGTCATTGCTTCTGCATGCAGCCTAGCCGCTGTGGGTAAGAATTTCCTGAGCTGCAACTCAGTTTTCATGATAATCTGAGCGCGGACTCAGATAATCTTCCCCACTCGTAAGGAGCGGAGCGCGCCCATGGACCGCAAATGGTGGACGCTGATCGCCGTATGTACCGGCGTTTTCATGCTGTTGCTGGACGTCACGATCGTGAACGTCGCATTGCCGCAGATCGAGAAGGCCTTCAAGGCGAGCCTGACCGACCTGCAGTGGGTGGTTGACGCCTACGCGCTGACCCTGGCGGCGCTGCTCCTGACCGCCGGATCGATCGCCGACCTCGCCGGGCGCCGGCTCGTGTTCTCCGTCGGAATCGTCGTCTTCACGCTCGGCTCGGCGCTCTGCGGCGTGGCTCCGAGCTCGCTGTTTCTGTCGCTGGCCCGCGGGCTCCAGGGCATCGGCGGCGCGATCATGTTTGCGACAGCGCTGGCGCTGCTCGCCCAGGCCTTCCCACCGCGCGAGCGCGGCGTCGCGTTTGCGGTGTTCGGAGGCATCACCGGAGTCGCAATTGCGGTCGGCCCGGTGCTCGGCGGTGCGATCACCAGCGGCCTGAGCTGGCGCTGGATCTTCTTCGTCAACGTGCCGATCGGCGTCGGCGCCCTGGCGGTCACGCTGCTCCGCGTCGAGGAGTCCAAGCTGGCGCGCGCCCCGCGCCCCGATGTCCCCGGCTTCTTCAGCTTCAGCATCGCGCTCGCTTGCCTCGTGTTCTCGTTGATCCGCAGCCAGACCGTCGGCTGGGGCTCGATTCAGGTGCTCGGCCCGCTGGCCGGAGCCGTGGTGTTGCTGCTCGCGTTCATCGCGATCGAGCGCACCGTGCGCGACCCGATGCTCGACCTCGGGCTGCTGCGCGTCCCGACCTTCAACGGCGGCCTCGTCTCGGCCTTTGCGATC